>Ga0209248_10000711_pt1 | contig 10580 bp, 12 predicted proteins | sample BogFormECP04_OM1_FD_188241 | JGI IMG/M metagenome (GOLD analysis project Ga0209248, IMG submission 188241) | Bog forest soil microbial communities from Calvert Island, British Columbia, Canada - ECP04_OM1 (SPAdes) (version 2) | ecosystem: Environmental > Aquatic > Freshwater > Wetlands > Bog ... | reverse complement strand
GAGATTCGGGCCGCACTCCTGTTCGCCTTGAGTGATGAAAGGTGAGCGTAAGCGCGCCCATTGAGACCGATGACGGCAAAGTTGAGACGGTCGTTCGCGCCAAGGATCCGGTTATAGCTCTTCGCCGTATTTCCCACGGCCAGCCCAGCCGCACCCACGGCAAGCGCATCGAGAAACTCGCGTCGTGTAACCATCGGCTCCTCCCTCAGCAGGAAATTCCGGCCTTCGCCAGTGTCTTCTTGAGTCCGTCCATGCTGACGCGGGTGGACGCTTCGGGCGTACCTGCGCCGTGCCAGTGTGTTTCGAGACTTAGCCCGTAGTGGAAACCATCGCGCTGCAATGCCTGAAGTTGCCCAATCCAATCCACCACGCCGCCGCCGGGCACGTAGCGCGAGCCGAGCGCAAGGTCCGCGCCCCCTTTGACCGCGGCGAGCAGCCGCGCGAGATCGGCGGGGTTGTGAGAGAAGTCGGAGTCCATCTCCATCACATAGCCCGCGCCGTTATCGAGCGCGTGGCGAAAGCCCGCCAGGTAGGCTGGCCCGATGCCGTTCTTCTCAGTGCGGTGCAGCACCTGCACCCAGTCGTGCTCGGCGGCGAGCCGGTCGGCGATCTCGCCGGTGCCGTCGGGCGAGCCGTCGTCGACGACGAGCACATGAAAGCCCTGCGGCGCGGCGCGCGCGAGCACCGCCCCCGCGGCGGTGACGATCGCCTCGACGTTCTCGGCCTCGTTGTAGGTGGGCAGTATCAGCCAGGGCTCGTCGGACATATGGGTCGGCGTACCCTAGAGCGTGCGGAGCCGGGGCGTCCCGACTGTCCGCCCCGGACGGCGCGCCTGCCGGGGTCCGTACCCTGATGCAGTGGCCCAGCCTGAGCTGCCCAATCTCGCGATCGCGGACGCGCTTGAAGAATTCGGCGATCTGTACGAGCTCGACGGTGCGATCGTGCATCGCGTGCTCGCCTATCGCGCGGCCGCGAGGACGGTGCGCGAGGCATCAGTGTCGGTCGCGGCACTCGCGCGGGCGGGCCGCGCGACCGAGCTGCCGGCGATCGGCAACACGCTGCAGGAGAAGATCCTCGCGCTGCTGGAAACCGGCACGATCCCCGCGGCGGAGAGGCTGCGCGCGAAGTTCCCGAGCGGGCTGATCGCGATCACGCGCCTGCCCGGGCTCGGCCCGAAGCGCGCGCGCCTCTTGTACTCCGAGCTGGGGATCGATTCGCTGGAGAAGCTGCGCGAGGCGGCGCAGTCAGAACGCCTGCGCTCGGTGCGCGGGCTGGGGCCGAAGTTCGAGGCCAACGTGCTGGCGGCGCTGGCCGACGGTGCGGGCGAGCGTGCCGCCCCGCGGATGCTGCTGCCCAGGGCGATCGAGCTGGGCGAGGCGCTCGTGGCCGGCCTCACCGAGCAGGGTGGTCCCGACAGCGATGTGCGGCTCGCGGGCTCCGCGCGCCGAGGCGCCGACAGCGTCAAGGATCTCGACCTGATCGCGGTCACCACCCGACCGACGACGCTGGCGAAGAAGCTCGTCAGGGTCAGCGAGATCGAGAGCGTCAGCTCCGCGGGCAGGTCGGGCGCGCGGGCGCGCACCCATTCGGGGGTGGCGGTTGATCTGAGAATCGCCAAACCCACCCAGCTCGGCAATCTGCTCCAGCACTTCACCGGCTCGGGCGCCCACAACGCGGCGCTGCGCGAAGGGGCGGTGCGCCGTGGGCTGCATGTGTCCGAGTACGGTGTGCTCGACGACGCAATCGGCCGCACGCGCACCTGTGTGTCCGAGGCCGAGCTGTACGAGGCGCTCGGACTCGCCTACATCGAGCCGGAGCTGCGCGAGGATCGCGGGGAGCTCCAGGCTGCGCTGGCCGACTTCCAGTCCGGGGGCGAAGGCGCCCAGCTGCCCAGCCTGATCGCCCTCAGCGACATCCGCGGCGACCTGCACAGCCACACGGTGGCCTCTGACGGCCACAACACGATCGCGGAGATGGCCGGCGCGGCGCGCGAGTGCGGCTACGAGTACCTCGCCATAACCGACCACTCTGCGAGCCACGGCTTCGACAACGATGTCTCTCCCGAGCAGCTGCGCCGCCAGATCGAGCTGATTGCAGAGGCGAACGCCCGGATCGAGGGCATCGAGCTGCTCGCGGGCAGCGAGGTCAACATCCTCCCGGACGGCTCACTCGACTACGAGGACGAGCTGCTGAGCGAGCTCGACTGGGTGATCGCCAGCGTGCACACCGCGTTCGCGACCTCAGAACAGGCGATGACCGAGCGGATGATCACCGCGATCGAGCACCCCCTGGTGGACGCCATCGGCCATCCGACGGGCAGGCTGATCGAGCAGCGCGACCCCTATGCGATCGATCTGGAGGCCGTATTCGCCGCGGCTGCACGCACGGGGACAATGCTCGAGATCAACGCCAACCCCAAGCGCCGCGACCTCTCCGAGGTAAATGCGCGCGGGGCGGTCCGCGCGGGAGTGGGCATCGTGATCAACTCCGATGCGCACCGGACGGACACGCTGGCGAACATGCACTGGGGCGTGCTCACCGCGCGCCGCGGATGGCTGAGCTCCGGGGACGTGCTCAACACGCGCTCGTGGCCGGAGCTTCGAAAGCTAGGAAAGCAGGCGCGGAAGTAGCTCCTGCGCCACCTGCCGGTCGACCGCGGCGCGGCTGAAGGGCAGGAGCGCCTCGCGCGCGCCGGCCGCGTAGTCTGAGACGGGGTCATCCATGGCAGCGCGCAGGGCTCGCTCGAGGTCATCGCCCACCAGGCGCGGGTCCAGCGCGCGGGCGATCGGCAGCGCCACGTAGGGCCCGGGGGCCGCCGTCGTGACGAGCAGGCAGCCGTCGGCCAGCGCCTCGAGCTGGGCTAGGCCGTAGTCCTCGCGTCGCGGAGCGCACACGAACACGCGCGCCCGGCGCAGGAGCGCGCGGTACTCCTCGGCGCCGAGCACGCCCACCACGCGCACGCCCTGCTCGCCGTCAGCCACGATCCCGGCGCGCCTCAGCTCCTGCTCGGTGGCGCCGGCCACCACGAGCTCCTCCGAGCCGGAGGATCGCCGCTCGGCGCGCAGGCGCCGCCACGCCGAGAGCACGCGGTCGAGCCCCTTCTTGGAGGGGTTGGCCGCGTAGGTGATCGCGGCGATATCGCGTGCGGGCGCGTCCTGCAATGGAGGTGCGGAGGGCTCGACGGGGACGGGCAGGACCAGCGCACGGTCCCCGTCGCGAGCGGCCCCGGGCGCCTCGGCAAGGCCCTCTCTGCTCCAGGGGAGCAACAGCGGCGCCTGCCCGAGCCGGCGGCGCTCGAGCGGCCGCTGCCACAGCCCGTGTCGCCCCGGCCGGTTGCCCGAGGAGGGGGCGTCGAAGCGGATCGCTCCCGGCCGTGGCCATAGCAGCGCGGCGGTTGTGCTCGAGTAGATCACGGCTCCGACCGCCCGGCCTTCAAGCTCCGCCCGCGCGGACCCGCGCGCAGCGTTTGCCCAGGACAGATCGGTGAGAGCGAGGGTGCGCAGCGGGCGTGGGGCGCGGGGAGCCGCCACCGCCACGCTCGCGCCCGCCCTTACCAGCGAGCCCTGAAGCTCCGCGTCCGCCGCCCTCAGACCGCCGGTCGAGCCCAGCGAGACGATCAGCACGTCGACGGCCTCGCTGCCTCCCATCTCAGCTGACGGCGCCGTTCACGGGCTCCGGGCGCAGCGCCTTGAAGCCGGGCGTGCGCACCAGCGCGATCGGCTGCACCGCGGAGGTACGGCGCACCCAGAAGCTGGCCCCGTCGCGCTCCTCGATCGCCGCCACCGCTTTGTCCTGGCGCCTCCAGGCCAGTGCCCAGATGATCGCGAAGCCGGCCGCGATGCCCGGTATCTGCGGAGCCAGGAAGGCCAGGCCCCCGGCCGCGAGCGTAAACAGCAACAGCGGCCATAGGCGGTTGAGCAGGATCGCGCCGGGATGGTGCTCGGGCAGCGTGGTGCTCGTCTTGGCGCTGGCGAGCAGCCGGGCGATCGGCGGGTTGGTCTCCGCGCGACGGCCGAGGCGCAGGCCGATCAGCGCGGCGATCACCCACCACCCCACCGCGAACGGCAGCAGGTGTTCTTCAGAGTGCTCGGCTGTCGCGAGCACGGCCACCACCGCCAGCGCCGTGGCCGCGCCGGCGCTCAAGAGGACGGTGGTCTTGAGAAAGTCAACGAACCGCACGGTGCATGGGCGCTACAGCAACGCCTCGAGCAGCTCCCGCACGCTGCCCGTGCCATCGACCGTCAGGTCGGCCTCGCGCGCGAGCTCGGGGGGCGCTTCATCCGAGCGGACCGCCACGCACAGCACGTTCTCGAGCGTCTCGGACTGCGCGAGCGCGCGCAGTTCGCGGAACGCATCAAGATCGGTGGTGTCATCGCCCACATACAGCGCGGCGGCGACCGGAGCTCCCCGCAGCAGCCTGGCGATGCCGATGCCCTTGTCGAGAGCCACCGGCGGGCGCACCTCGAGCACCTTGCGCCCCCAGTGGATCGCGAGCCCATCTTCCTCGGCAAGCCGGGCGATCTCCCGCACCGCCGCTGCGGCCGCCTCCTCATCCGGCGCACCCCGCCAGTGGAACGCCGCGATCGCTTCCTTGTCCTCGCTGCGCACCCGCAGCCGCTGATGCTCGGCCGTGTTGACGCGCGCCGCGAAGGCGCGCACGCGTGGCGTCCAGGCCGCCACGTCCGGATCGACTTCGGGCTGGGTCGCCCCGGGGCGCAGGAGCTCCCCGCCGTGGTTGCCCACATAGGCGATCGTCCCGATCGCGACGATCTGGCGCGCGGTGGCCGCGCGGCGACCACTGACGCAGCCGACGACCCGGTAGCGCTTGGCGATCTCGATCAGCAGCGTGCGCGTCGCCTCGGGCACGTGCGCGTCGGCCGCGTGGCGGACGATCGGCGCGAGGGTGCCGTCGATATCGAGCAGCACCGCTGCCCGGGCGGGATCGGAGCGGATTGGCTCGAGCGCCTCCACGAGCGTGGCAGCGGGGGACACGACCTCTAGTATGGCGGTCAACGTGGCCGACCCGTTCTCTCGTTCGCGTGGTCGCTGACTCCCTGCGCAGCCGGCCGCTCAAACTGATGGTGATCGGCACGCTCGCGGGCCTGTTCAGCGGGCTGTTCGGCGTCGGGGGCGGGACTGTGATCGTCCCTCTGCTCGTCGTCTGGCTCGGCTATGACGAGCGATCGGCGACCGCCACCTCGCTGGCGGCGATCGTCTTCATCGCGGGTTTCGGCGCGGCCTTCCAGGGGCTGTATGGCAACGTTCATGTGCTCGACGCGGTCCTGATCGGGGTGCCGGCGGTCGGCGGAGTGGTGATCGGGACCTGGCTCCAGCAGCGCCTTGACACACGCTCCATCTCGCTGATGTTCGCCGCGCTGCTCGTGGCGAGCGCCGTCGAGCTGGTGCTGCGATGATCGGCGCGGTCCTGATCGGCGTGGCGGGCGGGATCGTCGCCGGGCTCCTGGGAGTGGGAGGCGGCGTGCTGTTCGTCCCGGGTCTCGTGATCCTGCTCGGCCTCGGTCAGCACCAGGCGGAGGCCACCTCGCTGCTGGCGATCGTCCCGGTGGGGATCGTCGGGACCTACACGCAGAATCGTTACGGCAATGTCCGGCGCGACGATGCGCTGCTCCTGGGCCTGCTTTCGCTGGCCGGCGCCGGCGCGGGCGTGGCGCTCGCAAACGCCCTCTCGGGCGCGCTGCTGCGCGACGCATTCGCCGCTCTGATCGTGATCGTCGCCGTCCAGATCGTGCGTAGGCAGCTCGGCGGCGGCGAACCTGCGGGCGCGGGCGGCGACGCGACGAGCGAGAGCAAACGAGCGTGATCTGAGCCTCTCGTACAAGCGGTTGAGAATGCCGCCGTCGATGGCCTAGACTCAGGGGAGTAAATGGGACTCGACAATCCACTGCACATCGCCTTCCTGGTGGTGATCGTGTTGCTGTTGTTCGGAGCCAAGCGGCTCCCGGAGATCGGACGCTCGCTCGGAACTGGGATGCGGGAGTTCAAGCAGGGCGTGACCGGCGAGACGCACACCCAGCAGCCGACGCTCACCGCCGGGCAGCCACAGCAGGCGCCGGCCCAGGCAACCGTCGCCCAGACGGCGGCCGCTACGGCGCCCGTGGCTCCTGTGCCTGTCGCTGCTCCACCTGTCGCTCCCGCCCCTGTCGCCCCTGCGCCGGTTGCCCCTGCGCCGGTCGCCCCGGAGGCCACCGCGGTCTCGGATGCGCAGGCCGCCACAGTCCCGGCTCCAGTGCCGGCACCCGCCGCGCCGGACCCCACCCCGGCCGAGCCACAGCAGCAGTCCTAGCAGTGCCGCGGGGCTAGCCGCGGTGGAGGATGGGCCCGGTCTGCACGGCCTCGAACGCCGACCCGGGCACGGTCTTGAGCTGATTCAGGTCTTCATCGTTCCAGCGCGGGTCGGGCGCGCCGGTGATGTACCAGGAGGAGCCGTTGTCCGCCACGATCAGCCCGTAGCGCTTTAGCGCCCGCAGCACGACGAGCGCCTGGCCGTGGTAGCCGGCGAGGCTGAAGCTCGCCTTCAGGCGCAGGCGCAGCCCCATCGGCGGCAGGTTGGGGTCCGAGCTGTCGGAGGCGAAGTGGGTCGCGGGGTGGATGTAGCCGCGCTGGGTGTTCTCGACGGTGACTCGCAGCGCATGGTCGATCTGGCCGGATTGGACTTCCGGATAGCGCACGAGCAGGGGAAAGATCGGCAGCCCGGCAGCGTCGGCCGAGGTCCAGCCTTCGGGCCGAAGCGTATTGCTGCGCAGGTTGAACACGGCGCCTGAACCCGCTTCCCAGCCCGCGCCGCTGCGACGCGCCGCATACAGCTCATACAGCTTGCAGCTGCCCTCCTGCAGCACGAGCACATGGCGGTCGCCTTCTTCACCCGCGCCCTCCACGGGCGCGTTGGCAGGAATCGGATAGGGCCCGGGGTTGGATTCTTCGCCGAATTCGCTGAACCTGATCGGCACCCTTGGCTGATGCGGACCGACGACCGTGTAGGGGATGCCGTAGCTCGGGTCGGTTCCGAAGTCGGCGTGCAGGTGCCCGCTGGCCCCGATTGCGGCAATGTAGTTCGCCGAATTTGGGTCGACCGGGGCGTGGGAGATGTCCTGGTTGAGCGGGTTGTTGGCGGGGAAGATCGGACAGGAGTACTCGTGCGGACCGGCGCTCAGGTGCGCTCGAGCGGAGCCCGCGCCCGCGGAGGAGGCGATCACGGGAGTCAGGGCGCACGCCGCGAGAACGATCGCTACCGCCGGCACTGAACGCAGCGATGAACCGGCACGCGGACGACGACGCCTCACCCTTGACAGGCTAGGTGACCGGCCGGGCGCTGAGCGGGGAGCTGGACGAACCTCGCGCCGCCGAGTCCGGCGCAGCGGCGGCTCAGGACGGGTTGCCCGAGCTGTCGAGGACCGTCGGGCGAGCCTCCTGCAGCAGTGGAGCGCCACAGTGCCAGCAGTATGCGGCTCCGCGGCTGTGGACCGCACCGCATGAGCGGCATTGGCCGTGAACACCGGCGTCGGCGCTGCCCAGCATCCGCTGGACCTCGCCCAGCTCGGCGTCGGCCTCCTGCAGCTCGGCCGCACGTCGCGCGAGCACGTCGAGGCGATAGTGGTCGCGGACGGCCATCTCATAGGTGAGTCCACCGAGGTCCCAGGTGAGCTCGGCGACGCGTTCTGCGAGCATCCTGCGACGCTGACGGAGCTCAGCGATCGACCCGCTCAGGGCCGGTCCACCGAGACCGCCGACCGGCACGATCACGCCGGTCGCAGGAACGGAGCGGAGCTCCTGGGTTTGCGCCGAGGAGGAGTTGCCATTGGGCGAGGTCATGTGGTCGTCATCCGCTAGCCAGTTTCGATCGGCTGGTTGCCGAGCGAGTTGATTTCTTCCTCGTGCTTTTTGGGGTTCGTGCTCAGTGTCTTCGAGGACGCTTTAACGGGTGTCGCTTCCTGCGCCTTTTTTTGGGCCTTCGCTTCCTGCGCCGTTTCCTTTGGTTCTTGGGCTTTGGTCGTGCTCGATGCTTTGCTCGACGTCGTGCTCGTCGACGTCGTGCTCGTCGGCGTCGTTGTCGCGGCCGCGGGTGCGACGGACAGGCCCTTGACTTCCACCACCTGCTTGCTCGGCGCGCTGCCCTGGGAAACCCAGTGGCCGACGAGCAGCCCCACGATCAGGCACAGCAGCAGCACCCCCAGGAGGCCCAGCAGACCGGAGTTCCGGCGCAGCCATCCGCTCACCCCCTGCTGGCTCGCTGCCGACCGGTACTCGGCGGGCACGATCTCGATCGCACCCTGCCCGATCGCCGCCGGGCTCTGTTCGGCCTGCAGAACATCGAGGAACGCCAGCCGCACCGGCGAGCAGGGCTGCCCACACTCGAGGCAGTAGCGCTGATCGGAAACGAGCGCTGCGCCACAGTTTGCGCAGCTGGCCCCTGCTTGCTCTGCGGGAACGGGCATCAGGCTTAAGTTACTCACGCCTCAGTCACCCCGCCGCGGGGTGCGCGCCGGATGCCGGCGCCGGGCGGTCCCGCGGGCTCATCCAAACGCCCCGCGCACGTAGTCGCGGGTGCGCGACGCGCGCGGTTCGTCGAACACCTGCGCCGCGGTGCCGTACTCGACCAGGTCGCCCAGGTACATGAACGCCACCTTGTCCGCCACCCTCTGCGCCTGGGCGAGGTTGTGCGTCACGACGACGACCGCCAGTTCCCGCCGCAGTTCGCCGATCAGCTTCTCGATCGTGGCTGTGGAGATCGGATCCAGCGCGCTGCACGGCTCGTCCATCAGCAGCACCTCGGGCCGTGGCGCGATTGCCCGCGCAATGCAGAGTCGCTGCTGCTGGCCGCCGGACAGGCGCAGCGCGGGGCGCTCGAGGTCGTCGCGAACCTCGTCGTAGAGACCCGCGCGCCGCAGCGCATCGATCACCAGCGGCTCGAGCTCCCGCCTGCGCGGGCGCCGGCGCGCCTGTTCGCGCAGACCGAACGCGACGTTGTCGAAGATCGACATCGGGAACGGGTTGGGCTGCTGGAAGACCATCGCCACGCGCGAGCGCAACGTCGTATCGGCCAGCTCGTGGATGTCCTCGCCGTCGAGCGACACGCGTCCCGCGCGCGAAGCGCTCGGGGTCAGCTCGGTCAGCCGGTTGAGAGTTCTGAGGAGCGTCGTCTTGCCACATCCGGAAGGTCCGATCAGCGCCAGCACCTCACCCTGATTGATCGTGAGCGACACGGACTTGACGGCCTGTTTGGGCCCGTAGTCGATGCTGACGCCCTCCAGGCGCATGCGCTCGGGTCCGGTCGGCGAGGATGCCCTGAGCGACTCGCGCTCCTGCGGGGGACGCACCGCCTCCGGAGGCCGATCGAGCACGATCGTGCGCACCGGCGGAACGGCGGGCGCCGGCACCTCGGGTGGCGTGACCGCGGGCACCGGCGCGGCGGCTGGGAGCGGCTCGGTCGCAGCCGCATGCACCGGCTGGGAATCGCGCAGGTGGGCGACCCTGGGCTCACTCGCGGTGAGCTGATCCTCGGCGCTGATCGGGGCGCTAAGGGGGTCGAGCAGAATCTCGTCAGAACTCATCGAGCATATTCTCCATCGAGGTTGTCGGACACTTTCTGCATAGAACCACTGAGATTAGCGAGTTTCAACTCCTACGTGAAGGACTTCCCGCTCGCGCCCGGTGGGCTCAGGCGATCGCTCCAGCCACGGTCGGGACCTCGGCGTCGCCCCGCGATCGGCCGATCCTCTCGACGATCAGGTTGAGCACGAGCACCAGCACCATCAGCACGAACGCTGCGGCATAGGCCTTCTGCGGAGCCGCGCTTTCGCCGGCGGGCGAGTTGTCGTACACGTAGCTCGTGAGCGACGAGCCGGTCCCGCGCAGCACGCCGATCCCAGCGACCGAGCCCTGCGGTTCGATGCGCAGGGTGTCGCCAAGCAGCAGCACGACGATCGCCGTATCGCCGATGATGCGGCTGACGCCGAGCGTCACGCCGGTCGCGATGTTCGAGCGCACGCTGGGCAAGAGCACCCGGCGAATCGTCGCGATCCGCGTCTTACCGAGCGCGTAGGAGGCCTCACGCATGTGCGCCGGTACCGCCAGGAGGCCATCTCTGGTGGCGGTGAACAGGGGCGGCAGGGCGATCAGCGACATCATCGACCCGGCCGCGATGTACGACCTGCCGAACACGCCGCCGCCGGAGGCCCTGAAGGAGAACGGGGCGAACAGGGAGAGCTGGAAGATCGCAAGCCCGAACAGGGCGATCACGATGTCCGGCGTCCCGGCCACGATCTCGATGCTCGATTCGACGATCCGCGCGAGCCACGTCGGGCGCCCGTACTCCGCGATCCACAGGGCCGCACCGATCCCCAGCGGTACCGACAGCACGATCCCGATCAGGGTCAGCAGCGCCGTCCCCAGGATCGGGTCCAGAAAGCCGCCCGTCTGGTTCTGGGAGAGGCCGGGCGCGGGGCGGCTGAACAGCAGACCCGGGCGCAGGTACTGGATTCCGCGGTAGCCCATGTAGAGGACGATCGCAGCGGCGATCAGGCACAGGCCAAGCCCCGCGATCCAAGCCGCTGCGAGCGCGA
>Ga0209248_10000710_pt1 | contig 10584 bp, 11 predicted proteins | sample BogFormECP04_OM1_FD_188241 | JGI IMG/M metagenome (GOLD analysis project Ga0209248, IMG submission 188241) | Bog forest soil microbial communities from Calvert Island, British Columbia, Canada - ECP04_OM1 (SPAdes) (version 2) | ecosystem: Environmental > Aquatic > Freshwater > Wetlands > Bog ... | reverse complement strand
TAAGACAGCGCATGCCCGTGGAATCATGAAATTTTTTTGGAATGTTTATTCCGCCCTTGATTATTTTTAGAACGTTTGTTACACGAACCGATGCCGGCAGCGCCGGAGGGCCCGACGCCCGCGACGGGCTAGTGTAAAATTGCAATGGCGCCCGCTTGGCGCCGCCCGAGGGAGGAAACCGATATGAAACGCATTCTGATTGCGCTCGCTGCCGCCACCGTGCTCTCGAGCCCCGCCTTCGCCACCAAGATTGGCGTATCGATGGACAAATTCGACGACAACTTTCTCACCGTCCTGCGCAACGGGATGAGCGACTACGCCAAGACCCTGCCGGGGGTCACGGTGCAGGTCGAGGACGCGAAGGACGACGTCTCCAAGCAACTGAGCCAGGTTCAGAACTTCATCGCCAACGGCGTCGACGCGATTATCGTCAACCCGGTCGACACCAGCGCCACCGCCGCCATCACCAAGGCCGCCGCCGACGCAGGCGTGCCGCTCGTCTATGTCAACCGGGAGCCGGCGGACGTCGACAAGCTCGGCCCCAAGGCCGCCTTCGTCGCCTCGAACGAAGCTGAATCCGGCACGCTGGAGACCAAGCAGATCTGCAAGCTGCTTGGCGGCAAGGGCAATATCCTGGTCATCGAGGGCCAGCTTTCCAACCAGGCGGCGGTGCAGCGGACCAAGGACATCCATGAAGTGATCTCGAGCCCCGACTGCAGCGGGATGAAAATCGTCGCCGAGCAGACCGCGACCTGGGACCGCACCCAGGCGCAGAACCTCATGACCAACTGGCTGTCGAAAGGCCTCAAGTTCGACGCAGTGGTTTCGAACAACGATGAAATGGCGATCGGCGCCCTTCAGGCGATGAAAGCGGCCGGCATCGACACCAAGACGGCGATCGTCGGTGGCGTCGACGCGACGCAGGACGCGCTTGCTTCGATGAAGGCGGGCGATCTCAAGGTCACGGTCTTCCAGGACGCCGCCGGCCAGGGCAAGGGCGCGGTCGACGCCGCTTTAGCGCTCGCCGCCGGCAAGCCGGTCGAGAAGAAGGTCTATATTCCCTTCCTGCTCGTGACGCCGGCCAACATCGACCAGTTCATGAAGAAGAACTGATCTGAGACCTTCCGCCGCGGCGAGACCGGAGGCGCGCCAAAAGCGAGCCTCCGACGCTCACACCGGGCCGATATGATAGGGTGCATGGACAATCGGGGCGGCCCCCGCGAGGAAAGGGTCGCTCCGAGCTAGAGCGGGACGAAGCGCCATGGCGACCATCAGTCCGTCGACCGCCCAAATCATCCGGCAAAGCGGGGCCGTCCCGGGCGCCGAATATCTGCTCGAAGTCGCCAACGTCCGCAAGGCCTTTCCCGGCGTCCTGGCGCTTGACGATGTCTCGTTTCGCCTCAAGCGCGGCCACGTCCATGCGCTGATGGGAGAGAACGGCGCCGGCAAGTCGACGCTGATGAAAATCATCGCCGGCATCTACACGCCCGATTCCGGCTCCTTCAAACTGAAGGGCCAGGAGATCAAGCTGACGTCGCCGCTCGACGCGCTTCGCTACGGCATCGCGATGATCCATCAGGAACTCAACCTGATGAATTTCATGACGGTGGCGGAAAACATCTGGATCCGGCGCGAGCCCTTGAACGGGCTGGGGTTCGTGCGCCATGAAGAGATGCGTCGGCGGACCAAGGAGCTGTTCGAGCGACTCGACATCGGCATGGATCCGGAAACCGAGGTCCGCGATCTTTCCGTCGCCAATCGGCAGATGGTCGAGATCGCCAAGGCGGTCAGCTACGATTCCGACATCCTCATCATGGACGAGCCGACCTCGGCGCTCACCGATCGCGAGGTCGAGCACCTGTTCAAGATCATCAGGACGTTGAAGGCCCAAGGCACCGGCATCGTCTACATCACCCACAAGATGAACGAGCTGTTCGAGATCGCCGACGAAGTCTCGGTGTTCCGCGACGGCCGCTTCGTCGGCGAGCATGCGGCCGCCGACGTGACCCGCGACGACATCATCAGGCTGATGGTCGGGCGCGAGATCACCCAGATGTTTCCCAAGGAAACCGTGCCGATCGGCGACGTCGCGCTGTCGGTGCGCAATCTCACTCTCCAAGGCCGGTTTCGCGACATTTCCTTCGATCTGCGCAAGGGCGAGATTCTCGGCTTCGCCGGCCTCGTCGGCTCGGGCCGGAGCAATGTCGCCGAGACCTTGTTCGGCGTGACCCCGGCGACCTCGGGAACCATCTCAATCGACGGCGCGGAGATCGCGATCAAGAACCCAGGCGTGGCGATGGACGCCGGCATGGCGTTCCTGACCGAAGACCGCAAGGAAAGCGGCTGCTTCCTTCTCCTCGATATCATGGCCAACATGCAGATCGCGCTGTTGCGCCGCGGACACGCGCGCGCGGGCTTCGTCAAGGAGCGCGAGATCGAGGCGCTCTGCCAGCAGCAGAAAGCGCGCCTCAGGGTCCGCACGCCGGATCTCGAGGAGCCGGTGCTCAATCTCTCCGGCGGCAATCAGCAGAAGGTTCTGATCGCGCGCTGGCTGATGACAAAGCCGCGCATTCTCATTCTCGACGAGCCGACGCGCGGCATCGACGTCGGCGCCAAAGCGGAAATCCATAAGCTCATCAGCGAACTTGCCGGCCAGGGCGTCGCGGTGATGATGATCTCGTCGGAAATGCCGGAAGTGCTCGGCATGAGCGACCGGGTTCTCGTCATGCACGAGGGGCGCATGACCGGGATCGTCGATCGCAAGGACGCAACCCAGGTCAAGATCATGGAGCTTGCGTCGCAATAGCGGCGCGAGGCAAGGCGACAGGAGCCGAAGACCGTGGCCACCGACATCTCCACCGCCGCAGCGCCGACCGAGACTCATTCCGCCGGGCGCCGCCGCCTGCCGCCGGAACTCAGCATCCTCGGCGTCATGATCGGCATGATGCTCCTGTTCGAGGCGCTGGGCTGGATTTTCGTCGGCCAGAGCTTCATCGCCAATCCCCTGCGTCTCAAGATCATGATCCTCCAAGAGGCGGAGATCGGCATCATTGCGGTCGGCGTCACGCAAGTGATCATCATGGGCGGCATCGATCTGTCGTCGGGCTCGGTCGTCGGCATGACGGCGATGGCTGCGGCGAGCCTCGCTCAGACCGAAGGCTTTTCGCACGCGGTCTATCCAAACCTGACCGGCCTCAATCCAATCTTTCCGGTCGCTGCCGGCCTCCTCTGCGGTCTCGCCGCCGGGCTCGTCAACGGTTCGCTGATCGCCTACACGAAGATTCCGGCGTTCATCGCCACGCTCGGCATGATGGTGTCGGCGCGCGGCGTCGCCGACTGGTACACGAACGGCCAGCCGATCGGCAATCTCGAGGATTCTTTCGCCGCCATCGGCGCCGGCTGGTGGCCGGTCATCATCTTCCTCGGGGTCGCCTTCATCTTCCACATTGCGCTGCGCTATACGCGCTACGGCAAGTTCACCTACGCCATCGGCGCGAACCAGCTCGCCGCGCGCGTCTCGGGCATCAACGTCGAGCGCCATATCGTGCTCGTCTACATGCTGGCGGGGCTGCTCTCGGGACTTTCCGGCATCGTGCACACCGCGCGCGCGATCAGCGGTCAGGCGGGCGTCGGCGTCGGCTTCGAACTCGACGCGATCGCCGCGGCGGTCATCGGCGGCACTTCGCTCTCCGGCGGCGTCGGCCGGATGACGGGAACCGTGATCGGCGCCGTGATCCTCGGGATCCTGACCTCGGGCTTCACCTTTCTCAACGTCGACGCCCACTATCAGGAGATCATCAAGGGGGGCGTCATCGTCGCCGCGGTCGTCGCCGACCAGTATCGCCAGCGGAGGCGCCGTGCGGCCTGAACGAGCCGCCCGTACGTCGGCGAAGGGCGGCGCCTTGCGCCGCTTCACGCAACGCCGTCGCCGCCGCCCTTCGGCCGGGCCAGCGCGAAGACTTTCTCGACCGCCGCATAATCCTGGTAGCCGCATCGGGCGAGGGGGTGAGCGCGGGTGGTGTCGAAACGGCCGTCGAGAAGGAACTCATCGTCGATGTGAAAGGCGACCACCTCGCCGAGCATCAGCACGGAACCGCTCCACGCGCCGCTCACCGACTTGATCTCGACCACGTCAACCACTTTGCATTCCAGTGCGGCTGGGCTCTCGGCGACCCGCGGCGCGGCCACCAGGCGGCATTCGGCCATGGTCAATCCGGCGCGGGCGAATTCGTTGTCGCCGCGGGCGAACGGGGCCGAGGTTTCGTTCATCGGGTCGCGTAGGTCGAACGTCGCCAGGTTGGCGACGAACTCGCCGCTTTCCTTCGCGAAGGAGGCAGAGTCCTTCCAGCCTTCGCTGGAGAAGCCGACGATCGGCGGGACGCTGCAGAAACCGTTGAAGAAGCTATAGGGGGCGAGATTGACGCGCCCGTCGAGGGCGCGGGTCGAGATCCAGCCGATCGGGCGCGGAGCGACGATCGCCTTGAAAGGGTCGCGCGGCAGTTTTGTCCGGTCGCGGTCCGCGGTCGCGTAGAACATCGGCGTCAATCCGTCACTCGGGAAAGGTTGTCATGATCTCCGCCAACGGCGGCCGCGGGCGATCCTCGATCGCCACCGTCGCCCTGCCGATGTGAATGAAGCCGGCGATGCGTTCATGGTCGGCAAGCCCAATCGCGGCGCGGAACCGACCATCGTAGGCCATCCACCCGGTGAGCCAGGTGGCGGAGAACCCAAGCGCGCGGGCGGCGACGATCATGTTCATGCATACCGCGCCCGCGGACAAGACCTGTTCCCACTCCGGGATCTTGGGGTGCGGCGCGGCGCGCGAGACGACGGCGACGACGAGCGGCGCGCCCACGAAGCGCCGCTCTTCCTTAGCCCTGCTGGCTTCGTCCAGGTCGGGCCTGTCGGCGAGGCTTATCTCGAGCGCAAGCGCGCCTGCGCGTTCGCGCGCCTTTCCCTCGAGGACCACGAACCGCCAGGGCGCGAGCTTGCCGTGATCGGGCACCCGCGAGGCGACGGAGAGGATCGTCGTCAACTCGTCAGCGGTCGGACCCAGTCCGGTCATCGTCGGCGGCGGGACGGATCTGCGGCGTTTCAGGAGCGAAATCGTATCGTTCATGGTTGTCTCTTTAGGAGGAAAGGTTGGCTCTTGGCCGAATTCCGGACAGCTGTAAACTGCCCTCGATCCGCCTCAATGTGGCGTCACGAGCCGCCCGGGACCCTCGAGCGCCATCGGACGGCGGCGCCCGTTTTCGGCAATGCGAGGCGGATTGAGACCGACGTGGCGAATTCTGGCGGCTTTGGTCGCGCTCTCGGCGCCGATTGCGCCCGCAGGCGCCCAGACGCCGGCGAGCGATTCTCCCCCGGCGCCGGCGAGTGGACCCGCCCAGACGCCGGCGAGCGATTCCGCCCAGGCGACACTCAGCCTCTCGGCGGTCCTGAACGGGGGCGGCGCGCCGCTCACGGGAGGTTTGCGCTGGCGCGTCTTCGCCGCGCAGGCTGACCCGGACGGCACACATCCCCTGATCGTCGAATCCAGCCTCGCCCAACCGACGCTGACGATTCCGGCCGGCGACTATGTCGTCCACGTCGCCTTTGGCCTCGCGAGCGCGGCCAAACGGATGACGCTCGCCGCCGAAGTGCGCTCCGAGCGGCTGACCCTGTCGGCGGGGGCGCTGAAGATCGAAGGAACGCTCGCCGACGCGCCGATCGACTCTTCCAAGCTGTCGCTGGCGATCTATGTGCCGCAGAACCGCAACCCTCTGGGCAAGCTCGTCTACGCCAAAGGCAAGGCGGGCGATATCATCGGGCTGCCGGAAGGGTCCTATCATATCGTCTCGACCTATCTCGACACCGTCGGCGCCCATTCGGCGGTCAGCGCCGCGGCCAATTCAGGCAAATCGGCAGTGGTCGCGCCGCCGGCGGCGATCCCGTCCAATTCGATCGTCAACGCCGACATCAGGGTCACCTCCGGCAAGCGGATCGACGTCACGATCAAGCACCGCTGCGCGACGCTCACCCTCAAGCTCGTCAACAAGGCCGGAGCCGAGGCGCTCGCCAACACCACCTTCACCGTGCTCACGCCGGGCGGCGACGTCATCCGCGAGCTCGTCGGCGCCTTTCCCTCGCTGGTGCTCGCCGAGGGCGCGTACGTGGTCATAGCCCGGCACGATTCCAAGGTCTACCAGTCGACCTTCCAGGTTCAGACGGGGATGGACCACGACGTCGAAGTTGTTGCAGAAGAGACCGGCAAACAGGGGCCGTGACCGGATGCAAACCTTCTTCGTCCAAATCAAATGCGCGCTCGGACGCACCTATGAGGTGGCGAGCGCGCTGGCGGAGGCCGAAATCGCCTCCGAGATCTATTCGATCGCCGGCGACTACGACATTCTGGCCAAATTCTATGTCGAATCGAATGTCGACATCGGCCATTTCGTCGGCCACAAAGTGCAGGTGATTCCCGGCATCGTCGACACGCGCACCATGATCACGTTCAAGGCGTTCTAGGCGCCGGGTGTTCGCTTTCCGCGCCGACCGGGCTTAGCCCAAAGGTCTTATTCCATCATCCAACAGCAAGCGGCCGTTTCCAAGATGCGCTCAAGACTCTCTTCGCCTCTCGCCCTCAGCCTCGCTGTCGCCCTCGTGATTCTCGCCGGCGCCGCGCTGGCCGCGGATACCGAATTCCTGTTCGATGCGCTGCACGGCAGGACGCCCTATCGGGCGTCGTGGGACAAACTGATGAAGCTCGTGCAGCCGACGCCCGACTGGCTCGTCGCGTTCAACCGGAACTTCGATGGGGTGGCGAGCCAGATCACGATCCTCACCATCGACGACAAGCCTTACGAGATCTCTTTCGTCTGCAAGCCGACGGACTGCGCGGAGCACAAGTTCGTCGTGCTGTTCGGCGCCAACGGAGAGCACGCCTATGGCGCCCTCGGCGGCAAGGACAATGATCCCGCCTTTTTCGGCGACCCCTCCCAGGTCGAGCAGGATGCGCTGACGAAGGCGGTGAAGGACTGACTCCGGTCCCCGAAGCTTTCAACCCCGGTGTCGTCGACCACACGGCTCCGGCGGTTTCCTGAAAGCTAGACGGGCGGGCGCGTCGCAGCCTTCGCTCCTTCCACGGACCTTGCAAGACGACTTTGCCGCTGGCGACCGGATGTCGTCAGTCTGGCTCCCTCTGGAGGCGGGTGACGATGACCCAGACGTTTCAGATATTGGTTCTGCTCCTGGCGGTCATTTCCGCGGTCGCGCTGGTCGCGAAGCGACTGAAAATTCCGCCCGCCATTCTCCTGGTGATCACGGGCGTTGGGCTTGCGCTCATCCCCGGGCTGCCAACGCTGCAGCTCGCCCCCGACCTTGTCCTAGCGCTCGTGCTGCCGCCCATCATCTACTGGGACGCGGTGAAGATGAGTTGGAAAGAGTTCCGCTTCAACTTGCGCCCGATCGCGCTGTTGGCGATCGGTTGTGTCGTGTTCACCACGGTCGCGGTCGCCGCCGCTACGCACTGGCTGTTGGGCTTTCCGTGGGCGGTCGGCTTTGTGTTGGGCGCCATCGTCTCGCCCCCCGACGCCGTCGCCCCGTTGGCGATCGCGCGGCGATTGCAGCTTCCGAAGCGCCTGGTCGTCATTCTCGAGGGCGAAGGCCTGGCCAATGACGCGACCGCGCTCGTCCTCTATCGCTTCGCGGTCACCGCGGTGATGGCTGGATCGTTCTCGTTTGTCGAGGCCGCCGGCAGCTTTGCGGCCATCCTCGTGGGAGAGGTCGTGTGGGGAATCGGCGTCGGCTGGCTCATGCTTCGCCTGCGCCGTTGGGTCCGCGATCCCGGCATCGAGATCATGCTCTCGATCCTGACGCCGTTCGTCGCTTACTGGCCGCCCGAACAGCTCGGCGGCTCCGGCGTGCTCGCCACAGTGACCGCCGGGCTCTATGTCGGCTGGAACGGCGTCCGCTTGATTCCCGCGGCGACCCGGCTCCCGGGCATCGTGTTCTGGGACTTCCTGACCTACCTGATCGAGGGCATGGTGTTTCTCATCACCGGCCTGCAAGCGCGCAGACTCATTCCCGTCATTCGCCACTATTCGGTCGCCGAACTGACCTTCGCCGCCGTTGTTGTCTGCTTGGTTGTTATCGTGGCTCGCTTCGTGTGGATGTTTCCTGGGACTTATCTGCCGCGTTGGCTCGTTCCTGCGATCCGGCGCTACGACCCTTCGCCGCCGTGGCAATGGCCTTTCATGCTAGCGTTCACCGGCGTCCGCGGCATCGTCTCCCTCGCCGCCGCGCTCGCAATCCCCTTCACCGTGGCCGACGGGAGCCCGTTTCCCGAGCGCGATCTGATCCTGATTCTGACCTTCTGCGTTCTTTTCGTGACCCTGGTCGGCGAAGGCTTGACGCTGCCGGCAGTGACCCGCGCGCTCGGTCTCGCAAACGCTGGACGCCGCGAGCGACAGGCCGAGCAGGATGAGGAGTACAAGGGCCGCCGACGCGTGATCGAGGCAGCGATCGAACGGCTCGAGGCGCTCGTTGAGGCCCGCAAGCTTCCGGAGACCGTCGTCGGACCGATGCGCTCGCATCTCCGCAACCGACTCGAAGACGTCGAGCGTCACAATGACGGCAATGAGCGCTACAAGAACCTCGCCCGGCTGAGCGATGAGCTCGAATTGTCGCTCATCGAAGCGGAACGGGAATTCATCAACCAGCTCTATCGCGACGGCGAGCTGAAGGATGAAGGCCGCCGGCGCATCGAGCGCGATCTCGATTTGCGCGACGCGCTTCTCGCGAATCTACGGCCTGGGGAATGAGTCCAGGTTCGATGAGGGGCCCTCGCGACCCTTTCATCCCAGCTCCAGCGTGAACGGCGTCCCTTCGAAACACGTCTCGCCGCGGCCGATGGTCGCAATCGCTTCGTTCATCCGGCCGCGCCGGCGAAGCGCATCGTCGGCGAGGGCGATGAGGCGCGGGTTGGGCGAGGCGGTCGGAGAGGCGGCGCGGATCGCCCTTGCGATGACGAATTCGTCGCGGCCGCGGTTAAGCGCGCAGGCGGCGATATAGGCGGCCGCGGTCGACCGGCTGACGCCGGCGAAGCAATGGATCACCATCGGCTCGGCGCGGTCCCAGGCGTGGATGAAGCCGAGCAGATTTTCGAGGTGCGTCGCGTCCGCCAAGACCTGTCCGGGCATCGGCTCGACAATGTCGGAAAGGGCGAGATAAAGATGGCGCTCGGGCCTGATCCCGATCGGGCGCTCGACTTCTGTGCCGGGGCTCAACAGGGTGACGAGCGAGCGGGCGCCGGTTTTCGCCACTGTTTCGCCGATCAGGGCGAGCGAACAAACGTGAAGGCGCGGCATGCGGCGTTTCCTGGGGCGGGAGCTTCTATAGAGTCCCGACCGCCTCGGCGTCGAGTTCGGCGAACCGGGCGAGGAAACGGGCTTCGACGACGGCGGGACGCATCGGCTCGAGGTAGGCGGCGAAATCGCGCAGCGGCAGGTCGGGCGCGCCGAAGAGCTTGCGCGCCTCCGCGATCGCAAAGCCGGCGAGCGCGGTCGCCTCGAGATAGGCCGAGGCCCGGTCGGCGATCTTGATTGAGCGGTTGAGATCGTCCAGCGGCTCGGCGGCCAGGCCGAAGCGGATGTGGATCGCTCGCTTGAGGCGCTCCTCGATCAGCTTGTAGTCGCCGCCGATCGCCGCCTTGAACGGCGAGATCATGTCGCCGATCACATATTCGGGCGCGTCATGCAGCAACGCAGTGAGCCGCGCCCTGCCGGGAGGAAAGGGCTCGCCGGCCGCGAACAGCGCCTCCACCAACAGCGAATGCTGGGCGACGGAGAAAATCTCCGGTCCCTTGGTCTGGCCGTTCCAGCGGGCCACGCGCGCGAGCCCGTGGGCGATGTCGGCGATCTCGACGTCGAGCGGCGAAGGATCGATGAGGTCGAGCCGCCGTCCCGACAGCATCCGCTGCCAGGCGCGGCGCGGGGCGCCGTCGCTCACGGCTTGAGCTCGCGCGCCAGCGCCCGGCAGGCCTCGTGACGGCAGCAATCGACGAGATGGTCGTTGACCATGCCGGTCGCCTGCATGAAGGCGTAGATGATCGTCGGCCCGACGAAATTGCCGCCGCGTCCGCGCAGGTCCTTGGCGATGGCGCGGGAGACCTCGCTCTCGGCCTCCATCTCCGCCATGCTGCGGCGCTTGTTCTGGATCGGACGTCCGTCGACGAAGCTCCACAGGTGACGGGCGAGCCCGCCTTTCTCCTTAAGGTCGAGAGTGATGCGCGCGAGCGCCACCGTCGCCTCGATCTTGGCCCGGTTGCGGATGATGCCGGCGTCCTGCATCAGCGCATCCTTCTTCTTTTCGCTCCAGCGCGCGATCTTCGCCGGATCGAAGCCGTTGAAGGCCTTGCGGAAGGCCGGGCGCTTGCGCAGGATGGTGATCCAGGAGAGCCCGGCCTGGAAGCCGTCGAGCACCAGCTTCTCGAACATAGCCTGATCGTCGTATTCCGGCACGCCCCATTCCTCATCGTGATAGGCGAGGTAGAGCGGATCGGCGCCCGGCCACGGGCACCGCAGCAGGCCGTCCGAGCCGCGCGTG
>Ga0209248_10000709_pt1 | contig 10592 bp, 9 predicted proteins | sample BogFormECP04_OM1_FD_188241 | JGI IMG/M metagenome (GOLD analysis project Ga0209248, IMG submission 188241) | Bog forest soil microbial communities from Calvert Island, British Columbia, Canada - ECP04_OM1 (SPAdes) (version 2) | ecosystem: Environmental > Aquatic > Freshwater > Wetlands > Bog ... | reverse complement strand
CCATCCGCAGCGCCGCGTCGTGGTCGGAAACCGACGACGACGGCTCGCCAATCTGCTCGACGATACCGTCCGCCAACGATCTGCCTGAATTTGGCTGAACAAGTTGGTATTTCAGGGACGAGGAGCCGGAGTTGATTACCAGCACCATGGGCTCAGCCGTCATCTTCACCCTGGGCCTGGATCGCGGTGATGGCGACGGTGTTGACGATGTCGTCGACGAGTGCGCCGCGGGACAGGTCGTTCACCGGCTTGTTCAGACCTTGCAGCACCGGACCGATCGCGATTGCACCGGCGCTGCGCTGCACCGCCTTGTAGGCGTTGTTGCCGGAATTGAGGTCGGGAAAGATCAGCACGGTGGCCCGGCCGGCGACCGGCGAATCGCGCATCTTGGTGGCCGCGACCGAGGGCTCGACCGCTGCGTCGTACTGGATCGGACCCTCGACCAGCAGTTGCGGCGCCCGGCTTCGCACCAATCCGGTTGCCTCCCTGACCTTGTCGACATCGGCGCCAGTACCGGACTCGCCGGTGGAGTACGACAGCATGGCCACCCGTGGCTCGATGCCGAATTGGGCGGCGGTGCGCGCGGAGCTGATGGCGATATCGGCCAGCTCGTCGACCGTCGGGTCACGGACTATCGCGCAATCGCCGTATGCCAGCACCTGATCCGGCAGGCACATCAGAAAGACACTGGACACCGTGGAAATGCCTGGCGCAGTGCCGATGGTCTCGAAGGCGGGACGGACGGTGTGCGCCGTGGTGTGCGCAGCTCCGGACACCATCCCGTCGACCATGCCGTTGTGGACCAGCATGGTTCCGAAATACGACACGTCGTGGATGATTTCGCGGGCCTGCTCGACGGTGATGCCCTTCTTGGCACGCAGCTGCGCGTATTGCTCCGCGAATTGATCGCACAACTCACTGGTACGTGGATCGAACACCGTGGCGTCGTCCAGGTTGACGCCGAGTTCGGCTGCCCGAGCGCGAATTTGGCTCTCGTCGCCAAGGATGGTCAGGTCGGCGATATCACGTTGCAGTAGCCGGCCGGCCGACTTGAGGATTCGATCATCGTCGCCCTCGGGCAGCACAATGTGCTTCCGATCCGAACGGGCCCGCTCCCGCAGCTGGTAGGTGAACATCTGCGGCGTGGTTACCTTCGGGATCGGAATCGCCAACTCCGCCAGCAAGTCCCCGAGATCGATATGCTGCTCGATCAGTTGCAGCGCGGTGTCGATCTTGCGCTGCGACGAGGTGGTGACCCGGCCGCGTGCCGACGCCATCGCGCTCGCCGTGTCGAAGGTGCCCAGGGTGGTGGCGATAATCGGCAGCCGCAGCCGCAGGCCGGCGACCAGTGCCGCGATCGACCGATGCAACTCGAAACCGCCATTGAGGATGATGCACGACAACGACGGAAACCCTTCAGCGGCATGAGCACTGGCGACGGCCAGCACGACGTCCGAACGGTCGCCGGGCGTGACCACCGCGACGCCCTCGCCGAGTCGTTCCAGCACGTGATCGGCCGTCATTCCGGCGACCACCACACCCATTGCCTCGCGGCCCATCAACGCGGTGTCACCGCTGACCAGTGCGCCGTTCACCGCGGCCTGCAGGTCGGCCACCGTCGGTGCCACCAGCAGCGGCTCATCGGGCACCACGTAGGTCTTCGGCCCCAGCGCGTGCAGCGCCTCGGCCACTTCGGTCAATTGCGAAGGCTCGCAGCGGTTCGCCACCACCGCCGCGGTGTGCGCGTGCTGGGTGTCCAGCTCGGCCAGACACACCTCGACAAGGTGGGCGACCTGCTCGGCACTGCGGTCCTTGGCCCGGACCGCCAGCAGTACCGGCGCGCCGAGGTTGACCGCGATACGGGCGTTGACGCTCAGCTCGGCGGGGCTGGCGACGTCGGTGTAGTCACTGCCGACGATGACGACCACGTCGCATTCGGCGGCCATCGCGTGATACCGCTCGACGATGTCGTCGATGGCGGCGTCACGGTCGGCGTGCAACTGCTGATAGGTCACGCCGAGGCAGCGCTCGTAGGGCAGCCCGGCGGTGGTCTGTGCCAGCAGCAGATCAGCGATGTAGTCGCGTTCCTCGCCGAAGCGCGTAATCGGCCGAAACACGCCGACCCTGGCGACCGTTGCGGCCAGTCGATGCAGGATTCCCAGCGCGATCGCCGACTTGCCGGTGTCGGCCTCCGGCGCCGCGATGTAGATCGCCGACACCGAACCGGCCACCACCCGTGTGCCTCTCAGCCCAGCCGTCGCAGCCGCGGCTCGAGATCCTTCTGGAAAAGCTCCAGGAATCGACGCTGGTCGTGGCCCGGCGCATGGAACACCAGGTGGTTGAGGCCCCAGTCGACGTAGTCCTTGACCTTTGCCACAGCCTCGTCGGGATCCGAGGAAACGATCCAGCGTTTGGCAACCTGCTCGATCGGCAGTTCGTTGGCGGCCTTCTCCATTTCGAGCGGGTCGTGAATGCTGGTCTTCTGTTCGGCGGTCAGCGACAGCGGCGCCCAGAATCGGGTGTTCTCCAGCGCCTGTTCAGGATCGGTGTCGTAGGAGATCTTGATCTCGATCATCCGGTCGATGTCGTCGGGATTCTTGCCCGCCGCCTCCGCGCCCTCTTTCATGGCCGGGATGAGCTTGTCCTTGTACAACTCTTCACCCTTGCCGGATGTGCAGATGAACCCGTCGCCCGCGCGGCCCGCGTACTTGGCGACCTGCGGCCCGCCCGCGGCGATGTAGATCGGGATGCCGCCCTCGGGAACGTCGTAGATGGAGGCGCCTTTGGTGTGGTAGTACTCGCCCTCGAAATCGACCCGGTCGCCCACCCACAGCTCGCGCATCAGGCGCACCGATTCACGAAGGCGGGCGTAGCGCTCCTTGAACTCCGGCCACTCACCCTCGTATCCCGTGGCGATCTCGTTGAGCGACTCCCCGGTGCCGACCCCGAGGAAGATGCGATCCGGGTAGAGACACCCCATCGTGGCAAACGCCTGCGCAATGACGGCGGGGTTATAGCGGAAGGTCGGGGTAAGCACCGAGGTCCCCAGCTGGAGCCTCTTAGTGCGTTCGCCGACAGCGGTCATCCAGGCCAGCGAGAACGGCGCGTGCCCGCCCTCATGCCGCCACGGCTGGAAGTGGTCGCTGACCGTCGCACTGTCCATGCCGTGCGCTTCGGCGGCGACCGCCAGCTCGACGAGTTCCCGCGGCGCGAATTGCTCCGCCGACGCCTTATATCCAAGTTTGAGTTCAGCCACGCTGTTGTTTCTACTCCATCTTGTCGGCGGGCGACCCGCTGCGCCCGGCTTCGCCGAGCTTGCGATCGCCCTCCCCCGCGGCGGGCGACCCGCTGCGCCCGGCTTCGCCGAGCTTGCGATCGCCCGGTGCCTAGACTCTCGGACATGGCACCGGTGCTGAAGGCCGTCACCGAGACCGTGCACCTCGCTCAGGGCGGGGCGGTTAACTGGCTGCTGGTCACCGACGACACCGGGGTCATGCTGATCGACGCCGGCTACCCGGGTGATCGCGACGATGTGTTGACCTCGTTGCGGCAGCTGGGATACCAGCCCAGTGACGTACGCGCGATCCTGCTCACCCACGCGCACATCGACCACATGGGTTCGGCGATCTGGTTCGCCAAAACCCACGACACCCCGGTCTATTGCCATCCCGACGAGGTCGGCCACACCAAGCGCGAGTATCTGGAACAGGCCTCCCCGGTCGACGTCGCGCTGCGCCTTTGGCGACCCCGATGGGCGTTGTGGGCCGCCCACCTCGTGCGTGACGGTGGCCTGAGTCGCGAGGGCATCCCGACCGCGCAGCCGCTGACCGCCGAAGTCGCCGCGGGACTGCCGGGCCAACCGATGGCGATCCCCACTCCCGGTCACACCGGCGGTCACTGCTCGTATCTGGTCGACGGCATCCTCGCCAGCGGCGACGCGTTGGTGACCGGGCATCCGCTGCTGGCGCGCAGCGGGCCGCAATTACTGCCGGCGTTGTTCAGCCATGACCAGGAGGGCTGCATCCGCAGCCTGGCGGCTCTGGCGCTGCTGGATACCCAGGTTCTGGTACCTGGTCACGGCGACCTGTGGCGCGGCCCGATCCGCCAGGCCACCGATGCGGCGACCGCGCTGGCGCGGTGAGCACACCGCCCGGTCACAATTCGATCACGCTCGACGTCACGATTGCTTAAGGTTCGGAAACGTTCTCTAAGAAATCGGGTGCCGCTCTGGTCGATTGCTTAGCGAAGCGGCCTTAATTGAGACTCAGTTCACGTTAGGCGGCTGAAACGCTTCGCTCGCACCGAGTTCCGGTGCTTGACCTTCGCGTACCTTGGGCGTCAGGTCTCGGCAACCTGTGATCAATCTGCGTCTTGAAGGAAGCAAACAATGATGAATTTCAGTGGTAAGACGCTGCGCCGGCATGCCGCCGGCTGCGGTCTGCTCGCCGGTCTGGCTGCGACGGTGATCGCGGCGCCGACGGCATCCGCGGCGCCAGACTGCAGTGCTGCCGGGGTGGCCAACACGGTCAGTTCGGTGACGGGATCGGCCAACCAGTACCTCAGCAGTCACCCGGGCGCCAACACGGTTGTGACCGCCGCGAGGAACGAACCGCGCCCGCAAGCGGAGTCGGATCTGCGTGGCTATTTCACCGCGCATCCGCAGGAGTACGTCGAATTGCGGGGCATTCTGGCGCCGATCGGTGACACTCAGCAGCAGTGCAACACCACGGTGCTGTCGCCCGATCTGGAGTCGGCCTACAACGAGTTCATGGCCGGCTAGACAACTGCGATGAATTTGGGGCATACCAGGGGTCAGTCCTGGTATGTCCCATCATCGAAAAATCACCACCAGCATGCAGGTCAGCCTCGACGGCTTGGCGGAACGCAGCGGTGGATCGACCGACTGGATCGACACCAATCCCGATACCTTTGACTGGGAGTTGTTGGACCGGATCGACGCATGTGTGCTCGGCAGCGGCATGTACCCGGCATACGAGCACTATTGGCGCACGATCAACGCAAATCCGAACCGGCCGGTGGTGCCGACGGGATCGGTTCCCACCGCCGATGAAATCCGCTACGCCCAATTGGCCGATCGCACACCGCATTACGTCCTGACCGGTAGCCGCGCCGACCTGGATTGGCCGGTGGCGCAGGCCATTTCCGATCTCGACGCTGTGCGACGACTGCGGGGGGAGCCCGGCGGCGAGATCTACGTGGCGGGCGGTCCCACGACAGTTGCCGGCCTGCTCGACGCGGGATTGATCGACGAACTGCGGCTTATTGTGCACCCGGTGGTGCTCGGTGACGGCACACCGTTGTTCGGTCACGTCGGTCGCGAACATCGGCTGCAACTGACGTCGGCCACGCCACTGGAATCGGGCCTGGTGCGACTGGTTTATAGGGTCGGCTAATCCTGCGCCGTCAGCCCGCCAGATGCTCCCGCAGCGTGTGGCCGCTGTACTCGGTGCGGTACGCGCCACGCTCCTGCAATAGCGGCACGACTTGTTCGACCAAGTCGTCCAGACCGCGCGGGGTCAGATGCGGCACCAGAATGAATCCGTCGCATGCGTCGGCCTGGATGTATCGATCGATCTCGTCGGCGATGTGGGCAGCGGTACCGACAAACTGCTCGCGGCTGGTGACCGCGATGACCAGTTCGCGGATCGAGAGCTTTTCGGCTTCAGCGCGTTCCCGGAATTTGCGGGCCACCGCGACGGGGTCGCCGTGCCGCACGCGACCTTGGGTGATACTGGTGTCGCCGGTCGGATCGAAGTCGGGTAGCGGCCCGTCCGGGTCGTAGTCGGAGAGATCGAGGCCCCAAATCTGCTCGAGCATGGCAATCGCCGTCACGCCGCTGACCTGCTGGTGCCGAATGTGCACCGCCTTGTCGGCAGCCTCCTCGGCGGTGTCGCCAAGCACAAACGTCGCCGCCGGAAAAACCTTGAGCTGGTCAGGGTTTCGTCCATGGGAGGCTGCACGGCCTTTCACGTCCGAGTAATAGCGCTGACCGTCCTCGAGTGATCCGTGCAGCGTGAACAGCGCGTCGGCATGTCGGGATCCGAAGTTTCGGCCGTCGTCGGAGTCGCCGGCCTGCAACAGCACCGGACGTCCCTGCGGCCCGGCCGGGAGCGTCGCGACTCCGCGTACGTCGAACTGCGCCCCGTGATGTTCGACGGTCCCGACGCGGCTGGGATCGATGTAGGTCCCGGCGTCGAGGTCGGCCACCACCGCGTCGGCTGCCCAGCTGTCCCAGAACTCGCTCGCCACGGTGAGGAACTCCTCAGCGCGGCGGTAGCGATCGACGTGGTCCAGGAAGCCGCCGCGCCGGAAGTTCTCGCCGGTGAAAGCGTCCGACGAGGTGACGATGTTCCAACCAGCACGACCATCGGAGAGATGGTCTAACGTCGCGAATTGCCGTGCCACCTCGAAGGGTTCGTTGAAGGTGGTGTTAATGGTCCCGGTCAGGCCGAGTCGGTCGGTGACGGCGGCCAGCGCTGCCAACACGGTGAAGGTGTCCGGCCGGCCCACCACGTCCAGGTCGTAGATCCGGCCCCGATGCTCCCGTAGCCGCAGACCCTCGGCCAGGAAGAAGAAGTCGAACAGCCCACGTTCGGCGGTGCGGGCCAAGTGCACGAACGAGTCGAACTCGATCTGGCTGCCCGCCGCGGGATCGGTCCACACGGTCGTGTTGTTGACGCCCGGAAAGTGGGCAGCCAGGTGAATGGGCTTGCGGTGCTTACCTTCCCGCGTGCTCATTCGCCGACTCCCCAGCGCTTGGCGAGCAACTCGTGCGAGCGGAGACGATCTTGGTGGTCATGGGTTACCGACGTGACGACAAGCTCGTCGGCGTCGGTCAGTCGTTGCAGCGCGGACAGTCGCCCTGCCACCTCATCGGGGTCGCCGACGAATTGCGTCTCCAGCCGGTCCTTCACCACGGGCAGCTTTTCTGCGGGCAGCGGCCGGCAGTCGTCGGGACTCGGGTAGGGCACCGCGCCTACCCCGGTGCGGATGGAATACACCCATTGCCCGTAGCCGGCCGCCAGTCGCCTTGCCGTAGCGCTGTCTTCGGCCACGACGACGTCGGCGGACACCACAACGTAGGGCTGTCGCAGAGTCGCCGACGGGACGAAGGTATCCCGGTAGGCATCGATGGCCTCCAGCGCGGTCGCAGGGGTGATGTGATAGCTCGCCACGAAGGGCAGTCCATGCGCGCCGGCCAGTCGCGCACTCTGACCCCTGGTGCTGCCAAAGATCCACGGCGCCAACCCGGATCGCTCACCCGGGACGGCATGCACGTCGAAACCCTCGACCTCGTAGGTGCCGTCGAGCATCGCGAGGATGTCGCCGAGTTGCTCGGCGAAGTCCGGCGCCACGGCCTCCGGCTGCTGCAGGATCTCCATCGTCGCCTTGACCCGCTCGGTGTCGAGCAGCCCACGCAAGTCGAACGGCAGCGGCATCACCACCCCGTCGACTTCGCGCCACACCCGCGGCGGGCGATCCTTCTTAGCCGACGGCGGCTTCGGCTTGAACCCGGTGTCGCGCCGTTGCCCGCGGCCGACGCCAAGGTCGATACGGCCCGGATAAAAAGCATCGAGCATGCCGAAACTCTCGACCACCGCGGCGGCCGTGGTGTGACTCAACTGAACCGCGGCCGAGCCGACTCGAATTGTGTTGGTAGCGGCCGCGATCTGGCCGATCAGCACGGCGGGTGCCGAGCTGGCGACGCCGACGAAGTGATGTTCGGCGATCCAGAACCGACGATATCCCCATTGTTCTGCACGCTGGGCGAGATCGATCGTGTTGTGCAGCGCCGTCGCGGCGTCGCTGCCGGCACTGATCGGCGACAGGTCGAGAATCGAGAGCGGGACGGTCACGGCCTCACCTTCGTATAGCGGTTGGGTGCAACCGGTAGGCCGAGCCGTTGGCGCAGTGTTTCACTCTGTGCGTAGCCGGTGCGGAATCGACCGGCACGCTGCAGCAGTGGCACCACCTCGTCGACGATCACCGGAAGATCGGTGCCGTTGACAGCGGGCCGCAGCCGCGCTCCGTCGATCCCGAGCCGCCGCCACTCCAGCAGCAGCTCGACGAGCTCCTTTGCGCTGCCGGTGAAAATGAGTGCATCAGAACCGAATTCGGCGTCACCGCCGAAGGTCACCACCACGTCGGCGAAGACTTTCAGGTGCGCGCCGCCAGCCGCGTGCACTTGGTCGATGATGGCCCGTGCCGCAGCGTCATCGGTTGGCGTGATGAAGACCAGATCGCTGCTCGCGGTGGCGAATTCGTAAATGCGCGGCGCGTGGGCGAGCGTCGCGACCACCGGTTGGCCTTGCGGCGGACGCGGGGTGATCGACGGCCCCTTGACCGAGAAATGCTCCCCGCGGAAGTCGATGTAATGAAGTTTGTCCCGGTCGATGTAGCGCCCGGTGGACACATCGCGGATCACCGCGTCGTCTTCCCAGCTGTCCCACAGCCGGCGTACCACCTCGACGGCGTCGGCGGCCTCGTCGAAGAGACCGTCCGGAGATTGTGATCCGTTGCGCCGACCGAACAATGCCGCTTCGTGCGGGGTTGCACTCACCCGCGGCTGCCAACCGGCCCGTCCGTGCGACACGTAGTCCAATGTGGCGATCGCCTTGGAGATGTGGAACGGCTCGGTGTGCGTGACGGTGGCGACCGGGATCAGCCCGATGTGCCGGGTGACCGGGGCGATGCGCGCGGCGACCAGGACGGCATCGGCGCGACCCGCCAGCCGCCTCGGAGAGATTTCCCCGCGGCGTCCGGGTTGGGGCATCAGGGTGTCGTCGATGGTCAGAAAGTCCAACAGGCCACGCTCGGCAGTGGCCGCCAGGCCGGCCCAATACTGCCCGCTGAGAACCGATTCCGTCGCAGGGTCGGCGCTCAGCGTGGCGCGCCAAGCCTGCGGATGCCAGCCGTAGCCGTCGAGCGCAACGCCGAGATGCAGCGGATCGGTCATGGCAGGCCCTTGGCGAAGGCGATCGGACGGAAGGGTCCCCATGACACCACTGGCGCGTCGATCTCGGTATACCCGGCGGTGCGATACAGCGCCTCTGCCTCGGGTTGGCGATTGCCGGTGATGAGGTACACCCGCCCATAGCCCCTCGTGGCGGCGGTGACTTCCAGTTCGGCCAGCAACGCCTTCGCGTAGCCGCGGCGACGGCATCCACTGTCCGTCCAGATCCGTTTGAATTCCGCGGTGTCGGCATCGAACCGCCGGAACGCGCCACCGGTGACCGGGACACCGTCCAACAGTCCGATCAACAAGCCACCGTCAGGCGGCGCGAGCTCAGCCGATGGAACAGGCAACCAGCTGAGGTGCGTCTCCGGAGTGCCGCCGTAGCGCTGGGAGTACTCGACCGCCAGCTCGGCCAGCAGCGGCTGGGCCAACGGGTTGTCCGGCCCGACCACCTGGAAACGCAGCTGCGCCGCCGCGGTTGACGGGCTGGGTGGAGGCATCACGTCAATATCCAACGTTTCGTTGTCGACCGCATTCCGGCCCTGCTACGTCAATGTCGCGCTGACGTACCGGCCCGCGACCGGCGCTGCGCCGAGATCCCGCCGACGCAGCCCCGGTAGCCCGGTAGCGGTGAACAGGTCCGGGAGGTCAGCCACGATGGTTTTCCAGCCGAGCGCCGCCAAAGACTCGGCGGTGTCGTGTTGCTCGTCCGTATACGTGAGTTCGGTCATATCGCCGTCGAAACCGTATGGTCGCCAACGTGCAGCAAGGGTGTGCTCCTGGCTCGAAAACGGGCCGAGCTCTTTCGGCAGATAATCGGCGGCCGCCCTGCTGCCGGTGGCGCTCAATGCGGTGACATTTTTGAGCAACCGGTCATGCGTGGCGGGCGTCAGAAACCCGATGAACAGCCCCTCGGCAATCCATACGGTGGGCTTGGTGGCATCGAAGCCGAGCCGCCGCAGCGCCTCCGGCCACTCCCGGCGAAGATCGATTCCCACCGCGCGCCGGTTGGCTGTCGGGGCGGCCTGCAGGCCGCGAAGCGTCTGGGTTTTGAACTCGATCACATCCGGCTGGTCGATCTCGTAGACGGTGGTGCCCGCCGGCCACCACAGCCGGTAGGGCCGGGCGTCCAGCCCCGACGCCAAGATCACCGCCTGCCGAATGCCGGCCCGGCCGGCATCGGTGAGGAAGTTGTCAAAGAATCGGGTGCGCACCGCGAAAAGGTCGGTCAGCAAGGCGAATCCGTTGTCGTCACCGAGATCACTGATGGCACGCTCGCCGCTGGCGACCTGGGTGAAGAAGTCCGTACCCACGGCGCGGACCAGTGGCTCAGCGAACGGGTCGTTGATCAACCCGGCCCTGTTTGCCAAAGCCCGGGCCGTCGCCACCAGTGTTGCGGTAGTTCCGACGCTGGTGGCCGGATCCCAGGTGTCGTGATCTGTTCGCGCCATGGTCACGCCGACCCTACGCCGTGGCGGGCCGGCCGGCACGAATCAGCATCCTCCGGTCGGGCCGAAAGCCCTGGTCAGCGGGCCGCCTAGTTAGGCTTACGGGCACTTAAAAGCAATGCCGCCCGCCAGCCGAGCAGCAGCAGCGCGGTGACCGTTGACGCCAC
>Ga0209248_10000705_pt1 | contig 10619 bp, 9 predicted proteins | sample BogFormECP04_OM1_FD_188241 | JGI IMG/M metagenome (GOLD analysis project Ga0209248, IMG submission 188241) | Bog forest soil microbial communities from Calvert Island, British Columbia, Canada - ECP04_OM1 (SPAdes) (version 2) | ecosystem: Environmental > Aquatic > Freshwater > Wetlands > Bog ... | reverse complement strand
AAACAACTCACGCTTGACCGACCTCGCGACCGGATACCCACGCGGCATAGCAACCTCCCAAATCAACGGATGTTGCACTGACCGTATGAATCCGCCCGACAGGGCGTGTCGATAACGTCGATCTCGTTGTGCTATTCGGCCGGCTCGTAGCGCAGCAGCGTCACGTCATGTTCGGGGTAGTCGAAGAACACCGGCCGTACCCGCATACTGACTCGCAACCCGGCCGGATCGACATTCACCATCTCGGTGGAAAACCTCGGCCCCTCATCCCATTCGACGATGGCGAGTTGCTGCGGAACAGCGTCGGCGAAGTGTGGACTGACCGGCCTGCGCGCCACGGTGTACGAGTACAACGTCCCCATGCCGGAGATCTCGCGCCATTCCAGGTCGTCGGCCAGGGTGCCCGGAGCGCGCACCCGCGGATAGAACACATAGCGCTGCGACGACAGCGAGTACTGGATGACGATGCGGTGCTGGGCCAGCGCATCCCAAAACGGCGCGGTGGTAGGCGTCTTGACGGGCATCGGTCGCTCGAAGCTGATAGCCATGAAGTCTTCCCTTTGTTCAGTCGCCTTGGAGGATGAGCGTCGTCTGCTCGGACAGGATTCCGCCGTTGCCGGACACGAACGCGCGGTGGCAGTCGGCCACCTGAGCCGCACCCGCGCGCGCCATAATCTGGCGGGTGGCGTCGCACACGTGATGCATTCCGCCCGCCAATCCCGCTTGGCCGAAGCCGAGTTGGCCGCCGGCGGTGTTGAGTGGAAAGTCGCCGCGGAACGTGAGGTCGTGGTTGGCGACGAACTCCATACCCTCGCCCTTGTCGCAGAAGCCCGCGTCCTCCAGCGACAGCAACACAGTGATGGTGTAGCAGTCATAGATCGACACCATGTCCATCTGGTCGCGGCTCAGGTCGGTCATCGCGAACGCGGTGTCGGCGGCCGCAGCGATCGGAGTGTGTAGGAGATCCTCGGCGTAGGTCGGAGTTTTGAACGGCACGTGTTCGCCGAATCCTTTGATCCACACCGGACGGTTGCGCGCCCGCTTGGCGACGTCGGCGTTGGCGACGACGACTGCGGCACCCCCGACGCAGGGCATCACGATCTCCAGCATGTGCAGCGGGTCGGCGATGACCGGGCTGGCCAGCACGTCGTCGACGGTGAGCGGCTTGTCCTTCCAGATCGCGCCGTCGGTGTGGTTGGCATTGACCCGTTGGTCGACGACGATCTTGGCCATCGCCCGCTCGTCGTACCCATAGACGGCCGCGTAGCGTTGAGCCACCTGACCGTAAGGCCCGTTCTGTCCGAGGTTGCCGTAAGGAATTTCGAATTCAGCTTGGGGAGAACCGTATTGGTTGCTCGACGAGCCGAAGAACATCGCATCGATTACCGGCCTGGGCTTCTTCTTGGACGAAGGCGTGATGTAGCGGGCGGGCAGGGCACACAGCACGGCGTCACAGATGCCGAGTTCGATCGCCGCGGCCGCCCGCCACACCATGGCCGCGGCGCTGGCACCCCCGAGATCAACGTGTTCGGCGAACCTTGCTCCTATTCCGAGGTATTCGGCGATCGTGGAGGGTACGAAGATCTCCGATTCCGCCAGATGCGAAGCTACGATGCCGTTGACGACATCGCCCGGCAGTCCAGCATCCTCGAGCGCGGCGGCCGACAGTTCTGCCCATTGTTCGATGGCGAACGGCGCGGGCGAGGCCTTGTTCAGGCGTTCGGGCGGAAGCTCAACGTACCCGACGATTGCGGCCTCTCCGCGTAATCCCATGACCTGTCCTTTTTCTCAGCATTCTGGGTGTTCTGGAGCTTATTTGCGGGGCAGGCCGAGAATCATCTGCGCGATGATGTTCAGCTGAATCTCCCTGGTTCCGCCGCCGAGCAGCTCCGCGGGCAGGTGTAGATATGAGCGCACGACCGGGGGGTCAGAGTCGGCGACCATAGCCACCCGCCCGGTCAACTCCAGAGTGGCCTTGAAAGTACGCCGCAGCAGCACGTTCATCGCCACCTTGGCGATGCTCGACGCCGGACCGGACGCCTGCCCATCGAGCAACCGGATGGTTTCTCGCACACCAAGAGCCTTGATGGCGTTGGTGTAGGCGTCAAGTTCGCCGAGCGCGCCCAGCGCGTCCTCGCGGTCCGGTCCCGGCTCCGCCGCGAGCCGGCGCAGCGTGGCAGCCCTGTCGTACTTGACGTATCCGCTTATGGCCGAACGCTCTTCGGCCATGGTGGCGATCGCCAGGTTCCAACCGCCAGTGGGGTCTCCGAGCAGCATGTCGTCGGGCACGAAGACATCGTTGAGGAAGACCTCGTTGAACTCCGAGTCCCCGGTCGCCTGTTTGATCGGCTGGATTTCTATGCCGGGGGATCGCATGTCGATGATGAAGTAGCCGATGCCGCGGTGCTTACTCACCGTCGGGTCGGTACGCGCCAGCAGCGCCCCGTAGTCGGCCCGGTGCGCCGACGACGTCCAGATCTTGTGCCCGTTGATATTCCAGCCGCCGTCGACCTTGGTAGCGCGAGTTGTCAGCGCGGCAAGATCGGAGCCGGCGCCGGGCTCGCTGAACAGCTGGCACCACGCGAGCTCACCACGTTGTGTCGACGGGATCAATTTTTCCTGCAGCTCCTTTGGCGCAGCCCGAAGCACCGAGGGCAGTATCCACTCGGCGATCCCCAGCGACGGACGGACCAGAGTAGGTCGTTTGTCGAACTCCTCGTCGATGATGAGCTGCTGCAAGGGCCCGGCATCGATTCCCCACGGCGTTGGCCAGTGCGGGGCGATGAGGCCCGCCTCGGCGATCGCGGTGCGCTGCGGCCCGCTGGCGAAGTGTTCGTAGTCACCTTGGCGTCCGGGCTGGTCGTTGTGCAGCGCCAGCGCCGAATCCAGTGTCTCGGCGACCCGCGACCGGAAGTCCGATTCGGCGTCGCCCAGATCTACCGACATGTCACGCTGCTGGGAACACGTCAGCTTTCCCAGACGCCGGGCCCAGCGGTTCGCCGGGCCGATTGATGCCGCCAAACTGATGGCCCGCCGCCAGTACAGGTGCAACTCGTGTTCCCAGGTGTAACCGATGGCACCGAACATCGTGAGTGCGTCGAGCACGAGGTCCGGCACCGGCGAGATCGCGATCATCGCCCCCGCGGCCGCGGCGAGTCGGTGCTGGTCCAGGGATTCGTCCGCGGCACGCACTACATCCCAGGCCGCGGCAGTGGCCAATTCGCTGTTGACCAAAAGCATGGCTGCGTTGTGCTGCAGCGCCTGGAAAGTACCGATTACCTTGCCGAACTGTTCTCGGATGCTCAGATGTGCGGTAGCCGCCTCGACACACCATTGGGCGATACCGACCATGGTGCTGGCCACCAGTCCTACGGCGATGCACTCAGCGCGATCGGGATCGATGCCGGTGAGCATGTCGGAGTCGGCCACGCAATGCTCGGCCAGTCGCAAGATCCCGACGTCGTTGACGAGATCAGTGCCGTGCACGGATTCGACTGTCGCCGTCGACTTTCCTGTGTCCACCGGCACCCACACGACGCCGCCGTCCTCGGCGGGGACTCCGACCAGGATCAGCCGCGCCGAACATACACCCGCGGTGACCTCCGACGCCCCGGTAACCAGCCACCGTCGCCCGTCCGCCCGCGCGCGGAAGTCACCATTGTCGGGAAGGAGGACGGCCGCAGGCACGCCGGATGCCAGCTCGCGCACTATCGATTCAGCTGCCGGTGTCGGATCGGCCAGCATCGCAACAGCTCCCGCCGTGACCGTCGGCAGCAGCGGGCCGGGCAGGAGGGCCTTGGCGGCCGCCTCCAGCACGCATGCGGCGTCGATCAATCTGCCGCCCTGGCCACCGAGGTGTTCGGGCAGGTGAACCGCGTGAAAGCCGTTGGTGACCAGCGCATCCCACCATGCCGGAAGCTGCCCGGTCGCCAGCGCAGCGAATTCATCCCGCGTCGCTGCGACTGGGGCGTGCCGGCCGGCGAACTGCTCGACGGCGTCGCTGAGCGCCTGCTGCTCGGTGGTCAGTCCCAGGGTCATGGCCCGAAATCCTCGATGCCGTGAGTGGAGCTGAGACGACGCGACATCCGGACCGGTACCCTTCCGATTAAACAAGACGAACCGTCTCGTCTTATAGCAAGCTACGATGTTAATCGAAGTATGTAAAGCCAGCTAACCCGAGGAACCACCGGATGCCAATCGATCGCGACCCGGGCACCCCGGTGAACCCACCGCGGCGCCGCAGCGAGAAGTCGCGCATGGCAATCGTCACCGCCACGCGCGAACTGCTTCTCGAGCGCGGGTTCGATGGGTTGACCATCGAGGCGGTCGCCGCACGAGCCGGTGTCGGAAAGCAAACCATCTATCGCTGGTGGCCCAGTCGTCCCGCACTCGTCGCCGACGTCATGCTCGAAGACGCCGACAAGATACTCGCGTCGGTAAACCACACCGACGACCTGGCTACCGACCTCGTGGGGTGGGTACGCCAACTCGCCGGAAGTCTGACGACGGACCGTGGCTCGGCCATGCTGCGAACCTTGACCGTCGCCGGCATGGAGCACGAGGACACCGCCGTCAAACTGCGGGCCGGATTCAGCACGCCGCTGCACGACAGTGTCCGGACCCGGCTTCTCGCCGACGGCATCGATGAGTCAACCGCCGAGTCGGCTGCGGACGCGATCGTCGGCGGCGTGGTGTATCCGATCCTTTCGGGCGCCCAGCCATATTTGCGGCGACGAGCCGAACTGACCACCCGAATCATCGTCGAGGCGCTGACCCGAAGCCGCTGAGCACCGGGATCGATATCGGCGCACGTACCATCTGCGGGGAAGAGCCAGATCGGCAAGACACGCTGCGGCGCAATCGATTCAACACTCGTAACCAAAAATTAACTAACGCTGAACAAGTGTGAGGGTCGATATCGCCGTGCTGGCTAAATTCGAGAGCGGCTGCGCTGCACCATCATCAATACGAATTGGCCCTATCACAAATTGGCATTGGACCTGGATCCACGGATGTAAGTATCCGTTGGATACCGTCGATCGAGAACCGATGATCCTGGAGACACTCAAATGGATGAGGCGTTTGCCCGCAGTGCCCGTGGCACCATCGTCGAAGGGGTTGGCCGACGTGATTTCGTAAGGGCCGTCGCGGCAGTCGGCGCCGGTGTCGGCGTAGCCGGCCTCGCGGCCAGTTGCGCCAAGGGCGGTTCGGCGGCTTCGATTCCGAATGACGTCAAGGTTCTGCAGCCGGGCCAGGGCACTATCGAGGGCAATCACTACCTACAGTCCACACCCGACCAGGTGCTCTGGGGATACGTCCCCAACGTGCACGCCACAGCGGTGGTCCGAATGAAGTCGGCCGAGACGATCACCGTCGACGCCGTTTCTCACGAGGGCATCCTCGAGGATCAGGGGCGCAATCCCGTCGCGTACTTCGGATCCAAGGGTGTCCCCCGATCCGATGTCCTCGAAGACGCCATCGCCATCGCATCGCAATACCACCGCACGTCGCGTGATTTCGACAAAGACGGGCCCCACGTCGTCACCGGGCCGGTGTTCGTCGAGGGCGCGCAGCCAGGAGACGTACTCAAAATCGAAACGCTGGAGGCGACGCCGCGAGTACCCTACGGCGTGGTCTCGAACCGGCATGGCAAGGGGGCATTGGCCAGAACCGCGGACGGGGGCGCGCCGGCAGGAATCGCCATCGAGGAGGTCATGCCGCCGGTAAGCCAAGACGGGCGGCCCAACCCTGACCCGACGAAATATGGCAATGTCTAGACCTTTACCGCCGTCGAGGATGGCCTCGGTGTCATGCGCTACCACAACGCGTCGGTGCGATTCCCGCTCAATCCATTCATGGGAATGATGGGAGTCGCCTTCTCGCAGGACTCAGCGCTAACCGCGCCGAGCTCTAACTCGATCCCGCCCACCCTGGGCGGAGGCAACATCGACATCAGGCTCCTCGGCGTGGGCTCCACGTTCTACCTTCCTGTGTTCGCCGAAGGCGCGCTGTTCTACGCCGGCGACCCCCACTTGGCGATGGGTAACGGCGAAGTCGCGTTAACCGCGATGGAGGGTTCCTTGCGCGGAACGTTCCGGCTCACGGTGTGCAAGCCGAAATCGGGCGATGCCCCCTCGGTGGCCTACCGTTACCCGTTCGCCGAGAACGCCGATGTTTGGGTGCCGATCGGGCTGTCCGATCCCGACGGCAGTGTCAACGGACAGATCAGTGACCTCAATGTGGCGATGCGTCGGGCGGTCGTCAACGCCCTGGACTTCCTTGAGTTCGACAAGGGCATGGATCGCGCGACCGCATACGCTTACCTGGCCGCCGCCGCCGACTTTTCGGTCTCCCAAGTCGTCGACCGCACTGTCGGGGTCCACGGACAGATCTCCAAGTCGCACTTCAAGTGATCTGCCGCTTGGGTGCGCCCGCAGCCGGCGGGCGCGGACGCTACGCCCGGCCGGACACGGGACTGGTTTGTGAACGGGTGGGCATTTACCGTTGCAGGATCTCCCGAAAACAGGCGCAGGCGAACTAGGCTGATTGTTGTGACAACCCCGTCGAACTCCTGGAGCGACGAACATTGGAGACTCCCGCATCAGCTACAGATGCAAGGTCAAGTTCTTGGCCACAGGCGCGCGCGACGGCTTTGCCAGCGCTTCGCGCGCGTCGGTGTCGTAACCCCGCCGGACCGGCTTCAAGCGATGCTGGCCGGCGCGCCCGTCGCAGCAAGTGAAGTGACAGACGTCAATTTCGCTCTGATAGCGACCCAGTTCAATCGCGCAGAGCGCGTCGCGAAGCTCAAACGCCTACAGCGCCAAGCCACGCGTTCGCTGATGTTTGCGGGCCTGGTTCTGGTCGCGTTGCACTTCCTTCTCTGCATCGCCTACCTCTTGGTTAACCTCACCCAACAGGCCTCGCCGTACTGAAGCCACTGATCGCCGGCTGAGGTTCGCTTTGCGGGGGGCCGGCGCTGTGCGACGCCCCTGGTGGACAGCTACGCGCAAGCAAGTCGGTAGCTGCGTGGATGGTGCGAAGGGTGGGTGCGGGCGCGCCGGTCAGGTCGGCCAGCTCGACCACTGCGGTCACGATGGCGTCCAGCTCTAGTTGCTTGCCCGCTTCGAGGTCCTGCAGCATGGACGTCTTGTGGTGTCCCACGTTCTCCGCGCCGCGCAGCCGTTTGTCTATGGAGATGTCGGGGGTGCTGCCCAACCTGGCGGCGATGTCAAGAGCCTCCTCCATCAGCTGTATTACCAGCTGCCGGGTGTGCCGGTGCTGACACATCTCGGCCATCGTTGCTCTGGTGAGCGCGCTGAGCGGATTGAAGGCGACGTTGCCCATGAGCTTGATCCAGATGTCTTTGCGCAAATCGGACTCGACCGGGCACTTCAATCCTCCGGCGATCATGGCTTCGCTCAATGCCTTACAACGTGGGGAGAACTCCCCCGACGGTTCGCCGATAGAAAACCGGGTGCCCTCGATGTGCCGGATCACCCCTGGGGCCTCAAGGACTGTGGCTGGATACACCACGCAACCGATGGCCCGCTCGGGTGGTAGCACGGCACTGGTGGCACCGCCGGGGTCGACGGCCTCGATCCGATGCCCCTGATATGGACCGGACAGTTCGTGGAAATACCACCAGGGAATCCCATTCTGCGCCGCCACGATTGCCGTGTCCTTGCCCAGCAGCGGTTGCACCAGCGGACCGCAGGACGGATAGCTGTATGCCTTGAGTCCAAGAAAGACGTAGTCGACGGGCCCGATCTCGGCCGGGGAATTCGTGGCGTTGGGATGCGCCACAAAGTCGCCGCGCGGACTCATCACCCGCACACCGTTCTCGCTCATCGCGCGCAGGTGCTCGTTTCGGGCGATGAGGTGGACTTCAGCACCGCCGCGGTGCAATGCGGCGCCCCAATAGGCGCCGATTGCTCCGGCACCAACGACTGCAATCTTCATGGAGCCTCCTCTGGCGCCTACTGTTTGCACCCGTGGTTATGTTGATCGCGAGGGATTCAGATCACACTAATCGATGATTATTGCATACAGTATTCAGCTGCGGTATCTTAAGACCTCATCTGGGTAACCATCGGCTGCCGACCACAGACAGACCCGAAACGCCCGGCGTTCTGGGCATGCCGTCGACCGCCATCTTCAGCGCGGCGGTAGGAAAGAAAGACCACGTTCGATGGCTAAGAAAGGAAATCGAGGTTCGATGTCAAAAGTGGTTTGTGTGCTGTACGACGACCCGGTCACCGGTTACCCCAGCAGCTACCCCCGCGAGGGTCTGCCCAAGCTGGATCACTATCCAGACGGGCAATCGCTGCCGACACCGTCGGCCGTCGACTTCACACCCGGTGCGCTGCTGGGCAGCGTCTCAGGCGAACTCGGTCTGCGGCCATATCTGGAGGGCCTCGGCCACGAGTTAATCGTGACCTCGGACAAGGAGGGCGACAATTCCGTATTCGACCAACACCTGGCCGAGGCGGAAGTGGTGATCTCACAGCCGTTCTGGCCCGCTTACCTCACTGCCGAACGGATCGCGCGTGCCCCCAAACTCAATCTGGCGGTGACTGCGGGGATCGGATCCGACCACGTCGATCTGGACGCGGCGATTGAGCGAGGCGTCACGGTCGCCGAGGTGACGTTCTGCAACAGCATCAGCGTCGCTGAACACGTCGTGATGATGATCCTGTCGCAGGTCCGCAACTACCTTCCGTCCTATCAGTGGGTCCTCGAGGGCGGCTGGAACATCGGCGACTGTGTGCAGCGCTCGTATGACCTCGAGGGAATGCATGTGGGTACGGTCGCCGCCGGCCGAATCGGACTGGCCGTTCTTCGTCGATTGGCGCCGTTCAGCGTGCACCTGCACTACACCGACAAGCACCGACTGCCCGCCGAGGTCGAGGCCGAACTGAATCTGACCTACCACCCGAGCGTGCAGGATATGGTGCCACATCTGGATGTCGTGACCATCAACGCTCCGCTGCACCCCGAGACGCGCGGTCTATTCAATGACGACCTGATCGCCACAATGAAACGCGGTGCGTACCTGATCAATACCGCGCGGGGGCTGATTTGCGACCAGGATGCGATCGTCCGTGCGCTGCAGAGCGGTCAGTTGGCCGGCTACGCCGGCGATGTGTGGTATCCACAGCCGGCGCCGGCCAGCCACCCCTGGCGCACCATGCCCCATCACGGCATGACGCCACATATCTCCGGCTCCTCGCTGTCGGCACAGACCCGTTATGCGGCCGGCACCAGGGAGATCTTGGAGTGCTACTTCTCCGGTAAACCCATCCGTGACGAGTACCTCATCGTGGACGGGGGTGCCCTGGCCGGTGTCGGGGCGCGGTCATACACCGCCAAGGCCACCTCCGGCGTCAACTAGCTGCGGTTCTCCACGCGACAAGCTGTTGTGCACTGCCGGTCCCGACCGGCAGTGCACAACAGCCGCGATGCCCTCGGTGTTCGGCGGGAGTAGTTCTCGTCTGATATGCGATCAGTTGGCCTTCAGTGGGCCCGATCGGCTTCGCGCTCGACTGCGCCCGTCAGCGTGTGCCTTCTGTGCCTTCTGTGCCGCGCAGCCAAACTTGCCAAGATCCCTGCTGACAATTTGGCGGATGACGAATCCTGTTGGACGACTTTGCATATCTCGGCGGTGTAGCCGCGGATTGGATGTTGTTGACTGTATACTAAGTACCGGCCCGTTTGGGCCCCATTGGTATCGGTACATCACCACGAGAGCGTGGAGAGACTTTATGACCCAGGATCGCCGTGCGTCAGCTCGCGCAGTTGGGGGCGCGGGAAGCGCTGGGCCTGCACCGACTGTGCGGGCGCCGTTGGAGCGACCGGCTCCGTTGCGGGAGGCCGCCTACGATGCCCTGGTCGAGATGATCATCACGCGCGAATTGCAGCCAGGCCAGCATCTGGTGGAAAACGAGTTGGCGACTCAGCTCGGGGTCAGCCGGCAACCGGTCCGAGAGGCGTTGCAGCGCCTGCAGAGCGAAGGTTGGGTGGACTTGCGTCGTGCTTTAGGCGCGTTTGTTCATGTGCCCACTGACGCCGAGGCCGATGAACTCCTCGCGGTTCGCACCGTGCTGGAGGCAGAGTCCGCCAGGCTCGCCGCCCGGCGGGCTACGCCAGCGCAGGTCGACCACCTCTGGGAGCTTCAGCGCACTGGGGAGAAGGCGCTTGCCGATAATGATGAGGAAGGTCTTGTCTCTGCCAATAATGCGCTGCATGCCTATTTGGTTTCGATGTCCGGCAACACCGTGCTGGCCAATCTGATTGCGACGGTTGCCCATCGGGTGCGATGGTACTACCGGCCCATCGCGCTCCTCCGCGGCAAAGACGCCTGGGACGAGCACGCGGAACTGATCATGGCAATCGCCGGCCGAAACGGCAGGCGTGCCAGCGACTTGATGCGCCGGCACACCGAACACACCAGGGAGATCTACCACCAGCGGCGTCAGGAAGCCGCCGAGGGGGCCGAGGGCGTGGCCTGAGGGACTACGTCTTCGGCTTTTACGGTCGCGCTACTGTGCCGGCCCGGTTGCCGCAGCAAGGCCGCGGTAACGGCAGACAGCAGAGCACTTGCCGCGGCCACCCAATAAGCA
>Ga0209248_10000703_pt1 | contig 10628 bp, 8 predicted proteins | sample BogFormECP04_OM1_FD_188241 | JGI IMG/M metagenome (GOLD analysis project Ga0209248, IMG submission 188241) | Bog forest soil microbial communities from Calvert Island, British Columbia, Canada - ECP04_OM1 (SPAdes) (version 2) | ecosystem: Environmental > Aquatic > Freshwater > Wetlands > Bog ... | reverse complement strand
AAATCGCGGCTACTGATTCTCAAGACGGCTTGGCTGATGGACACCGTCGGCAACAAAGAGGCCAGAACCGAGATTGCGGCGATCAAGGTTGACGCCCCGAACGTCGCGCTCAGCATTGTGGACCGCGCGATTCAAGTCCACCGCGGTCTCGGGGTGACCGAAGACGTACCCCTGGCCGGATTCTGGGCCCATTTGCGCGCGATGCGGATCGCCGACGGCCCTGACGAGGTTCACAAGCGCACGATCGCCCGCCAGGAGCTACGAAAGCACCGACGGCACGCTGACGACTCGGCAGGGGTGGCCTGACATGGACGACAATCTGATCGGCAAGACCGCGGTGGTGACCGGCGCCTCCCGCGGCATCGGCCACGCCGCGGCACGGTGCCTGTCAAAGCTGGGCGTTAACGTCGTCCTGACGGCTCGCACTCAGGACGCAGCAGATACCGCCGCCGCAACGGTAAGGGGTGCAGTCGGTTTCGCGGCGCATGCCGCCGACGTGGACGCCGCCCGGCGGTGCGTTGATTTTACACTGGAACGCTTCGGGCGTCTCGACATCCTGGTCAACAATGCCGCAACCAATGCCGCGTATGGCCCGCTCGTTGACCAGCACTACTCTGCCTTTCGCAAAACGATTGACCTCAATGTGTGGGCGCCGATCGTGTGGTCGTCGTTGGCGGCGCGGGCATGGATGAGCGAGCATGGCGGAGCGATCGTGAACACCGCGTCGCTGGGCGGGCTTACCACCGAGCCCAACTTGGGGATCTACAACGCCAGGAAAGCCGCTCTGATTCACCTCACCAAACAGAGCGCTGTGGAACTAGCGCCCACCGTTCGGGTGAACGCGGTCGCGCCCGGTGTGGTTCGCACCAAACTCTCCGAGGTGCTGTGGCGAGAGCAGGAGCAAGCCGTTGCTGATGCGTTGCCTCTGGGACGTATCGGGGAACCAGAAGACATCGGCCAGGCGATCGCGTTCCTTGCTTCTGATGCCGCGGCCTGGATCACCGGTCAAGTCCTTGTGATAGACGGCGGAGCGATTCTATGAGCCCCGCGGCCCCCGATCGGGGCACCGCAGCAAACGACGGACATCAGTCATCCGACATGGTGCCGGGTGTCGATCAAGCCGCGCTGACATCCTGGCTGACCACCCTCGTGCGTAACGTCACACTACCCGTGAACGTTCAGAGGATCGGCGTCGGTCAGTCGAACCTGACTTACCTGCTTTCCGATGCCGGGGGCCGTCGCTGGGTGCTTCGGCGCCCGCCCGTGGGTCATCTGCTGCGCTCCGCTCACGATGTTCTCCGTGAGGCGCGCATCCTCGCTGCCCTTGCATACACCGATGTGCCGGTGCCGCGAATCTTCGGCGTCGCACAGAAGGGCACGGTCGGTGACGGGCCAATGGTGCTGATGGAATTTGTAGACGGTGTGGTCGTCAGTGATGTCGCGGCCTCACGCACGCTGCCGGCTCACGCCCGCCACCGCGCAGGCATCGCGTTGGCGGAGACGCTGGGCCGCATTCATGCGGTGAATCTGGACGCAGCCAACCTTGCGGATCTGGCCAGCCATTCGCCGTACGCACAGCGTCAACTCAAGCGGTGGTCGGGCCAGTGGGAACAGTCCAAGACCCGTGAGTTGCCCTGCCTCGATCTGCTGACCGACCGGTTAGGCGCGGCCATACCGCCCCCGCGGGAGTTGTCATTGGTCCATGGAGACCTGCATCTGCGCAACATCGTGGTGTCTGCGACTCGCGGCGAGATCCTGGCGGCGCTGGACTGGGAGTTGTCGACACTGGGTGACCCGATCGCCGATCTGGGTACCACGCTGGCCTACTGGCCCGAGCACGACGAAGCGATCCTGCCCGAATTCCGCGCCCTACTGTTGCCGGGCTATCCCCGTCGTGCCGATCTAATCGAACGGTATTGCGTGACGACCGGCCGCGACGTGACCGACGCCGAACTCGGATTCTGGCACGCGCTGGCATTATGGAAGATCGCCATCATCGCCGAAGGCATTTTGTTTCGTGCGCAACAGGATCCGCGCAACCGCGCCGCCTCCGGCATGCCCGCCCCGCAGACTGTCAATGATCTCGTCGCGCTCGCGCACGAGATCGCCGCACGGGCGGGCATCTGACCGCTCTCATAAATCCCGTGTCGCAGGTTCGAATCGTGCCGGGGCGCCATGTGATGTCGCAAGACATCGGAATAGTTCCGAACCTGCATCAGGTTCGGAACTATTCCGTTTGGGGCCTTCGTTGAACGCGGCCTGTTCGTCAGAGAGCAGGTGCCAGACCATCACCAGGATCGAGCGACCGGCGGCGACGATCGCCCGTTTCTTGCGGTGGCGTTTGGCGATCCGCTGGTAACGCTCCCGAGGAAGAGTCGGTCCTGCCGGCCACGACCGCCGACTCGCCGAGGACCCGGGCCAGGTAGCGGTTACCGTGTCTGCTGGCTCGGTTGCCCTTGGACTTGCCGGCCGAGGAATAGATACCGGGAGAGAACTTCGCCCACAAGCACAGGTGCCCCGCGATTCGCGCCCGACAACAGATCGACCAGCGGCTCGGAGGCGGTCCTTGATGCTCCTTGCCATCGGTCTGATATTGACGGTGGCGGGACGAACGGCTCACGCTGTCGGCGCGCCGCGGCGACTACATACAAAGCCGCCGCTTACATTGTACTAAGCAGCCGCTCATCTCGCCGTGCTTCGGCCACCAAATCAACGAACAGCGTTGATGCGCAGACAAATTGGATCGACCTCACAGGCCTATGAATCACCTAAGTCCGCCGGCCAGACGGAACGCCGGAACCGCTAGCCGCGTTAAACGATCGAGGGAGCGGCCTCATCCGTCGATGAGGCACTTGCCGATGGTATATGAACGCCGAGATCTCGACACAGAAGTTCCAAGGGGAGGAAACCATGGCGATTACTGACGTTCCGGCCTTCGCCCGCTTAACTGAGGAGGACATCGAGAATCTGGCCGTCGAACTGGACGCGATCCGGCTGAACATTGAGGATTCCCTTGGTGAGCGCGACGCGCGCTACATCCGGCGCACCATTGCCGCGCAACGTGCCCTCGATGTAGCCGGACGGCTCATGCTGGCCGGTAGCTCGAAACGCTCGGCGTGGTGGGCGGGGACGGTGACTCTTGGTCTGGCCAAGATCATCGAGAACATGGAGATCGGTCACAACGTCATGCACGGCCAGTGGAACTGGATGAACGATCCCGAGATCCACTCCACGACATGGGAGTGGGACATGGGTGCGGCATCAAAACACTGGATTGCAGCCCACAACTTTCAGCACCACAAGTACACCAACATCCTCGGCATGGATGACGACGTGGGCTATTTCGTCCTGCGAGTGACACGCGACCAGCCCTGGGAGCGCTTCAATGTCGGCAACCTGCTGTTCAATGTCATCCTCGCGCTCGGGTTCGAGTGGGGAATTGGCTTGCAGACCGTCGATTTGGCAAAACTCTTGAAGGCCGGCCCAGACCGCGACATCACCCTCGAGCAGACCCGTGAGTTCTCAACTAAGGCCGGGAGGCAGGTCTTCAAGGATTACGTCGCGTTCCCGGCGCTCACCTCGCTGTCGCCGGCGGCGACATACAAATCGACGCTGAAGGCCAACGCCGTGGCCAACGTGATCCGCAACATCTGGGCCAAGGCGGTGATCTTCTGCGGGCATTTCCCTGATGGCGCAGAGAAATTCACCAAGACCGACATGATCGGCGAAACGAAGGGCCAGTGGTATCTGCGTCAGATGCTGGGCAGCGCCAACTTCGAAGCGGGGCCGGTGCTGCGGTTCATGAGCGGCAACCTGTGCCATCAGATCGAACACCACCTGTACCCCGACCTGCCGAGCAACCGGCTGCACGAAGTCTCGGTGCGGGTGCGCGCGTTGTGCGACAAGTACGACTTGCCATACACCACAGGCTCTTTTCTGATGCAGTACGCCAAGACTTGGCGCACCATCGCCAAACTGTCACTGCCGAACAGGTACTTGCGCGACACCGCCGACGACGCGCCGGAAACCCGCAGCGAGCGAATGTTCGCTGAACTCGAGCCCGGTTTCGCCAAGACCGACCGGGCGACGGGGCGCCGTCGCGGGCTCAAGACAGCGATAACGGCGGTGCGCCAATGGCGTCGGGGATCTGGATCGGTACGCTACAAACGTCTTCAACCCCTCCGAACTCATCGACCTGAGCGATCCTGGGTCGCAGGTGTTGTACTACGGTCCCGGCGTCGGAACGTTGCCAGCACCTGACGCCTGGAGGGGATTCGCCAAGGCGATATCTAAGAATGTCGGCGTTCTAGGCTCGGCCACGCCATGCGCCACGCTGATTCCTCTACAGGAGTCGCCAGACAGCGCTCACAGTATCGGCACCAGTCCGCCGTCGCAGCGCAGCGCTGCTCCGGTCACGTAGGACGCCCGCGCGCTGCACAAGAAGGCGGCCACGGCGCCGAACTCGTCGGGCTCTCCATATCTGCCTGCGGGAATCTCACCGGTTGAGGATTGCTCGACGTCGGCCAGGGGGATGCCTGATCGTGCTGCGGCCGCTTCATTGATCTGGCGCGCGCGGGGCGTTGCGATTCGGCCGGGCAGCAGGGAGTTGACCGTAATGCCCTGCGAGGCGACCTCACTCGCGAGAGTCTTCAAATAACCTGCCAGTGCGGCGCGGCCGAGGTTGGACAACGCGAGGTTGGCAATCGGCGCAACTACGCTGGTTGAGCCGATGCTCAAAATGCGGCCCCAGCGCTGCGCCTGCATGGCAGGCAGCACTGACCGGACCAGTTGCACTTGAGGCTTCACCAATGCGGCCAGTGCGGAATCGACACCTGCATCATCAACGTCTGCGGCAGTTCCCGGGGCCGGGCCGGGCCCGTTGAGCACGAGGATGTCAACCTTGCCGACACGTTTAGTCGATTCGCCGAACAGTCGCGCTGCACCATCGGCGGCCACGAGATCGCAACCGATACCGATCGCGTTGGGGAGCGCGGCTGCCACTTCCTCGGCGCGTTCGCTTGAGCGGCTGGTCACCACGACTCTCGCGCCGTCCTCACACAGTGCCCGGGCGGTCGCCAGGCCCAGCCCTGACGTTGAGGCGCAGACGAGAGCGGTGCGTTCTGCAATTCCAAGATCCATATCACCATCCTGCTCAGTAGGCCGTTCGTGGGCGTTCACAGGTGACCCGTCGTGGTCAGCTTAACGGGCAACCATTCCGATAATCTCGCTGCGCCGAGGCCGCCGACCAAGGTCCTTCAGTCACGGTCGTGCCATAAGTGCTTGCCACTCGAACGGGGCGCGGAATGGCAATACAGGTCGCGACGGTAACGGTAGTTCTAAGGCAAGGCGCGCCGTGCGGTAGCGGGCGCGCCGTAGAAGTGCACAGCCACGCTGAGACAATCGCAGCGATGTCCGCCGCCCTGTTGGACACCTCGGTGTGTGGCCGAGTTTGCAGCGTGACTTTCTGCTCTCGCTGACGTCACCTGTCAGTCCTTTGCGATCGCGGCGTCTTCTTCGCCCGGGTCAGGAAAGAACCGACCGTGCACGACGGCGAACCGCGCAGGGGTGGTTTGCGCGACGGAAATTATTCGATCCGCGTGATACCGGTTACCCGGGTGACGGCATCGGCGATTTCGCTGACAAGATGTGTGGTTTCGGCCTCCGGGTGGCCTTCCCGAAACAAGCTGCTGACCAAAAGCGGTCTCGCGGGTACACCGCCGGTGTAAACGCTGTCGACTGGTCGCTCGTGAAACACGACGTTGATATAGGTGATCGGCACATGGTTGATCGCGGAATGGATCCGAATGATCTCGTTAGCCAGCTCGGACTTTTGCTGGGCATTCAACGTCGATTCTGTGGTCGTGCAGGTGTAGATCACCACGCTTGATCCTTCCGTCGGGCTGATATCGCAGGACGCTTGTGCCGTAACGCGCCTGGTGAAATCAGCCTCTGTCGACCAGGTGCGTGGGTCAATCGGCTCGGCGATGAAATCCCTGCATGGAGTGAGAAAACCAACCACGTTTGGGTGGCGCGGCCCCGAGCACGCGCTGCTCCCCGGCTGAGCGCAGCGACGCCTCCCGCCACGGGCCATGTAATCGGTTGCGAAGGTTGCTTATTCGGGTGAGAGGCTACGCCGGTGAGCAGCACGGCCCGCTTGCGTGCCATTTCGCAAGCAAGCTCAGCCGCACGCACCGCTACGACGGTGTCAGTCCTGCTCAAGCGGCGGTGGTTGGACTTCGCGGCGCAGCACCTTCCCGGTCGGACCGGTTGGAAGGCTGTCCACTATCCAGATCCGGCGGGGGTACTTGTAGGCGGCTACCCGATGCTTGACGAATTCACGCAACTCCACAGCGTCGGCCGATGCGTCGCGCTTCAAAACCACTGCTGCACCGACTTCTTCACCGAGCGAGTCATGCGGCATGCCGATCACCACCGCGTTGGCGACGGCGGGATGCTCGTGCAGCGCCTCCTCCACCTCACGCGGGTATACGTTGTATCCGGCGCGGATGATGAGATCTTTCTTGCGGTCGACGATGTAGTAGAAACCATCCTCGTCGACGCGACCGATGTCACCGGTGCAAAACCAGCCATCCTTGATCGCCGCCTCGGTAGCGTCGGGCAGGTTCCAGTAGCCCTTCATGACGTTGTGGCCGCGCACCTGAACCTCGCCGGGAGTACCCACCGGCACGGTGTTGCCGTCATCGTCGACGATCCGCATTTTCACGCCATCGATGGGCGTGCCGATGGATCCGACCTTGCGCGGCCGGTCGGGATGGTTGAAGCACACCGCCGGGGTTTCCGACAGGCCGTAACCTTCCAGCAATGTGCAGCCGAAGCGGCCCTCAAAGGCGCGTAGCACCTCCACGGGCATCGCCGCGCCGCCCGAAACGCAGACCCGCAGCGAACTGACATCGACGTCGTTGCGGTCGGCCTCGGCCAGCATGGCCACGTACATCGTCGGAACGCCCTCGAAAATGGTGACCCGCTCGGCTGCAATCATTCTCAGCGCTTCTCCGGGGTCAAACCGGGGCAGCAGCGCCAATGTGGCACCCACGGACATGGCGGCGAGCAGACCGCAGGTCATGCCGAAGACGTGAAACAGCGGCAGAGATCCCATGACGACGTCGTCGGGCTTGAGACCCAGCAGGCTGCCCGCCACGATCTCCTGATTGCGGGAGAGGTTGGCGTGGGTGAGCTGGGCGCCCTTGGGCACGCCGGTAGTGCCGGAAGTGTGCAGGATGACCGCAGTATCGTCGGCGGCGCGGGGCAGCGGCCGTGGGAATCCGGCGACGCCAGCCGTGTGGTCGGCGAGGGCCCTGGAGTCGATAGCCAAAGCGCACACGCCTGCGGCTAGCGCACCAGCTGTTGCGGCCGCGGCGCACTCGGGTGCGAAGAACAGCATCTTCGCGCCCGTGTTGGCCAGGAAGAATGCGACTTCCCGAGCGCTTTGAAGGGGATGCATCGGCACTACGACCGCGCCCTCATGCAGCACGCTGTGAAACACCACCACAAACTCAGGCCCGTTGGGCATCATCACCCCGACTCGGTCACCCGGCTTTATGCCTTGGCGGACGAGGAATTCCGCAAATCGACAGACACTGTCGGCCAGTTGGGAATAGGTGGTTGTCACCCCCTCGCAGCGCATTGCCGCGGCGTGCGGATACCGGTCCGCCGACTCGGTCAGGCAGAACCTCAGATTGGGCATTGGTTTAGCCCCTGGCTATTTAGTCCGCGTGGTGGGGCGCGCGTTGGCCTGCTGCACCTGTCGGGCCAGGCGTTCCAGCGTTTGATCCATTCCCGTGCGTAGATGTTGCGCGCGGTCGTGGACGCCGACCATGCGTTGCATCGCCAGCACAGGTGCGGCCTGGGGCTGCGTCTTGGTCATCGTCAAGGTGACCTCGGTTGCGTCGTCGAGGGCGCTGAGGTCGTAGCGCCACGAGGTCTTCGATGGCCAGGCGACATCGAATGCGAACGTCCGTCCGGGGACGTCGGCGCTGATCTTGCACACGGTGCTCCACCGGTACAGCGGGCCGATGTGGTTGTAGCCCTTGAACTTCTTGCCGTGGGTGATCCACTTGGCGGCATGGGTTTCGGGGCTGCGTTGCCCGATGGTGGTGACATCGCTCAGGTAGTCATAGACGGTCAGGGGATCGGCTGGGATAACCCGGCTGACCGAGACGTGCAAAGCCGGCGAACCCTGATCCGCCACCAGCTTGCGGGCAAGCAGCGCCGAGGACGCCGGATTCTGCCCGGTGTACAAGTTGCGGTCGATCTGCAGGAAGGGCCGCAGCGGCAGCCGGCCCTTGCGGTAGATCGCCCCCGACTCAATCAGGCGGTCCTGCAGCAGCCACTTGGCCTTGCGTGCAAACAGGTTGAGTCGCTCCTCCGCGTTCGACAGCGCGGTCATGCGATATCCCTCAAACGGCCACGTCCCGTCCTCGCGTCGGGCCGCCAAGGTAGCCGCGGGCGCATGACACAGCAACGCTAACGGCCGATCAGAGTCCAGCACAGCCGTCAGCAGCCGGCCGGAATCGGCGTCGACGGCCAGATCTTCCATCGGGCCGTGGCCCCCCGGATAGAACACCACGTCATAATCGGCGGGGTCGATATCGGCCAGCACCTTGGGATGGGCCAGCACCGAATCGTGTTGGCGCAGATACTCTGCCACCGCCCGAGTCTTTGCCGGCAGGCCACCAACCAAACCCAGGCTGAGCCGGTCGACGGTCGGCGCCACGCCGCCCGGTGTGGCGATGGTGATGTCCCAGCCGGCCGACGCAAAGATCTTGTGTGGTTCGGCCAGCTCCTCGGCCCAATAGCCAGCCGGATGGCCGGTGCCGTCTTTCAGCGTCCAACGATCCGCGGCAGAGACCACGATCAGTACAGAGGTCATTGCGATTTCCTTTCTAAACAACTCATCAAACTTGGGCCGCCAGTGCCGCGGCTCATAGTGGAAGCGGGGTGGCGAAGGTGCCGTCGCAGTACACCAATGGGTCACCTGACTCACCGAAATGGACGTCAGTGATCAGGCCGATAAAGATTGAGTGCGTTCCCACCTCGAGGATGTTGTCGACGCGGCAATCGAAGCTGACCAGACTGTCAGACAGCGTGGGAACATCGGTGGGCAGGATTGTCCAGTTTCCCTGCTCGAATTTCGCGGATCCACGCACCCCGTGCATGCCGGCGAAGCGTTTCGCCAGATCGTGATGATCAGTGCGCAGCATGTTCACTCCGAACCTGCCGGTCTGCTTGACGGCCGCCTCTAACTGCAGCGAGCGGTTCAAGCAGCACACGACGCTGGGAGGCTCTGCTGTCAACGAGGTCACCGCGGTTGCCGTGACCCCCAAGGGGCCGTCCGGGCCGGCGCCAGAGATGATGCTGACCCCGCCAGCCAGTCGGCGCATCGCCAACCGGAAGTCCTCGCCGCTGATTGCCGATTCTTCAAGTAGTGTCGCTGTTGCCTGCATTTGGTCACCTCGCGCTGGTTGGGTCTGATGTCGCAGAGTGCGTTGGCTGCAACGCATCTGGTGGCATCAGCCTCTGTCGGCCGCGTGCACGGGTCAATCAATTCGGCGATGAAATGCCCACATGGGGTGAGAAAACCAACCACGCTTACCCGGCGCGCTCCGGCGCGCGGCTGAGCGCAGCTCGTGTCACCCTTTCGAGGCAGGAAAACAACCCTTTTCGGTCTAACCGCCATTGATCTGTGGTGATTACATGGGGCGTACCGATCACAAAGGAGAACGTCACGATCATGCCTCACGCCAGAATCCATGTAATCGCTTGTGACGGTTGCCTATCGGACATCGACGTCATCGCGGGCCGGTACCGACGATGACGATCGAGCGTTAGACGCGTAATGCTGGGCGAGCCGGATGCGCGAGCCCTATCGCAGTCGCGACGTTGTTTCAGGTGACATCAGAAGGGGCGCCGCATTGTCGGGTTGAACATCGACAACGACAGCGGCCCGCCCAACGATCAAAAGGACGGAATGCCGTCTGTGTGGTGCAGACAGCAACTGCACAGAGTATGGGAGTGAGCCGGATGAGACGCATTGTGTTGGGCATGACGGGCGCCACAGGCGCGGTGCTGGGCATCCAACTGCTCCGTCGACTGCAACAGTGTCCCAATGTGGAGACGCACCTGGTGCTGTCGCGGTGGGCGCGGGCAACTATCCACCTGGAGACGGAGTTGTCGGCACGGGACGTCGAGGGATTAGCCGACATCGTGTATTCGTGGGACGACCAGGCAGCAGCGATCTCCTCAGGCTCTTTCCGCATCGACGGGATGGTGATCGCTCCTTGCAGCATGAAGACGCTGGCGGGGATTCGCGCGGGTTACGCCGATGGGTTGATTGCCCGGGCAGCCGACGTCACGTTGAAAGAGCGTCGACGACTGGTGCTGGTGCCGCGCGAAACCCCGCTCAGCCAGATTCATCTCGACAATATGCTGGCATTGGCTCGAGTGGGCGCCAGCATCGTGCCGCCCATGCCGGCGTTCTACAACCATCCGGCGTCCGTCGGCGACATCATCGACCACATCGTGACCCGGATTTTGGATCAGTTCGATATCGAATCGCCTGGTGCCCGAAGATGGAATGGCGTGCCAGGCGCGAACGGCTCGAGCCTTCA
>Ga0209248_10000702_pt1 | contig 10640 bp, 11 predicted proteins | sample BogFormECP04_OM1_FD_188241 | JGI IMG/M metagenome (GOLD analysis project Ga0209248, IMG submission 188241) | Bog forest soil microbial communities from Calvert Island, British Columbia, Canada - ECP04_OM1 (SPAdes) (version 2) | ecosystem: Environmental > Aquatic > Freshwater > Wetlands > Bog ... | reverse complement strand
AACATCGGGGTGCCACGGAGCGTCGATGACGGGCTAACTGCGCCGACAGGCCAGGCAGTGTTGGCCAACGTGTTGCTGCTTGGTGTGTTCGCGGTCCAGCACAGCGTCATGGCGCGGCCCGCGTTCAAAAGATGGTGGACGCGATTGGTGCCGGTTTCGATAGAGCGCAGCACCTATGTGGTGCTGTCAAATGCTGCGCTGGTACTGCTCTACTGGCAATGGCGAACGATGCCGGCCGTTATCTGGGACGTGCGGCAGCCGGCGGGCCGCCTAGTGCTCTGGGCGCTGTTCTGGCTCGGCTGGGCGATTGCGTTGGCCTCGACGTTCATGATCAATCACTTCGACCTGTTCGGCCTCCGGCAGGTGTATTTGGCTTGGCGCGGAAAGCCCCACAGCGACATCGCATTTCGCGCCCGATTGCTCTACCGGCTGGTGCGCCACCCGCTCATGCTCGGCTTCGTCGTCGCTTTCTCGGCGGCACCCACCATGACGGCCGGGCACCTGCTCTTCGCGATCGGCATGACGGGCTACATCCTGATCGCCTTGCAGCTGGAAGAGCACGACCTGGTCGCGGCGCTGGGCAGTCAATACCGCGATTACCGCCGCGAGGTCCCGATGCTGCTACCGCGGCCACGCCGGCACACGACCGAAGCGGCTCGCTGGAACTAACCCTCGAGGAGTTCGGCGATCCGCTCCAGGGTGGCATGGATGCCCTGCTCGGTCTGTTTGGGCATCGAACCGCTGGTGATCATCGCCTTCTGCTTGTCTTCGGAGACGTCCCAGGTTTCGCGCACCAGCGTGCCGCCGTCGGCCGGGCTCAGCTCGTAACGCCAGATGCGACCGCCGAACATACCGCCCAGTGCGGTGGTCTTCCATGCGATGCGGCGGTCCTGGTCGTACTCGATGACGGTGTTGCTGGTGCGGTATGGAATGAACAGCGTCTCCTTACGCCCCCGCATCGCCATCCCGAATTTCGAACCCATCGATAGGGGAACCGATTTCTGCGAAGCGTGATTCACTGACTCCGAACCGTCGAAGCTGGCGTGCTTACCGGCGTCGGTCAGCAGCGCGAAGACCTTGCCCGGCTGCGCCTTGATGACCCGCTCGACGCTGACTGTGTTTCCGTCCATCCGCCAACACTAGCGCTGTTCAACGGCTATGAGATTGGCCGGTACCGCTTCATATCTGGGCGGCATTTCGTCACGGATTCCCGGTAAGTTGCCGGTATGGATGTCAAGGAGGTGTTGCTGCCGGGCGTCGGTCTCCGATACGAATTCACCAGTCATCAGGGTGACCGGATCGGCATCATCGCGCGGCGCGGCGGCGACTTCGACGTCGTCCTGTATGGCCCCGACGATCCGGACCAGGCTCGGCCGGTCTTCCGCCTCACCGACGAAGAGGCCGACACTGTGGCCCAGATTCTGGGCGCGCCGCGGATCGCCGAGCGGTTCACCGAACTGGCCCGCGAAGTGCCGGGGATCGAGGCGGGTCAAGTCCACATCGAGCCGGGCAGCCAGTTCGTGGACCGGCCGTTGGGGGACACCCAGGCTCGCACCCGCACCGGGGCATCGATCGTCGCGATCGTGCGCGACGAAGATGTGCTCGCCTCGCCGGGGCCGGCTGAGATGCTGCGGGAGGGAGATGTCCTGATAGTCATCGGCACCGAAGAGGGCATTGCCGGGGTCGAGCAGATAGTCGATAAGGGCTGAGCCAGTGCAGGTTTCGGGGGCGCTGCTGTTTCAGCTCGGCGCCCTCCTGACCACGCTCGCTGTATTAGGCGCCGTCGCGCGCCGATACGCGTTGTCTCCCATACCGGTGTATCTGATGGCGGGGCTCGCGCTCGGCAAGGGCGGCATCATGCCGGTGGCCGCCGCAGGTGAGTTCGTCACCACGGGCGCACCCATCGGCATCGTGTTGCTGTTGCTGACGCTGGGTCTGGAGTTCTCCGCGACCGAATTCGCCAGCAGCCTGCGGCATCACCTGCCGTCGGCCGGGGTCGACATCGTCCTCAACGCGACGCCGGGCGCGGTGGCGGGCTGGCTGCTCGGGTTGGACGGGGTCGCGATACTTGCTGTGGCCGGCGTGACATACATCTCCTCGTCGGGTGTCATCGCGCGTCTGCTGGGCGACTTGGGCCGGCTCGGTAACCGGGAAACACCGGCCGTGCTGTCGGTGCTGGTGCTCGAAGACTTCGCGATGGCGGCCTACTTGCCGCTGTTCGCGGTTCTCGCTTCAGGCGGCAGCTGGCTGGATGCCGTCGCCGGCATGGCCGCCGCGGTCGGCGCTCTGCTTGCGGCGTTTGCCGCGTCCTACCGGTGGGGCCACCACGTCGGGCGGCTGGTAGAGCATCCCGATTCCGAGCAACTGTTGCTGAGGGTCCTCGGAGTCACCCTGATGGTGGCGGCGTTGGCCGAGTTCCTGCACGCATCGGCGGCCGTGGGTGCGTTCCTGGTTGGCCTCACCCTGACCGGGGAGACCGCTGACCGGGCACGCAGGGTGCTGGGCCCGCTCCGTGACCTGTTCGCCGCGATTTTCTTTCTCGCGATCGGCCTGTCGGTAGACCCACGCGAGTTGCTCCCGATGATTCCGGCAGCCCTGGCCCTGGCCACGGTCACCGCCGCGACCAAGGTGGCCACCGGGATCTTCGCGGCCCGGCGCGACGGCGTGGCACGGCGCGGGCAGTTGCGCGCCGGCACAGCGCTGATCGCCAGGGGCGAGTTCTCGCTGATCATCATCGGATTGATCGGCCCGTCGATCGCCGAGGTGGCCGCGCTGGCGACGGCGTACGTCTTCATCATGGCGATCGCGGGTCCGGTGCTGGCCCGCTACACCGGCGGCCCGCTGCCGGCCAGCGCCCGCCACGGTAATTAGTCAGCCGATGTGCAAAGCAACCACCTGCCATCGGATTCCGTTGCCGGCAGGCACCTGTTCCACGCGGCAGGCGATGGCGTGGATCCGGTCCCCGCGGCTGTAGGACCCGAAAACCTCGGCGGCGGTCGCAAGGCCGCGGTGCGCGACCGGTTGCAGTCCCACTCGGCGCAGCACCGCGGCGCCCGCGTTCCCGGGTGCGGGTCCGGTGGCCGAACGGCCAAGTGAGAACACGGAGTCGACCAGGCCGGGCGCCAACAGCGACCTTAGCTGGGAAATGGAACGGCGGCGGTCGATGACTTCCAGTACTCGGCGCAGTGCGGCGTCGGCGAAGATCGCCGCCTGGCGCATCGGTGGCGACATGACCGCCATGACGGCGGCCGGCGCGCCCTCCGGTTGCCTGCGGTCAGGCCGGCGAGGCGCGCACTTGGGGCGGCGCTGCAACGCCGCGGGGGATGATTGCCGGCGCTGAGCGGCGTTTCGCGTCGGTGGCTCGAACTCAACGACGGGCATGACGGCGAAGCCGTCACGGCGGGATGGGCTCACGACAGGACTAATGGTCAACGGGAACTCTCCAACTCAATCTGAAGCCTGCTGGAGAGTTGCAGACCATGTTTTCGGTTGTCACTTCAGTTGCGGGCCATCATCGCACAACTGCGGCTCGCGCGTACCCGCACCGTGCTCGGCCTGCGCCGGGCGATTACCGTGGTCGACAAGATCGGTGAACGCGACGAATTGACAAGGAGGACAGGGCCGTAATGGTGACCCGGTTGTCCCCTGCGGACGCGTCCTTCTATCGGCTTGAGAACTCCGCCACGCCGATGTATGTGGGATCGCTGTCGATCCTGCGCCGTCCGCGCGCCGGATTGAGCTACGAGACGCTCCTGGCCACCGTCGAGCAGCGGCTGGCGCAGATACCGCGCTATCGGCAGAAGGTCCGCGAAGTGGGGATCGGCGCGGCCAGGCCGGTGTGGATTGACGACAGCGACTTTGACATCAACTATCACGTCAGACGGTCGGCGCTGCCATCGCCGGGCAGTGACGAGCAGCTGCACGACCTGGTTGCGCGGCTGGCGGCAAGGCCGCTGGACAAGCACCGACCGTTGTGGGAGATGTACCTCGTCGAAGGCCTCTCCAAAAACCGCGTCGCCTTGTACACCAAGTCACACCAGGCGCTGATCAACGGCATGACCGCGCTGGAGATCGGCCACGTCATCGCCGATCGCAGGCAGCATCCGCCGCCGTTCCCCGAAGACATCTGGATACCGGAACGCGAACCCGGTTCCACCCGGCTGCTGCTGGGTGCGCTCGCCGACTGGGTGGTGGGGCCGGGCGCGCAGCTGCAGGCCGTCGGATCCGCCGTGGCCGGGTTGGCAACGGACTATGGCGAACTACTCGACGCCGGGCGCCGCGCCATCGATGTCGCGCGGACGGTATTGCGTGGCACTGCGCCCAGTAGCCCGCTCAACGCCACCGTTTCGCGCGACCGGCGGTTCGCGGTTGCCCGCGCAAGCCTCGAAGACTACCGAACTGTGCGGGCGCGCTATGACTGCGACATCAATGATGTGGTGCTGGCGGTAGTGGCCGGCGCATTAAGCAACTGGTTGATGTCACGCGGTGAAACGGTGTCACCGACCGCGACGGTCCGGGCGATGGCGCCGTTGTCGGTTTATGCCGAAGATCAACTCGACGCAGCTGGTCCTGGCCAGGCGATCAGCCAAGTGACGCCGTTCCTGGTCGACCTGCCGGTAGGCGAGGTCAACGCCGTGGTGCGGCTGTCGCAGATCGCGCACGCCACTGAATCGAACCCGACGGCCGCCAGTCTGGTCGACGCCAGGACCATCGTCACCCTGTCAGGTTTTGCGCCACCGACTTTGCACGCCATGGGTATCCGGGTAGCGACCAGCTTTCCCAGCTTGTCCAAGCGGGCGTTCAACCTGTTGATCACCAATGCCCCCGGAGCTCAGTCGCAGATGTACATCGCCGGTACCAAGTTACTGGAGACCTACGCTGTGCCCCCGCTGCTGCACAACCAGGCGCTGGCCATCGGTGTGACGTCCTACAACGGCATGTTGTATTTCGGAATCAATGCCGACCGCGACGCGATGAGCGATGTCGAAATGCTGCCCGGCCTGTTGAGCCAATCACTTGACGAGCTTCTGGAAGCTTCTCGCTAGTTGTTGGGGAGGTCGAAACCGGTGCGTGCATATACCATCCGTTGATGAGCACCGCGACTAAAAACGGCGACTCGGCGAAGTCGAAGGCGAAGAAATCAGGCGCGCCGGCCGAGCGCAAGATCCCCGACGATGTTTATGAAGCCGAATTGTTCCGCCTGCAAACAGAATTCGTGAAGTTGCAGGAGTGGGTGCGGGCTACCGGTGTGCGTCTGGTGGTGATCTTTGAGGGCCGTGACGCCGCGGGCAAGGGTGGCGCGATCAAGCGGATCACTGAATACCTGAGTCCGCGGATCGCCCAGATCGCGGCGTTGCCGGCGCCGACGGATCGGGAACGCGGTCAATGGTACTACCAGCGGTATATCGCGCATTTACCTGCGAAAGGGGAGATCGTGCTCTTCGATCGGTCGTGGTACAACCGCGCGGGCGTCGAGAAAGTCATGGGATTCTGTACGCCGCAAGAGTATGTGCTGTTCTTGCGCCAGACGCCGATCTTCGAGCAAATGCTGATCGACGACGGCATTCTGCTACGCAAATACTGGTTTTCGGTATCCGACACCGAACAGCTGCGCCGGTTCAAGTCACGCCTGAACGACCCGGTCCGGCAATGGAAACTGAGCCCGATGGACTTGGAATCGGTGTATCGGTGGGAGGATTACTCGCGCGCCAAAGACGAGGTGATGGTGCACACCGATACCGCGGCCAGCCCGTGGTATGTCGTGGAATCGGACGTCAAGAAGAACGCGCGGCTGAACATGATGGCCCACCTGCTGTCCACGATCGACTATCACGAAGTAGAGAAACCGAAGGTCACGTTGCCAGACCGGCCGGTGGTGAGTGGCAACTACCAACGCCCGCCGCGAGAGCTGTCGACGTACGTCGGCGACCATGTGGCCACCCTGCTGGCGAAGGGCTGAGTGGCGATCGCAAGGCCGGTGGAGCCGGCCGTAGCGGGTCGCCATCTTGTGGCCCCGCGCGTCTCATGATCCAGGTCTACATCCCGGCCACTCTGGCGATGTTGCATCAGCTCGTCAACGATGGCTCGTTGTGGCCGGTCAACGGCACCGCGTTCGCCGTGACGCCGACGTTGCGCGAGGCTTATGCCGAGGGTGGCGACGACGAGCTCGGCGAGGTGGCGCTGCGTGAGGCGGCGTTGGCGTCACTGCGGCTGCTGGCGGCTGACGCCGGTGCCACGTTACGGCCGCGACGCGCGGTGCTGGCCGCTGAGGTCGACGACGTCAAGTTCCGTCCCGATCTCGACGACGCCGTCGTCAGGCTCGGCACACCTGTCGCGATCGACCAGGTGATCGCCGCGTACGTCGACAACGCCGGCGCTGAGCCCGACGTCACCAAGGCAATTGAGGTCATCGATGCCGCTGACCTGGGCGACGAGGACGCTGACCTGGTTGTCGGCGACGCCCAGGACCATGACCTGGCCTGGTACGCAAACCAGGAGCTGCCATTCCTGCTTGACCTGCTTTAGCCTGGTGACGCGCCTCCAAATGTGACGCATTCCAAGCCTTCGCGCCTAGATACGGTACCGTAGGTTACGGTAACGTAGCTTGCGGCGGAGGACGTCGAACTGTCCCCAACGCATGGCGGAAGCTAAACGCCGCATCCCGAGCAGGAGCTTCCTATGGGTAGGAAATACGAATCGATTACCGCCAATGTCGGCGATACCAAACGGCCCACCGTCGCAGGTGCCGACAGGCACCCCGGCTGGCACACGCTCCGCAAGATAGCCGCGCGCATCACGACGCCACTATTGCCCGACGACTATCTGCATTTGGCCAATCCGCTGTGGTCTGCACGGGAATTGCGGGGCCGCATCGTGCAGGTCCGCAGGGAGACGGAAGATTCCGCAACCCTGGTTATCAAACCGGGCTGGGGCTTCAGCTTCGACTACCAGCCGGGCCAATACATAGGGATCGGGTTGCTGGTAGACGGGCGTTGGCGCTGGCGATCGTATTCGCTGACGTCCAGTCCGGCTGCAGGGACGTCTGGGTCCGGGTCACGGTCCGAGCGCACAGTGACCATCACAGTGAAAGCGATGCCCGAAGGCTTCCTGTCCACCCACCTCGTGGCAGGTGTCGAGCCTGGGACGATCGTGCGGTTGGCCGCACCCCAGGGCAACTTCGTACTGCCCGACCCGGCACCGCCGTCAATTCTGTTCCTCACCGCGGGGTCTGGGATCACGCCAGTGATGTCGATGCTGCGAACATTGTTGCGCCGCAACCAGATTGCTGACATCACGCACCTCCATTCGGCGCCCACCGAATCGGACGTGATGTTTGGCGCCGAGTTGACCGCGCTGACGGTCGACCACCCCGGCTATCGGTTGCAGGTGCGCGAGACCCGCACCCAGGGTCGGCTCGACCTTGCTCGGCTCGACCAAGAGGTGCCGGACTGGCGCGAACGGCAGACCTGGGCTTGCGGGCCGGAGGGCATGCTCGTCCAGGCTGAGAAGGTCTGGTCGTCGGCGGGCATCAGCGGCCGGCTGCACTTGGAGCGATTCGCGGTGTCGAAGGCCGCGCCCGCCGGAGCCGGCGGAACGGTCACGTTCGTCCGGAGCAGGCGTGCAGTCGCCGCCGATGCTGCGACATCGCTGATGGACGCGGGTGAGGGCGCCGGTGTGCAGATGCCCTTCGGCTGCCGGATGGGCATCTGTCAGTCATGTGTGGTCAGCCTGATGGAGGGCCACGTCCGCGATCTGCGGACCGGCCAGGAACACGAGCCCGGAACCCGGGTTCAGACCTGTATTTCGTCGGCATCAGGAGATTGCGTGCTCGACATATAAAGGCTACTCAGAGGTAACCTACGGGATCGTAGGTTACGATAGCGTAGGTCACTGACCATAGAAACGACCGCAGGGAGATGAAGACGATGGCGATCACAGACGTCGACGCATTCGCGCATCTGACGGACGCGGACATCGAGAACCTGGCCGTTGAGCTGGATGCCATCCGCCAGGACATGGAAGACTCACGCGGCGCGCGGGACTCCCGCTACATCCGTCGCACCATTGCAGGGCAGCGCGCGCTGGAGGTAACCGGTCGGCTCCTGCTGGCCGTCAGTTCGCAGCGCTCGGCATGGTGGGCAGGCACCGTGACCCTAGGCGTGGCCAAGATCATCGAGAACATGGAGATCGGCCACAACGTCATGCACGGCCAGTGGGACTGGATGAACGACCCGGAGATTCATTCCTCCACGTGGGAGTGGGACATGGGCGGGTCGTCCAAGCATTGGCGGTACACCCACAACTTCGTGCACCACAAATACACCAACATCCTCGGGATGGACGACGACGTCGGCTACGGCATGCTGCGTGTCACCCGCGACCAGCGGTGGAAGCGCTACAACCTCTTCAATCTGTTGTTCAACACCCTGCTCGCGCTCGGGTTTGAATGGGGTGTCGGCTTGCAGCACGTGGAGATCGGCAAGATCATGAAGAAACGGATGGATCAGGACGAAGCCCGGCACAGGACAGAAGAGTTCTTCGCCAAGGCCGGTCGCCAGCTGCTCAAGGATTATGTCGCCTTCCCGGCGCTGACCTCGCTGTCGCCCGGCGCGACCTACAAATCCACGTTGAAGGCCAATGCGGTTGCCAACGTGATCCGCAACGTGTGGGCCAACGCCGTCATCTTCTGCGGGCATTTCCCCGACGGCGCAGAGAAGTTCACCAAAACCGACATGATCGGCGAAACGAAGGGTCAGTGGTACCTGCGCCAGATGCTGGGCAGTGCCAACTTCGAGGGCGGCCCCGTGCTGCGATTCATGAGCGGCAACCTGTGCCACCAGATCGAGCACCACCTGTATCCCGATCTGCCCAGCAACCGGTTGCACGAGATCTCGGTGCGGGTGCGCGAGGTCTGTGACCAGTACGACTTGCCTTACACCACAGGCTCATTCCTGGTGCAGTACGGCAAGACGTGGCGCACCATCGCCAAGCTGTCGCTGCCAAACAAGTACTTGCTCGACAACGCTGACGACGCGCCGGAGACCCGCAGCGAGCGGATGTTCGCTGAACTGGAACCGGGCTTCGCGGGCACCGACCCGACGACCGGGCGCCGCCGCGGGCTCAAGACCGCTATAGCCACGGTTCGGGGTTGGCGTCGAAACAAGCGCGCCGCGGCTGCACAGGTCACCGGAGCCGACGACGACTTGGCTGCCTAACTGGTTGTGACCTTGGCGGCCAGCGCGGCCAACTTGGCGTCGAGTTCCTGTGCGGCAGTAAGTAATGCTGGATTGTGTTCGACGACCATCAGTGACGACGGTCTGACGTAGGTCAGGCTGCTGCGGCCCCTGGCGCCGCCGCCCTCGTCGACAAGCAGCACCTCGACCGGGGCGAACAAACCCGCGCTCACGTCGTGGCGCAACATCGTGATGGCGATCAGCGGGTTACCGAGGACGACGCGCAACACCTGGCGATCGATGCCGGCCATCGTGATCCAGGCGCCGTGGTCGAACAGCTTGAACAACATGAATCCGCTTGGCCCGACGTAGGGTTCGACCTGCCGCTGATACGATTCCCAGCTGTTTGACGCCTTCCGGATGTCGTCGAGCGAAACCGGTTTGTCGCCGATATCGACGAGCAACGCAGCGACTAGCTCGTCGTAGCTCTTTTCGCTGGCGTAGCGCACCCGCACGCCCTCGAAGCGGGTTTCGTGTGGATCAGACGTGCTCATACTCGGCCTCCTCGAAATCGACACTCGCGTGGTGCTCGAAGCGATCGTGCAGATGCGCGACCTTTGTCGCACCCAGCGGGTGGCCGATCGCGATGGCGTTGCCGTTGACGTTGGTCTTGGCCAGATCCGCCCCGGTGTCCTGAGCCCAGGCCAGCGTCGGCGCAGGGGTACTAAAGTGCCCGCACGGACGCCGTCCTGGTACGAGCACAGTCATGGCATCGCCTCGGCCCACGCGATATGCCCTTCGTAGCCAAGCGTTTTCGCCATGTCGCGGTAGCGGTCTCTGAAGTTCGCATAGGCCGTGGCATCGCCGTGAGCCCGCGCCAGGAGAGCCCGCAGCCGCAGCAGCCAGATGTCGCGCACAGCTAGAACTTCATCGGCTGGCGCGGCCGCTAACCGCTCGGTCGCGGCCTCGGCTTCGGCCACGTCACCTTGGGACCCGCGCTCCAGCAGTGTCCCGACCAGAACACCCGTCGCAGGAATGCCCCAGGACAGCAGTTGTCCCTCGCGGACCAGATCGTCGTCGGCTGCGCGCATGAGCGGGATGCCGGCATCGCGGTCTCCACGACGAGCCCTCTCACGCGCCAAGTACACGTCGACGATCGGTGACTCGCCCAGGTTGTGTTCCCGGCGTAGGAACATTTCGCTGACCTCGGCCAGCAGCTTCCGTCCGAGGTCACGCTCCGCAGCCGTTGGGCGCTGCACCAGCGCAACGCCCAGTGTCCACCGGGCGTGGGCCAGCGCGAGGTCATTACTGGATCGCTCCGCGATCCGCAGCGCATCCTCGATCTCGCGCACCGCCCCATCGTCAGCCGTGAGGACTCCAAGCGCTATTCCACAGGCGTAGGCGAGGGCGGTGGCCCTGGCGTAGGTCACGGGATCGGCGCTGCGGGCCATGGCCACGCCCTGCCGC
>Ga0209248_10000701_pt1 | contig 10643 bp, 9 predicted proteins | sample BogFormECP04_OM1_FD_188241 | JGI IMG/M metagenome (GOLD analysis project Ga0209248, IMG submission 188241) | Bog forest soil microbial communities from Calvert Island, British Columbia, Canada - ECP04_OM1 (SPAdes) (version 2) | ecosystem: Environmental > Aquatic > Freshwater > Wetlands > Bog ... | reverse complement strand
GTTGCCAGGCGTAGGCTCTGCTGATTCCAGATCCGCCAAGGTTTTGCCACCATCAACTACCAAGCGCTGAATGAGTTCAAGGTGGCTCGGGCCAGAGCGTTCATTTGTAGTGCACTCTTCCAGATAAGTCTCAGCAAGCCTCTCGAATAGGGCGGGACTGAGCCTCTCGGCCGTTTTCATTGCATTTTCGCGCAAGACCCTTCCTGCTCGGGTCCTAATGCAGTGCTGTACCTCGGCGGTGATAACCTGCGAGTAACTTAGTTGCTTTTTCTGGATGGCCAGCCAAAGGGGATGGTGTTGGAACGGGAACAGATCATAGAGCTCTAATAGCTTGTCCCTATTGTTCACAACCAACCTCAATGGAGAGAGCTTATCACGACTAGAACAAAAAGCGAAGAGTCTAACTTTGGTTTATGGCGGGTTGCGCACCCTTGGACTCTGGTTCTGCGAGGAGTGCCAGTTTTGAGTTCCGACTTCAACTTTCAACCTAGTCAACCCTTTCACGGTAAACTGTAATCTCTCAGCCGGGTGCCCCAGCCATCGTTTTCCTATCTCGGCTTATGGCCGCACAATTTCCAGTTGTTTGCAGATGGCCCGAACCGTCCCTTCTTTGATTTCTCGATGACGCGGGACGCTGGCGATCTTTTGTAAGACAGGATTGAACCAAATGCTGTGGGCGCCACCTTCGCGATACAAAACGCAACCCTGCTGTCGCAGATGACGTTCTAGATCCGCAAGTTTCATACTTCCGCTATTTCGAAAACCTCGCGCACCGCCTGTGGGGAAAGGCCCTTTTCCGCAAGTTCGCGCTGGCACTGCAACGCCAGTTTCAACGCGTCCGCAAGATTCGCTTTGGCCTCTTCGATAGTTTCACCCTGCGAAATCGCAGCGGGAAACTCTTCCACAAAGCAAGTGTAGCCACCCTCTTTGGCGGGTTCAAAAACGGCTGTCAATTTCATGTTTGTAGATTATCACAACCGTTGGTTGGGGCACTCGCCAAGGCGGCCGACCCGGACTCTTAATGGCGCACGAGGTTGTTTCGGAATTCGGGTGCCCCATCCTCGAATTGTGAGGGTGGGCTCTTGGGTTTCCTTGCGTGTGGGGCTTTTCCGTCTCCCAACCTCGCCTCTATCCTCGCACAAACAAATGACTTACTATTTATCACTTGACAAACAACGACGATGTGCTATAATTGGGTCTATCTTTGGAATGGCGCTGCCCTATGGCGCCTTAGCACAATGACCTCTCGCCGACCGGACCTCCCAAACCATCCGGTGGCTTATTGCGAATCCCCGCGACTGATCACTAAACCCTTTGGAATCACATCTTTCGCAGACCCCCACCCCCTAAACCCCGTGGAATCAAATGTTTACCAAAAACGGGGGAGGGGGGAGGGTGCCTCTCACACAAAACTTGGACCCCAGCTATGTCGCCACGGCACTTCGCTATCTCTTTTAGAATCAACACTTACACGCCATCTCGCAAGTGTTGATTCTAAACATCTTACAGCCTCGCTAAACCCTGTGAATGCAACACTTACAAAAAACCGGGGTGGGGGTTACGCGCCGCGACCCTCTTCCTTTATCATCTCTTCCGGCCAGGCTCCGGCCCGGGAGGCAGCAAGTGCGCTTTGACACCATCATCCGCAACGGAACCGTCGTCACCGCCACCGACACTTTCGTCGCTGACATCGGCATCAACGGCGACAAAGTCTCGGCGCTCTTTGACAAACTCCCGACAGAAAACGCCGCCAAGGTGATCGACGCCGCAGGCCTGCTCGTAATCCCAGGCGGCATTGACGTCCACACCCACCTCGACATGCCCTTCGGCGGCACCACCAGCGCCGACGACTTCCAGACCGGCACAATCGCCGCAGCCTTCGGCGGCACCACTACGCTGATCGATTTCGCCATCCAGTACAAAGGCCAGACCCTCCGCCAGGCCTTCGACACCTGGATGAAAAAAGCCCACGACAAAGCCGTCGCCGACTACGCTTTCCACTGCATCATCACCGACCTGGGCTCCGCCCAGCTCGACGAAATGCCCCAGCTCATCCAGGAAGGCGTCACCAGCTTCAAACTCTTCATGGCTTATCCCGGCGTCTTCATGCTCGATGACGCCACCATCTTCAAAGCCATGCGCCAGGCCGCCAAATACGACGGCTTAATCTGCATGCACGCGGAAAATGGCGGCGCGATTGACGTCATCGTTCAGCAAGCTCTTGCGGAAGGAAAACGCGCACCGAAATACCACGCGTTGACGCGCCCCACGACCGCCGAAGCGGAAGCCACCTCCCGCGCCATCGCCCTCGCGGAAATGGCCGGAGCGCCCGTCTACATCGTTCACCTTTCCTGCAACGAGGCCCTCGAAAAAGTCCGCGAAGCCCGCGACCGCGGCCTTCCTGTCTACGCCGAGACCTGTCCGCAATATCTCTATCTATCTCTCGAAAATATGGATGCTCCCGGCTTTGAGAGCGCCAAATACGTCTTCACTCCGCCTCTCCGCGAAAAATGGCATCAGGAAAAACTCTGGCAAGGCCTCGCGAAAGACACTCTGCAAGTAGTCTCGACCGACCACTGTCCGTTCTGCTACAAGGAACAAAAGGAATTAGGCAAGGACGACTTCACGAAAATCCCCAACGGCGGCCCAGGCATCGAGCACCGCCTAAGCCTCATCTACACCGGCGGCGTCCACGGCAAGCGTTTCTCCGCCAACCGCTTCGTCGAACTCGTCGCGACCGCTCCTGCGAAACTTTTCGGCCTCTATCCCCGCAAAGGAACCATCGCGGTAGGGTCAGACGCCGACCTCGTCATCTTCGATCCAAACGAAGAACAAGTCATCAGCGCAAAAACACACCACATGCGCGTGGACTATTCCATGTTCGAGGGAATTCAAATCAAAGGCGCGCCAAAGACAGTTTTCTCGCGCGGCCGCGCGGTAATCGATGGAGGTAAATTCGTAGGCCGCCCAGGTGCAGGCCAATTCCTTCGCCGCCAAACGCACACAACGATTCGCTAGGAACAAAGCAAAGCGGGCAAGGTTCAGCGATGTGTGCGAGAAGATTCGCGAGAAAAAAATATCGCGCCTTTTATGGTTTCTGGCTGGCAGTGGCGGGCGACGGTTCAGCCGGAGCGGCGGCCTCTTTGGGTGCGGAGATTTTCTGTTTTTCCTCCACCCCGAACAACACGTAATTGCTGAAGCTGTGCCGGCGGTGAATGCGGCGGCCTCTCCAGTCGTAGTAAACCTCCGCGCTCATCGGCAGCCACATATTTACCTTGCCGCTCTGGAAATGCACTGGCCCATATTCAATTTCCGTATGGTCCGCCATCAAACGTATCTCCGGTACCGGCGCGACCATGTCGCTTTCCAGCCGCACGATCTGATACGTGTCTGCTGAAAACCAGGCCCGGCCCTTCAGTGCCACGGGATACGACTGGCCCTCCGCCCCAACGCGGTAGCGCTTGATCAGGTTCGGCTTATCGGGCCGCTGTTTGAAATGAATCTGCCAGGCCAATCCCGTGCTCAAACGCGACAGGCCTTCGCAGCTCATCGCAAAGTTCGGAGCGTTAAACGGGTGGAAGATCAAAACCAGCGCGGGCAGTCCGTTGGTTGCCACGCCATCGGGAAAGTCGCTGGCGGAGACACTGCCGCTGTTGCGGTATTCCTCGACATTCAGGTAGCGATGATCCAGCTCCTGGATAGCAACCACATATTCAAACTTGCGTTTTTCCGGCGCGGAGGCAACACCCCATTTGTTGATCGATTCGTGGACAAAGGATTCTGTGGCGGCGAAGCGGTCCACATCGGTCACCAATTCCGTCAAACGCTGGCCTGCCTTTTTGACTACGTCATCCACGGAGCACGCACCGCTGGCTTCCACAGCCGGCACATGATCGTCCACGTCCGCTGGCCTCCAGTTGGTAGCCATCGGCAGCGCCGCGGCATCTGCCGCCGCGTTCAAGTCGCCGGCGCTCACATCAGACGAAATGGAAAGCGTCGTGACCGAGGGATTCCTAAGCGACTCGAGATCCTTGGCAGCGCCGGCATCGGACGGGTGAGCTCTGAGATACGCCGTGAACGCCTGTATGGACTGCTCGCGATCGCCCTTTTGGGCCAGTGCATGAGCCAGAACCAATTGCGCGGTTGCGGCGCGCTCATGGCCCAACTCGATGGCGCGCTGGGCTTCTTTTACGGCCTCATCGTTCTGCTTCTGCATGAGAAGAGCTTCCGCCAACAAAATGTGAGCGCGCCAGGAAGCAGGCTCCGCCGCCACCGCTCGGTTTGCGAAGGGAACCGCCTCGTCCCCCTTTTTCTGTTGAATCAAGTCGTTACTCACGGAGAGAAGTGCGCCCAAATGCTTGGGATTCAGCTCAAGCGTCTTCATCCAATAAACGCGGGCCTGCGCGTCGTTCTTCGTCTGCGAGGCGTAAAGGCCGAAAAGATATTCAATCTCCGCATTATTGGGAGCGTTTTTCTGCGCGGCTTGAAGGGGACGCCAGGCGTCATTGGGCTTATTGGCACGCAAGGCATCGAGGGCTTTGCCCACGTCTTTTTGCACTCTTGGCGGGAGCGCGTAGAAGCCTGAGGAGGCGGCGGCATCTTCCACGGAGAGCGGAGCCAAGTCGACTGTGAGCTTGACCAGCGATTTTGCCTTAACCTCGACTTGCTTTTCTGCGGCTTCGTACTTGGGAGCCAACACCTGAATTTTGTACTCTGATTCGCGCACTCCATTAAATCTGACGTAGCCGTTTTTTGACGTTTGCTGGTCAACAAATGCACCGTCCATTTTCATTAACGTCAAAACCGCAGATCCTTGAAGTGCGTCTCCGCTTGGTCCTTTCAAATAGACGTCGATGTCCCCCTGTTTCTCCGCATCTTGCAAGTTGGCTTGACCGGGAACCATGGAAATGCCGGGACCAGGAGCGGCTTGCCCGCCTGGGCATGGTATTGGATTTCCAGCCCACGCTTCCACGGAGAGTAAAAGCCCACAGGAAAGAATCAAAATGACCCGGAAACGATTCAGAACAGTTACAGGCATGACCCACCCGTTTACTATTTGCTTAGGAACCGAGAACGGCCAACATGATACTCCTTTTCCTGGCGCACTGGGTAGTGGCCACCAGACGAGGCGCAACTCCGAGAATGCAAGGTTTTGGCTTGTGGGTTCCGCGGTATCGAGTGGAACGGCCGATTTCCATGCGGAGGATGATAATCTGCCGGCCTCATTGGCTTCGTGGGTTTCGTGCGGCCGCAAATTCACAGCTTTGGCCAACGCTCCATTTTGTGGCCGCGGGCCTGGGTGGTAGAGTACGCCGCAATCGCAGCGAGCGACTAAGGCAGTTCGTTCTGCGTGCGAGAGAAGGATCAGCGAGTATCCATGTCGATGACCGAAAACTCGGGCGATCCAGCGGTGAAGAGCGGAGGACTCGCGCGGCAGCTCGGATTATTTGGCACGACGATGGCCGTGATGGGCGGGATTATTGGCGCGGGGATTTTTATGAATCCCTACCTCGTCGCGGAACGGGTGCACACTTCAGCGTTGATTTTGGGCGCATGGATCGCCGGCGGCATCATCGCTTTGATCGGCGGATTTATCTACGCGGAACTGGCGGCGCGTTTGCCGGTTGTTGGAGGGCAGTACGCGTATCTGCGCGAGGCGCTTCATCCGGGCGTGGCGTTTCTGTATGGCTGGGTATTGCTGCTGGTCATTCAAACGGGCGGGATGGCAGCGGTTGCGGTTACGTTTGCGCGTTATTTCGTGGAGCTTACGGGGTGGCCGATCAGCGCATCGCTCATTGCGGCTGCGGCGCTGGCTTTGCTGACGGCGATCAACTGTCTGGGTGTGCGTGCGGGGAGCCGCGTGCAATCGGTGATGACGCTGACGGCGATCGCGGCGATTGGCGTGCTTGAAGTGTTCAGTTTTTTGCGTGGCGGAGCATCGCAAATTTCGTGGCGGCCTGTTCTGGATCAGCCGATGTCCGCGAATCTGATCATCGCGTTTGGATCGGCAATGACGCCGGTGTTGTTCGCGTATGGAGGATGGCAGACGTCGAGCTTTCTCGGCGGCGAGGTGCGGGACCCTGCAAAAACGCTTCCGCGCGGCCTTGTTTTGGGCGTGCTTGGCGTGATCGCGGTCTACACTTCGGTGAATTTCGTTTATGTGCGAGCGCTGGGACCGGCGGGACTGGCTGGCACAATGACGCCTGCGTCCAGCGTGATGCGCATGTTGCTTGGGCCGCGTGGAGGCTCGCTGATCGCCGCGGGGATTGCGTTCTCGGCGTTCGGATTTCTCGGGCAGTCCATGCTGACGGCTCCGCGCGTGTATTTTGCGATGGCCGAAGACCGCATCTTTTTTCGCAGCGTGGCTTGGATCAATCCGCGGACGCACGTGCCAGTCATCGCAATCCTGTTGCAGGGAGTCTGGGCGATCGTCATCGCGATGACGGGTTCTTACGCGCAGGTCGTGAATTATGTCGTGGCGATGGATTCTCTGTTTTTTGGGCTAACCGCGGTTTGCCTGCTTGTACTGCGGCACCGTGCGAAGCAGCTTGCGGTGGCTTCGGTTGCGTATCGCGTTCCAGGGCACCCGTGGACGACGGTGCTTTTTATTGCGGCGGAATGGATGGTGGTGGTCAGCACATTTGCGCACGATCCAAAACGCGCGTCGATTGGGCTGGGCATCGCTATCGCGGGTTTGCCTGCGTATTATTTATGGAGTTCCAGAAATACGGGAGAATCTGCGGCATGAGCGGATCGGCGCAAACGAAGCGTTCGGTTTACATGGAGTGGGCGAAGAACTGTTCGCATGCGAAGTTCAATCTGGCGACGAGCGGTGTGATGGGCGTCCCGCTGGCGGAATTTCCTTTTGAGATGAAGGAGTTTGAAGTTACAGCACCGGGAGGCTATGGGTACGCGCCGCTCCAGCAACGGCTGGCGCGGCACGCGGGCGTGGCGGAAGAGTGCGTGGTCGCGGCGACGGGAACGTCGATGGCGAATCACCTGGCGATGGCGGCAGTGCTCGAGGCTGGGGACGAGGTTCTGATTGAGCTGCCCGTCTACGGGCCGCTGCTCGAAGTCGCCGAATATCTGCAAGCGCGCGTGAAGCGGGTCCCACGGCGATTCGAAAATGGATTCGCGCTGGACCTCGCGGAAATCGAAAAGGCACTGACGCGCGAGACCCGGCTCATTGTGCTGAGCAATTTCCATAACCCCAGCGGAGCGTTGATACCAGCAGAAACTGTACGGAGCCTTGGTGAGCTGGCGCACCGCGCGGGTGCGCATGTGCTCGTGGACGAAGTTTATCTGGAAATGCTCTTCGACAAGCCCGCGCCATTCTGCTTTCCGATTGGGTGCAGCATCGCGGGCGCCGATGAGAATCCGTTTATCGTGACCAGCAGCCTGACGAAGGGGTATGGATTAAGCGGCCTGCGGTGCGGCTGGATCCTTGCGGCGCCAGCCCTGGCAAAACGCATGTGGCAGCTTAATGATTTATACGGAGCCGTGGCGGCGCACCCTGCCGAGCGAATGTCGGTGATGGCGTTCGATGATCTGGACAAGTTCCGAGAGCGTGCACGCACGCTGCTAGCCACGAATCGGGGCATAATCGATGCGTTTCTCGATTCGCGGCGCGACCTCGAATGCTTCCGGCCGCCTGCCGGGACGGTGGTTTTTCCGCGGCTTAGGCACGGAGATCCGGAGAAATTCTTCGGCCTGCTGCGGGAAAAATACGAAACTACGGTTGTTCCGGGCCATTTCTTTGAAATGCCGCAGCATTTCCGCATCGGCGGCGGCGGCGAGACCGCCGAGCTTGGCGCGGGCCTGGAGCGACTGAGCGCGGCGCTAGACGAATTCGCGGGACGTTAAGCGGGTCCGCCTTAACGGGCGCGAATGTCGCTTAAGCTTAACTGATAGCTTGCTGAGCACGGCATCCGCAACGGAGGAAGGCTGAGCGGGCGTCTTTGTGGTGCAATAGGAACATCCATTGCGAGAGAAGAATGAAGAAACTGAGATTCGTGGTGTCACTGACGAACGACGATAACGACTATCAGATCGAACAGTCGGAATCCGCGGAGCAGGCCGCGCGCAAAACAGGCGTGGAAGTGCAGATCATTCACGCGCAGAACGACGCCATCAATCAGAGCACGCAAATCCTGAAGGCTGTTCAGTCGCCGAAAGAGCTGCGGCCTGACGCTATTATTTTTGAACCGGTTGGCGGGACGGCGCTGCCTCAAGTGGCGCGGGCGGCGGCGACCGCGGGGCTTGGCTGGGCGATCCTGAATCGCGACGCAAATTATATCGAGGAGCTGCGGAAGCTGAGCACGGCGCCGATTTTCGCCATCAGTTCCGATCACGCGGAGATTGGCCGCATTCAGGGGCGCCAGATGGCGGCGCTGCTGCGCGGCGGGGGATCGGTTCTCTACATTCAAGGCCCCACGGAGAATTCCGCGGCCAAAGAACGCACGCTCGGCATGCAGGAAACCAAGCCTGCGGGCGTACAGATTACGATGCTCAAAGCCCAATGGACGCAGGAAAGCGCGCAGAAGTCTGTACGTTCGTGGCTGAAGCTGACGACTTCGCAGCGAGCAGCGATCGACCTGATTAGCGCACAAGACGATTCGATGGCGATGGGCGCGCGCGACGCTTTTAAGGAATTGACCAACGAGGACGAGCGGGAACGCTGGCTGAAACTGCCCTTCACCGGGTGTGATGGATTGCCCAAGACAGGGCAGGCGTGGGTACGCAGCGGATTACTGGCGGCCACGGTCTTTGTTCCGCCGAACGCGGGGCAGGCTATCGAGATGCTGTTTGACGCGATCCAGAATCGCAAGATGCCGCCTGAACGGGTGACGACAACCGCTACGTCCATTCCGGCGCTGGACGCGCTGAGCCGCAAGAAGTCCTGAACCCGCAAAAGAGATAGCTGGCAAAAACGATTTCCAATTGAGCCAAGGCCGCTTTCGGTGTGAGCTGGCGCCTGCCGTCATTGCTTCGAAGCAAAACGATTTTGTGACCTCCACGGACTCTCAGGAAGCGTATAATGCCGCGGGCCGGATTTGGCCGCGCATAAGACGCTAATTCTGGGGGTTCGGGATGGAAAGCTCGAGACGCAGTAAATCGGTTGACCGCAGGCAATTTCTTGCTGCGACAGGCGGAGGTTTACTGGCGGCGGCTGTTCCCGCCGGAGTTGCCGCGACGGAAACGGTTGGCGGTGCTGCTCCCGGGCACGCGTCCGCGCCGACGCCGGCGAAACAATCGGCTGGCTCGCCTTCTGCCAAGCGGAAAATTCCCATCGGCGTTTTTGATCCGGTCTACGACAAACTTTCCCTTGATGAGATGTTGGACAAAGTGAGCGCGCTGGGGCTCGAGGCGATGGAGATCGGGACGGGCGGCTATCCGGGAACGGGCCACTGCCCGATCGACGAATTGCTTGGCGACCCGGCGAAAGCCAAAGCGTGGCAGAAAAAGTTTGAGGACAAAGGGATTCAGGTGGCGACACTCAGCTGCCACGGCAATCCGGTGCACCCGGACGCAAAACATGCGGCGCGCGACATTGAAAGTTTTCGAAAGACGGTGCTGCTTGCGGAGCGGCTCGGCGTGAAAGTGATTGTCGGGTTTTCGGGGTGCCCCGGCGGGACTCCGACGGATGCGCAGCCGAACTGGATTACGTATCGCTGGCCGCCTGAGTACGCACAGATGCAGGACTGGCAGTGGAAAGAGAAAGTCATTCCGTATTGGAAAGAAGCGGCGAAATTTGCGCGGGAGCATGGCGTGCATCGGCTGGCGTTGGAGATGCATCCCAACTTTGTGGTGTATAACCCGCGGACATTGATCAAGCTGCGCGAAGCGGTTGGCGAAGAGATTGGCGCGAATTGCGATTTGAGCCATCTGTTCTGGCAGGGATGCGATCCCGTCGAAGTGATTCACTTTTTGGGCAAGCAGGGGATGATTTTTCACGCGCATATGAAGGATACAGTGCTGTTTCCGGAGAATGTGGCGAAGTACGGCGTGCTTAATTTTGCTTTTGCGACGAGCGACCTGGGAAATGCTTCGGAGACTTTTCGAGCTGTGGGTTATGGGCACAGCGCGAGTTTGTGGAAGGCTGTTGTGCAGGCGTATATGGACGTCGGGTACGAGGGTATTTTGAGCATTGAGAATGAGGATCCGATTCTATCCGGCGAACTGGGCGTGGAGCGCGCGGCGTATGTTTTGAAAAATGTGCGCAGAGAAATTCTGGAAGGCTGAATTGAGGAATCCAATGAATCGACGCGATTTTGCTCGAAGTGTTGCCGGGGTTGCCGCGGGAGCTGCGGCGGGGAGTATTGCTTCGGCAATAGCGGGCGGCGCCGAAACTCAAAGCAAGGAAGCGGGCGGCATGGTTCCGTTCAAGCTGTCGGTGATGCTTTGGACCGTTTTCCGGGGGCAGCCGTTTGCGCAGCGGCTGGAAAAAGTGGCGGAAGCCGGTTATCACAACGTGGAGCTGGTGGACGAGTTCGTGAAGTGGACGAAGGAAGATTTCGCAGCGGCGCGGAAGAAAAAGCGCGAACTGGGGATTGAGTTCGATGCCACCGCGGGGGTGTGGCATACGCTGCCCGATGCGAATGACCGCGAGGCGTTTCTGAAAAATGTGAGCGATTTCGTTGCGA
>Ga0209248_10000700_pt1 | contig 10654 bp, 8 predicted proteins | sample BogFormECP04_OM1_FD_188241 | JGI IMG/M metagenome (GOLD analysis project Ga0209248, IMG submission 188241) | Bog forest soil microbial communities from Calvert Island, British Columbia, Canada - ECP04_OM1 (SPAdes) (version 2) | ecosystem: Environmental > Aquatic > Freshwater > Wetlands > Bog ... | reverse complement strand
GAATTGGAGCGGGATGGTGGGGCCGGCGGTGGCGTGGAGCTTGCTGTTGCTGCTGGTTGGGGATGGCGGTGGAGCGAGAGCGCGCGCGGGGGAGGAAGCGAACTGTGGAGAGGGGCGGTGGGGGCGAGGAAAATCGCGGGATTTTTGAGCTTGTACGAAAACGTGCAAGTTAGTAGAATTGTACGAAATCGTACAAGGTGGGAAAGATGGCGGAAAGAGGATATGCGGTGTTGATTGCGGATGTGGTGGGGTCCAGGGCGCGGCAGAATTTGCGGGCGCTGCTGGGACAGCGGCTGGAGCTGGCGTCGCGCGCCCATTTGCGAGGGAGGTATATACGGCTGCCGTATGCGATCACGGCAGGGGATGAGTTTCAAACGATCGTGCGATCGTATGCGCGGTTGCCGGAACTGATTTTCGATTTGCGCGAGCGGGTGTGGCCGCTGCGGCTGCGGGTGGGAATCGGAATCGGGGGCGTGCCGGGGCGCTTGCGAGGTCCGGTGAACAGGCTGGGGGGCGAGGCATTTCAATTTGCACGCACGGCGCTGGAAGGAGTGAAGAGAGGCGAGGGAAATAAATTCAAGGTTCTGACGGGGTTCAAGACGAAGGATGCCGTGTTCGATTCCACGGCGAATCTGATTTATGCTTTGCAGGATACGCTGTTGCTGAAGATTACGGAGAAGCAGTGGGAAACGATCGCGGTGTTCCGGAAGAAACGAAGGCTGCAGACGACGGCGAAAGCGATGCGGTTGGATATGTCCACGGTGTCGCGGAATTTGAAGAGGGGATATTTTTGGCAGGTGGAAGAGACGATGAAGGGGATGAGGCTGTTGATGGAGGAGCGGTGGGGGTAGTTTGTACGAAAACGTACAAGTGGGGAAATTTGTATCAAAACGTGCAAGCGGCGGGATGAGATGGAAATGCTGACGAGAACGGTGCTGGCGCTGCTGCTGGGGCATTTGCTGACGGATTTCGTGTTTCAGACAAGTGCACAGGTGCAGCAGAAGAAGAGCGGGCGGGCGATGGGATATGCGAAGCACGGCGCGATTTATTTCGCGTGCGCGGTGGTGTTGACGGGATTTTTTGTGCAGACGGTGGCGTATTCGTGGAGATTTGTGGGAGTGGTGCTGGGATTGACGCTGCTGCATCTGGCGATTGACGCGAGCAAGATAGAGTTGGCGCGGCGCACGCCGCTGGCGGAAGGTACGGCGGCCTTTGTAGCGGATCAGGGAATGCATTTTGTGACGATTGTAGTGGCCGCGTGCTGGATCACGGGAGCGGAACCGGGCGCGATTCTGCTACATGGTGTGAAGTGGCTGCAGACGCCGAGCGATCGCGTGCTGCTGGCGCTGGTGGTGTACGTCGCAGTGATATTTGGCGGGGGATACCTGATACGGTTCATGACCAGGCCGCTGCTGAAGCATCTGCAGACGGGGGAGTCGCGGGCGGAATTGAGCAATGCGGGAATGTACATAGGGTGGTTGGAACGGTTCCTGGTGATGACGGCTTTGTTTCTACATTCGCCGGCGACGGCGGGATTGATACTGGCGGCGAAATCCATTGCGCGCTATCCGGAGTTCAAACGGGAGCAGTTCGCGGAATATTTTTTGATTGGCACGCTTTTGAGTATTTCAGCGGCGACGGTGGGGGGAGTGATCCTGCTGAAAGCTTTTTATGGGAGTTCGGGACTGCCGCAGTAGCAGCCGAGAGATGGGGGCAGTGGAAAATGCGAGCGGGAGTAAGGCAGTTTGCGGGCGTGATTGCGGGTGTGACAGCGGATGCGATTGATGTAAGATGATGGCCGCTTTACGGGGTGCGGGGCTCGCGGAATAAGCAACTGACGTGCAACCGAATCTGGCGCGCTTACCTCTAAGCATTGGAACTTTTTCTTACTGCACGGGAATACTGGAAGCGACGTGTGTGTCCGGGAGCGACGTGGCGGAAGAGTGGGCCGAGGCATAATGACGAGACAGCAGAGCGGTGATCGGATGATGGGCGTGGCGGCGGGAGTGGGCGCTACGGGGGTGGGAGAAGAGGCAGGCCGCAGGGCTGGTCCATGCGCGAACCAAGCAGGAAGGGAAGGTTTCTCGATGCGGAAGGGGATTTGCGGATTCTTGCTGCTGCCGGTGGCGGTGGCCGGATTGCTGGGGATTTCGTCTTGTGGGGGCGGCGCCGGAGCTGGGACGGTGACGGCAGTGACGATCGCGCCGGCCGCGGTGACGGTACAAATTAACGAGACGGCGGAATTCACTGCGACAGTGGCGATAGCGGGCCAGACAGACACCAGCCAGACGACCACGATCGTGACGTGGTACGTGAATGGAGTGGCGGGCGGGAGTCCGACGACCGGAACGATCGGGACGTCCACGCTGGACCAGTTGGTGGGGATTTATACTGCGCCAGCGACGGTGCCGGACGTCAACAGCGGCCAGGTGAATATAACGGCGACGACGCCGCAGGTTCCGGGTTCCACAACCAACACGAACTTGATCACGTCGAACACGGCCGTAGCGACGATTGGTATTGGGACGGGGCTGTCGGTGAGTCCGCTGACCGCAACGGTTTTTGCGGGCCAGAGCGTTCCCTTTGCTGCGATTCTGAATAACGTCACCACCACCCAGGGCATCACCTGGGCGGTGTCCTCGACTGCGGGCGGAAATATCGGCTCGATCAGTCCCACAGGGGTTTACACGGCGCCGCCTTCGCCGCCACCGGGTAACACGGTCACGATCACCGCGGAAGACACGACAACATCCACGACGGCAACCGCTACCGCGACGATTTTGTTTTCCAATGCTTCGTTGGCCGGGCCGTTCACGTTCTCTTATTCCGGCAATGACACTTCGGGTTTTGTAGCTGTGGCGGGAAGTTTTCTGGCGGATGGGCAAGGCCACATCGTGAGCGGCGTGGAAGACAGCAACAGTTTTTCGACAGGTGTGGCGAAGCAGGTGCCGATCACTGGAACGTACACGGTAGGTCCGGACGGCCGCACCAGCGTGAAGCTCAATGTGGGATCGGGCTCTGGAGCCGGACAAGGGACCGCGCAAAAGTTGCAGCTGGCGCTGGCGAATTTCCAGCACGGAGCGCTGACGCGCTTTGACGCCAACAATACGGGAAGCGGAACTGTGGATCAGCAGAATTTGAATGGGCTGACGACTGCGTTGTCGGCGCTTAACGGTCCTTATGCGTTCAGCGTTGCCGGGGGTGATAAGGCATTCTTTCCGCAAGGGATGGCGGGGAAATTTTCTGCGAATGGAGCGGGGCAGATCACGGGCGGGAGTCCGATTATCGACGTGAATAACAGTCTTAACCCGGCAGGCGGAGTAACGACAGAGGACCGAAGTCTGGCGGGGTCTTACACGATGGACGCGACGTTTCCGGGAAGCGGGCGCGGAACGCTGACGCTTTCGAGCACGACAACGGGTTCGATGCAGTACGCGTTTTACATTGTGGATACGACGGCTGCGGAGCAGAGCACGCAGCTGCACTTGGTGGAAATCGATTCGAATAATTACCTGGGCGGGGATGCGTATTCCGCGCCGACGGGAAGTTCGTTTAATGCTGCGAGCCTTCCGAGCGGCAATTATCCCTTTACCGCAGGCGGCACATCGCCGACCGGGGCGTACGCGGCCGGTGGTGTGTTCATATCGAGCGGAAGTGGCGGGACGAGCGGCTTGATCGATAGCAACAACGCCGGGACGGTGACGTCCGACACGACGTTGGGCACTTGCACCTACGCGGTGGATGCGACGAGCGGGCGAATTGATCTGCGGTTGAGTACGGGAAGCGGGACGTGTGCGGCGGGGCCCAGTTCGACGACGCAGGAATTCGCGATGTATCAGACGACGGTGGGACCCGCCGTGATGGTGGAACTGGACGCGACCGCAGTTAGCACGGGCGCGGCTTTTGCGCAGACGGCAATTCCCGCCACGGTGACGGGGAATTTTTCATTTGGCTTGGCGGGGCAGGGGATTTTTCATAATGCCCCGGCGCTGTATCAGCAGAATTTGTCGGGGCAGGTGACGTGGAGCGGGGTTGCGGGGGTTTCGGGAACGATTGATATTAATAATTTCAATGCGGTTTTCCCGGGCGATCCGATATTTATTACGAACACGACGATTGCCGCGCCGGATGCCACGAGCGGGCGGGGCACGGCGGTGATTCAGGGCATGAATCCCAACGTGACGTACAACCTGACTTACTACATTATTGACGCGAATACGGCGTTGCTGTTTGATTCGGACACGACGCGCGTGCTGATTGGGACGATCAATTTGCAGTTTTAGAGAAGCACGGCGGCGCAACCCCCTGCGCCGCTTTCGCTGCTTATTCGTCCTTCTAGTCTTTCCCCGGCTTTGCAGGCGGAGCGCTGGGCAGCGAGCCACCCTTTGATTCGGTGGGCTTGGCGGCAGCTGCGGCGGCGCCATTGCCACCGTTTCCAGCGAGATAACGCATCGCGGTGGCGGCCAGGCCGTCGAGCGCACCACCTCCGTTCGAGCCGCTGGTGACGAGGATGTCCGGGACGAATTTGGAAGTTCCTTCCGAGAGCGCGGCGATGACATTGACCAGCGCCGTGGCATTGGAACCAAGCGCGCGCACCTGCGCATCGTAGCCGCGAGCACGCGCGAGTCCGACTGCTTCGACCTCCGCGCCACGGGCGGTGCCGGTCTGGCGAATAAATTCTGCTTCGCCGCGGGCTTCTTCGGTGCGCGCATTGGCGTTATTCGTTTTGATGTCCACTCCAACTTTGGATTTGGCAAGGTCGGCCTGCATTTCGGCGGTGCCCTTGGCGTTCTCCATGGCGATGCGTTCATCCTGCGCGGAACGTTGCTTGCGATAAGTGTCAATTTCCTGATTGGCGATTTCGCGCTGGGTGAGGACCTTGACGAGATCTTCGGGCAGGATCACGTCTTGAATGTAAACGCCGCGTGTCTCGACGCGGTACTGATCGAGCTGTTCTTTAATGTGTTTGAAGGCTTCTTCCTGTACTTGCTGGCGCGTTTCGATGAAGCGAACCGCGGGCATACTCTGCAACTTGTCGCGGAAATGGTTTCCCACGGCCGCTTGCAGGACTTCGTTGACGAGATTCATCATGGTGCCGACCATGGAGATGACGCGCGGCGCATTGGTGTCCGGGACGTGAATTTGCACTTGCAGATCAATTTTGAATACGAAGCCTTCGTTACTTTTCGCGACGATCTGGGAGAGCTGGGCGTCGAGGTTGTGGGCTTGTGATACTTCATCGGCCCAATTCAGAGTGAGGATGGACGTGGGAACGATTTCTGCTTGATAGCAGCGCGGATTGAGCGGGAATTTTCCGGTGCGCAGCGGTTCCTGCCAGATCCCGCGGTGTCCGGGCCGCACCAGCGAGCCGAACTTGAAATCGGTACCGGACATATCCTGCGTGGGCAGCCCGACGTAGGCCTTGATGACGGCGACTTGACCCTGTTGCACGACCAGCATTCCAACCATCTCGACACCCACGAGGAAGGGATTGAGGGCATAGGCGCCGTAGAGCAGGGGATCGTGCTGCAGGCCGATACGGCCGCCGTTGTCCACGAACGCTTGGAAGTCCTGATAGTTGTTGTGTAGATTGTTTTTGTTGCCGAGCAGGATTTCAATTACGTCGCCATCGGTGGCTTTATCCTTCTCCATCTTGTCTATATCGGCGAAGCCGCCGAGGCGGCTGGCGATGTCGCCGGAGGGCAGGGGATCGCCTTCGTAGGTGGTAACGATTCCGACCATGTCCGTGAGAGCGCCGTCTTTACCGCAGGGCCTGGGTTCAATGCGGAGAAGCTCGAGCTGGTTGGGCTGAAGGCCAAAAGCTTCGGGACCTAGCCGTCCGACTTTTCCTGCGCGTGAGCGGAGCTCAGGAGAAATCGGGAGGCCGTAAGCCTGGCTTTTGGTTAGCACGAGAAAACCTACGGGGTGAATGGGCGCAAGCGTCCCGGGAGAGAATACGGGACGCTGCACGCCTTTCTGTCCGCCGCTGGTGATGAAGGAGCGCAGATCTGCGAAATTTCCGAAGGATTTTTTGTAGATGGCGGATTTCGCGCCGATCGGCAGCGAAGAACCGACTTGAGCGATGACGACGCCGATTTCTCCTGCGGGAATCTGGACCCAAGGGAACTTTTGGACTTCGTAGAGCAGCCACGGCTTCCAGCGCAAACCTGGGAGCAGGAGATCGGCTTGATAGCCGGCTTCACCCTGAAAAGCGATGACATTGTCGCCGGAAAGTTTGCGCGCGGAGACACGCTTGAGGACGAGTCCGACTTCGGCGGGGCCGACGCGATGGTAGGACATGAACACGTAGGCGACGATGGCGACGATGGTGGCGAGGATCCAGGTAACAACCGGGATACCAAGTAACATGGGAGTCACTCCTCTTATCTTCGTCGCCATCCTGCACTTGGGGGTTCGCGCTTGTCAAGCCGGTGGAGCTAACGGGCGATTTCACAGTGGATTCCGAGAATCCTCTTTTTGTTCATGCGACGGTTCAGGCGTGGGAGCGAGGACCGCGCAGGCCGCAGAGTAGCGCACTGCGTCTGTTGGAGATTGCAAAGAAGAACCCGGCGGTGTTGTTGAAAGCGTAGTTCGCGGCGGGATTTCTGCAGAATCGGCCAGGCTGTGACGCTGGGGAGGGCATTGCGGCGAAGGGCGAAACGTGGTAAAGTTGGGGTGCGTTTGTTGCTTTATGGTTCGTTTTTGACGCGCGCGAGGAATGGCTGCCGGGCAAACGTCCGACGGCTTTTTTTTTGCGCGGGGAGAAGCGAGCGGAGCGGCAGGCAGCTTTCCGGGTGGCTAACAACCACCTTATGAATAATTTAGGAGCAGTTTCCGTGAGCAGAGAGCAAGGTACAGTGAAGTGGTTTAACGCGGCCAAGGGCTATGGGTTTATCCAGCGCCAATCTGGCGAAGATGTGTTCGTGCATTTCTCCGCGATCCAGTCCGAGGGCTACAAGTCCCTCAACGAGGGTCAGGCGGTGGAATTTGAAGTGAAGCAGGGACCGAAAGGTCTGCAGGCGGAGAACGTAGTCGGCCTGTAAGTCTGCGGAAATCTTCAGACTGAAGATTGAGTTTTGCCCGGCACTGGTTGTGGTGATCGGCGACGCGCTAGTTTCGGCGGGTTGCATACCGCGCGCGTTACTGGATGGTGCAGGGCCTGCGCAGCGGCAATCCCGCGCGGTCGCTGGATGTGTTTCGATTTTTTTACCCAGACGCGAATGATTATAGTTCGCGGTGCGAGTGGTGCAGTGAAATGATCCTGCGAGGGACGGACCCAGCCACTGTCCTTTTCGGGGGCAATCGCAGGACAAACTTCTGGTAGGACGTTGCGGCGGGCGGAGGCGCGTCGCGACGGTGCGGAGTCTGTGAGTTGAAGTCGAAATCATCCACGGAGGGAGCTGTGCAGACACTGGTCGAAGGGCAGTCCATACGGCACGAGCAGTACGGAATGGGAGTAGTGACCGAATCGAACATGGAGCGCACCACGATTGATTTTGACGATCATGGTGTGAAGAAGTTTGTAACGGCAATCTGGTCCGCAGAGCTGGTGGGAGAGCCACCCGCCACGCCGCCGACAAAGCGTCGTGGACGCCGCAAGTCAGCCAAGAAGGCATAACTCAAACTAGAAATTTGTGAACATCGCTTCCGGGCCGAAAGGCACGGGGGCGGTGGTGTGTTTGTTGGCTCTTGTTCGCGCGAGCCGGGGAATTAGTGTGTGCCACGGCGCCGCGAACGATCGTGGGTCCACTGTGCCGCGAGCGGAAGGGCTTCTTTTTGGCGGTGGATGCTGGCACACTCAGTGAGATGCGACAGGTGCGAAGCGGCGGCCGAATAAAGGTTGGAGCAGGCGGGTGGAGGGCATTTGTGGTAGCGACGGCGTTGCTGGTGTGTTCGGCGACTCTGTCGCGGCCTGCTAGCGCACAGGTGGCGGCGGGCGCGGCGGCTGGTGAAAGCGCAGCGCGGACTATCGAGCACGGAATCACTAGCGGAGTATCGGTAGAGTTGCCGGTGGCGTGGAGCGAATTCAAACCTGGTGACGCGCCGGTGGCGCTGGCGCCGTATTCGCCGCCGTTTCATCTGGGTGGAATTCTGGCGCTGCAAAACGTGCAGGGGAATGCGATCTTGCAGTTTGCGACCTCGGACAATCCTTTGCTGGGCCACGATGCTAATTGGCTGGATGGCCAGATGCACATGCCCAGCGGTTCGGGCATGAGCATGATCGATTTTCTGTTCTACTACTTTTTTCCGCCGTCGGCGGCTTGCATTAATGAGGCGATGGCGAACAATGCGCGGGCCAGCTTTGCGCCAGCGCCGAATAGTTCTGCTAGCGACGCGGCTCCGGTCTTGCAGGTGTCCTACGCTTGCCGCCATGATGTGACGCTGGAGGGATTTTTCGGGGCGCAGGTGAGCTCCGGGGTAACGTTTGTACAGACGAATGAAGGGCCGCGGGCTTATGGAATGACGGCGCAGTTTTATCTGGCGCCGATGGAGCGGGTCACGTCGCCGGGGATGAGTTGGTTCGTTTTTTCGGCGCAGCGGGTGAATCCTGTGAATCCGGGGACGTCGGCGCATTTTAATTTGCCGACGAATTTGCAGGGAGCGCAAGCGGAGTTTTACTGGGCGATTGGGGCGGTGGGATCGTTTCCATGGGTGTATGACGGCGGGCGGGCGAACCAGCAATTGATTCACGTGGCCTATGCGGGAGTTGGATTGGGTGGAAATAAGCGTGCGGAGTTCATGGCTTTGCTGCAGAAGGTGCAGGCTAAGGGTGCGGGTACGGGGGCGGCGCAATAGCGTTCTGCGCTGAGGCAGGGTTGGCGTTGCATCCCGGCAGGATTTTTTTGCATCCGTATTGGCAGGCAGACGATACAAAAGCGCGAGGACAAGCAAGACGATGAGAGTGGTGAGTATGCTCGATGCGGCAAGGAATGGAATGTGGAGTTGGACACGAACTGCGGCGGTAGGCGCGATTCTATGCGGCGCGTGCGCCGTGCTTCCGCCCGGTGCGGCTGCACAGGCTCCGGCGGGACCGATCCGGCCGGCGGCGGATTCAGGAGATTCGCGCGTGACGTCGTCTGGACCGGCGGCGCAGCCGGAGATGGTGATTCCGGATAAGAAGCAACTGTTTGCGTCGTGGAAGTTTAACGTGCAGGAGAGCGACGACGCGCAAGACAAGATGCGGGAAGCGCGCGGGACCAACGCTGACAACCCGGCGAATCCGCGCGGCGGCGGTGGAAACGGTACGGGGATTCACATGGGCGGGATGGGGTCGCCGTATCCAGGCGGCGGGAATGGGGGCGGAAACGGCGGTGGCAATGGTGGCGGCAATCCTAGAAACGGCGGCAGCAAGAGCGGTGACAGCGATTATGACCGCCAGCAACTGCAGGAATTAATGAATCCGGCGGCATCTATCACGCTGGCGATGAAGGATACGCAAGACGCGAAGAACGGCGAAGTGCTTTTGACGGATGATGCGGGGCGGCAGCGGGCGTTCTATACCGATGGCCACAAAGTGCAGAAATCCAAGGACGACAAATATCAGGAATTCGACGCGCACTGGGAAGATTATCGCCTGGTCGCGGATGAAGGTGGAAGTCACGGGCCGCAGATAACGCGATCGTTTGAGCCAGCGCCCGGCGGCAAACAGCTATATGAGATCGTGCGCCTGGAAAGGACGCGATCGAATGGGCCGGTGGAGATCCGCTTCGTGTACGACCTCGTTGCAGAAAGCAACCCTCCTGAAAAGAAACCTTGAAGTGCTAGAATCTCGCTTCCGGAATGGTGTTGCGTTCGGAATCGAGAATCCAACTAATTGCACACGCAATTGAATACGCTGGAATTCACGCTGGTGGTGGCCCTGGGATCGTTTGTGGCGGGGATGCTGGGATCACTGACCGGCCTGGGCGGTGGTGTGGTGATTGTGCCGCTGCTGACGCTGGTGTTCGGGGTGGACATTCGTTATGCGATTGGCGCTTCGCTGGTTTCAGTGATCGCTACTTCGTCGGGAGCGGCTGCGGCGTATCTTCGGGAAGGGTATTCGAATATGCGTGTGGGGATGTTTTTGGAAATTGCGACGACAGTTGGCGCGGTGAGCGGCGCGTTTCTGGCGGGATATTTGCACACTTCGATTATCGCGATCGTGTTTGGCCTGGTGCTGCTTTATTCGGCGTATGCGTCCACGCAAACGCTGGCTGATCCGCCCGCGGGAATGGCGCCGGATCGGATCGCGACGATGCTGCGGCTGGACGGGTCTTATCCGACGGCGGATGGAATGAAATCGTATCACGTGCGGCATGTGCCGCTAGGGTTTGGCTTGATGTACGTGGCTGGAGTGCTTTCTGGATTGTTGGGGATCGGATCGGGAGCGGTGAAAGTGCTGGCGATGGATCAGGCGATGAAGATACCGTTCAAGGTTTCGACGACCACGAGCAATTTCATGATTGGGGTGACGGCGGCGGCGAGTGCTGGGATTTATTTGCGGCGAGGTTACGTTGATCCGGGGCTGGCGATGCCGGTGATGTTGGGGGTGCTGGCTGGGGCGTTGGTGGGCGCGAAGATCTTGCCTGGAGCGAAAGTGCGGACGCTGCGGATTGTGTTTGGAGTGGTGATTGCGGCGCTGGCGATCGAGATGATATTTCAGGGCGTGCGGGGG
>Ga0209248_10000695_pt1 | contig 10684 bp, 8 predicted proteins | sample BogFormECP04_OM1_FD_188241 | JGI IMG/M metagenome (GOLD analysis project Ga0209248, IMG submission 188241) | Bog forest soil microbial communities from Calvert Island, British Columbia, Canada - ECP04_OM1 (SPAdes) (version 2) | ecosystem: Environmental > Aquatic > Freshwater > Wetlands > Bog ... | reverse complement strand
AACTCCCAATACCGACGCTGCACCGACAACCCCTGAGGCTGACCAGTCATCAACACCCCTAACTAACGAAGTGTTGCAACCACCCCTTTAACCCAAGGCGGAATACTCGCCGTCAGTGCGCGCTCGGCGCAGTGGGCTATAGGCAGCCCGGTCTTGTCCAGCGTGTAGCGGGTGCCCACGGCCCCGCCAGTCCCACCCAAAAAATTTTTGAAAACGACCTTAGAAGAGGATTAAAATTTGCGCTGACGGGTATCAGAAACGTCGTCAAATCCACTTAGAGACGTCTTCGAATCGATCCGTCTGCTTCACAGGAAGGGCTCAAAATGGCTGGACACCGCCGCATCGGCACCGGTGGGCACCGCCAAACACGCAACACCAAGACGCGCCGACGCGCACGTGTGGTGGGGGCGGGTACGGCTGCCGGGGCGTTTTTAGCATTCGGGATGACCCCGCTGGCCACGACACCCAGCGCGCATGCCGACGATTTCGGTCTCGGGGACCTCATCGCTAACCTCATCACGGGGGGCATGGCGGGTCTGCCCGATTCGGTTGTGGGTCCCTCAGCTTTTGATCTGGGCAGTCTTCTGGATCCCGGCGCCTTTGGCTTGGGTGCTGACCACGCAACCACCCTCGCGGCGAGCGCCGACGCGCTGCCTTCGGTCTCCGATCCATTCGCTGCCGCATCGTCCCAGTCCACCGACGACTTCATTCAGACGCTCGAGCAGGACTGGATCACTAGCCCATTCGGTCACCAGGTCGACAGCTTCATCAACACGACGTCCGGGGAGTTTTTGATCGGCAATGGTACTAACGGAACGCCGGACTCTACGTTGGCTGCAGCCGATGGCGGTAATGGCGGGTTGTTGTTCGGCGACGGCGGCAATGGCGCCACCGACGCCGCCGGCCAGGGCGGTACCGGCGGGAACGCCGGGGACTACGGCGATGGCGGCATGGGCGGTAACGGAGCCGACGGCGGGGCCGGCGGCATGGGCGGCACCGGCGGGACGCTCATGGGCGACGGCGGCAACGGCGGCAACGGCGGGGACGGCCTCCCGGGCGAGGATGGCGGGCTCGGCGGGGCCGGCGGCAACGCCTTGGCCGCTTCCGGCGATGGCGGCAACGGCGGCAACGGCGGAGTCGGCGGCGAAGTCACCGCCAACGGCACCGGCGGCGTGGCTACCGGAGCCGGCACCGGCGGTGACGGTGGGACCGGCGGTAATGGCGGGACCGACGGTGTCGGTGGGACCGGCGGTAATGGTGGAGCCGGCGGCGAGGCCACAGCCGACGGCTCCGGTGGCACCGCTACCGGGGGCATCGGCGGTGACGGCGGGACTGGCGGGACCGGCGCGACCGGAGGAACCGGCGGAATCGGCGGAGCTGGCGGCGAGGCCACGGCCAACGGCCAAGGTGGCACCGCGACCGGAGGTCACGCCGGTGACGGCGGGACCGGCGGGGCCGGCACAGTTACCGGCGGTGACGGCGGGACCGGTGGGGCCGGCGGCGAGGCCACATCCAACGGCATGGATGGCATGACTACCGGCGGTAACGCTGGTAACGGCGGTGTCGGCGGGGCCGGCACCACTACCGGCGGTGACGGCGGGACCGGCGGGGCCGGCGGCCAGGCCACGAGCCACGGTTCCGGTGGCAACGCTCAGGGCGGCAACGGCGGTGACGGCGGTAACGGCGGAGCCGGTACGACCGTTGGCACTGGCGGCGACGGCGGCGCAGCCGGCACGGCGACAGCGACCGGCTCGGGTGGCACAGCAACAAACGGCTCGCACGGCACCGTGGGCTCGTCCGGCTAGAACAGGTGATACCGCCAGACGTAGCAGCCTCCGCACGCCACGGCGTGTGGGGCTGTTACGCCGCGAAACCGGTTACAGCCTTTCGATGATCGTGACGTTGGCGGTGCCGCCGCCTTCGCACATTGTCTGCAGGCCGTAGCGGCCACCAGTGCGCTCGAGCTCGTTGAGCATGGTGGTGAAAAGCTTTGCGCCGGTAGCGCCCAATGGATGGCCGAGTGCGATCGCGCCGCCGTTGGGGTTGACCTTTTCCGGGTCGGCCTTGATCTCCTTGAGCCAGGCCAACACCACGGGTGCGAACGCCTCGTTGATCTCTACCGTGTCGATGTCGTCGATGGACAGCCCGGTCTTCTCGAGTGCGTAGCGGGTGGCCGGAATCGGTCCGGTGAGCATGAATACCGGGTCCGCGGCGCGGGCGCTGATGTGATGGATACGCGCTCGCGGTGTGAGTTTGTGGTCCTTGACCGCCTGCTCGGAGGCCAACAGCACCGCGCTGGCGCCGTCGGAAATCTGACTGGCCATCGCGGCAGTCAGGCGACCTCCTTCAACCAGTGGCTTCAGGCCGGCCATCTTCTCCAGCGACGACTCGCGCGGACCCTCGTCGACGCGGAACACACCGGATTCGGTTTCCACCGCGATGATCTCGTTGTCAAAGTGGCCGCCGTGGATCGCGCCAAAAGCGCGTTTGTGGCTGGTCAGCGCGTACTGCTCCATCTCTTCGCGCGACAGGTTCCACTTCTCGGCGATCAGCTCCGAACCACGAAACTGCGAGATCTCCTGATCGCCGTATCGATGCAGCCACTGCTTGGATTCGTTGGTAGGCGAGGTGAATCCGAACTGCTCACCGACCGTCATCGCCGACGAGATCGGGATCTGGCTCATGTTTTGCACGCCGCCGGCCACGATCACATCCGCGGTGCCCGCCATGATCGCCTGCGCGCCAAAGGAAATCGCCTGCTGGCTGGAACCGCACTGCCGATCTACGGTGACGCCGGGAACCTCTTCTGGATAGCCGGCGGCCAGCCATGAGAGCCTCGCGATGTTACCGGCCTGCGCTCCGATCGCGTCGACACAGCCGGCGATCACGTCGTCAACAGCTGCCGGGTCGATGTCGACCCGGTCGAGCAGTCCACGCCACCCGAGCGCGCCCAGGTCGACGGGATGCACGCCGGCGAGCGACCCATTGCGCTTACCAACGGCGGTACGCACCGCGTCAACGATGTATGCCTCAGGCATTTCAGACTCCTTCTTTGGTGATTCCACCTAGGACGATAGCGAGATACTGCTGACCCACCTGTTGCGCGGTGAGCGGTCCACCAGGTTGATACCAGCGCACCGACACCCAGGTGGTGTCGCGGATGAATCGGTAAACCAGGTCGACGTCGAGATCGGGACGGAGATAGCCTTCCTCGATGCCCTGGTGCAGCACGTCGACCCACATCTTGCGCTGAGACTTGTTCATGTCCTCGATGTAGGAGAACCGCGGCTGTGACAGCAACCGCTTGGCCTCATCCTGGTAGATGACGACCTGGGCATGCCGGTGCTCGATCGCGTCGAACGACGCCATGAACAGCCCCTTGAGCCGCTCGAGCGGATTGGACTCGCGGTCGATGATTTCTTGGTAGCGGCAGAACAGCCAGTCCAGGAAGCTGTGCAGCAGCTCGTCGACCATCTCTTCCTTGGACGCGAAGTGGTGGTAGAGGCTGCCCGACAAAATGCCGGCGCCATCAGCGATGTCGCGCACCGTCGTCGCGCGCAGGCCACGTTCGGCGAACATCGTCGCCGCCAGTTCCAAAAGCTCGTCGCGCCGGTTCACGGGTGTTGACTCGACACCGAAATCACTTCTCCAGTCAGGTAACTGGAGTAATCACTGGCCAAAAACGCGATGGTGGCAGCCACCTCCCACGGCTCGGCCGCCCGCCCGAACGCTTCCCCGGCGGACAACCGATCCAGTAGATCGCTCGAGGTGGTCTTGTCCAGGAACTTGTGCCGTGCGATGCTCGGCGACACCGCGTTGATCCGCACGCCATAGTCGACGGCCTCGATGGCGCTGCACCGAGTCAGAGCCATCACGCCGGCTTTGGCTGCCGCATAGTGGGATTGCGAGTGCTGGGCCCGCCAGCCAAGAACGCTGGCGTTGTTGACGATCACCCCGCCGTGGTCGGTGTCGCGAAAGTAGCGCAGCGCCGCCCGGGTGGCGCGGAAGACCGACGTCAGCGTGACGTCGAGGACACGGTCCCATTCCTCGTCGGTCATGTCGGCCACCGGTGTTTGTCCGCCTAGGCCGGCGTTGTTGACCAACACGTCGATCCGGCCCATCCGCGCGTGCGCCGACGCGATCAGCGCGTCGACCTGGGCAGAGGACGTGACATCGCAGAGCACATGCTCGACGCGGCCCAGGCCCAGCGCCGACAGTTCCTCGGCCGTCTCGCCAAGGCGTCGCTCGTGGTGGTCGGAGACGACGACGTCAGCGCCCTCGGCCAACGCGCGCCGAGCGGTGGCCGACCCGATGCCGGTGCCGGCGGCCGCCGTGACGATCACGACCTTGTCAGCCAGAAGCCCGTGTCCGGCAACCTCTTTCGGGGCAACCGCTAACGTCATCTAGCCTCCCTGGGTAGGCCAAGCACACGCTCGGCGATGATGTTGCGCTGAATCTCGTTCGAACCGCCGTAGATGGTGTCCGCGCGGGTGAACAGATAAAGGCGCTGCCACTCGTCGAAATCTCCGCCGTCCATGACCAGGCCCGCCTTACCCTGCACATCCATCGCGATCTCGCCGAGCTCGCGATGCCAATTGGCCCACAACAGCTTTGAGACGTTGTCCTGTCCGGGCTGCTCGACGTCCATGGTCGCCAAGGCATACGAGCGCATCGCCCGCAAGCCCGCCCACGACCGGGTCAGCCGTTCGCGGATCAGCGGATCATCCGCGGCGCCAGTGCGTTTGGCGAGTTCGGCCACGCTGCTCAGCTCGCGCGCGTAGACGATCTGTTGACCCAGCGTCGACACACCGCGCTCGAAGGTCAACGTTCCCATCGCGACCCGCCAGCCGTCACCGGGTGTGCCGACCACTAAGTCGGCATCGGTGCGGGCGTCGTCGAAGAACACCTCGTTGAATTCGGAGTCCCCGGTCAGCTGCACGATCGGGCGGACCTCTACGCCCGGCTGGTCCAGCGGCACCAACAGATACGACAACCCGGCGTGGCGCTTCGAGCCCTTCTCCGTGCGGGCCACCACGAAACACCACTGCGCCCAGTGGGCCAGCGATGTCCACACCTTCTGGCCGTTGATCACCCACGCGTCGCCGTCGAGCACTGCGCTGGTGGACACGTTGGCCAGATCGCTGCCGGCACCGGGCTCGGAGTAGCCCTGAGACCAGAGCTCGGTGACGTCCAGAATTCGGGGCAGAAACCGCTGCTGCTGCTCGGGTGTACCGAAGGCGATCAACGTCGGCCCGAGCAGTTCCTCGCCGAAGTGGTTGACCTTCGCCGGCGCGTTGGCAATCGCGTACTCCTCGTAGAACGCGACCCGATGCGCGACGGAAAGACCGCGGCCGCCATGCTCGACCGGCCAGCCCAAGCAGGTCAGGCCCGCCTCCGCGAGATGCCGGTTCCAGGCCCGCCGCTCTTCGAATGCCTCGTGCTCGCGACCGGGCCCACCAAGCCCCTTGAGCGCGGCGAACTCACCGACCAGGTTCTCGGCCAGCCAGTCGCGTACCTCGGCCCGGAACTCCTCGACGCCCTGCACCCCTGTAGGCTAACCTACCAAGCACTTGCTTTGTTAGTCCGGCGACGATACAGCGCGCGAAGCGCGATGAGGAGGAGCCGGACAGTTGAAGCTTGAGGAGCATGCATCGATGCCGAGCGATCCGCAGACCATTCCTGCGGTGTTGGACCACATCGCGCGCGAGCTTCCCGAACACAACGCGCTGGTCACGCCCGATCGCACCCTCACTTTTGCCGAGCTGCGCGACGAGGTGCGCCGTGCCGCGGCGGCGATGATCGCGTTGGGTGTGAGCACGGGCGACCGGGTGGCGATCTGGTCGCCGAACACCTGGCATTGGGTGGTTGCCTGCCTGGCCACCCATTACGCCGGCGCCGCCGTGGTACCGCTGAACACCCGTTATACCGCCGCCGAGGCGACCGACATCCTGGTCCGCACCGGTGCTCCGCTGCTGGTGGCGATGGGCGAGTTCCTGGGTACCGACAAGACCGCTGATCTCGACCGGGCCGCGCTGCCCGATTTGCGGCATATCGTGCGGGTGCCGGTCGATGCGGACGACGGGACGTGGGACGACTTTGTAGCACGCGGCGCCGGCAGTGCAGCCCTGAGCGCCGCCGATGCCCGCGCCGCCGCGGTACACCCCGACGACCTCTCCGACATCCTCTTCACCTCCGGCACCACCGGCCGCAGCAAAGGTGTGCTGTGCGCGCACCGGCAATCGCTGTCCGGCTCGGCGGCGTGGGCGGCGTGCGGCAAGATCACCAGCGACGACCGCTACCTTTGCATCAACCCGTTCTTCCACAACTTCGGCTACAAGGCCGGGATCCTGGCCTGCCTGCAGACCGGCGCCACGCTGATCCCGCAGCTGACCTTCGACCCCGAGCGGGCAATGCGTGCGGTCGGCGAGCACCGGATCACCGTGCTGCCCGGGCCCCCGACCATCTACCAGACGCTGCTCGACCATCCCGCCCGCGGCAGCTACGACCTGACCTCGCTGCGGTTCGCGGTCACCGGCGCGGCCACGGTGCCGGTCGTGCTGATCGAGCGGATGCAAACAGAACTCGACATCGACATCGTGCTGACCGCCTACGGCCTGACCGAATGCAACGGGTTCGGCACCATGTGCCGCGCCGACGACGACGCCGTCACGGTGGCCACCACCTGCGGACGGCCGATCGCCGGATTCGAGCTGCGCATCGGGGATCACGGTGAGGTGCTGCTGCGTGGGCCCAACGTGATGCTCGGTTATCTCGACGACCCGCAAGCCACCGCGGACACCGTGGACGCCGATGGCTGGCTGCACACCGGGGACATCGGAAAGCTCGACGTCGCAGGCAATCTCCAGATCACCGACCGGCTCAAAGACATGTACATCTGCGGCGGTTTCAACGTCTACCCGGCCGAGGTGGAGCAGGTGCTCGCCCGCCTGGACGGTGTGTTGGACTGCGCGGTGATCGGCGTGCCCGACGAGCGGCTCGGTGAAGTCGGCCGGGCCTTCCTGGTGACGCGGCCCGGATCCGAGCTCGACGAGCAGGCGGTGATCGCCTACACCCGTGAGTACTTGGCCAACTTCAAAGCCCCCCGTTCGGTGAGGCTTGTCGACACGCTGCCGCGCAACGCCGGCGGCAAGGTGGTCAAACCGCAATTGCGAGAGATGCCCTGATGGACCTTGATTTCGACGACGACACCGCGACATTCCAGCAGGAGGTGCGCGAGTTCCTGGCTGCGCACCGGGAATCGTTCCCGACACTGTCCTACGACACGGCCGAGGGTTTTGAGCAACACCGACGTTGGGACAAGGTGCTTTTCGATGCGGGCTTCTCGGTCATCACCTGGCCGCGCAAGTACGGCGGCCGCGGCGCAACCCTGCTGCAGTGGGTGGTCTTCGAGGAGGAGTACTTCCGCGCCGGCGCGCCCGGGCGGGCGAGCGCCAACGGTACGTCGATGCTGGCGCCGACGTTGTTCGCGCACGGCACCGAGGAGCAGCTGGACCGGATTTTGCCGAAGATGGCCAGCGGCGAAGAGATCTGGGCGCAGGCCTGGTCGGAGCCGGAGTCCGGCAGCGACCTCGCGTCGCTGCGCTCTACGGCCACCCGCACCGACGGCGGTTGGCTGCTCAACGGCCAGAAGATCTGGAGCTCGCGAGCGCCGTTCGGCGACAGAGCTTTCGGATTGTTCCGCTCCGACCCCGAAGCTGAGCGCCACCGCGGGCTGACGTATTTCATGTTCGACCTCAAAGCAGACGGAATCACCGTTCGGCCGATCGCCCAGCTGGGCGGCGACACCGGGTTCGGCGAGATCTTCCTCGACGACGTATTCGTGCCCGACGCCGACGTGATCGGGGAAGTGCACGACGGGTGGCGGGCCGCTATGAGCACGTCAAGCAACGAGCGCGGCATGTCGCTGCGCAGCCCGGCACGCTTCCTAGCCTCCGTCGAGCGCCTGGTAGAGCTGTGGAAGACCAACGGCGACAGCGCTTTCAGCGATCAGGTAGCCGACGCGTGGATCAAAGCTCAGGCGTACCGGCTGCACACTTTCGGCACCGTGGCCCGGCTGGCGAACGGCGGCGAGCTGGGCGCCGAGTCCTCGGTGACCAAGGTGTTCTGGTCCGACCTGGACGTCGCGGTGCACCAGACCGCGTTGGACATCCGCGGCGCCGACGCCGAGCTGGCCGGCTCCTGGACCGACGGACTGCTGTTCGCACTCGGCGGCCCGATTTATGCCGGTACCAACGAGATTCAGCGCAACATCATCGCCGAGCGGCTGTTGGGGCTGCCCCGGGAGAAAGCCAAATCATGAACCCGCGCCCAATGGGACTGGCAGTTGACCTGTCTCTGAAGGTTTGGGTTGCCGCTAGGCTTGCTGCTGCCGCCCTAACTGGCTGTCAGGGTGGGCGCTGCGTCTGGGCGCATGATTTCGCCCCAGCGTTCGACACCACGGCGTGCGATGTTGACCGCTGCATTGTGGTCGGCGTGCCCAACGAAGCCACAACGACCACACTCAAATTCGCTTTGCGAGCGTCGATTTTGTTTATCGACCCAGCCACATTTATGGCAAGTTTGCGATGTGTAGGCTGGGTCGACCTCGACGAATGCCACGCCGCCGGCCGCGGCTTTGTAGGCGAGGTATCCGCCGAGCTTGGCGAACGCCCAGGAGTGCAGCGTGACCCGTTGGGGCTTGCGAAGCCGTACCCGCTCACGGATGCCGCCCAACTGCTCGACAGCGATGCCGCGCCCGGTGCGTTTAGCCTCGGCCACGATGCGTTTGGAAATCTGGTGGTTGACATCAGCGGCGAACCGCGCCTCCTTGCGGCACCGCCTCTTCAACAACCGCCGCGTCGAACTGGTTTTCTTCGTCTGCAACCGGGCCCGCAGTCGCTGCTGGCGCTTGCGATACCGGTTCAACCGGGACCCGGCCACGCGATCACCCTCGCTGCTGGTCGCGATATTGACGATTCCCAGGTCCACGCCCACGAAGCCGTTGACCGGATCTACCAGCGGGGTTTTAACCGAATCGATGGTGGCGTGCAGAAACCATTTCCCGTCGCGGTGGATCAGGTCGGTTTCGCCGATTGGGCGGGTGCGCAACAGCACCAGGTCTCGCGCTGCGCCCAATATCCGAACGCCCTTCAATCGGCCATGGGTCGTCCAGATCGACACTGTCGCCTCGCGCGCGCCAACGGTGTCAGAGACTTGCCACGACAGACAGCGGACGTCAAACGGCTGCGCTCCATCTGCGCGAAACCGGATCGGCTTCTGCTGTACCGCTTTTCGTCGGTCGGAACCGGGTGGGCCGTAACTGCCGGCATCGATGTTGGCACGCAGTGTGGTGTAAGCGTCGGATACCTTGCCGATCACCCGGATCGTTGGCTGCGCCGACAATCCAAACCTCTCACGTATCTGGCAGTAGAAGCGTTTGTGCGCATCGAACTTGCGGCGCACCCGGTGGGTGTGCATGGCATTCGACAACCAGGACGCTGCCTCGCTGCAGGTCCGCAACGTGTCCGCCAGCGCGGCCGATTCGGCATCGGTTGGCAGCATCCGCAGCTTGACGACGCGCTTCATGCCCGCACACTAACCGCGGGCACTGACAACAACTCAATAGTGCAGCAAGCGTTGGAACGGCCCAGGACAGACACCGGGCCGCAGCGGTTCATCAGAAATCCCAGCGGCTTATCTTCACCGACAGGATCCTTAACTACTGCGAGGGCCAAATGAGATTCGACCTTGACGCGCAGCAGCGCGATTTCGCAGCCAGTATCGACGCGGCACTCGCGGCGGCCGATGTGCCGGGTGCGGTGCGTGCCTGGGCCGGTGGTGACACCGCGCCCGGCCGTAAGGTCTGGGCGCGGCTGGCCGACCTGGGCGTCACCGCGCTGGCGGTGCCGGAACGGTTCGACGGCATCGACGCGCACCCGGTCGACCTGGTCGTCGCGATGGAGCGGCTGGGACGTTGGTGTGTACCCGGCCCGGTCACCGAATCCATCGCGGTAGCACCAGTTTTGCTGGCAGAGGACGATCGGTGCGCCGCGTTGGCAAGCGGCGAACTGATCGTCAGCGTCGCGCTTCTGCCGCAGGTGCCGCGGGCCGTAGACGCCGACGCGGCGGGACTGGTGCTGGCCGCCGAAGCGGACGGCTGGGTCAGCGAGGCGCACGTGGGCGAGCGGCACGAGTCCGTTGACCCAAGCCGCCACCTGTTCGACGTCGATGCTGTCGCCGAACCGTGGCAGGCCGACGTCGCCCGCGCCTACGAATTCGGCGCACTGGCCACCGCCGCGCAACTGGTCGGCGCTGGCCACGCCCTGCTGGACGCCGCGGTCGAATACGCCAAGCAGCGCGCCCAATTCGGCCGGATCATCGGCTCGTATCAGGCGATCAAGCACAAGCTCGCCGATGTGCACATCGCCCTCGAACTGGCCCGCCCGCTGGTCTACGGCGCGGCCCTGTCGCTGGCGGATGAGTCCCCCGACACCGCCCGCGATGTCAGTGCGGCCAAGGCTGCGGCTTCCGACGCCGCGCTGCTGGCAGCCCGGTCGGCGCTGCAGACCCACGGCGCAATCGGTTTCACCGCCGAGCACGACTTGTCGCTGTGGTTGTTACGAGTGCAGGCGCTGCGGTCCGCCTGGGGTGACCCGGCTACCCACCGGCGGCGAGTCCTGGAGGC
>Ga0209248_10000694_pt1 | contig 10713 bp, 12 predicted proteins | sample BogFormECP04_OM1_FD_188241 | JGI IMG/M metagenome (GOLD analysis project Ga0209248, IMG submission 188241) | Bog forest soil microbial communities from Calvert Island, British Columbia, Canada - ECP04_OM1 (SPAdes) (version 2) | ecosystem: Environmental > Aquatic > Freshwater > Wetlands > Bog ... | reverse complement strand
CCACCCGCCTGGAGGAAGCCACCGCGGCGGCAGCACAGGCCACCGGCTGCGAGGTCGTGCGGGCCGGGCACGCCAGTCGAAACCATCACGGCTGGTCGGCGGACCCCTGGGCGGTGGCCGCGGGCTTGCCGTTGCCGTGGCGTCCGGCGCCGTTTCATCCCAACGCCGCAGGTATGCGGGCTGTGGCCGGTCTGATTCTGGAGCAGACGGGCGGAGCCTGATTAGGTTCTTGGCGCCTGGGTAAATCTACCGAGGCAACCATGCAGGCAAACGCTGAAATAAATCAGTCGACATGACACTGAGAACACACGTGGACAGTCGGGGCTACGACCATGCGGCGCTCCTGTACCACTCGGAGCGTGAATACGTGGACCGGCTGGTGCAATTCATCGGCGACGGATTGGAGCTGCGGGAGCCCATCTTGGTCGCGGTTCCAGGGGACAGATTGGCATCGTTGCGCGGTGCTTTGGGTGATGCGGGTGCCGAGGTGACGATGGCCGACATCACCGACTTCGGCCGCAATCCAGGACGGATCCTGGCCGGGCAACTGGCCTTCGTCGAACGGCATACCGGCCAGCGTGTCCGCATCGTCGCCGAACCGGCCTGGGTGGGCCGGAATGCATTCGAATACCTCGCGTGCATGCAGCACGAAGCGCTCGCCAACATCGCATTTGCCGGTACGGACATCACCGGCCTGTGCCCCTATGACGCGTCCTGCCTGGACGAACGCGTCCTGGCCGATGTCCGCCTCACGCATCCGAAGATCTGGCAGGACGGATCGCGGCGACAGTGCCCGGAGTATGCGGTCGATGCCGCGCTCGACCAGTGCAACCAGCCGTTGGCGACCAGTGCGGCCGCGGTGACGCACACCGTCGAGCAGGCGGGGGATTTGGCCGGCGCCCGCCGATGCGGTGAACGTTATAGCCGGCTGCTCGGGATGTCGGCAGACCGAGTCGCCGATCTGCTGTTGGTCGCCACCGAATTGGCAACCAACAGCCTCGATCACGCCGGGGGTGTCTGCCGAATGGCGTTCTGGTACGAGAACGGATACGTGGTCTGCGAGGCGCGCGACATGGGCTACTGGGCCGATCCGCTGGCAGGCCGTCGACCACCCGTCGCGGGCAGCCCGGGTCCATACGGTCTGTTTGTGGTCAATGCGATCGCCGACTTGTTACGGACGCATTCCACGGCCGCGGGCACCACGATCCAGGCGTATCTGCGACTCGACGATTCCGCCGAAGCCGCCAGTTGACGGTGCACGTCGACGCGGACGTCTAACCTGGGGCGCGATGATGAGCAAATCACGACCGATCCTGACCGCCGTCGCTGCTCTGCTGCTGGCGAGCGGCGGGTGCGCGTCCTCCGACACGGCCAATTCGATGACGCCGAGATCGGGTCCGGACTTCGCGGCCGCCCTGCGCGGGCGGGTCGGCACCGACGCGATGATGGCCCACTTGACCAAGCTGCAGGACATCGCCAATGCCAACGGCAACACCCGCGCGGTCGGCACTCCCGGTTACGACGCCAGCGTCGACTACGTCGTGGGTAAGTTGCGGGACAAGGGTTTTGACGTGCAGACCATGCAATTCGACGCGCACGTGTTTCACGCCGAACCGGGATCGGTGACCGTTGCCGGCAAGAAGTTCGACGCGCGTGCGCTGGAGTACAGCCCCGCCACCCCGCCGGTCGGGGTGACCGGTCCGCTGGTCGCCGCGCCGACCGACGCAAGCCCCGGCTGCAATGCCGCCGACTACGACAACCTGCCGGTCAGTGGCGCGGTCGTGCTGGTGGACCGTGGCACCTGCCCGTTTGCACAGAAGGAAGGCGCCGCCGCACAACGCGGCGCCGTGGCGATCGTCGTGGCGGACAACGTCGTCGAGGAACAGATGGGCGGCACCCTCGGCGAGACCACCGACGTCAAGATTCCGGTCGTCAGCGTCACCAAATCCGATGGCGCACTGCTTCGCACTACCATGGGGCCTGCGACTGTACAGCTCTCCGCAGACACCAAGACCATCCAGGCCCGCAACGTGATTGCGCAGACCAAGACCGGGTCGACCAGCGATGTGGTGATGGCCGGGGCACACCTCGACAGCGTTCCCGAGGGCCCTGGCATCAACGACAACGGATCCGGTGTGGCCGCGGTTCTGGAGACCGCTTTGCAATTGGGCAGTTCGCCAGGGATCCACAACGCGGTGCGATTCGGCTTCTGGGGTGCTGAGGAGCTCGGGCTGATCGGCTCGCGGAAGTATGTGGCGTCGTTGGATATCGAAGCGCTCAAAAACATTGCGCTGTACCTGAATTTCGACATGCTCGCGTCGCCGAACCCGGGATACTTCACCTACGACGGCGACCAGTCGCTGCCGGCTGACAAGCGGGGCAGTCCGGTGGTGCCCGAGGGCTCCGCCGGAATCGAGCGGTCGCTGGCCGCGTACCTCAACTCCGCCGGAAAGACGCCGCAGGACACGTCGTTTGACGGCAGGTCCGACTACGACGGCTTTACCCAGGCCGGCATCCCGTCGGGCGGCTTGTTCTCCGGCGCGGAGGACAAGAAGTCGTCGCAAGAGGCCAAGCTGTGGGGCGGTGAAGCGGACCAGCCGTTCGACCCCAACTACCACAAGAGCACCGACACCTTGGAGCACATCGACCGCGTCGAACTCGGCATCAACGGCGATGGTGTCGCGTATGCGACCGGTCTGTACGCCCAAGATCTCAGTGGACGCAACGGTATTCCGGTCCGTGAGGACCGGACCCGTCACGAGCTGTCCAAGAAATGATTTAACGCCTGCGAAAAACAGTGCCAAACCCCCGCGCCGCGATGGTGCGCCGAGTAGCGTTCCGCGTCATCCAGTGGGTCCCCGCTGAATCAATAACAGTGTGCGCACCCCCACGGGTGCGGTCGGGGAAAGGAAGATCGATGAAGCACGCTAGCGATATCGGTCGGCTCGCCGGGCTGGCGGTCGGATTGGGCATTGGGGCGGCGCTGGCCGCCACGCCGGGGGTCGCATCGGCCGACGATCTGGATTTCCAGATCTCAATAGACGGGTATGACCTGCTCCCAAAGGCGGGCAACGAAGCAAGCGCCACTACGACCGCGGGGGACTTGGGCATTGCAATCGCCATCGGCGATGGCGCCAGCGCCACCGCCACGGACGGCAATGGCGACTACGCCTTCGCCGACGGCACCGGCAGCACCGCCGTATCCGAGGGCGGCAACTTCGACTACGCCTCCGCCACCGGCGACGGCAGCGCTGTCGGTACCGGAACCGGCAGCTTCGACACCGCGATCGCCAACGGCACCGACAGCGGTGCCCTAGCCGGCGGCGATATCGTCACCGACGCCTCCGGTACACATACCTATTTAGGTAATGACGACTTCGCCTACGCGCTAGGTTCAAACACCATCGCCGAGTCCGGTGGCCTCTTTACCAACACCGCCAGCAGCGACGACATCGCTGCGGTTATCGACCCGTTTGGCACCGTGGGCAGCACCGCCTACGCTGGCGAAGGTAATTTCGACCTCGCCGCCGCCTTCGGCGACATACTCCACGCGGATGCTACTGAATTCAACTTCCTGGTCGACATCCTGCCGTCGCTTTAGGGGCTAAGGCGCTGCAGCTCAACCGATCTCCCGGCAAGCTACAGGCCGGGCAGACAGATCGGGGCGCCGTAGCAGGGCGGCGGGCCGTGCGGCGGGGGAGTCGCTCCGTCCCAGACGAACTGACCGACGTTGCCCATCCCGCCTACGGGGACCCAGAACCAGGTATGGCAGATGTTGTTGTCCCAGTGGACGTCATCCATAGGTAAGGACTGTCCCGGACACCATTGGTGGGGTTGCGAGAAGTTGTCCCCGGGTGCAGCCTGGGCAGTACCGGTCGCCAGCGCGGCCACCGCGACGCCGCCGGACAGCAGTGCAGTGGTGAGAATCCGCTTAGGATTGTGTGTGACGTTCATGGCGATCACGCTAAGCAGCGATGCTGAATGAATTCCAAATAGAGATCGGCAGCCGGTCAGTCGCCCGTACGCTCGAACTTGTCGTCAAAATCACCGCCGGCACAGGCGCTTCCAGTCGTCACGTTGTGGCCGTGCCCGGTGAGCAGCGGAATCGGATCTTGCAGCGGGTCGGGCAGCGGATACTCCGCGCTGAGTTTGATATTCACGGTTCCGCCGAGATTGCAGGGCACCGTGCCCTCGTCGTTGCGGGTCCATTTGCCGCCGCTGAACACCAGGGGCACCACCCCGTCGATCGCATGGAACAAGCTCATGCACCGATCGCCGGTGCGCAGACACACCGTACGGACGGTGAGATCGTCTTGTCCCGGCGCAGAACCGCCGTTCGCGTAGGTGATTGTTTCGTGGTAGCGCCCGCGTAGGGCTGTGGACGGGGATGCCGCCCGCGGAGGCAAGGCGGCCGGATCGGGAACCCTGGAGAGGTCGGGATCGCCGGTGCGGGTGAAGGTTACGGCTCGCTTCGCCGTGCTGCAGCTGTTGGTGGTGGACCTGGTGGTTTCACCGGACAGGGTACCGTCGGGTTGCGGCTGCAGGGTGAACACCACCCAGACTTCGGTGGGTGCGTCATTGCAGGACGTAGAGCCGAGACCCACGGCAAGCCAATTACCGCCCACCTGATCGAACACCAAATTCGAGACGAGCACCACTCCGCTGCCACCGACGTAGGACGCCGTCGCGATACAGCCGCCGGATCCGCACGTAGAGCGCACATCCCAGGTGCCAGTCATGGGCGGTGCACCCGCGACCGCTTTTCCTTCGAGGTCGGTGCCGGGGCCATAGTCCGCCCGGTAGGTGCCGCTGAACGCGTGGGCGGTGGCTGCGGTTGCGGTCGATGGTGTGCTGGCCCGATCGTGGTGCTGCACAAACGTCACGCCCGCAAAAGTCGCCGCGGCCACCAGCAGCAACGCGGTAACCGCCAGCGACGCAATCAATGTCGGGCGTGAAACACGCGGAGTACTGGTCATCAGGGTGGGCGCGGGCCCAGGTGGGCCTGGCGGCGGTGCGGGTGGCGACTGGTGGACGTGGCCGGACGGCGGGCTGAGAAGGGTACTCAGCTCGCGGGCGAAATCTCGGCAGCTGGGATACCGGTCGGCGGGGGACTTGGCCATTGCCCGGGCCAGCACCGGATCCAGCGCGGCCAACTCCGGCCGACGTTCCCCCAGCGAAGGTATCGGCGCCGCAACGTGTTTGGTGATCACCACGGCGGGGTTGGAATCGACGTAGGGTGGTGCTCCGGTCAACAGGTCAAAGGCAGTGCACGCCAGTGCATATTGATCGGTGCGACCGTCGAGCGGCTCACCCCTTAACTGCTCGGGCGCCGCGTACGCCATCGTGCCGACGGCCATATTCGTCGCGGTCAGCCCCGATGGGTCATCGATCAGACGCGCGATACCGAAGTCGGCCAGGAAAATTCGTTGTGCTTGCGGATCCAGCAGGATGTTGGCCGGTTTCACGTCGCGGTGCAGCAAGCCCCGTTGATGCGCATAATCCAACGCCGACGCCACCGCCGTGATGATCTCCAGCGCTTCACCGACGGGCAGCCCGTCGGGATGGTGCTCGCGCACCAGCCGGGAGGCGTCCGTGCCCCCGACGTAGTCCATCGAAATCCACAACTGACCGTCGTATTCACCGCGGTCATGAACACCCAAGATGTTGGGATGCGACAAGCTGGACGTCAGATCGGCCTCACGCAGAAACCGCGCCCGATACTCCGGGTCCGCGGTCCACTGCGTCGGCAGCACCTTCAGCGCATCCTGGCGCGGCAACCGGGGATGCGCGGCCAGATACACCGTGCCCATGCCGCCGGCGCCCAGCACCCGCAGGATCGTGAATCCCGCGAACGCTTCACCTACCGATACCGGCATGGGCAAATCCTAACTGGAAGCTATGCTGCTGTTGTTTAGCTGGCGAACCTGGTGAGCGCAGAAACATCACGATGGTCGATGGTTTAGGCACAGGGCGGTCCTTTGCGGCGGCACAGTTCGGTGTATTGGGCCCGTTGCAGGTGCGCATGGGCGATGAATCGCTGCCGTTGGGTACACCGAAGCAGCGTGCGGTGCTGGCGATGTTGATCGTCAACGCGAATCGACCAGTGGGTATCGACTCACTCATCGGTGCCGCATGGGATCAGCGGCCGCCGCAGGGAGCGCGGGCCACGCTGCATGCCTACATCTCCAACTTGCGTCGGCTCATGAGCGACGCGGGTATTGACCGTTCCGTGCTGGCCAGCAGACCGCCGGGCTATCAACTGTCCATCAGCGACGACCAGTACGACTTTGGCCGCTTCATCGCCGAGAAAAATGCCGGCGTGCAGGCCGCAGCCGACGCGCAGTTCGAGCAGGCCAGCCAGCACCTGTTGGCCGCGCTTGGCCAGTGGCGCGGCCCGGTTCTCGAGGACCTGAGCGACTTTCACTTCGTGGAGACCCTGGCCGCGGCGATCGATGAGGAGAGGGTTCTTGTCTACATCGCGCGTGCCGAAGCCGAAATCGCGTGCGGTCGACCGCATAACGTGATCGCGGAGCTGGAGGCGTTGACCGCCAGGCATGGCTATCGGGAACCGTTGTGGGCGCAGTTGATTACCGCCTACTACTTGTCCGACCGTCAGTCAGATGCGCTGGACGCGTACTTGCGGCTGAAAGCGCTACTCGCGGAAGACTTGGGCATCGACCCGAGCTGGACGATCCGGGAGCTCTACGAGCGGATTCTGCGTCAGGAGCCGATGGACGCTCGCAAGGTTGCCCAATCGCACGCCGAGGACACCATTGTCGCCCAGTCGGACAACGCAATCCGAGTCCGCCGGACTGCGACGGCCGCACTGATCGGCGCGGACGGGCGACGCTATGCGTTAGCCGGCACGGCCACCCGGATAGGTCGCAGCCCCGACAACGACATCGTGCTGTCCGACGCCAAGGTCAGCCGCCACCACGCCGTTATCGCCGATGACGGCCGGACGATCCTCATCACCGATCTGGGATCGGCGAACGGAGTCCGGGTGCGCCGGAAACGTATCGACCCCAGCGCCGAACTGCGCGATGGCGATCGCGTTCGGATCGGCGACGAGGAATTCACGCTCGAGACCGGGGCCGGCCCCGCCTCGTCGTAGCCGGCCGCCGCGTGAGCGGTCCGTTAAGGATCCAGTAAGCGCTGTACCGCACCGTGAGCGAACGCAGGTGTTGCACCGCAACACCGCACCCTCACGAAAGGACAATGCACGTGAAGATTCTGCCCGCCAGCATCGAGGAACACATCGAGCGCGTCGATCGCAACCGCAGCCTGATCATCGGGATCAGCGCGGGACTGGTCGCATTCTGGTGCCTCTACCGGGTGCTGTGGTCGATCTATCTCGCTCTGACGTACGACTTCTTGTTCGGGTCGCTGGTGTTCTCCATCGTGCTGTGGGGCGTGATCGGCGTCGCCGCGACGATTGCAGCCACCGGATTTCTCACTCGCTACGCCAAGCGACCTTGAGCCGGGAAGATGGCCAACTCGTATCGGCCCGAGCCCCCACAGTTGCTGCCCACCAACGTCGCCGACGGGCGCGCGCCGGGGGTGTACTACCGCATCGACGGAGAGTTGGTGCCGGTGCTGCACATCTGGCTCGACGGCAGCGTGCCGGTGTTTTTCGAGCACCATGTCATTTTGTGGAAGGACCCTGGGCTCGATATCGGGCTCAGGGGCAAGGGTGCGCTCAAGCGGATGATCGCGGGCATGCAACTGCTGATGACCGAAGCGCGTGGGCCAGGCCAGGTCGCGTTTTCGCGCGACGGCACCGGCCACGTCTTTCCGCTCCATTTGCGGCCCGGCGCTGCGGTCGAGGTTCGCGAGCACCAATACCTGGCGGCCACCGGCAATTTGGAGTATGGATACACCCGCCAGAAGGGGATCCGAAACATGTTGTTCGGCTCGACCGGGTTCTTCGTGGACCGGTTCGCCGCGACACAGTCAGAGGGCGTGGTGTGGCTGCACGGCTACGGAAACGTTTTTGAAAAAGTTCTCGCCCCCGGTGAGCAGATCGATGTGGAGCCGGGAAGTTGGATCTTCCGCGACGAAAGTGTCCGGATGGATCCACAGGTTTAGGGACTTCGGACCGGAATGTTTGGTGGCAGTGGCAATCTCGTCTTCAATCGCTTCACCGGTCCCGGTCGGGTCGGACTTCAGTCGATGTACGTAGACATGTCCGGCGACGTGTCGACGTGAGTGTGCTGGCCCACTCCGGCAACCCGATTGGCGACATCGCCGTCGACCCCACCAGCGGCACCCTGATCGCGACGCATCCGCGCAACTGCACCGTATCGATACTCGACGCGGACGATCCGGACGCTGCCGCTGCCATCCAGTTGGACGGTGATCCGGTGGCCGTCGCAGTGGCAGTCGGTCGCGCATTTGTCGTGACCACGTCGGCAAGCTACGACGCCGTCGGCGTGCTCGACATGAACAGCACGATCGTCGTATCGGTGCATCCGCTCGCGTTCACCGTTACCGGGATCGCCGTTAGTGCGGATGGTGCACGAGTCTTCGCGGCCAGGACGGGGCGGCTGGGAAGCGATGTCGCGGTGTTATGTGCTTTGAACGAACGGGTTTTCGAGAGCATCACAGTCGACGCACGGCCGTCGTGCGTCGCCGTGAGCTCAGGGGTGGGACGGCTCTACATCGCAGACCACGTGCGCGACGTGACAGTGCTGCCGGTCGCTACACCGATGCTTCAGGCGGTGGCCGGCTGATGGCGACGGGTCCGCGTTAAGGATCCATAAAGCCCGCTGCCGCACTGTGGTTAGGCATCACGTCCACAACACAAACAAGGAGTCCATCAATGAAACGCGAAGTCCTGATCATGGCAGGTACGGTGGCGACCCTCGCCACGGTGATGGTGGGTTGTTCACACCACGACACGGCCACCCACGTCGGTAATGCCGCAGTGGCACCGGCCGGCGCCTCGAACACCAAGGTGCTCGTCGACGGCAAGGATCAAAACGTCAAGGGCCAGGTCGCCTGCACCACCGCCGCCGGCACGGTCAACATCGCCATCGGTGGTGGATCCGGTTCCTCCGGTGTTCCCACCGGTATCGGCGCCGTGTTGACGGATGCCACCCCGCCCGTCGTGAAATCCGTTGCGCTGGGCAATGTCAACGGCGTCTCGCTGGGCGTCGGCGGCACCACCGGTAAGGCCAACGCCACCAAGGACGGCAGCACGTACAAGATCAGCGGTACCGCCAGTGGCATGGACATGTCCAACCCGATGGCAGGACCGGTCAACAAGTCGTTCGAACTCGACGTCGCCTGCCCCTGACAGCGGCTCTGGCCCGGCCACCGGGCGTCGCCACGGCGACATTCGGTGGCCGGGCGGCCGTAGCGAATCCACCAGACGAAAGGAACACCCTCATGAAAAACAACAAACCCGTATTCATCCTGGCCGGAGCGATCGCCGCGCTCTTCGTGATCTCGCTCGTGATTCGCTTTGTCGCGCTGAGCGAACTCGGCCTGCCCGGCGGTTGGGCGCTCTACTTCGGCCTGCCAGTCGGAGGTATCGGCCTGCTGATTCTACTGTTGCGACTCGGGCTGCTCAACTTCGGCCAAGAGCCGAGCGCCACTATGCGGGCCTTTCAGCACGACGCTGTGACGCACGCCCCGGCGACGCGTCCGCCGACCGTGGCGCCGACGACGCAACGGCTGCAGGAGATCGAGACCCTGCGCGCGAGCGGCGTCCTCTCCGACGACCAGTACACCGCGGAGCGTGCGCGGATCATCGCCAGCCTCTGAACCTCCAGAGGCTCAACCGATCTCCGATAGCTTCGGCATCACCTCGTCGCCGAAGCGTTTCACGAAGCCGGCAGGATCCGGTGTGCCTGGCACCGGGCCGGTGTTGATCATGTCGATGCCGAGTTCGGAGAACCGTTCGAGCTTTGTGAGGTATCCGTCGAGATTCTCGAACGGGTCCTCAAAGAAGCCAACGGTTTTCCGGATCTCGGCGACATCACGACCCACCGTTTCGCAATGGCGGGTCAACACGTCGATCTTGTGGGTGAGGACGTCGATCTCGGAGTCGGTGGAGTTCCAGACATCGGCGTACTGGGCGACGAGCCGCAGCGTCTTCTTCTCACCGCCGCCACCGATCAGGATCGGTGGCCGCCGGACCGGCTGGGGCTGGCAGATCGTCTCGGCCAGCTGATAGTGCTTGCCGTCGTAGGGCCCGTCGTTGTCGCTCCACATCTGCTGACAGATCTGCAGCGTCTCTTCGAGCATCTCGAATCGATCGCGCAGCGGCGGATACGGAACGCCCAGGGCGAGATGCTCACGCTCATACCACGCGGCGCCGATGCCGAACATCGACCGGCCCTGCGAGAGCACATCAAGAGTCGTCACCGTTTTGGCCAGCAGCCCCGGATGCCGGTAGGTGACCCCGGTAACCAGCAACGCCAGGGTGATGTTGGTCGTCCGGCCGGCCAGGTAGCCAAGCGAGGTGTAGCCCTCCAAGAAGGGATCTTCTGCGCGCCCAACATTTTCCATCTGGAAGAAGTGATCGGCAAGCGTGAACATCGTCGCGCCGATGTCTTCGGCAGCCGTCGCGGTAGACAACAGGGCCGGCGCCAACTGGGCCGCGTCGCCCGGCAAGAAGTCGATGAAGTGTATGCCCAATTCCATTGATAGCTCCGTTCGTTAGTCGGTCAAGCGCTGAAGCAGAGACAGCGCATCGTTGATGACGCG
>Ga0209248_10000691_pt1 | contig 10737 bp, 11 predicted proteins | sample BogFormECP04_OM1_FD_188241 | JGI IMG/M metagenome (GOLD analysis project Ga0209248, IMG submission 188241) | Bog forest soil microbial communities from Calvert Island, British Columbia, Canada - ECP04_OM1 (SPAdes) (version 2) | ecosystem: Environmental > Aquatic > Freshwater > Wetlands > Bog ... | reverse complement strand
GGGGGGGCGCGGCTGGGTCGGGTCGCCGTCGAGCCAGCGGGCCACCTCGTAGTAATAGAACTGCTTGCTCCACAGCATCCCGGCGAACGCCTGACGCATGACCGCGGCCTCGTCGGCCGACGCCGCGGCCGGAGTGAGCTCGGCGTAAAACTCGTCCGCCTCGGCGCGCCGCTGGTGCACCACCCGGGTGAAGGCCGCGTCCAGCGCCGTGGCCGGGTCGGGCGCGGTGCCGGCTCGACGCAGCCGAAGCCGCAATTCGGCGGTCGCGCCGGGCGCCACCGTGACCCGATACCACGCCGCGCACTTGCTGCCCCGCCGCTGCGGGTTGACAGTGTCCGCCCTGGACACCACGTGGTCGTTGATGCCATCCTTGGGCCATCGCGAGCCGTCCGTAAGCCCGTACAGCCGAGCAACATTCGTCTCATTGTCGCAAAACAACAGCTCGGGCCCGCCACCCTGTGGGGCCGGCCCAGGCAGCAGCTCGAGGTCGCCAAGGAAGGGGTGCTCGACGGCCACCGTGCCGGTGGCGGTGGCAGCCAGCGTCGGCGCGCCCGTCCCGACATCCCAGGACCAGGTGTTGCGGTACCACAGGGTCGGCAGCACGTGCAGCAGTTCGGTTTCCGGCCCGGCGTTGGTCACCCTGATCGTCATCAGGATGTCAGTCGGGTCCGCCTTGACGTAGTCCACGTCGACAATCCAATAGCCGTCGTCAAAGACGCCGGTGTCCAGCAGCTCGTACTCGCAATCGGACTTGCCGCGCCGGCGGTTCTCGTCAAGCAGCTGCTGGTAGGGAAACTGCTGCTGCGGATAGTGATAGCGCCAGCTGTTCCACGCGTGGCTGGGCAGCGCGTCGAGGTACCACCAGTACTCCTTGACGTCCTCGCCGTGATTGCCCTCAGTCCCAGTCAAGCCAAAGGCCCGCTCCTTCAGAACGGGGTCGCGCCCGTTCCACAACGCCAGCGCCAGGCACAGCCGCTGCTCGATGTCGCAGAAGCCGGCCAGTCCGTCCTCACCCCAGCGGTAGGCACGCGAGCGTGCGTGATCGTGCGGCAGGTAGTTCCACGCGTCGCCGTCGGCGCTGTAGTCCTCGCGGACCGTGCCCCACTGACGCTCGCTCACATACGGTCCCCACAAATACCAGTCACTGGCCTGCCGCAAGCCCAAATCGAGCCGGCCGAAGTCATCGACGCGGCGACGCTCCGCACCCGCTGCGGTTGGTGTCATCGTGAATCTCCAAACCGCGTGCTGTTCAGGGGATCCCCGAGGATTCCCCCGGCGGATATCAGCTCGCTAATCGCCTATCGCCATCAGGCACGCAATGTCTCCGCGTCGGCGCGCGTGTACATCGCATCGAGCACCGCGGACTCGGCCTCATCCACCGCGTCCTGCGCGAAATCGATCGCATCAAGTGCGTATGACTCGGCCATATCGGCATCCATAGCCGTCACGCCAGCGTCGAAGCGGTCCGCCTTTTCCTGTGCGCGAGCCCGCATCTCGGCGACATGGGCCTGCCACTTGCCGCGGATCTCCTGCCAGTGCGACGACACCTTATTGCGCGAGTCATCTGCGTTCTCCTTCAGCTGATTGGTTGCCGCAGTTGCCTTCTCTCGTGCGCTGGCAGCGTCGGTAGCAAGCTGATCCTTGGTGTGCTGACCGGCCGCACGAAGATGCTGTGTCGCGGCCTTTGCGTGGTCGGAAATCTTCTCGAACTGGCTACTCAGATCTGTGTTTGCCATCAGAAACTCCTTCATCAACTCATGGCTGGCTCATCGCCAAACGTCGTTATCCTTGAGCCGCTTCACCGCGGCCTAAAGTCATCGTCGGCGCTGGGTGGCAACGGGTCATTGTTCGCCGAGACACAATCGTTGCGCTGAAGTTATTCGCGACGACAGCAGCAACAGGTGCATTTGTGCATTGATCCCGTAACGACCGCGGTGTGCGACGCGATCGACGGGTTTCCGTTGGGGCACAACATGCGGCGCTTCGTTCGCCGATCGTGAAAAGGGCCGTCCTGCGGACGTTGTGGCTGCCGCGGATTATCAGGTGTTCTCGCGGGCAACAATGAAGAAGTATCCGTCCTCGTCGACCCGGCCGCTGTCGCCAGTCGAAAGCCAGCCGTCGACAATGGCATTCGCGGTGGCCTCCGGCAAGTTCCAGTAGCCCTTCATTACGTTGGGCCCGCGGACTTGTATCTCGCCGGGTGTCCCGGTCGGCACCTCGGTCGCGTGTTCGTCGACTACCCGCATCTGTACGCCGTCGATGGGCGTGCCGATTGAACCGACCTTGCGCGGTGCTGCGGGACGATTGAAGCACGCTGGCCCCGACGTTTCCGACAGCCCGTAGCCCTCGAGCACAGTGCAGTCGGATGTGTTCTCGAACCGACGCACCATCTCCACCGGCATCGTCGCGCCCGCCGACATGCAGACCCGTAACGAGCCGAAGTCCGGCTCGTGGCCGGCGGTGGCCGCGAGCATCGCGGCGTACATGAAGGGTAGCCCCTCGAAGGCGGTGACCCGTTCGGCCGCAAACGTTTCCAACGCTCTGCCCGGTTCAAACGTGGGGAGCAGTGCCAGTGTCGCGCCGGTTGAGACGGCTGCCGCCAGACCACATGTCATCCCAAACGCATGAGACAGTGGCAGGCACCCCATCACGACGTCGTCGGGTCCGAGACTGAGCAGCCGGCGCGCAATGACGCCTTGGTTACGGGCTAGGTTGCTGTGGGTGAGTTGAGCGCCCTTGGGCAGCCCGGTTGTGTTCAACGTGTGCAGGATGACCGCGTTGTCGTCGCCGGCGCGGGTCACTGGCCACGGGTGTCCGAGAAAGCTGCTCGTCAGCTGTTCAAGCGTGTTCTCCCCGACACCGATTCGCGGAACACCGGCGGCCTGCGCGCCAACGGTAGCCGCGGCCCCACATGCCGGCGCGAAGACCAGCAGCCGCGCACCGGTGTTGGTCAAGAAGAACTCGACATCGCGGGCACCTCGCAGCGGATCTATCGGCACTACAACCGCTCCAGCGTGCAGCACGCCGTAGAAGACCATCGCGAACTCGGGACGGTTGGCCAGCATGACCCCCACCCTGTCACCTGGGCCGAGACCTTGGTCGCCCAGGTAGGCGGCGAACCGTGCCGCGTTGTCGGCCAGCTCCGAAAACGTCGTTGTTGCTCCGTCACAGCGCAGCGCGGGACCGTCGGGGTACATGTCTGCCGACTCGACGAGATGCAGGCTCAAATTGGTCATGAAAAACTCCCCGCGCGCTCGCCCTCCGACTATTTCGATGATGGATTTGGTGTGACCCCATGTCGATGGAATCAGTGACAACGAGCGCCGCTTGACGATGTGGTATCCAACAACGCCTTATCCCGTCACCGGATTTCCGCCGACATACCGTGGTATCCGCACCCATCGACTCGCACGTGACGCAGATCGGCTCGGCGTTAGTCCGCCGGCGCGGCGAGGTGGCGCGGCACGCGGCGACGGATCACTTCCGCGCCGCAGTTCGACGGGCCCGATGTCATCACGGCCCACACCCAGCCACGGCTGGCCAATCTGGGCTGATACTCAACCGAACTATGTCTGGCGTTCGAGGTGCATCGCCAGCTCATTTCGCTAAATCGGTTGCGTCGACCTCACCTCCATCGACGACGGCGCCTCCTGCCATGGATGCACGCTGGGTGCCGGCACTAGCCAGCAGTGACCTCCTCCGGTCTTCGGCCCCCCGCCAGTGCAGACTCTCGAAAGCTGCGGCGGGCGCGCCCGGGGCGGGTCGCCCTGGGGCGGGTCCGCTTGCGGGCATGGATCCGCCGCGTTGGCGACGCACTGCGGGTCGTCCGCGTGGGCTTGTCCCAGCAGGTCGGCACCGCCAACGGCGCTCATGATCGCAAGCGCACTGGCGGCCGCTATCACTGCCCGCGGCGCTAATTTCCTCATCGTTTCTTCTCCTGTTCGGGTCGGCCTCATGCCGCCCCTCCCGCCGGGCTTCAGCGCACCTGAAGCCCCGCGGCAGGGCCGGCCTACGGTTGCCGTCCCGGCGGGCCGTATAGGCGATTTCGGCGCACCGCTCCAGCCCGTTGAGCTGCGCCTTGGCGCGTTAGCGGCGGCGGCGGCCGGCCTCGAATTCGTCCGCGCTGGCAGCTCTGAAGGCGCCTTGGAGCTTCAGCTCCGTGATCGGGCGAGGCTTGTGTTGCTGTCCGCTCCGTAAAGCCCGCGTCATGTCCGCTTGTTCAGCGAGCTTCATGACGGCCTCGCAGAGGGTCGTTACGGTAAAGGGCTCGATGACAAGGGTTTCCGCGACGCAGCCAGACTCTTCGATTTGGCGGCGCGACCAGACCCCGCTGTACAAGTCTTTTGTGGGGCCGATAACAGCCAAGGGCTTGTCGTGTAGTGCGCTGTGATCGCAACCCCGCGTCAGCCAGTCGATGACGTTGTGGATCGGTGCGGTTATCTGCCCGTTGTAGGCGGTCAAAATCAGTGCCGCGTTCGCCTCGGAGGCTGCCGTGCGCAATGCGTCGACGGGGCGTGGAAGTACTTCATTTTCAGAGGCTTCGCTGTACGGCGGCACGTGGGCGAGTTGGTCGAAAACGTTGAGCGCTATTCCGTTTGGTGAGCCGAGAGCCGCGGCATCGATAAGCCCATCGCTGACCATCCTGGTAGAGATTCCGGCGATTACCAGCACCGTCGTGCTCGTCACGCATTTCTCCCGTGCGTGAGCGCCCGTCAGCGCGAGACGTCGTGTATTTCGTTCTACGCCTTGATAATTGCGAAGCAAGTTTTTCTTCTGCATTCCTCGATCGTCCGAGCTCTGATCGAGGGAGTCGACGTTGTCACGCACAACGGCGTGCTCCAGTTGCTGTTCTTACGCACAGGCGAGTTGCGTCGCTTCTGCGTGTTTTGGCGGCGTTGTTCAGCGCGACACTGCAAGCCGACAGGTGTTGTTTGAAACGACATCGACGCGCACGTCCATGCGCGTAACGATCGATGCGTCGGCAGAAAACACAAGGCCGGCAAATAAATCGGCCGCACCTCGTCGACAGCGGGGCGGTTGTCAAACCAAGGTGTCGAGAAAACGAGAAAGAAGGAACATCATGGATTGCGCTCTCGGTCGGCAGGTGTGGAAAGGCACGCTGGTATGGGGCGTCTTGACTATCGTCTTGGGCGCAATGGTCCTGGTATGGCCCGGCCCAACAATCCTTGTTGCCGCAACGATGTTGGGCGTCTACCTGCTGATAAGCGGGTTGGCAGAACTGTTTTTGGCGTTCACTTCGTCCCAGTCCGCAGCCACACGTGTCACGTTGTTTTTCACCGGCGCGCTGTCGCTGGTCTTGGCGATTTTGTCATTCCGCCACTTTGGCGACGAGTACGCCGTCCTACTGCTGTCGGTCTGGATCGGAACCGGCTTCCTCTTTCTAGGCGTTTCTGAGAATGCGGTCGCGCTGAGCGAGCGGGCCTTGCCCGGACGGGGCTGGTATGTCGTGCTTGGCATCATGTCCATGATCGCCGGCGTCATCGTGCTTGTTTGGCCATTCGATTCCATCGTTGTGCTCACCATTGTTGTCGGTGTGGCACTGGTGGTCCTCGGGTTGATCCGGATCGTGCAGGCCTTCCAGATCCGCAGCGACACCAATGCGGCAAGCGAAGCGCTCGACACGCTATCTCACCGGGTGGCAGCATGATCACGCAAAACCTGCCTGCCCGACCTGTCGGACGCGGCGACCCAATCTTCACCGGTGCCGATAGAAAAGTGCTTGAACCAGTGCGGGATTTTCGGGTGCATGACGTGAACGTCACTATTCGCTTGACCCTTTTGGGTTGGCAGTTCGCCACATTCAAGGTTGATCTGGACTTGGGGAAGTTCGGCGATGATACCCCGGGACCGCGCCCCTTTGACCGTGCGTGCAAGCACCTCTCGCGGCGCTGGGTGAACGCGATGATGTCGTGAGGGGACGAGCGACATGACGAATGCTGAAAGCGAGGCCGAGTTGTGCGCCCGGTTTGAACGCGAGGCGGTACCGCTCCACGACGTCCTATACCGCCATGCGTCTCGGATGAGCCGGAATCATGCGGACGCTGAAGACCTGGTGCAAGAAACGATGATGAAGGCGTACGCGGGTTTCCATTCGTTCCGGCGGGGCACCAACATGCGCGCATGGCTGTTGCGGATCTTGATAAACAGCTATATCAGTAACTATCGCAAGAAGCAGCGTCAACCGGTGCAGTACTCGGCCGAGGACATCAGCGAACAGCGTTTAGTGGATTCCTATATCCGTTGCGCGCCAGCGTCGATGCGTTCGGCCGAGGACCACGTGCTCGATTCGCTGCCGGACGACGTGGTCAAGGCCGCGATGCAGGTTCTGCCGCGGCAATTTCGCGACGTGGTGTTCTACGCCGATGTCGAGGGGCTCAGTTACCAGGAGATTGGGGCGATCATGAATACTGCGACTGGAACGGTGGCTTCGCAGCTTTACCGTGGACGACGAAAACTGCGCAGGCTGCTCGGCGACGGGGTTGGATACGCCGGAACCGATACAACTCCGGCAACGGCGTGACGCTGATGTCTGATGTTCAGCAGGCCGATCGCCGCGAGTATTACTACCCGTCTCATCCGGTGCCAGCGATATCCGCGCGGCGTCGGAGCATTGTTCGCGCAGTGACATTCATAATTCGTGGCAGCGCGGCAGCGATGTTTTTTGCAGCGCTCGTTGTTGCCGTGGCTGTTCTCGTTCGCCCGCCGTCCACCGGCAGCGCGGCGTTCGTCCCTGGTTCTGCTACGCCGCGGTCCGCGGTCAAATTCTCTGCGCCGCTATCGGTGGAGCAGGTCGCCGCCAAGGTTCTGGCCAGCGTGGTCATGCTGCAAATCAACGTAGGTGGCGGAATTGAACTGGGTTCGGGCATCGTCCTTACCCCTGATGGGCTCATCATGACCAATTACCATGTTGTGGCACCCGTCCACGCAGGGCCCTCCGAGCCGGCGAGCACCGTGGTGACGTTTCACGACGGCCGAAGCGCCGCGTTCAGTGTGGTTGCTGCTGATCCGAAGAGTGATGTCGCAGTTGTTCGGGTGCAGGGAATCACGGGCCTCATCCCGATTTCGTTCGGCCACTCGGGTGGCCTGCACGTCGGTCAGCCGGTGGTGGCGGTGGGATCGCCGCTGGGTCTGGAGGACACCGTGACCATTGGGGTTATCAGCGCGCTGCACCGCCCGGTGTCGACCGTCGCCGACGCCGGTAACCAGCTGGCGGCGTTTGATGCTATCCAGACTGACGCGCCGCTCAACCCGGGTAGCTCCGGAGGCGCCCTGGTCGACATGAACGGCGAACTCATCGGGATGAACTCGGCGATCGCACGTCTGGTCAGTGCTGCGGGCTCCGACACGATCCAGAGCGGTTCAATCGGAATAGGTTTCGCCATTCCCATCGATAACGCCGCCCGCATCGCGGGCGAACTCATCGCCACCGGTAAGGCAACCCATGGTTGGTTGGGCCTGCAGGCGACGAATGAGATGAATAGTCGCGGAGCCAGGATCACCGCCGTGACAGATGGCAGTCCCGCCGCGGTGGCTGGAGTGCCTACCGGCGCACTGGTAACCAAAGTCGATGACCACATGATTGGAAACGCCGATGCGTTGGTCGCTGCGGCGCAGTCCAAGGCCCCCGGCGCCCAAATGCGCCTGAAATTCGTTGATCCTTCAGGCGATCAGCGGACCGTCCTGGTCACCCTCGGCACCGACCAGGGACTGCGGTAGTCCACGGCGTCATCTTCCACGGCCGCGTGGTACACGGCCTCGGCGACGGTCGCCGACACGGTGCGCAGATCCCCTACATCCGTGAGCAGCGCGGTCCCCGTTAGTTCGGATTAGCTTGGTGGACAACCGCGTTGGCGGCAGCCTCAACCATCCGCGTGGTGATTCACGCGCCGCCCTCACGGAACCGCTGGTAGCACAGCTCCTCGGTGCCGAGAAAACCGAAGCCAAACGTGGTCATCCGGGTGAAGCCGGCCGGCACCGTGGCACCGTTAACATCGCTGGCGACCAGACCGTTGGTGAGCAGCCCGGCGACCGCTTGGTCGAGCTCGCCGGCAGTCATGCCAAGGCTGTTGCCCGAGGCCAACTTCACCGGCTCGGCCATTATTTTGTGGTGCGCCACTCCGGTGAGACAGGCGGTTCGCAGGGCCGCCGTCGGCGTGTCGAGTGGTAGACCGCGCTCGCGCTCAAGGTCGAGCACGTATCTCGACATCACGACCGACAATGCGGTGCCGTCGCCTTGCACTAGGACGAAGTCGTGTTCGTTGGCAGGCGCACCCATCTTCTGCAGGGCAGGTAGATCGACGACGACGGTGTTGGTCGCCGGGCAGTAGGACACTGGTGGGTTGGCCTGTGCGGCAGCGCAGTTCGCGCGATCTACCGACAGCGCTGGTGCCTGCTTGGGCGAGAAGACCTTTTCCAGGGTCTCCATCAGCATTGAGATCGTGTCCCTGTTGATCGCGGCTTCTCCAGTCTCTGCTTCGCCGGTGGGATTGACCTGCACAGACATCGGCAGGTCACCGCGGCGGTGCTTCATTTCGTCCACGTCGATCGCGGCGCACGCTGACGCATCGTGGACAAAGCCCATACCAAACGCACTGACCCGGTCCGCGGCTGTTCCATGGCCTTGCTCGCTCAGCTCCGTGTCCTCCGGAGTCTCTGGGTCGCGAATCGTGATCAGCCCTGCCAGAACGCGGTCGAGCCCATCGCCGGTGCTAACTGTGAAGCGGGGAGAGTGACCTTCGGCCACCCATCGCAGGTAAACCCCTGATAAGCAATCGGCTTGCTGCTCGGTGACGATAGTGGGTGTTTCTCTGTTGACCAGTCCGGCCATCTGTTGTACGGCGTGCGCGTACTCGTGGGCGATCAGCGCGGGGACGGACATATCCCCGAAGAAATGTTGCGCTGTCGGAACCAGGACGCCCCGGTCCCACGCCATCACCTTGTCATTACGGCAGTAGAAGGCGTTGACGAGGCGGTAGGTGCCTCGGCCGCAGATCCGCGGGCTGCCTAGGTCGTTGGAGTCGTAGGAAATCAGCTGGTGGATCGGGGTGAAAGTTCCTTTCAGGAAGTTGTTGTACGTCTGCTAGTCCGCGCGGATTGACCACCGGCGCAGTTCCATATCGGGACGCGGTGTTCGACATGGAATTTGACTTCGTCCGCCATATGCTTGCGATCCGGCATAGTGATGGCGGCCAGAAGGCGGTGTCGTTAGCGGCCAAACCGGTCGCCGAGTTTTACGCAGAGACGCTCTCGGCACTCGACAGCCTCGGCATCGAATCACACATCGTTGGCAAGCCCAACGAGGTAGAACCCGCTATCCCGTTCGCTGAGGACTACCAGCATGCTGAATACGATCCCGTTGCGGCGCACGCGTTCTGGCAGCAACTGGTCCAGGCCCACCGGGTCATGACCAACTTTCGCGCGGCGTTCGTCGGAAAGGTCAGTCCGGTCCAATTTTTCTGGGGCGCTTTGGATTTAGCCTGTACACGATTTTCCGGCCGGCCCGCCCCGCGGCATCCGGGAGGAGCCCCTAACCGCCCGGACTGGGTGATGGCTGAGGGGTACTCGCGCGAACTCAGCAGCTGCGGCTTTTGGCCCGGAGGCGGCAAAGAGGGCGCGTTCTACTCCTACGCGTACCCGGAGCCGGAGGGTTTCTCCGCTCGCCGCGTTGAACCTGACGCCGCTTACTTCAGCGACGAATACAAAGAATTCCTGCTGCCCTACGAAGCCGTGCGCACTGCCGATGATCCAGACCGCGCGGTCGCCCGGTTCTTGCAAACCACGTACGAGGCAGCCGCCGAACTCGGCGGCTGGGACCGCGGCGCGCTTGAAGACGACCCGAACCGCCTGACGCCACAGTCCATGCGCCGCAGCTAGCGCGCGCCATCGCCTACAGACGACGATGACGCGGGTCCTTGTTTCGCGTGGACAATGGCATGACCGAGCCTTGGGCTTAGTCTTTCGGCCATGCCAGGTGACGAGGTACAGAACCAGGTCGCTGAAGCGGCAAAGCGCTCTACCGGCGCACTGATGAACTGGCGGTTCTGCGTGCCCGCGCGATCACCCGCCATTCGTGGTCATCGCCGCTGATGTTGCGCTGTCGGAGCCGAGGCGCTGCCCCAGATCGCGTGAACTCCGAGCAGCGTCGCCGTGTATTTCGCTTGGATGGGCGGGTGCCTACAATGACGTGCACTGCAGTGGCAGTCCAGCAAACGTAGACGGGACACCCCGTGGGGCCTTCAACCCCCCGATTTGACGTCGGCGGCCAGCGGCTCGCAACTCCGCCGATTCGGGGGCGGGCGGGCGAGTTGAAGGTGATCGGCGCGTTGGTGACGGCGCTGGTGCAGGGCCGCGGGGGCGTCCTGGTCATCGAGGGCCCGCCGGGCATCGGGAAGAGCCGGTTGCTGACCGAGCTGATGGCGCTGGCCGACAAGGGCGGGGTGCGCACCTTGTTCGGTGAGGCGTTTGAGTATCAGCAGACGGTGCCGTTCTTCTCGCTGTTCATGGCGACCCTGCGCGCCGATCCCCCGGTCGGGGACGCCGACGCGTTGCGCCGGCTGGGCGGCTCAGCCGATCTGCACTACTGGGTGGTGCACGATCTGGCCGACGCGATTGTCGCGGCGGCTGCGGACACCCCGCTGGCAATTGTGCTGGAGGACATCCACTGGGCCGATAACGGCACGTTGTTGGCGCTCCAATGGCTGGCCACTGCGCAGCGGG
>Ga0209248_10000690_pt1 | contig 10741 bp, 10 predicted proteins | sample BogFormECP04_OM1_FD_188241 | JGI IMG/M metagenome (GOLD analysis project Ga0209248, IMG submission 188241) | Bog forest soil microbial communities from Calvert Island, British Columbia, Canada - ECP04_OM1 (SPAdes) (version 2) | ecosystem: Environmental > Aquatic > Freshwater > Wetlands > Bog ... | reverse complement strand
GGGCCTGCCAAACGGTGACGGGCCGGTCGCCGAGATCGGCGGAGTGCGGTTCGTAGTGCGTGCGCCATGACGGCCCTCGATACCGGCACCGAAGATCTCTTGGCCGAGGTGGACGACGGCGTAGCTGTGATCACCATGAACCGGCCGTCACGGCGCAACGCCTTCTCGAACGACATGGTCGAGGCGTTGGGACGCGTCCTGGCCCAGGTCGAACTCAGCGATGAGGTTGGGTGCGTGGTGCTGACTGGAGCGGGCGACGCCTTCTCGGCCGGGGGCGACGTGAAGGCCATGGCCGACCGGGGATCTTCAGGCGGGCCGCCGGTGCCGGTCGACGCGGCGATCCACCTGCAGCGTCTGAACCAGCAGGCGACCAGCGGAAAGCTGTGGCGGATGCCGAAACCGACCATCGCGCACATTCCCGGCCCGGCTGCCGGCGCCGGCCTGTCGCTTGCGTTGGCCTGCGATCTCAGGTACGCGGCCGAAACCGCCATCTTCACCACCGCCTTCGCTCGCGTTGCCTTCGCCGGCGACTACGGCGGAACCTGGTTCTTAACCAGACTGGTCGGCCCGGCGAAGGCCAAGGAGCTGTACTACTTCTCGGAGCGGCTCACGGCCGATGAGGCCGAGAAGCTGGGTTTGGTCAACGCCGTCTTCCCGGCCGGCGAGCTTGAGAAAGAGGTGATGGACCGGGCCCGGAGGTTGGCCGAGGGTCCGTCGATCGCCTACCGCTACATGAAAGAGAACCTCAACCGGGCGGTCCACGGCAACCTCGAGGAATGCATGGACCTCGAGGTCACACACCACATCCATACGGGCCTGACAGAAGACCACCGGGAAGCGGCGCAGGCGTTCGTGGAGAAGAGGGAGCCTCGGTTTCGCGGCCGCTGATCTGGCGATGCGGATGCTGGTGTTCTTGGCCTACTGCGCCTACACCGTGTGGCTAGGGGAGCGCATACCCGGTACGGGTACGTACGCCGACGCATACGCCAACCAACTTAAAGATCGCTGGGTATCCCTCTTTGTCCGCCGGCGTCTTTGGCAGTCCAAAACCGCCTCTGAACTGTGGGGGATGGCGACACCGGCGGATGCGGGAGAACGTCTGTGGATCCCACTTTCATAGCTGGGCGTCAAGTGGTCCAGGTTCAAATCCTGTCAGCCCGACAAGTGTTTCTGCAGTTCAAGCGGCTCTCAGAGCTGGTTGGGCGCATACATTCCTGGGATGGAGTACCACTACGGCCAGGGCGGTGAGCCTCCGTTAGCCGCGCGGGGGAGCTGGAGATGGAGATGGAGATGGAGATGGGGACTGCGTCAATTTGACCGGTGCTCCGTGTGAGGATGCCGACTCGTGCAGCACGATCTGGGTCGGGCGCACACCGGGCGGCACGTCGAACGCCAGCTTGACGCTCACCTGAAGACCTGGGTTGATGTTATTGACTTCTCCCAAGAACGGCGGGTCCATGAAGCTTGCCGAATACGTACGCCCAGCGCTGTCCTTCAGCCTTTGAGCGGCCATGTCGAAAAACTGCGCCTCTGTGCCGACGTTCCTGACTGCCGTCGACACGATCAAATACACGCCGTGGGCGCGTGCCTGGCCGAACGTGGGGGAGGTGTCGACTTGGCTGACGATGAACGCGAACTTTCCGTCAAGGACTTCTTGCCCCGTCCCAGCCGGTGCGGAGGTGGTGTGAAACAAGCCGCACGATGCGAGCAACACTGCGACTGGCACCATGAGCAATGCGGCGAGCCTTGCCGCGCAACCGAAGAACATGCGGCCAAGCCTATTGCTAATCCTGTGTCAGCTTCCGGCTCAGCTCTTTCAGTTCATCTTCCGTTCGTCGAGCAGTTCATCGGCCTGACGACTTGACGGCTCGCCGCCGTGTTCGTGGATCAGTGCAGCGTGTCTGGGCACAGCTCGTGCTGGGCGGCTTCGATCACTCCGCGTAGGTCGAAATACACAATCGGGTCGCGTCGATAATCTGTTGCGGCGTCATGCCGTTATGCAGTGAGGTGCACACTTGGGATCCGCGACTGATCCTGACGGCGTCGTTTATCCCCGGCACGAATATGTTGTGGTCGTTGAGGTATCGGATATAGCTGTCGCCGTCGGCGTGGGCCTGCGCGGCGCCCATCAGCGCGGCAGCCGCCGCTACGCTCGCTGCTGCCATCAACCGAAACATCATTCCCCACCCCTGATGTGAACGTGGTTAACGTCCCCGTGCCGATGCGGAGTCAGCCGAGCCTAACGGGTTGGCGCCATCGATCACTGAAGATTCGGTGCAACCGTTCCAACCAAAAACGTTGTGGCCTGCGAGGATCGGACACCCGCAAACGTGTGCGAACCAGTGCCGGTGACTGGGGTCAAGTGGTCGCAAGTCCCGTCAGCCCGACACACAGGAACTCAGGTCAGAGGCTATTTTTCAACGCCTCAGCGGTCGCCATCGTGGCTCATTCCTTGGCCACATGGCCCTGGCCGTCGTCAGCCAAGTAAGTGACGCTGTACCACTGCCGGGGGGGCCGGGTGCCCGTGTCGTAACCCTCCGTCGCTGTTGCCCGCTCCAACCGAATATCGGTCAGGTGCGGATTCTTCAGGCGGAGAAAGTCTTCGAGCTCAGCGTCCCGCGCTGCGCCGGTGAGAGTTATCGCCGCGGGCGCCCTTCCCTCGTACCTCGACCAACTCACGCCTCATATCCTGCCCTGGACGTGGGTTGAATCGACTCGAAAATGCGCCCATCGCGGGAAGTCCCCCGTTCCCGGTCAGCTGACTCTGGCTTAGCGAGGGCTCACCGGTGAGAATGGCGTACATGACAACGTGGGTGCGGGCGACGATCGCTGCCGCGACCGTCAGCTGCTGCGGTGTGATGACTGCGGCGACCACCGCCGCGAACCCGCCAGACTTCGACCTGAGCCACCATCCGGCGCCCGCTCTCGCCCCAGGTGTCGGCCTGGGCATCTACAACGCCGACGGCAACCCTGTGGACACCTGCACCGCCGGATGGCTCGTCCACGACAGCACCGGTCAGGCCGGCCTGCTCACCGCCGGACATTGCGACGATGGCGGCGGCGCCACGTACTTCAACAAGACCACAGGTTTTCAAATTGCTGGGTGGTTCACCCATAAGGCTTATGACGGCGACCACGGCGAGGACGCCGACATCGCTGAGCTCGGGATCGGCAACTCCCCGAACGAGCCCGAGGAGGTGCCAACCGACACACGCGTCATCGGAATCCGGCCAGTCATCGCGCCCGCCGACGACACACATCTGGCTGAAGGCCAGCAGCTGTGCCACTACGGGTTGATCACCGGCCCACAGCACCGCGGGCCGGCATGCGGTCCCATCGTCAATGTGTCAGCCACAAAAGTGCGGTTCCTGGCGCCCGTCGACAAGGGCGACTCCGGCGGCCCGGTCTATTACCGCAACGCCGACGGCACCGCCACCCCGGTCGGCATCTCCATCCGTGCGGCGGATAGCGGTGGCACCATCGCCGAACTGATCGGCCCATGGCTGGAGCGCTGGGACCTGAGCATCGACAGGTCCTAATTTCATGGCACCGGACGATCCGGCCGTCGTCGCCGCGATAGACCTTGTGCGCTAGGAACTCGTCCCGAGGCATCGTGGCGCGTCCGGTGGGCCAGGAACATTTAGGAACTATTCGACAAATTCGTCGGACAAGTCTCTGCCTGAGGACTATCTTGCGGTTACCTTACAAAGGCCTAAGAAACCCTCAGAGTCTTCCAGGAGCCCATGGCTCAGCGCTCGAGCAAGCGGAATCGTCGGTCGCGCAAGGACACGGCGCGCCGGCGACGACGTGTGGTCGGTCTCGGTGCGGCTGCCGGGGCGTTTCTGGCTGCGGCGACGACTCCGCTGGCCAACGCGCCGGCCGCCCATGCCGATGGGTTTGATCTCATCCTTGAGCCCATTATCAATTCCATCGCCGGTTCCCTTACCGGTCTGGTCGATCCGCTGACCAGCCTTGACGCGGTGTCGGGTGTGGATCCCTTGGCCGGTCTGGGGTTGCCCGCCGCTGATCTAGCCGCTAGCAGCGGCAATCTTGGTGCGAGTGCGGCAGATTCGACGCTGGCGGCGGCGTCTGATCCCACTTCTGCTGCTAGTTCGTTCGACACGATGCTTCAGACGCTCGCGCAGGAGTGGATCAGCAGCCAATCCGGTGCGGCCTACGACGCTCAGCTCAATACGTTGTGGCACGACCTTGGCGGCAGCGGCATCCTGATCGGCAACGGCGCCAACGGAACGCCGGACTCAACGTTGACAGCGGCCAATGGCGAGGCCGGCGGGTTGTGGTTCGGCAACGGCGGCAACGGCGCCACCGACGCGCTCGGCCTAGGCGGTAGCGGCGGGGCCGGCGGGATGATCGGTGACGGTGGTGATGGCGGGGCCGGTGCCGACGGCGGTGCTGGCGGGAACGGTGGGAGTGCCGACCTGATCGGCAACGGCGGTGACGGTGGGGCCGGCGGCAACGGCGGCGACGGCGCGGGCGGCAGCACCGGTGCGGCAGGCACGGCCACCAGTCCCGCTGGCGCCGGTGGCAACGGCGCCGCCGGTGAAGCCGGCGGAGCGGGCGGCACCGGCGGCAACGGCGGGTCGATGTCCGGTAACGGCGCGGACGGCGGCGTCGGCGGCGACGGCGGCACGGGCGGCGCCGGCGCCGAGGGAGGCGCCGGCTACGGCACCGGTCCCGGCGGCAGCGGCGGTGAAGGCGGCGGCGGCGGCGCCGGGGGCCAAGGCGGTAGCGGCGGCACGGGCATCAGCGGTGTCGGCGGCAACGGCGCCGCCGCCGGCTCGGGTGGCAACGGCGGCAACGGCGGCGGCCCCGGCGCTGGCGATAACAACTTGCAGTACGCCGTCTCCTTTGGCAGCGGCGGCAATGGCGGCGCCGGCGGCATTGGCGGCGTCGGGGGCGATGGCGCCAACGGCGTGGCAGGCGACAACCCCGGCTTTGCCGGCGGCGACGGTGGGGCCGGTGGCCAAGGCGGCCAAGGTGGCGCGGCGGCCCAATCTGACGGCAACACAGGCTATTACGGGTTCAACGGCAGCGGCGGTGCCGGCGGTAATGGCGGCGTCGGGGGTAGCGGGGGTGATGGTGGCAACGGCATCGACAGCATCGGCGGCAACGGTGCCGACGGCGGCGACGGCGGGGCGGCCGGCGTGGGCGGTGCGCCCGGCGACGGCTACCACGACGGGCCTGGTATCGACGGGCCAACGGTCGTCGGCACCGGCGGCGCCGGCGGCGATGGTGGTGCCGCGGGCTCCGGCGGGAACGGCGGGCAAGGCGCCATCGGGCTTAGCGGCGGCACCGGGGGCAACGGCGGCCAGGGCGGCGCCGGTGGGGACGGTGCCAGCGGCACCGAAGGCTATATCCAAGGCATGAGCGGCGGGAACGGTGGGAACGGTGGCAGCGGTGGCACCGCCGGCGCCGGAGGCACAAGCGGACTCGGCGCCGACAGCGGCGCCGGTGGCGATGCCGGTCAAGGCGGCGACGGCGGGAACGCCGGTAATGGCGGCAGCGCGGCATACGTTGGCTCCGACGCTTACGGCGGCGCCGGGGGCACCGGCGGCGATGGTGGTAACGCAGGTGCCGCCGGCACCAGCGGCACCGCCGCCGATGGCGGCGACGGCGGCAATGGTGGCATCGGCGGCAGCGGCGGCCCGGTCGGCACACCCGGTGTCAACGGAGCCGGGGGCATCGGTGGCACTCCCGCCGGCGCCGACGGCACGCCCACTCTGGCGAACGCAACCGTCCATGTGACGATGAACGGTCTCGATCAACCGGTGGCGTACATCTCGGTAAACGGCGGACCGATGGAGCCCGTAATAGTGGACACCGGATCCACTGGACTTGTTATCGAACCCCAATACGTCCCAACACAAGACCTAGGCGGCGAAGTCTTTTCGGGTTCTGCCGGCTACAGCGGCGGGCTGACGTATTCCTACGACACGTACGACACGACGGTGAGTTTCGGAAGTGGCCTCGTCACCTCGCCGACCGCCGTTGACCTTGTCACTCCGGGATCGACGTCAGCTTTCGAAAACTATTTTGCTTCGTCTGGTGCAGTTGGCGTTTTGGGCATTGGGCCGGATAACGGCTTTCCGGGCACCAGCACTGTGATCGCGGCGTTGCCGGGCACTCTTGACCAGGGTGCCCTCATCAACGAATCCCAGAGCGTGCTGGAGTTCGGCCCCAACCCGTTACCCAGCACCATCTCGATCGCGGGAGCCCCGATTTCCACCCTGGACGTAAAGATCGGTGACGGACCTCTCGAAAAGGCTGCCGTCTCAATCGATTCCGGTGGTTTGACTGGATTCCTCCCGTCGTCGGTGCTTGACACCGGTCAGACCTCCGGAACCGTGCCGGCGGGAACAACCATCTCGATCTACACCGGCAACGGTGAGACGCTGCTGTACTCGTACACGACGACCGGGACGGACGGGCCATTTGTTGGGACAGGAAATTTGGTGAATTCCGGGTACATACCCTTCAACTTGGGGCCGGTGTACATCAGTGAAAGCCCGAGCGGTTTCGGGACGACAACCTTTGATTCCTAACGGATCTCTGCCGCCACCTCAATCTCGATTCCGTCGTGGTAGATATGCTCCGCCGGTGTACAGCAGGGCAGCCGCCAGCACTATGAACTTGACGATCGCGGCGCCGCGGGCCCGACGCGCATTACGCTCAATGTCATTGCCCGACAGGACATTTAAAAGCGCAACGCCCTCAAGTGCATCGGCGGCTACGGCCGGAACCACACTGAGGCAAACCGCGGCCGGGTGGCCCAGCCGGCGTCGCGCGTAGTCCACCAGCAGTGCGGTCAGAGCAATGATCAGAACTTGTGGATGGCCCTCGGCCTGGTGACGTGGATGGGCGCGCCTTCCCGAGGATGATCTGAAGGTCCAAGCAGTTCTGATCAAGAGCCGGCGTTGACGCGCTGGTTCAGGAAGGTACGCCCATTTCAAGATAGTCCCCGACGCCAATGCGTCCAACGAGAACAGTACGGCGGGCGGGTCGTTGCTCGACGAGATTGTGCGTGATGGTGCGCGGGCGATGCTGGCGGCGGCGTTGCAGGCCGAGGTCGCCGCCTACATCGATGCCCACGCCGGTGAGGTCAACGAGGCGGGGTACCGGCTTGTGGTCCGCAACGGCTACCGCGGCGAACGCGAGGTGTTGACTGCCGCGGGTGCGGTGCCAGTGCGAGCGCCGCGGGTCAACGACAAGCGCATCGACGCCGAGACTGGTCGACGTCACCGGTTCTCCTCGGCGATCCTGCCGGCGTGGGCGCGGAAGTCGCCGCGGATGGCCGAGGTGCTGCCGTTGCTGTATTTGCATGGCTTGTCCAGCACCGACTTCGGCCCGGCGTTAGAGCAGTTCCTCGGGTCGGCCGCGGGACTGTCCGCGGCCACGATCACCCGGCTGACCGCTCAGTGGCAAGACGACGCCGCCGCGTTCAACAAGCGTTCGCTGCACGCCACCGACTACGTGTATGTGTGGGTCGACGGGATCCATCTCAAGGTCCGTCTGGAACAGGACAAGGTGTGCCTGCTGGTGATGATCGGGGTGCGCGCCGATGGCACCAAGGAGCTCGTGGCGCTCGCTGATGGGTTCCGCGAGTCCAGCGAGTCGTGGGCTGATCTGCTGCGGTCGTGCCGTCGGCGCGGGATGACCGCACCGGTGCTGGCGGTCGGCGACGGCGCATTGGGGTTCTGGAAGGCCTTGCGGGAGGTGTTTCCCGCCACCCGCGAGCAGCGGTGCTGGTTTCACGTCAGTTCCAATGTTCTTGCCGCGCTGCCGAAGTCGACACACACAGGCGCAAAAGCCGCGCTCGCTGAGATCTACAATGCCGAGGACCGCGACCACGCCCTGCAAGCGGTCAAAGCGTTCGCGACCGACTACGGCGCGAAGTGGCCCAAGGCGGTCGCGAAGATCACCGAACATGTCGACGTGCTGCTGGCGTTCTACGACTACCCCGCCGAGCACTGGATTCATCTGCGTACCACCAACCCGATCGAGTCGACCTTCGCCACCGCGGGGTTTGGCAGCGAGTCACTAAGGGTCCCGGCTCACGGGCCGCCGGCGTCGCGATGGCCTTCAAGCTCGTCGAGTCAGCACAAGCCCGCTGGCGCGCTGTTAACGCACCACACCTGGTCGCCTTGGTCCGCGCTGGCGCCCGATTTGAGAAGGGCAAACTTGTTGAACGACACGACGATTCAGGAGGTGATCAGCAAGTCGCATGACACGCCGATCCACAGGTCTTGACAATCCCAGCGAAAGGCTGGATCGCCGAAAAGCAGGTAGTGCACTACTCACGCTTTCGTCCGCGTCCTATATCACGATTGTGCTGAGCGACAGGCGGCGGAAGCGTTCCACCGGGTCGTCCGATCCATACCGCGCGGCCAGTGGCCGACGCACCTCTTGAAAGGAAAGGACTTCACATCATGGCAATCATCGACACACTCAATCAGCAACTCACGCCCGCGACGACAAACCGCGTCCCCCGAGCCTTGGCGCTTCGCACGGAGACAACCGGAGCCGATTCGTTCACCGCCAGCCCGGCGCAGGTCGATAACGGCGATGAGGCGCGCTACGCGGACAAGTCCGGCACCTATACCAAAGGTGTACTTCAGGAGGGAATCGGCCTTGTCGATCTGGCTGCATATGAATCCTTCAAACAGGCCCTGAGCAGCGGCGATCCGGCCGATTTCGAAAAGATCGTCCTGGGCGGGCCGCGCAAACTGAACGGTCCGCAGGGCGGCTTGGCGTTCTATCTCGACTGCGTGGACGCGAGCCAGTATGCGGTGCCGCCCGCGCCGGCGCTGGCCAGCGAGGAGTACGCGACCGAACTGGTCGAGTTGTACTGGGCGTCGCTGCTGCGCGATGTCGCCTTCACCGACTACAAGTCCAACCCCGTGGCGCAAAAGGCCTCGACCGAGCTGTCGTCGCTTCCCACCTATGCGGGACCGCGCGACTCCGGCGGCAACGTGACCCCGGACCTGCTGTTCCGTGGCGGCTTCGCCGGCGATGTCGCCGGGCCCTATGTGTCTCAATTCCTGTTGCAGCCGACGGCGCTTGGCTCGATGCCGATCGTGCAGCAGTGCCTCACGAATAAAGCCGGCACCGACTTCATGGCTGTGCCGACAGAATTTTTGCAGGTGCAGAACGGCCAGCCGACCGGCAAGAGCCTCACCCAGCTTCCCAAGCCGCTGTACCTGCACGACGGGCGCGGACTTGCCGCCTACACCCACGACGATGTCCTCTACCAGGCATATTTCACGGCCTACCTGGTGCTCAACACGATCAATGGCGGCAATCCGGCGCCGCTGAACCCCGGCAACCCCTATGTCGCTTCCAAGACCCAGAACGGTTTCGCCTCGTTCGGGCAACCCGACATCGCCGCCACCCTGGCCGCAGTGGCCGACGAAGCCCTCAAGGCCGTCTGGTATCAGAAGTGGTGGGTGCATCTGCGGCACCGTCCCGAGTCAGGCGGCGCCATCGTCCATCTGCTCCAGACCGGCCAGGGCGGGTCGATCCAGGCCCAGGTCAGCGACACGGTGCTGAAGTCGAAGGCAGTGGCGGCAAGCGTTGCGGCAAACAACGGCAGCTACTTCCTCTCGCAGGCTTTCCCGGAAGGATCGCCGACGCACCCCGCCTATCCGACCGGGCACGGCACGGTTGCCGGGGCCTGCATCACGGCGCTGAAGTTCTTCTTCGACGGCACCTTCGTGATCACCAACCCGGTCGTCCCGTCGCCCGACGGCACAGCTACACCTCCATATACGGCGCCCCCGGGCGAAAAGCCGCTGACGGTGAACGGCGAGCTTCAAAAGCTCGCCCACAACATCAGCTTCGGCCACGGCATCCACGCCGGAATTCACTGGCGCAGCGACACCGAGACGTCGATCGAACTCGGCGAAGCGGTCGCGCTGAGCTATTTGCGGGACCGCGCACACACCTACAACGAGCATTTCAGCGTTTCGCTTACCAAGCTGGACGGCTCGGTCGCCACAATATCCAACCCATAGCGGATCAGGGCCAGTGTCCCGGCGCCTTCGCCGCCGGGACACTCCCGCCGGCTCAGATCGAGCATCACCAACTCCCCAACACCACTATCAAGGCCGACCACCCCGGCTGATCGGCTCCCTAGTCGCTGCGCCGCGCGGCCGGCTACTCCGCAATCTCCCAGGTGTGCACGGCTCGTTGATGTGCATGTGCCACTTATGCCGACGTCGGCGCATCCCGTGCACTTGCGGCGATGAAGGAAATTTACAACCCTGAGGACATCGACAAGGCGCAGCTGTCGATCAAGGCGTTCGAGATCGACTACGGCGCCAAGTACCCCAAAGCGGTCGCCAAGATCGTCGACGACGCCGACGTGCTCCTGGAGTTCTACAAGTATCCGGCCGCGCACTGGATCCAGTTGCGCACCAAGAATCCGATCGAAAGTTACTTTGCCACAGCGCGTTTGAGGACGAAGGTCACCAAATGACCCGGATCGCGCGCGGCTGGGCTAGCTGCCATTGGCCTACAAGCTGACCGTGGACACCCAGACCCGCTGGCGCGCGGTCAACGCACCCCACCTAGTCGCCCTCGTCCGTGCCGGCGCCATCTTCCGCAAAGGGAACTGCTCGAACGGCTCATCGACATCACACCCGAACCGTCGACGGCGGAGCCTGAAACCGTCGGAACGGAGGTCGCCTGAAACTCACCGATCCACAGGTCTTGACAATATCTC
>Ga0209248_10000689_pt1 | contig 10744 bp, 11 predicted proteins | sample BogFormECP04_OM1_FD_188241 | JGI IMG/M metagenome (GOLD analysis project Ga0209248, IMG submission 188241) | Bog forest soil microbial communities from Calvert Island, British Columbia, Canada - ECP04_OM1 (SPAdes) (version 2) | ecosystem: Environmental > Aquatic > Freshwater > Wetlands > Bog ... | reverse complement strand
CATGGACCTGATTCTGACCGGCCGCACCATCGACGCCGCCGAGGCCGAGCGCAGCGGCCTGGTGTCGCGGGTGGTGCCCGCCGACGACTTGCTCACCGAGGCGAAGGCCGTCGCCACCACCATCGCCCAGATGTCGCGGTCGGCGAGCCGGATGGCCAAGGAGGCGGTCAATCGAGCCTTCGAATCCACCTTGGCCGAGGGGCTTCTCTACGAACGTCGGTTGTTCCATTCAGCTTTCGCGACCGACGACCAGTCCGAAGGCATGGCGGCATTCATCGAAAAACGGCCGCCCAACTTCACCCACCGCTAACGAGGTTGTAATGGCAGAGCCAGCGATTGCCGAATCCCCTGAAGCAGCCGTCGAGCCGCCGCGTAAGAAACCGTGGTGGGTTCGGCACTACACCTTTACCGGGACCGCAGTGGGGCTGGTGTTCCTGTGGTTTTCGCTGACGCCCTCGCTGTTGCCACGCGGGCCGCTGTTTCAGGGTTTGGTCAGCGGCTTGTCCGGCGCGACCGGCTACGGCATCGGGGTTTTCGCGGTGTGGCTGGTCCGCTATATGCGGTCGAAAGATTCCAGCCCGCCGGCACCGCGCCGGGCGTGGCTGATCCTGATCGCCGCCGGTGCGGTCGGCATGGTCGCGATGGTGATCTGGTTTCACGTCTGGCAGGACCGGGTGCGCGATTTGATGGGAGTCAGACACCTGACGTGGATCGACTATCCGCTGGCCACCGCGCTGTCGTTGCTCGTGCTGTTCGCCGTCGTCGAGGTCGGCCAATTGATCCGCCGAGTGTTCCGCCTCCTGGATCTGCGGCTGGATCGCTTTGCCCCGCCGCGGGTTTCGGCCGTCATCGTGGTGTTCCTACTGGTGGCGCTGACAATCGCGTTGCTCAACGGCGTGGTGGTGAAATTCGCGATGCGGACCATGAACAACACGTTCGAGTCGGTCAACAACGAAATGAATCCCGACACCGCCGCACCGAAGACGCCGCTCCGTTCCGGCGGGCCGCAGTCGCTGGTGTCCTGGGAATCGCTGGGACATCAGGGCCGCATCTTCGTCGAGGGCGGGCCCACCGTCGCCCAGCTCACCGCATTCAACGGCGCCCCGGCAGTCGAACCGGTCCGCGCCTACGCCGGACTGGAATCCGCCGACGGCATCACCGCCACCGCAGAGTTGGCCGCGCGGGAGTTGCAGCGCACCGGCGGGCTGCGCCGCGCCGTCGTCGCGGTCGGCACCACTACGGGCACTGGCTGGATCAACGAGGCGGAGGCGGACGCGCTGGAGTACATGTACAACGGCAACACCGCAATCGTGAGCATGCAGTACTCATTCCTGCCCAGCTGGCTGTCGTTCCTGGTGGACAAGAACAACGCCCGGCACGCCGGTCAGGCACTGTTCGAGGCGGTGGACAGGCTGGTGCGCCAACTGCCGGAGGCTCAGCGCCCCAAGCTCGTGGTGTTCGGCGAAAGCCTGGGCTCATTCGGCGGCGAAGCGCCGTTCATGACCCTCGACAATGTTCTGGCCCGCACCGACGGCGCATTGTTTTCCGGGCCGACGTTCCAGAACGCCATCTGGACAGATCTCACCGCGACTCGCGATCCCGGCTCACCGGAATGGCTGCCGATCTACGACGACGGACGCAATGCGCGGTTCGTGGCCCGTCCGGACGACCTGGATCGCCCGCACACTGCATGGCCACACCCGCGGGTGGTGTATCTGCAGCACGCATCCGATCCCATCGCCTGGTGGAATCCCGACCTGCTGTTCCGCAAACCCGACTGGCTACGCGAAAAACGCGGCTACGACGTGCTGCCGGAGACCGAGTGGATCCCGGTGGTGACGTTCTTGCAGGTGTCAGCCGACATGGCGGTAGCAGTCGACGTACCGCAGGGGCACGGTCATGTCTATGTCGCCGACGTGGCCAACGGCTGGGCGGCGGTGCTGGAACCGCCGGGCTGGACGCCCGAGAAGACAGCCAGACTGCGCCCACTGCTGCGCGCCAGCGACACGTGACGTTCGGTGAGTAGTCGCTGGGTGTCAGACGGGTGTCGGATGTCTGAAAGTCATTAAGCCTTGATGAATTTTTATCGAATCAACCCGTTACGTGGAAACATCAGTAATCCGGGGCCCGATCAAGGAATGTCATTCGGGACCCGGTGAAGGGAGTGAGCTATGACTTGGACACGGTCATCCGGCGTCCGCAGCAGCATCACGAAGATCGCGGTGGCGGGAGTGCTTGTCGGTATACCCATCGCCGCGGTGAGCGTCCCGGCGTATGCCGCACCCGCCGCAATACCGACTGTGCTTCCGGCGCCGCTGCCAGCGGATCCACCGACCAATGAGCCGGCGCCACCACCGGCCCCGGCCCCCCCGGCGCAGACTACTTACACCGATGACTGGTACGGCTGGGGCTGGACAGGCGACGGCGGCGGTGGCGGTGGCGGCGGCGGCTGAGACGGGTTAACGCCCGGCCAGCACCCCAGCCCTGGCCAGCGCGTGATAGCCGCCGATGACGTCGGTGGCCCGATGCAGGCCAAGGTCCTGCAACGCGGCGGCCGCGAGGCTCGACGTGTAGCCCTCCGAGCAGAGGATCACCCACTCCACGTCGTCGCTGACGGCCTGTGGCAGTCGCGCGTCGCTGGTGGGGTCGCAGCGCCACTCCAGCACATTGCGTTCGATGACCAGGGCCTTGAGCGCCTCGGGCACCTCCCCTTCGCGTCTGCGCTGCGCCTGCGGCCGGATGTCGACCAACAATGCGCCGCGGTGCAACGCGGCGGTCACCTCGTCGGCGGCCAGCCGCCTCAACCGGGCGCGGGCGCCGTCCAAAACCTGATCGATGCGACTCATAGCTTTTCCGGTTGGTCGGTCAAATCGGTGCGTTTGCGGCGCAGTGTGTGCTGCCCGGTGACCTCGTAGTACGACATCACGGTCAGCGGCGGGGAATATGCGTGCACGCTCAGCGTGGGCCCCTGAATTTCGACAGCCGATGTCACGGGAGCGGCCGTGGCGGTGGACGCCCACAACACGTCGTGCACCCAACCCAAGGGGAACCCGGCCTGGTCGCCGGCATCGAGGCGACGGCGCCGCAATCGCTCACCGTCCCAGCGGAATTCGTCGACCGACCCGGACAGCAATGTCAGCGCGCCCAGCGAGCCACCGTGATCGTGCAATTCGGTGCGATGCCCGGGCACCCAGCTGATCAGCCAGATGTCCAGTTCATCGTCACCGTGCAACCGAGTGAACCAGCGGTCGTCACTCGGCACGCCACCCGGCGGGACGAGGTGGTCGTAGCGACCGCGCAACACCTCGTCGGTGGTTTGGTCGGTGATGTGCAACAGGTCGGCCAGCCGCAGCCGGGTGGGGCCGGAAACCGACCGGACGGCAGAGGGGCGGGACAGGGCGCGATCAGCAACAAGGTTTGCGGAAACCATGCAAGAACTCCAGAACGAACGATTTGACCGGGGGCGGTGGCAAGTCAGCGCCGACAACACTCCCAAAATCCAGTTCGCTCCATCACGGCAGCCAGTGTTGCATAGATTGACGGGGTGCGCTGGCGCCCGTATCGCCCGCTGTTGTGGAGCGCGGTCGCCCTCGCGGCGGTCGTTCCGGTCGCGGTGGGCTGCTCGGCAGACACCAACAAGCCCACTCCGACGTCGGTAACCGTGTCCAGCGCGCCGGGCACCAGGGAAGCTGCGGCGACGGTGGCGCCCGGCGTTGTCGCGCTTTCACCTGCCGGTGTGACGACCAAGATCAACGTGCCCGCACGGTCGACCGAAGAAGAGTATTTCCAGGCCTGCCATGCCGCGAAGGCGTGGATGCAGGGCCACCCGGGCGACCACCAGGCGCTGATCGAGGCCTACTTGGCGGCGGTCCAGGCGCCCGGTGTCAGCAGTGCCGGTACCTGGAACACCCCGTGGGCCGCTCTGCCGTTGGCGCGCCAGGCGGGAGTGATCGTGGCGGCCAAAGCGGCCGCCAACGGCGAGTGCGGCTAACGCCGAGCCGGAGCTGATCGCAATTCGGATCACGGCTGACAAAACCCGTCCACCCCGGAAAATGAAGGCATGGCCGATTCGGATGCCCAGCCCGCCGACGATTCGTCGCAGCCTCGGGTCGCGCTGGCGCTTGGCAGCGGCGGCGCACGCGGATACGCCCATATCGGGGTGATTCACGAGCTGCGCGACCGCGGGTACCAGATCGTCGGGATCGCCGGTTCATCGATGGGCGCACTCGTCGGCGGATTGCAGGCGGCGGGACGGCTCGACGAGTTCGCGGACTGGGCGAGGTCGTTGACGCAGCGCGCCATCCTGCGGCTGCTGGATCCGTCGATCAGCGCAGCCGGTGTGCTGCGAGCGGAGAAGATTCTGGACGCGGTGCGCGACATCCTCGGTGCGTCCACCATCGAGCAGCTGTCGATCCCCTACACCGCAGTGGCGACCGACCTGTTGGCCGGCAAGTCGGTGTGGTTGCAGCGCGGGCCGGTCGACGAGGCCATCCGGGCGTCGATCGCCATCCCGGGGGTGATCGCGCCGCATGTCGTCGACGGGCGGCTGCTCGCCGACGGCGGGATCCTCGATCCGCTGCCGATGGCGCCGATCGCCGCCGTCAACGCCGACCTGACCATTGCGGTCAGCCTGTCCGGCAGCGAGACCGTCGGCGACGCCGAGCCCGAACCCCGGCCCACGACCGAGTGGCTGAACCGCATGCTGAGCAGCACGTCCGCGCTGTTCGACACCGCTGCCGCGCGTTCGCTGCTCGACCGGCCCACCGCGCGGGCCGTGCTCAACCGGTTCGGCGTCGGTGACCCCGAATCCGACATCGAGGCCGAAGCCGATGAGGAGCCCGACGTACGGAAGCTCGGCGGTTTCGAAGTGATGAACCGCACCATCGACATCGCCCAGGCCGCCCTGGCCCGCCACACCCTGGCCGCCTACCCGCCCGACTTGTTGATCGAGGTGCCGCGCTCGGCCTGCCGTGGCCTGGAATTCCACCGTGCGGCTGAGGTTATCGACATCGGCCGGGCGCTGGCCGCCCACGCACTGGATACGCTGGACACCACTCCACCCAACATCGGCGGCACCCTCTGAGGGAGTGGATTAGCCATGGCACGAGCGACTTCCCCCGACGCCCCGGCGCCGGATCGACCGTGGCGACGGCCCGGTGCTGCGCGCTACGCGCTCGAGCGCCTGCGCGGTTTCGTGCGATCGCCTGCCGACGTCTACCCGGCGGAACCAACCGCGCTGGCGATCGACAACAACGTGGCGGTTCCCACTCGCGACGGAACCGTGTTGCGCGTCAACGTGTATCGGCCACCCGGCGGCGGTCCGTTCCCGGTCCTGCTGTGCGCACATCCCTACGGCAAGGACAACCTTCCCACTAAAAAGAAGCGTGGCCGTGGTTATTCGGTGTCCATCCAGTACCAGGTGCTGCGCCAACCGACGCGACCGCGGTTTTCCGATCTGACCGGCTGGGAGGCACCCGACCCGGTCTGGTGGACCGAACACGGGTTCGCGGTGGTCAATTGCGATCTGCGCGGTGCCGGTCGATCCGATGGAGTGTGCTCACTGCTTTCCGATCAGGAAGGCGAGGATGTCTACGACCTCGTCGAATGGGCTGCAGCGCAACCGTGGAGCACCGGCGCGGTGGGCATGATCGGGGTCTCCTACCTTGCCATCTCGCAGTGGAAAACCGCTGCCCTGCGACCGCCGCATCTCGCTGCGATCGTCCCCTGGGAAGGATTCACCGACGCCTACCGCGACTTCGCCCGCACGGGCGGCATCCGCGAGACCGGCTTCCTCACGATGTGGAGCCGCGGCCTGAGGGCCGCGCGGCTGAAGTACACCATGAACGAGGAAAACGCCAAAAGACCGTTGCGCGACGAGTGGTGGCAGGCGCTGGTGCCCGACTTGCCGAAAATCGAAGTGCCGGCACTGATTTGTGGCAGTTTCTCCGACAACAACCTGCACAGCCGCGGGTCGGTGCGCGCCTTCGAGCAGATCAGTTCGCCCGAACGTCATCTCTACACCCACCGCGGCGGCAAATGGACGACGTTCTATTCCCCCTCCGCGCTCGAGACGCAGTTGGCGTTCCTCGACCGGCATCTCCGCGGTGGGACGGGCGCACCCCAGCCGAGGGTTCGCCTGGAAGTCCGCGAAGACCGCGACCATATCGTCGAGATCCGCGACGAAACCAGCTGGCCGCTCGAGTCGACCAACTGGACGGCGCTCTACCTCAGCGGTGCCGGACTGGGCAGCCGCTCCCCCGAACGAGCCGGCTCCATCGCGTTCGATACCCGTTCCGGCGGAGCACGATTCGGCTGGACGCTGGACGCCGACACCGAAATCACCGGACCGATGGCGATGCGGCTGTTCGTCGAAGTACAGGGCGGCGATGACGTAGATCTTTTCGTCGGTGTCGAAAAGTGGCGTGGCCGAGAGTATGTGCCGTTCGAGGGCTCTTATGGCTTTGGGCGCGATCGGATCACAAGCGGATGGTTGAAGGCTTCCATGCGGGCACTTGACGAGGCCCACTCCCGACCGTTTGAACCGTTGCCGGCCCTGGACCGGCGTAACCCTGTGCAAGCGGGGCAGATCGTGCAGGTCGACATCCCGCTCGGGCCGTCGGCGACGCTGTTCCGAGCCGGCGAGCAGCTTCGGCTTGTCGTCGCCGGCCGGTGGTTGTGGCCCCGCAACCCGCTCACCGGCCAGTTTCCTTCCGCCTACGAACGCGGGTCACGCGGCAGATGCACTCTCCATTGGGGTCCGAATCAAGCTGCTCGACTGCTTGTTCCGGTGATCGGCTAGGTAGGTCCTACACCGAGGAACGCGGCAACCCCGGCCGCCTCGCGCCGGCCCTGCGCCCGCCCGGCCTGCGCCGAGGCGATCCGGCAGCGCGGATCCAACGCGTTGGGCCCGAAGGCTGCCAGCGATTTGTGGTCGGCGAACAGCCCTAACGCTGGACCGCGAAACGCCGCGATCTCGGCGACCGGTCCGGGACCGAACGGCGACGGCGCCGACACTTCCGCGGGTACCAGCACCACGGCCATGTCGCAGTCGTCGGCGACGTCCAGATTAATTGTGCTGCCGATTCCGCCGTCCATGTAGCGCCGGCCCCCGATCGTCACCGGCGGCCACGCGCCCGGTACCGCGCAACTGGCGGCTACCGCGTCGACCAACTCAGCACCCGAATCTCGTTCGAACACAACCAGTTCGCCGCTCGCGATGTCGATGGCGGTGACCCGCAAAACCCGGTCGGGCCAGGCGTGCACCGGCAGTCGCCGGGCGATCACGTCACGCCGGACCGGTTCGGCGACGGTTTCGGTTGCCAGCGCGACCGCCCCGATCCGCTGCCGCATTTGCGCCAGCGTGGCGGCAGGTTGCGACAGGGCGGCCAGGAAGAGGTCGGTGATGGCCTGAACCCCGACGCCCGGATCGATTTCCGCCGAGCTTTCCTGGACTTGCCGCGCGAACAGGTCCTCGAGGCTCAAGCCGCTGCCGAACTGTGCGATCACCGCCGAGCCGGCCGAGGTGCCCACCAGCACATCGGAATCCAGCAGAGCCTGTGCCGCGGCGGGCGACTCGTCGGCGATCCCCTGTAGAATGCCTGTCTCCCAAGCGATTCCAGCTACACCGCCGCCGCCGAGCACCAGCGCTCGTTTGATCGCCACGTCCACCCGTTACACGGTTGGGTGCTGGGCGGCGTGGGCGGCCGCACTCAAATCCGCGGGATGCAGCTGGTGCCGCGGTGGATCCGGAAGCACCAGCTCACGGCTGATCTGCAACCCGGCGCCGACGTGAATCAACTCCCCCGGGTCGATCAGGCACCAGCGCGAGTCGTCATCCATCGGCTCGCTGGCGAACGCCACCGAAGGCTGGGAGCGCAAATGTTCGGAGTCTGCGCGAATCCGCTTGGTGTGCAGCCGAAATTGGGCATCCGGATGGACTTCACGGCGGTCCGATATGTACAGCTCGTTCGCCTCCGGATAGCGCAGCGCCCACATATCGGTGGCCGTGCTCAGCAGCAGGTTGACCGCATAGATCGGCACGTTGGCGGCCAGCCAACTCATCGCGTCGACCAACCCGGCCGTCACATCCCCGTCACGCGCCCGGATGGAGGCGGTGATCAACGCGAACACCCGCTCGGAGTCGGTCTGCCCCAACACCAGTTCAGCGGTGCCCATTTCACGCAGCCGCTGGTCGAGCACGTCGAGGCCCTCCACCACGCCGTTGTGCGCCAAGATCCGGTTGTCTTGCAGGAACGGATGGGTGTTGACCACGTCGTGGGATCCGGTCGTCGCGTAGCGGACATGCGCGATGAACGTGGTGCCGGTCATGTCGTGGGCTTCGGTGGCGAAGTCGGCGTCCTGCCAGGCAGCGATCGGCTGCTTGCGCACTTGCGGGTGCCCCTGGCCGTCGAAGACGCCAAGCCCGGTGCCGTCCGGATTCTTTTTGCTCTGCGCGGCGAGGTTGTCCGGAGCGTCCAGCAGCCAAAAGGTGGCGGTGACAACGTTAGTCCCGGCGTGCAACCCGAAAAGTCGGCACATGGTCAGCCCGTCAGCAGCGTCGACAGTGTTTCCAGCGATCGGCGCGCGTAGCCCTTCCACACCGCACCGAGCGCCGGCAGCAGCGGCGCGGTAAGCGCCGACCGGGCATGGATATTCCAGCGCCAGGTGACCTCAGTCCCGGCACCGCTCACGGTGAAGCGCCACTCGCCGTCGGCGCGGCCGACCAGCAATCCCAGTGGGCCGGTAATCCCGGTCAGGGCGTAACCGAACGAATGCGGCGGGTCAAGACTGGTCAGCTCTTCGTGGAAGCTTCCGCTGGGGGTCAGCATCACCACTCGGGTCTGCCCGGCCGCATCCCAGTCACCGGTCTGATCGCGGACTTCTGTGATCGGCCCGATGGGCCCGTACCAGTGGCTGAAAATCCTCGTCAGCGGCAGCGGCAATGTGCCGGCAAAGGCCTCGTCGACGCCGACGGGTATGACGCGGGACTGCTCGACGGCCAAGGAGCGTGTCATGACCGCAGGCTATACCGCGACAACCCGGGTGCGGCCCGAGCGGTAATCAGCGGCAGGTCGAAGAAGCTTTGGATGCCGGCCGGCGCCGCGCACGTCGCCGGGACGGCATTGACGCAGTGCGCCGCGGTCGCGACGATGCCGGGGTTGCTCTTCAGTCCGGCCTCCACGCTTTCCGGCTGCCAGCCCTTGACCGTGATGAAGGCATCCGGGTTGCCACGGACTTCGATTTCATAGCGTTCCCCTGCTGCCCCGAATGACCAAGGCGGATCGAGGTTTTCCTCACCCATCAACCAGTTCACCGTGATCCGGACGACCACCGTATCGCCGACCAACGCCTCCCAGTGGAAGCGGCGCCCGGCGACCTGCCCCGGCTCGATCACCCCGATCGGCGAGTCGATCGGCCCGCTGGCCACGGCGATCTCCTGCGATGTGCGGATCTCGGGTTCGGCGGCGAAACCCAACCGGTCGACGCACAGCCGCACCGATTGGATGAATCCGCCGTCGAGGATTTTCTGCATCGGTCCGGTCAGCGCCTTGTCCGGTGTGCCGCCGAAGCCCATCACGTAGCGCAGCACATCCGGCGCACCGTAGGTCCGTAGGTCGGAAAACTCTTCGGAGCGAACGAAAGTCACACCGGTAGCCATCACCGACAGCAGCAGGGGAAACAGCTCGGTCGCGGCACCCGGACCGATACCGGCGCCGTGCAGGGTCGCGTTGCCGGCCTGCGCGGCAACCTCAAGCGGCGCGGCCTCTCGCTCGCCGGGGTAGAACCAACCAACGGGGGTGACGACATTCTTGCCGGAGCGCAGCAGCGCCGCGACTTCGTCGGCGTTCGGCAGCAGCGGCGCGTAGATCACCGCATCGGCGTCCAGCGCGAGGATGTCGTCGAGGCTGTTGGTCGCGATCACGCCCAGCGCCGGTGTGCCGATGATCTCGCCGACGTCCTTGCCGCTCTTGTCCTTTGAATGTACCCAGCAACCGGCGAGTTCGAGTTCGGGGTGCTCGAGCACACCTTTGATCGCGGCTACACCGACCGACCCTGTCGCCCATTGAATGACCCGCAGGCTCATAACTCTCCTTTCCCACGTGCCCCTTACCCTCGCGCTTCGCTGACCTGATAGACGTCGTCGGCGTACCGGGATCGGATGGTCTTCTTGTCGTACTTGCCGACGCTGGTACGCGGGATTTCGTCGATAAACGTCCAGCGCTCCGGCAGCCACCAACGAACGACCTTGTCGGCCAGATACTTTCGCAGCTCGTCGGCCTTGACGTCGGAGCCTTCTTTGGCGACGATGACGGCCAGCGGCCGTTCCTGCCAGCGCTCGTCGGGAACCCCGACCACCGCCGCCTCGATCACGTCCGGGTGCGCGATCAGGCAGTTCTCCAGTTCGACCGACGAAATCCATTCCCCGCCAGACTTGATCACATCTTTGGCGCGGTCGGTCAGCGTGATGAAGCCTTGTTCATCGATGCGGCCTACGTCGCCGGTGCGCAACCAGCCGGAATCGAATTTCGACTCGTCGTGTCCCCGGTAGTAGGAACCGGTGATCCACGGACCGCGAACTTCCACCTCACCGACGGCCTCGTTGTCATTGGGCAATACCTGCCCGTCGTCGTCAACAATGCGGGCTTCCACACCGCATACTGGTCGGCCCTGTTTCGCACGGAACGTCCAGTGCTCCTCCTCAGGGGTGCCCGGCGGCGGCCAGGCCATGGTGGCCATCGGCGAC
>Ga0209248_10000687_pt1 | contig 10755 bp, 5 predicted proteins | sample BogFormECP04_OM1_FD_188241 | JGI IMG/M metagenome (GOLD analysis project Ga0209248, IMG submission 188241) | Bog forest soil microbial communities from Calvert Island, British Columbia, Canada - ECP04_OM1 (SPAdes) (version 2) | ecosystem: Environmental > Aquatic > Freshwater > Wetlands > Bog ... | reverse complement strand
GTGCGCCCGAAGGCCTGGCCGGCGGCAGTGAGAGCGGGGGCGACCATCAACTCGACGGCGGTGGCTCCGAGACCGACGAGGCCGGGGACGAGGCCGACCGCTTCGTCGATGGTTGGGACCGGTATCCAAGCGACGCTGGTCACGCTGGGAGCAGGAACGGCGTCGATCACGGCCTCGGCGACGAACGCCAGCGTTCCCTCGGACCCCACGAGAAGACGACGAAAGATTTCGAGTGGCGTCTCGCCGTCGAGCAGAGCGCAGAGCCGGTAGCCATGCGTGTTCCGTATCGCATATTTTCGTCGCACGCGGTCGGCGAGCTCCCGATCGGCGAGCAGCTGTCGGCGGAGTTCCAGCAGCCCGACCGCAAGGTCAGGCTCGGCTCGTTCGAATGCCGCCTCCGCGTCGGGAGCCGAGGTGTCGATTACGGCGCCGGATGGCGTTACAAACGTCATCGCCGAGACGGTCTGATAAGCGTCGTTTTTGACGGTGCAGCGCATGCCGCCGGAGTTGTTGGCTATCACGCCGCCGATGGTGCATGCGTTCGAACTTGCCGGATCCGGTCCGAGCCGCTGGCCGTATCGCCCGAGCATCGCGTTGACGTGCCCTAGGATCATTCCTGGACGCGCGCGCACTCGGCGGCCGTCGTTCTCCACTTTGGCGCCGTGCCAATAACGGCGCACGTCGATGAGTATGTCGTCCGATTGGGATTGACCGTTCAGGCTGGTTCCCGCGGCGCGGAGCGTCGCGTGCCTTCCGTTCTCTCGGCAATAGCGGAAGAGCTTGACGATGTCATCGGTGTTTCGGGGTTGCACGACAACTTGAGGGACGAGCCGATACGGGCTCGCATCGGAGGCAAACCGTACGAGATCGATCGCTCTGTGGAGGACGTTCTGTTTTCCCAGGAGGGCGATGAGATCGGCCTTCAGGTCAGCTGGTGTCCCGTCGACCAAAGAGACGGAGACTGCATCACTCTTTGGTAGCCCTTCGCACCGTCCTATGCGCGCAGGGGTCGCCGAAAATAGCTTTCTCATCAACGCGACGCCTCCTCTCGCGACTCGCGCTGGACGGGGTTGCTCAGGACACCCATTCCCTCGATCTCCACTTCGAAGACATCGCCCGGCTGCATGAAAACCGGCGGCTTGCGCGCAGCCCCAACGCCACCGGGTGTTCCGGTGATGATCACATCACCTGGCTCTAGACTGATTGCGATGCTGATCATTTCGATCAGCACAGGAACGCTGAAGATGAGCCGGTCCGTCGACGCATCCTGCATCACTCGGCCGTTCAAGCGGCCCTGAATGCGCAACCCGTGAGCCCCAGGCGGCAGAGCATCGGGCGTCACCAGCCAAGGGCCGAACGACCCTGTCGCATCGAAATTCTTGCCCATCGTCCATTGTGGCGTGCGCAATTGAAAATCGCGAATCGTTGCATCGTTGAACAGGGAGTAGCCCGCAACGTGATCGAGGGCTCTGTCGCGGCTGATGCGGCGCCCTCTCCGGCCGATCACCACGGCGAGCTCCGCCTCGTAGTCTAGTGTGAACGATTCGCGTGGCTGCCGGATCGGTTCACAGTGAGCGACCAGACTCGTCGCGAACCGCGCGAAAATTTCGGGATAGACCGGCTTTTTGAGTCCGCTTTCCTCGAGGTGATCATCGTAGTTGAGACCGACACAGAGGATCTTCGGCGGCCTGGGCACGGGAGGCAGTATCCGAACTGCGTTCAGGTCGATTGCGTGCTCGGGCAGAAGGTCTCTGCCTGTGCGCAACAGATCTGCACCTTGCGCAATTAGTTCGGGAAGAGCGCCGGGAAATCCGCTTTCGCGCTCCATAAGGCCATGCCAGCCCGAGCCGTCATCCGCCCCAATTCCAGGGACACCCCCCTTCTCGAAATTGACGATGCGCATGGGCTTCTCCTTTAGTGGTCCGCAGACACATGCCTCAGCGCAATAGATTCGTTCTGACCAAGGAGATCTGTTGCCTGGGGAAGGGATATCTCTAACCGCGCTCACTCATGAACATACGTCCCCGGGGCATCCGCAGTCGGAGTATATCTTTCGTTGCCGAGGTACTCTGGCGCCGGGCGCTGGTCGCCCGACCGCTGGGCTAGCCATGCCCGCCAATGCGGCCACCAGGATCCGGCATTGCCGGTGGCGTCCTTCAGCCACTCGTCCGCTGTCGCAGCCAGCTCCGAATTGAGGAAGTACTTTGCTTTGACGTGACCCGGCGGCGGGCTGATGAGGCTCTGAATATGTCCGGCCGCGCTGAGCACAAACTCCCTCCGACCACCGAAGTGCTGCGCGACCTTGTAAACCCCCTTCCAAGGCATGATGTGATCCGTCGTGCCCGCGACGAGATATTTGTCTCCCGCAATTTTTGATATGTCCACGGGCGCGCCCAGGACCTTGAAGGCGCCCGGCTTCAATAACAGTCCGTCGACGACAAGGTCCATCATCTCGCCATAGAATTTTGCAGGCAGATTGGTCGCGTCGCTCGCCCAATATAACAGGTCCGCAGCCGGCGGATCGTTGCCCATGAGATAATTGTTAACCCAGTAGTTCCAGATGGCTTCTCGCGGTCGCATCCAGGCGAATCCGCGGGTCATATCGGCGGAACCGAAGATGCCCTTGCTGTTAACAGCCGCTTTTGTAGCCGCGAGCGCGCTTGGCGTAGCAAAGAGCCCCGGTGTGGAGTCGGTAATATCGAAGGACGCCACCAGAAGCGTCATGGCATGGATGCGCGCATCGCCCTTGGCTGCGAGATGACCGGCGAGCGCCACCGCCGTCATCCCGCCTGAGCACGCCGCATGCAGGATCAGATCATCACACCCCGTGATTTCCCGAATGGCGTCCATTGCGGCAAGCAGAGCGGCGACATAGTCGTCCATTCCCCAGTCCCGGTGTTCGACCCTGGCATTCCGCCAGCTGACAGCGAAGACTTGGAAGCCATTCTCGACCAGGTATTCCACCATGCTCTTTCCGGGGGCCAGATCGAACACGTAAAATTTGTTCACTTCCGGCGCTACGAAAAGATGCGGACGCGCGCAGACTGTGTCGGTTGCCGGACCGTATTGGATCAGCTCCAAGACGGAGTTGCGGAACACGACGGCGCCAGGCATGACTGCGAGATTTACGCCCGGCCTGAAGGCCGTCTTGTTTACTTGCGAAGGCATGCCCTCATTCTTGATGACATCGTCGACGAAGTTCTTGAACCCAGCGACAAGATTCGCGCCGTTGCTCTCAATCGTCCTTCTCAGCGCATCGGGGTTGCCAAGTAGCGAATTCGTCGGGGCGAAAGCCTCGGTCAACGCCGAGACGGCAAAGCGCGCCCGCGCCTTGTTGTCGACGTCAAGGCTCGATCGGTCGATGAAGGTCTGGAGAGAGGTGGTCCAAGCGAGGTAGGATTGCAGGGCGGCGCGAAAGAAAAGATTTTCTCGCCAGGCTTTGCTCACGAACCGTTTGTCGTCGGCCGCGGGGGCAAGGTCGGAGCCGCCAGAATAGACGGAGATCAATTCCCGAACAAGCCCGGCCGTCTGCTCGATCGCCAAGGCTGGATGTTGCGCCGCCTGCTCACCCAACTCCCGAAAGGAAGCAAGCAAAGTCTCCGGGCGCAACCCGATGAAAGGGTTCGGCCCGAGCATGCTTTCCGTCGCCTGTTCGACGAGGTCGGTCGGACTGGATGAGGGTCGCAGCTTCGTGTCCTCCTTGGGCGCCTCGCTCGTCATCTCTTCCTCCCCGCCTCGCAATCACGATGCTATCTGCTTTCGACGAGAGTTCCTCTTCGAGCCGAATGAAGGCACTGTTGTTCGATTCCGTCAATGGTGGTAGGCGCTTCGTCTCTCGCGTGCGCGGCTTCCGCCGGCGACGCTGATCAGTTCGCGAAGGCTAGGCGTTTGGACGCGGGGGGATCGTCGGTGAGAAATCGCCTGACCAGTTGCGCCATCTCGGCCGCTCGGGTCGCGATAAACAGATGCCCGTCGTCGACGAGATGCAACTCGCAATTACGGATCAGCGAGGCCATAAGCCGCGCGTTGACCACAGGCATGAGCGGATCGTCTGTGCCCGCGAGTATGAGGGTGGGCTGGCACAGCCAAGGCAGCCACCAAAGGCTGGTCCAGCCCCATGTCGCCAGGATCTGATATATGTAGCCGCGGGTCTTGGGCGATCGTAGCCGACCGACATGGGCGGCAAGAAGGTCGGGCCTGCCTCTCACGGCGCCACCGTAGAGCTCGGGACCAATCCTGGACAGATAGCTCGGATCGGCGAAGCGGCGCGGGCTTGCCATCTTCAACAGGGAGCGAAGCCGCCCAGGAACCATCAGCACGCCTTGCGACGTCGCCGCGAGAACGAGCCTGCGGCACCGTCGACCGTATTGGAACGCGAATTGCTGCGCCAGCGCCCCGCCCCAGGAAACGCCGAATACATCGAATTCCTCCTCATAGCCAAGCTTGGTCATCAGTCTGTCAGCCAAGTGTGCCATGGTGCGCAACCGATAAGGCAACAGCGGTTCTGACGATGCGCCCACGCCGGGAATATCGAAGACGACAGCTTCTATCTCGCCTAGCGCCTCGATGAAGGGCTGCAACAATTCTATGTTGCCGCCGATTCCGTTGAACAGCAGCAAAGGCGTGCCGCCGCAGCCAGCGCCCCGCATGACGACCCTGATGGAATGGCCACAGATCTCGATCTGCCGTGCTTCGCTGGCCATGGTCATGTTCGCGTGCCCTACGTTTATTCTCACGATTCTCTATCCTTCAGGCTCTTTGTGCCGGTTGTTCCGACCGCCGGCGTCCGCGATGCGATATCGATCCATCATCGTCCCGGCACTCGCGAACGGGCCAGCAGTTTCTGAATGTTGGAGCCGCGCGGAAGCGAGGCGGCCCGCGCAGACGCATCTGCGCCGATGGACCGTTTCGTCGGTCTCGTCAACATCACGGCATGTTGCCGTATCTTTTCCGAAGGGCCTTCTTGTTCAGTTTGCCTACGCTTGTCTTTTCAAGTTCAGTGACAAAAAGAATCCGCTCGGGAACGGCAAATTTCGAGATGGTCCCGGCGCCGACGAATTGTGCCACGTGGCCGCGGATAGTTTCGACATCGACCTCCTCTCCGGGCTTGAGCACGACGATGGCCAGTGGACGCTCGCCCCATTTGTCGTCCTTGACGCCGATGACCGCGGCCTCCCCAACGGCCGGATGGCGCAGGATGAGGTCTTCCAGTTCGATCGACGATACCCATTCTCCACCGGTCTTGATGACGTCCTTCAAACGATCGGTGATCTGCAGATAACCGTCCCCGTCGATCACGCCAATGTCGTTGGTGTGCAGATAGCCGCCCGCCCAAAGCGCCTCCGAGGCCTCCGGGTTCTTGAAATAGCCCTGCGTTGTCCAGGGCGCGCGAACCACAATCTCGCCTGTGGTCTCACCATCGCGCGCAACGTCGCGCATGTCCGGATCCACAATGCGCAGGTCGACCAAGGGTAGCGGCAGGCCGGCCCGCGTCCGCAATTCCAGTGCGCGTCCAGGATTGGCCAGTAACGGGGTCTTGACCTGTGATACAGACATAATCGGACCTGTCTCAGACATGCCATAGCCGGCAAAAATGTCGATCCCGCGCTTGAGCGCCGCCTCCGCCAGGCTTTGTGGCAGTGCGGATCCGCCGACAATAACCTTCCAACCATTGAGGTCGGTTCTTTCTGCGTCGGGGTGGGTGAGTATCATGTTGACGATGGTGGGAACGCCATGGGACAGGGTCACCTTTTCACGGCCGATCAATTCCAGCAGCAGGTCGGGCGCGTAACGGCCGGGATACACTTGCTTCAGGCCCAGAAGCGTCGCGACGAAGGGAATGCTCCAGGCGTGCACGTGAAACATGGGCGTGAGCGGCATGTAGACGTCATCACGATGAACACGCCCTTGCGATCCCGCGCTCCCCAGAGCCGCGGCCACGCTCAGGGCGAGCAGCACGAGTTGGCGATGACTGAAATAGACGCCCTTAGGAAGGCCGGTGGTTCCGGTGGTGTAGAAGGTCGTTGCGCGCGTGTTCTCGTCGAAATCCTCAAACACAAAATCCGGCGAGCCAGCCGCCAGCATCGCTTCATAGACGCCAGAAAATCCTGGCGGCGTCGGGACCGAGTCCGTGTCATCGATTAGAATGAAGCGATCTACGCTCTCAAGCTGACCCTTGATCTGGTCGAGCACCGGAATGAAATCCGCATTGACGAGCAGTACATTGGCGCCGGAATGGTTGAGGGTGTAAGCGATTTGCTCGGGCGCCAACCGAACGTTCACGGTCATCAGCACCGCGCCCATCATTGGAACAGCGAAATAGCTCTCCAGGTACCGATGGCTGTCCCAGTCCATCATCGCCACCGTGTCGCCGCGCTTGGCGCCCAGCGCGCTCAAGCCGCTGGCGAGTTGGCCGATGCGGTGGCGTAGCGTCCAGTAATTGTAACGAATCTTATCGCGATAGACGATCTCCTGCTCCGGCGCTACCGCCAGGGGCGTGTGCAGCAACTGCTTGATCAGGAGCGGATACGAGTAGGCCGAGGGTGTGTGATCGATCAAGTTCGAAAGCATATCGCGCATCCTTGGTGACGCTCGGCTATCCTTTATTCGTGGCGTCCGAAACGTGACGAATACCCGGAAGATAAATCCTGCTATCGTGGTTCTCCGGCGCCGTCCTACGCCGCGATGGGGGGGTGATCGGGGGGGCGGGACGCGCGGAATTCCACGTCGGCGAGCCGTCGTCTCCATCGCCGGGGGCCTGGCGGCTCTGTTTGGCGCGGTCTGGCGGCCTGCCGGGGGTCCCTGGCATCAGGGAGCCAGATGCGCTGGCGCAGCCCACGCGGTCACGGGCTACGATAAGGAGTTTCCGAGCAAATTTGCTGCGGCCGCTGTCGGCCAAGGAGACACGGCAGCCCCCCGTCGACCTCTGCCCATACCTATGGTCAAGCCCTCATCGGCGTTTTTAGGGCAAGAAGCGGCAAGCCTGGTTATCGCGGCGCTGGCGGCCTGACGCCGGAGTCAGGCACCGTTCCTCCTGCGGAGCGCGGACCTCCGCCCATCCCGCGGATATATTGTCTTCCCAGACGAGAGCGCCGCCGTAGGACTCGCTCGCACCCGACGAAACGGCGTGCTCTTCGAACGCGGGGAATTTTTCCTTACCCCAGCGGTTCACCTCTACTGGCTTACCTTGTGTCGCGTCATACCTACTGTCGCGATTGAAAACCCCAGAATACGGCCCGGCGGACAAAACCCAGCAATTGACGAGCGATCGACTCCAACGCAAGGTAACCGTCAAGAATATAGTGCCCGAAGGACCGCGCGGCTATCCGCAATACCGACTAGCAGAGTGAGGCTCGAGTCAAATTGACTGCTCCCATCATTTCGCCGGACGCGGACCGCTGGCGCGTCGCGTTGATCGCGACGAAGATGGCTCCGCCTCGACCGCCGCGCGGACGTGTCACCCGCCGCGCGCTGCTTGAACACATGGAGGCCTCAGTCGCGCGCAGGCTGACGGCGGTGGTTGCTCCCGCTGGATTTGGAAAAACGACCTTGCTCGCCGAATGGTTCGAGATTTTGCAAACGCGCGGGCATCTAGTAGCATGGCTAAGCCTCGACGACGACGATGATGATGCGCATCAGCTTGGCAGTTATTTGATCTCAAGCCTGAGTCGGGACGCCGAGTACAATTCCGGCCGAGCGGCAAATCTCCTGCGGGAGGATCCTCTCACACCAATGAATGTGGTTCAGGCGGTACTCCTGAACGAAATCGCCGAATGCGGGCGCGAGGTGTTCCTATTCGTCGACGAGTTCGAGCGGATCAATGACAGGCCAAGTGTGGCATTGGTCTCGCGACTGCTGCGCTATGCTCCGCCGAACCTGCATATCATTCTCGGATCACGCCGAACGCCGAGCCTCGCGCTTGGGGCGCTCGCGGTCGAAGAACAACTGCTGTTGCTCGATTCGGGCGTCCTGCGTTTCTCGGTCGACGATGCGCTGCAATTCTTCGCGCAGACGGATGGCGTCAGGCTGGACCACCGTAGCGTCGAAATGTTGAACGAGGCGACGGAAGGTTGGGCGACCGGCCTTCAACTCTCCGCGTTGGCGTTACGAGAGCACGCTGACACAGCGACGCTCGCGCGCGACCTCGCCAGCAACCGGTTCGGCATCGACAGCTACCTCGACGGCACGGTGATCTCGCAGCTGTCGCGGGAGATGCTCCAGTTTTCGCTTCGCGTGTCGATTCTCGATCGAATGAGCGCAAGCTGCTGCGACGCGATCATGGGAACCGGAGCGCGAAGCTGGGAAACGCTCGATTGGCTCGAACGCCATAACGTCTTTACGCGTGCCCTGGACGTAGATCGTTGCTGGTTTCGCTTTCACGCACTGATGGCGGACGCGTTGCGCCGCCGTGCGAAGCAGCAATTGTACAACGAACTGCCCGCGTTGCACCGTCGCGCCAGCCGCTGGTTCGCGTCCCAGGAGCTTTGGCCGGAGGCCGTGCGCCACGCCCTCGCTGGCGGTGAGATCGAGCAGGCCGCGGAATGGGCGGAGAATTGCGCCTCATTCATGATCGACCGCAGCGATGTCCCAACCTTGCTCGGCTGGTTCTCAAAGCTGCCTGCCGTTTTGGTGAACCGCAGCGTCCGGCTGAAGCTTGCCAGGGCGTGGGCGCAGACGCTGTCATACCGTATGCGCGACGCCGGTGGTTCTCTCGAGGTGCTCGCCGACGAACTTGCTAACGAGGCGGATGACACGGCTGGCTCAGCAGCGTCACTCTCCGATAAGAAATTGCGTGCGGAGGTTGCCGCGATTCGCGCCGCGATCGCCGGACTTGTCGACGATACGCCCCTGGCTCTGGCGTTGAGCCGGCAGGCGGAAGTGTCGACGGACTCCCCGCCCTGGGTGCAGCGATTCGTAAACTCTGCAAAGATATTTGGCTTGGCGTACAACGGCGGTTTTGATGAGATAAGGCGTTTGCGCGAGAGCGCAGCGGAGCCCAACGCCGAAGCAGAGCCGTTATATGCCAGCGTGTATCGCTTCAGCATGCTGGGCCTTGCCTCATTGGTCGAAGGCCGACTGCAGGAAGCGATCTGCACATTCGAGTTCGCGATTGAGCGCGCCGAGGTGACGATCGGCCACGCATCCAGGGCCGCCGCGTTACCTGCCGGCTACCTTGTCGCGCTCTACTATGAGTCCAACGATTTGGCGCGTGCTCGACGCGCGCTAAGCGGCAGAACAGCAATTGCGATGCAAACCTGTCCGCTCGGCTCGCTGCTTCGATATTGCCAAGGCGCCGCTCGTGTCTACGCGCGAGATGGAGATGTGGGGTCGGCGCTTGTCATCCTTGAAGAGGCGCGCGAGATCGCCATCGACCGCCGGTGGCTGCGCCTACGGGCCGGCTGTGACGCCGAGAGCGTCCGTCTGCACCTGAATGACCGACGCATCGCCGATGCCGAACGATTGGCCGCAGATCTTCGCGGCGTAATGCCGGCTCGCAACCCGCACCCGATGGGGAGCTTCCTCGAGACTTGGGCCAGTTGGTGTGAAATCAGGGCGCGAATTGCGTTGGCTCGCGGACGCGACAAGGAGGCAGTCGATCTTATCCACCCGCTTCGCGCTCAACTATCGGCGGCGGGCATGCGTTTTCTAGAGGCCCGGGCCTCGATACTGCTAGCGCTGGCGCTCGACCGCGGCGGCGACACGGACGCCGCCGTCGAGGCGCTGGATGCGGCCCTGCTCTATTCGAGCGCCGAGCCTATGATCAACAGTTTCGCCGACGAAGGGGAGGCGATGTACGCGCTGCTCAGAGCGCGTCAAAGCGGTGCGGCCGAAGACGATCCCGCAGCGTGCGGACAGATTCAACGTCTGATTGCCATGTTCACACCCGGAGAGCCTCGTATAGCTGGGTCATCGAAGCGGCGCACGGCGTCGGCGGCGTTGAGCGCGCGTGAAATGGAAATCGTCGGTCACATTTCTCAAGGTCTGTCGAACAAAGAGATTGCTCGCGCACTGCGCTTGGCCCCGGAGACCGTCAAGTGGCACTTGAAGAACATCTACGAGAAGCTCGACGTCGGTTCCCGCATTGAAGCCGTGCAGAGCGCGCTCGGGATAGCGCATGATGGCGACATAAGCGTCTGACGAAGTTGTCGCCGTCGCTGGTGGAGGTCTGGGCAGGCCGGTCGGAAGCTCCAAGAGACGGCGGCCCCGTTCCCTCCTCGGTATGAACCGGGTAGATACCTGACAGATTAAACCGGGATGAAGGTTGACAGGTGAGGATTGTCGTCGGGAGGGCTTTCCGATGGCGTTTCGAGAGACCTGTGCGATGGAAGAGCGGATTCGGATGTTGAGCGACTACGACACGGGGGCGTTCAGCGTGACGGAGCTGAGTGAGCGCTACGGCGTCAGTCGGGAGACATTTTATTTGTGGCGAGAGCGTCGGCGGAACGGCGATGCGATGTGGTTTCAGGATCGCTCTCATGCGCCCAGGAACATTCCGGGCCGGACGGAAGCGACGATGACAGAGAGGATCGTGGCCCTGCGGCATCGGTTTCCGCATTTTGGTCCGAAGAAGCTTCGCTTTCGCTTGCAGTTGGACTCGCCGGAATTGGATTGGCCGGCGCTTTCGACGATCGGCGACATTCTGGCGCGCGCCGGGTTGGTCGAGAAGGTTCGGCGGCAACGTCGACCGATCGCTCAGGGCGCGCCGGCGGCGTCGGTTCTTTCGGTGAACAGCGAGTGGTGCGTGGATTTCAAAGG
>Ga0209248_10000685_pt1 | contig 10768 bp, 10 predicted proteins | sample BogFormECP04_OM1_FD_188241 | JGI IMG/M metagenome (GOLD analysis project Ga0209248, IMG submission 188241) | Bog forest soil microbial communities from Calvert Island, British Columbia, Canada - ECP04_OM1 (SPAdes) (version 2) | ecosystem: Environmental > Aquatic > Freshwater > Wetlands > Bog ... | reverse complement strand
CACGCGCCACCCAATGAGAAGCTCTATACCAATCCGGATTTTGGAATTCAGGCGACCGGCGGTTCCACATCGCTGCGTGCCTTTTGGATGCCGTTGCGCACCGCGGGGGCCACGGCACGGGCGATGCTGGTGCAGGCCGCCGCACAGCAGTGGAAGGTCGATCCCGGCTCGTGCACGACGTCCCGCAGCGAGGTGTCGCACCCAGCGAGCAGTCGCAAAATCGACTACGGCGCTTTGAGCGATGCGGCCGCGAAGATCATGCCGCCGAAGAATGTGCCGCTGAAGGATCCTGCGACATTCGTGCTCATCGGCACACCGCTCAAGCGCTACGACACACCGGATAAGGTGAACGGCAAGGTCATCTACGGTATCGACGCCATGCTCCCTGGCATGAAATTCGCGACGCTCGCCGCCTGCCCGGTATTCGGCGGCAAGGTAGCGCATGCGGATGAGGCGGCCGCGAAGGCGGTATCCGGTGTGCAACGGGTCATCCTGCTCGACAATATGGTCGCGGTTGTTGGCGATCATATGTGGGCGGCCAAACAGGGCTTGGAGGCGCTTAAAGTTTCTTGGGCCGAAGGGGAGCAGGCGGAAGTTTCCTCCGCCGATCTTTGGCAGGACATTCGCACCGCCAGTCACAAAGAGGGCGTCGTTGCGAAATCTCGAGGCGATGTCGAAAAAGGCTTATCCACCGGTCAGCGATTCGAGGCCGACTATGAATTGCCGTTTTTGGCGCACGCGACCATGGAGCCTCTTAATTGCACGGTCTTGTGCAAGGAGGATTCCTGTGAACTGTGGCTCGGCACACAAATCATCGCCCGCGTGCAACAAACCACCGCGGCGCTCACCGGATTACCCATCGAGAAGGTCACGGTCCACAATCATCTGATCGGCGGGGGATTCGGCCGGCGCTTGGAACCGGACATGGCATTGAACGCAGTGCGCGTCGCGCAGCAAATGAAAGGGGTGCCCGTCAAGGTGGTGTGGACCCGCGAGGAAGACATCCAGCAAGATATTTATCGACCGATGTACCGCAATGTTATTTCCGCAAGCCTGGATGGGGGAAAGGTGGCGGCGTGGAAATACAAAGTCTGTGGCGCCTCCATCATGGCGCGCTGGTTGCCGCCGGCTTTCCAAAAAGGGATCGATGTCGACGCGATCGACAGTGCCGTCGACATGCCCTACGACATCCCGGATTTTGAAGTGCAATACTTAAGGGTCGAGGCGCGCTCCGTGCCGACCGGCTTTTGGCGGGGCGTTGGTCCTAACAACAATGTGTTTGCTATCGAGAGCTTTATGGATGAGCTCGCGCGCAAAGCGGGCAAGGACCCCATCGCGTTTCGTCGCGATATGTTGGGCAAGCAACCACGGCTCATCGCGGCGCTCGATTTGGTCGCCGCGAAATCGGATTGGGGCCAACCGCTGCCATCGCGAGTGGGCCGGGGCGTGTGCGTGCAGCCTTCCTTCGCCAGTTTTATCGCGACGGTGGTGGAAGCCGAGGTGGATCAGCAGGGTGAAGTGTTGCTGCGCCGGATCACCACGGCGGTCGATGTCGGAACGCTGGTGAATCCCGACAGCGTGGAGGCTCAGTTGCAAGGCGGCTTGGTATTTGGCCTTACCGCCGCCTTGTATGGCGAGATCACCATCAAGAAAGGGCGGGTCGAGCAGTCCAATTTCCATGACTATCGGATGTTGCGCATTCACCAGATGCCGCGCATCGATGTGCATTTGATCAAGAGCGGCGAGGCGCCCGGGGGTGTGGGTGAAACCGGCACCACGGCAGGGCCGCCGGCGCTGCGGAATGCGATTTTTGCGGCGACCGGGGTTGCGCTCAAGCGCCTGCCGATCGATCGAAGCGCCCTCGCTGGGAGCCGATCATGAACGAAACACCTGGCGTGCGCGGCGCCAAAGGCCATCGACTCCTGATCGGGCTCGGCGTGCTCGTGCTGGCCGGTGTGGTAGCACTATTTCTTTTCTTAGGCCCAGGACCCATGGCCTTCTCCCAAGGACCTAAGGTCGAGCTGAAGGATTATCACGCGAGCGATCCCAGCGGCGTTCCGGCGTCCCTCGCGCAAACATCGCTCGTCCAACGGGGCGAGTATCTTGCGAAAGCGGCAGACTGTTTGGTGTGCCATACGGCCAAAGGCGGCCCGGCGTACGCGGGTGGATTCGCTTTTGTGCTGCCCTTTGGCACGCTCTATTCCACCAACATCACGCCTGACCCAACGACCGGCATTGGCCACTACAGCGATGAACAATTTCTTGCAGCCATGCACCGGGGTATTCGACGGGATGGCGCGAATCTCTATCCAGCGATGCCGTACACCTCCTATACGTACATCACCGATGCTGACGCCTTGGCCATCAAGGCGTATCTATTCACCCTCGTGCCCATCAATCTGCCCAACAAGCCGAATGATCTGACCTTTCCCTTCAATCAGCGCTGGGCGATGGGCATTTGGTCGGCCTTGTTCAATGCTAATGAGCGCTTTAAGCCACATACCGATAAAAGCGCGCAGTGGAATCGCGGCGCCTACTTGGCCGAAGCGTTGGCGCATTGCGGCGAATGTCACACGCCGCGAAATCTCGCTTTTGCGCTCAACAATCGCAAGAAGTTTGGCGGCGCACTGACCGCCGGTTGGCGCGCTTACAATATCAGCGGCGATTCGGCGAGCGGCGTCGGTGCCTGGTCTGACGAGGACCTCATCAGCTATCTATCGCTGGGGCACGCGCCGCATCATGGTTCGGCGGCCGGTCCCATGGGTGAGGCGGTGGATGAGAGTTTCAGCCAGTTAGCCGGCGAAGACATCCACGCGATTGTGGCGTATCTGCGCAGCGTCCCCGCCAGTGCGTCATCCGAGGTTCCGGCAACGCTGGCTCCTGCGGCTCCTGATTCCCATAAGGAGGGCCTTGCGGCGGCCGAGTCGCGGGGCAAGCAAGTGTATGCAGGGGCCTGCGCGAGCTGTCATGGCTGGAGTGGCGTGAGTGACATCAGTGACTACGCGACCTTGACGGGGGCGCGCGCGGTGAATGATCCGCATGGCACCAACGTGGCGCAGATCGTGCTTGCCGGCATGAGGCGCTCAAGCCCCGGGGCCGTCACCGCGATGCCCGGCTTCGGCGCGTCGTACTCGGATTCGGACATCGCTGCCGTCACCAACTATGTCACCACGCGCTTCGGTTCGAGCGGCTCGCATTTACGGGCCGCCGACATCGGCAAAATGCGCCGTGAGACCGCTCAGTGATTCAAAGTGTCCACGAACTCGCCCAGTGAATGGGATCATCAAGCAGCCGACAGTCGCAAAAAAAGCCCACGATAGACCATGCGGTAGGCGCTGTTGGGGACTCGCCGGCGGCGCGCATTGAGCGTCCCATCGTGGGCTCTAGTAACACATCAGTGATTCTCGTCGCGGCTTGACTCGAAGAGAAACCACGTGCGTCGCTCCGTCTCGTCTATCCAGCTTTCGATCAGGCTCGCGGTGGCGATGTCGCGATGCTCATTCACCATGTCATGCACCACACGCAGACGTGCAGCCAATTCTTGATTGTCTTCGCGCAGTTCCGCCAACATATCCAATGGCTCGACGTAATCTGCATCGTTGTCCGTAATGCGCTGTACCCGGGAGATGTGACCGATGGAGCGCAGCGTGGAACCGCCGGTTTTGCGAATGCGCTCCGCGATGGGATCCGTCATCGCATAGAGTTGATCGGCCGGCTCATCGAGCAGCAAATGCTAGTTGCGGAATGCGCTCCACTCATGTGCCAATGGAAGTTCTTCGTCTTAAGGTACAGCGCAAAACCGTCCGCCAAGATGGCGTTCATTCCACCGGCGATATCCGTTGCGGCCTTTGAGCCCAGATCGGTCGGTGTGATGAGCGGCGAGCGGCGCCTCTGCGCCGCTTGATCGAGGGATGAGGGTTTTGTCTCTCTAGCGTCCATGGGTCAGGGCCTCTGCTTCGCGGTGTCGATGATCCTCAGGCTCGGAATCGGCCAATTCGCGGAACACGGGTGCTGAGGAAATACAGGACGACAGCTGCAAGAACACGCTGAACAGCGCCGAAACGAGCAAGACCACGCAGCTGATTGCACCGGCAATCGTCAGGAGCAGGCTCATGGCCATCGCACCCCTCACAACTCTGATGGACAGACTGTCTATCGAGCAACGGGAAAAGTCTTTTGCGGTCCTGCTGTACTTTGAATAATTCTGCGACGAAGTGAAGCGGACCCCTAATTAGTTGGGGTTGCCGATGCCGGCCGGGTCACTCTGTCCTCGTTCGCGCGGTGAATAATATAGTTGCGAATCGCAGTCGCATCGTCATGACTCAAGACTGATTTGAAGGAAACCATGCCCGCACTCTTGAGCACGCCGTCCAAGACGATGCTGTAGAAGATATCGTTGCCCAAGTAACTCGAACCGCGCAAGTCGGGAACGATGCCCCCGGAAATCACGCTCTCCCCATGGCATACCAGACAGTGCTGATCGAACAGTTCCTCTCCAAACGCGATGGAAGCGGTGTCGGTGGGCTCGGGCGGCGGATTGATGACCAGATGGGTGGGGGCAAGAGGGGGTAGATTTGCGGTGCCGCCGAGTTTGTATACCAAGAGACGGCTGACGTTGCGCAAATTGCCCGAATCCGCCGCCTCGTGTCCCCCGTTCAACGGGTAGACTCCGCCCCAACCGCTCAACACGGCGAAGTATTGCTCACCATTGATTTCAAACGAGCTCGGCGCCGCAATGATGCCGGATTGAGCGAACATCGACCACAGTTTCTGACCGCTGTCGGCGCGATACACGTTGAAGTTGCCGGCGGCATCTCCCTGCGCAACGAGGTTTCCAGCAGTCGTAATGACGCCGCCATTCCAAGGGCCGGCGTAATTGACGCGCCACGCTTCTCGCTGATGGATGGGATCCCACGCCAAGAGAAAGCCGCGGTGCACCGAGGTCGTCGCAAAGCCAACACCGATATTCCATCCGATCGGCGAGGATTGCGGATCTTTCACCGGCAGGAAGTGACTTGCGATTTCGGCCGCCGGGATATACACCAACCCCGTGCCGGGATTGAAGGCCATGGGTATCCAGGTGTGCGCTCCGACGGGGCCCGGCTGGACATCCACGGCCTTGCCGGTGACGCTATATCGAGCGTCGCTATTTTCGATGGGGCGTCCGGTCTTCATGTCGATTCCTTTTGCCCATGAAATCGGCTCGATCGTCTTCGCGGAGATCAGCTTCCCGGTCTTGCGATCGAGCACATAAAAGAAGCCGTTCTTATTGGCTTGCATGATCACTTGGTGGCGGCTGCCTTGAATGTCAAGATCCGCCAAAATCAGTTGTTGAACCGCATCGAAGTCCCACTCGTCCCCCGGTGTGGCTTGGTAATGCCATACGTAGGCGCCGGTATCGGCGTTCAACGCGACAATGGAGGCGGTATATAAGTTGTCGCCTTTATTGACACTGCGCCTACTTTGATTCCAATCACCGGCGTTGCCCGTACCGAAGTAAAGCAGGTTAAGTTTCGGATCGAACGAAATGGCGTCCCAGACAGGTCCACCGCCGCCGAGCTTCCACCACTCACCGAACCAGGTTTTGGCGGCGGCCGCCATGGCCGCATTCTCGAAGGGCTTGGATGGATCGCCGGGAACCGTGAAGAACCGCCAGTCGAGTTTTCCGGTTTCTGCGTCATAGGCGGAAATGTAACCCCGAGTTTCATATTCGCCACCGCTGTTGCCGATGATGACACGACCCTTGATGACTCGAGGAGCTTGCGTGATCGTGTAAGGCTTGTTGCGATCGACCGTGAGTGTGGACCAGACGAGCGTGCCCGATGTGGCGTCCAGGGCGAGGAGCCGACCGTCGAGCGTCGCCACGAAAATCTTATGGTTCCAGGCTGCCACGCCCCGGTTCACGACATCGCAGCAGGCATTGACGCCTAATTCGCGTGGCACCGCCGGATCGTACGCCCAGAGCAGGCTTCCTGTCCTCCCATCGTAGGCCTTGACCATGCTCCATGCCGTTGAGATATAAACGACCCCATCGATCACCAGCGGAGTGGCCTCCTGTCCGCGATTGGTATCGAGGTCGGCGAACCACGCCAGACCAAGTTCCTTGGCGTTCTCGGCGTTGATTTGCTTCAACGGGCTATAGCGCTGTTCACTGTAAGTGCGACCGTAGGACAACCAGTTGCGCGCCTCGGCGTCGGCGTTTTCGATTCGCGCGCCATCCACGGACCCGGTATCGGCCCGCACTCCGTGCGGAGCACCTAAAGCTGCGATGGTAATCAGGACGCTCAGTGCAGATCTCGACAACGCTCGATAACCAGATCCAGGATCACCCCTCAGTTTCATTATCGCCGCCTCCTGTCCGGGATTATCCGGGCGATGCCCGGATCCGCGGATAGCACGTCCGGCTCACTTCGTTCATCGCAGGTTTGCGCTACCAGCGCGCTGCACCTTCTCGGTTGTCGAAGTAGCCCCCCTTAACTTCGCTTGGCGAGATCATCTCTATGCTGGCGCGGCCTCCCGCGTCTATACATTTCCAAGTAGTCTGATTGCGGTTACGCCCTCAGTGTCAGACGGACAGGTCGCGCGTAATTGAACGTATGTGCGAAGTTTGGTTCAAGCCTGCGCAGTAGCGTTTGAATTGGGATCGTGTCCGCCATCTTTCCATCGAACACGACGGCCCTGCAGCGATCGATCACCTTGAGGTGCCGCGTCCGCCTACGCTCGAGCGTACCTGTTGGTGTGCGACTGAATGTCGCCGCCGTTCGTTCGCGGCGCGAGTGAGCCGGATTTGTCGCCTTCGGTCCGGCCCAGTCGCACTAACGCGGTTCATAAAGCGACACCCGATAAACCCTGCAACCCCGTTGTACAGTAGTGGCGGTCGCCGAATACTGTGTGACTTGGGCCATCGGATGATGATCAGAATATTCGCTAGGGACCGCTAGCTCTCATTCCACAGCTCGCCCAGGCGGCGTCCAAAGTTCAGCTCCAGGTCGCTGTGCTTGCCGGAGCCCAGTTCGACAAGCTTCGGAAAACGGGCCGCAGTACCGGGCCACGGCTGTTTCCCGTAGAACGCGGCTGCGCTTTCGTCATAGTCGGCTGGGGTAGGTCCCCCTCCGTGCAGGGTCACGAGGCGTTTGGCCTCCCTGATTGACTGGCCATCGAAGGAGGCCACTCGTCGCGCAAACTGCTCGACGAATGCTTCGAATTCCTGATCGGGAATCGCACGGTTGATCCATCCGTAGCGTTCGGCGAGCGCAGCGTCAAAGTCATCGCAGCCGAGGATGACCTCGAGCGCGCGGCCACGCCCCATGAGATGGGGCAGACTCTCCGCAGCCCCGCCTATGGGGATTAGCCCCGTGCCCACTTCGATCTGCGCGAAGATAGCCCGCTCGAGACTCGCAAACCGGATGTCACACGCCAAGGCGAACTCGGCACCACCGCCTCGCGCTCTGCCGCGCACCGCCGCGACCGACACCGCTGGCAAGCGCGCCAATCGATCAACGATGTCGGTCCAGGAAAAATGACCGTTTGGCTTGCGGGTAACGAGGTTTTTGTAACCGGCGGCGGGACTGAAGTGAGCAATGAAGAAATCGGGGTTGGCGCTGTCGAATACGATCACCTTGAGCTTAGTCTCCGCTTCCGCAAGATCGAGCAGGTGTTCCAGATCTGGCACCGTATTGTCGTCGAACAGGTTGATCGGCGGATTGTCGAAGGTGACGCACCAATAGGCATCGCTCTTACGGGTCAAAGTCAGCTGCTTGAACGATTCACTCATGTCGTACTCCAGTCGCTTCGGATTTCAGGCCTTGAGCTTGGCGAGTTCGGCGCGGGCGGCGCTCACCAGCTCATCATTGGTGTGGGCATGTCCTCTAAGGCCCCATCCCTCCGCAATCGCCTCCGTGAGGATCACCCAGGTTCGATCGTGCAGCGTGGGATCACCCGCCGCGCGTGCCGCGAGCTCGGTCAGTTGTTGAACGATGGCGATCTGCTTCTCACGCTGGGCCAACGCGTCGGTGTTGGTCGTTACGTGGATGCGCACGTAATTGGTATCGCCATCGACGTTGCTCAGCGCACCCTTGGGCAATTCGTGCACGAAAGCCGCCGTATTCTTGCGAAATAGCGCGATGTCGGGGACGCCCTCGACACTCTTGACCACCGCTGCGGCGTCCATCGCAAGCTGATGCACGTTTTGAAACGTGCCCGCGGTCGCGTAAATATCGATCATGGGCATGGCTGCATACTCTCGTTGACTATGATGATCGTCATAGTTAAACTATGATAGTCGTCATAGTCAATAGGAAACGATCAAAAAAGGGTGAGAATGACGAGCGATGTGAAACAACGCATGATTGAAAAGGCGGTGGTGCTCCTTGCGCGCAACGGCCTGCAACGCGCCTCCTTTACTGAGGTACTGGAGGCTTCGGGCGCACCTCGCGGATCGCTTTATCATCACTTTCCCGGTGGCAAGAACGAACTCGTGCTCGCCGCGATGAATGAAGCGAGCCGCCGGGCGCTCGCGACACTGGAAACCTTCAAAGGACAGCCCGCCGATAAAGTCGCCGGAGCGTTCTGCGCGATCTGGGCCAGCGTCCTGACTCGCTCGCGCTTGGAAGCCGGTTGCGCCGTTGTGGCGGTTACCTTGGCGTCTGATTCGCCTCTGCTGCGCAAGCGTGCGGGCGAGATCTTCAAGGCATGGCGCGAATTGCTGAGCCGCATGCTCGCCGAAGGCGGAATACCGGCTGTCCGGGCGGAGGGGCTTGCCGCAAGTCTTATCGCCGCCTGCGAAGGAGCGGTAGCTCTCGCGCGCGCGGAGAACTCCATCACGCCGTTTGATCTCGTCGTGGTCGAACAGCTCAGGGCAATCAAGGCGGCAATCGCTTGACGCCATTTGCAGCGCGGCCGCCGGGAGGCTTCGCCCATCTGGTAATGCGTCAGACGATGGATCGCGACCCAACATATTAATGCAGCGAGAAAAGCCGCCGGATGGTAGCGGCGACGCGATCCGCTAATCGCCCTTCGCCCTGCGCCGCGTCGGCATGGGGGTCGAGCAGCACGCGATTAGCCATCTGCAAGCTCGCCAACGTTTCGCTCAGTTCCTCGGCAATCTCGGGCCGAGCCTCAAGCAGGGGAGAGAGCGCCTCCTTCGATATCTCATAAACCACCGCTCGGGTCAGTGCGAAGACTCGGCCATTCAACGGCTCGCCTGTGAGCAGTCCGCTTTCACCGAAATAGTCGCCGGTCGCCAATCGGGCGACCTCGCGCTCGCGGCCATTCTCCTGGGTCGAGCGAATCAGCACGCCGTAACTCACGACGAAGAGGGCCTGCATGATGGTGCCAACCTCTACGATCACCTCGCTCGGCTTGTACTCCGTGCGCCGCATTTGCGATGCGAGTGCAGTTTTCTCTTGCACCGTCAAGGTTGAGAACAGCGATACCCCAGCAAGGAGACTTTCAGGAATGCCCAATCGGTGCTTGTCGACTGAGGTGGTAATTGTTGCGGCGGCCGCCAAACGCGGCGAGAACTGCGCTCCCACCGCGGCCGCCGCCCGGAAGAGCCGATCGTAGAGCTCATTTTGCGCCTGGGGCACGATGCTGATGTCCTCAACCGCAAACGTCATCTCGTAGTCAATCATCTCGGCGCTGAGATCCTTGATGGTCACGGACGGCTCGGGCGCCCGCAGGATCTGGCCGCTGCTGAGCAGCACCTCCTTCAGCAAGTGGCAACCCGTGACGGGGGTGATGGAGGGGTCTAATTTGACTCGAATGCTCGTGCTGTGAGCTCGGGTGGGTGCGCTGCAATTCACCAACTTCGCTTTCGCGACGACGCTATTGGGGATGATGGCCACATCCTGATTGGCGGTCAGGATGTGGGTCGCACGCCAATTGGTCTCAATGACAAACCCCTGGACCGTGTCGTCTACAACGATCCAGTCGCCAACCCCATAGGGCCGTTCAATGTTAAGAACGATGCCGGAGAAAACATCCCCGAGCGAGCTCTGCAGAGCAAGACCGAGGATGATTGCCACAGCGCCGGAGGTCGCCAGAAGTCCTCTCACAGGCAGATCGAAAACCTCGACGATGATCATGAACGCGGCCGACAGATAGATAAGCGCCGCCAATAGATCCTTGATGAGCTGCGATTCGCGCGGTCGCCGTCCCAGCACCAAGAACGCTCGCAACAATCCAACGAGAAGCCATGCCGCACCAAGCCACCAGAAGGCCTCCAACGCACCGACCAGCAGTCGCTGCGATTCGTCGCCGCTTCCTAAGCCGGGGCGAAATGGAACGACTCCAACCGCCAGCATTACGCCTGTCGTGACGGCGAAGAGTAGAAACCGAATTGGCCAGCGCATCCGCAATCAGGAACAATCGCCGGGCTGCTGACGCGCTGAACGCATCTACTTCTCTTTCATTCCATGGGCGACGCGCTCACCGAGATCCTTGTCGACTTTTCTCCAGTAATCGACTGCCCGAGCGAGAACCGGTTCGGACACTCCATTCTTAAGGTGCCCGATGATATTGCTCAACAACCGTCCGCGCGCGGCCTCATCGAGGACGTGACGCACCAAGGTGCCGCCCTGACCGAAGTCATCGTCCGCGGCCCGCAGGGTGTACGCCTCGCGCACCATGTCGCCGTCGGCGTACCACAGACCCGCATTGTCAGTGCGCTCCGGATCGGCCTTGGGGCCACCGTAGGAGTTCGGGGCGTACACAGGATCTAGCACATTCTGAATGCGCATGGCTCCGTCCTTGCTATAGCAGTGAACAG
>Ga0209248_10000682_pt1 | contig 10811 bp, 10 predicted proteins | sample BogFormECP04_OM1_FD_188241 | JGI IMG/M metagenome (GOLD analysis project Ga0209248, IMG submission 188241) | Bog forest soil microbial communities from Calvert Island, British Columbia, Canada - ECP04_OM1 (SPAdes) (version 2) | ecosystem: Environmental > Aquatic > Freshwater > Wetlands > Bog ... | reverse complement strand
GTTTCCAAGGTGGTCAAGGGTGGTCGGCGATTCAGCTTCACCGCTTTGGTCATCGTCGGTGACGGCAACGGGATGGTCGGTGTCGGCTACGGCAAGGCCAAGGAAGTCCCGGCCGCGATCGCCAAAGGTGTCGAAGAGGCGCGTAAAAGCTTCTTCCGGGTGCCGCTGCTCGGCGGCACTATTACCCATCCGGTGCAGGGTGAGGCCGCGGCGGGCGTTGTGCTGTTGCGTCCGGCCAGCCCCGGTACCGGCGTGATTGCGGGCGGTGCCGTCCGTGCGGTGCTGGAATGCGCTGGCGTGCGCGACATTCTGGCCAAGTCTTTGGGCAGCGACAATGCGATCAACGTGGTGCACGCCACGGTGGCCGCGCTCAAGCTTTTGCAGCGGCCCGAGGAGGTGGCCGCCCGGCGTGGACTGCCGATCGAGGACGTCGCGCCGGCCGGCATGCTGCGCGCGCGGCGGGAAAGTGAGCAGCTGGCCGCCGCTGGAAAAACGGCCAACACTGCACGTGAAGGAACGGCATAACCATGGCCTCTGAAAAAACCATGGCCCCCGAAAAAGCCACGGCAAAAGCAGCACCAGAGACTCAGCTGAAGATCACCCAGGTGCGCAGCACGATCGGTGCCCGCTGGAAGCAGCGAGAGAGCTTGCGCACCTTGGGACTTCGACGGATTCGCCATTCGGTCGTCCGCGAGGACAACGCGCAGACCCGCGGACTGATCGCGGCCGTGCGTCACCTCGTTCAGGTGGAGCCGGCGGGAGGTAATAGCAAATGACGATCAAACTGCACGACCTGGCGCCTGCGCCCGGGTCGAAAACCAAGCGCACCCGCGTCGGTCGCGGTGAGGGGTCCAAGGGTAAGACCGCGGGCCGTGGCACCAAGGGCACCAAGGCGCGCAAGAACGTGCCGGTGACCTTCGAGGGTGGGCAGATGCCGATTCACATGCGGCTGCCTAAGCTCAAGGGCTTCCGCAACCGGTTCCGCACCGAATACGAGATCGTCAACGTTGGGGACATCAATCGGTTGTTCCCGGAAGGCGGTTCGGTCGGTGTCGACGAGCTGGTGGCTAAGGGCGCGGTGCGCAAGAACGCGCTCGTCAAGGTCCTCGGCGACGGCAAGCTGACCGCCAAGGTGGATGTCACCGCCCACAAGTTCAGTGGCAGCGCGCGGGAGAAGATCACCGCCGCCGGGGGCTCAGCAAGCGAGCTCTAGGCTTGCGGGCGCGCACCCAGCACGTCGCGGAACAGCGCTTGGCGCAAGGCCAGTTCGCGTGGATCGCTGCACAGGTGAAAGCCCAGCCGGTTCATCACATAGGCGAACCCGGTTCTGGTTTCGGGGTCCGCGAAGCCAAACGAGCCGCCGAAACCTGGTGTGCCGAAAGCCTTGTCGGACGACCCGAATACACACAACGGCACCGGTTTTGCCAGTCCCAGCGAATAGACGAGGTCGACATGCAGCACTTTGTCTCGCAGCCCACCGCTTGGTGGGGTAGGGAACGCCGCGAGTTCTTCCAGCACCGGTTGGGTCAGGCCAAGCGCAGCATTCCCGGACGCAGCGGCACCGTAAAGCTGGGCAACGGCGCCGGCTGTCCCGATTCCGTTGGCCGACGGAATCTCGATGGCGCGTACGTCGTCGCGGTTGTAGTCGCCGCCCCAGGGGCTCACGTCGCGCGGAAGGCGACCGGCACGGGTGATCAGTCCGACCGGGTTGAGCGAAGCGGCGACGAGGCCGGCCGGCAAGGTATTGAGGTGCAGCAGGGATTCCGCGCGCGACCAGTGGTGCAGGTGCGCTACCCGGTCGCGCCGCACTGAATCCGGCAGTCCGATATGCAGGTCCAGCCCCATCGGCCCGGCAATCTCGTCGGCGAGGAAGCGGCCCAGTGTACGTCCGGCCGGGTCGGTTCGACGGATGAGCTCGGATTCGTACCAGCCCAGCGTGATCGCGTGGTACCCGTGCCGACTGCCCGGTGGCCACGCCGGCTTCTGGGCTGCCAGCATCGCCGAAAGCCTTGCCGGGTCGGCGACATCGCGCACGGTCGGCGGCGGTTTCAGCACACACAGTCCGGCTTGGTGGCCCAGCAGTTGCCGCACGGTCACATCAGCCTTACCGGCCTGTGCGAACTCCGGCCAGAGGTCGACGACTTTGTCGTCGTAGCCGAACAATCCGTGCGACACGGCCATCGCGACGGCAAGGGCGGCAATACCTTTGGTCGTCGAAAACATATTGACCATCGTGTCGTGCTGCCACGGCGCTTTGGTGATGCCATTGGCATAGCCGCCCCACAGGTCGACCACTTTGACGCCGTTGCGATAGACGGCCATCGCGGCGCCGACCTCCCGACCCGACGCGAAGTTGGCGCGAAATGCATCGGCGACCTTGCCGTAACCCTCGTCGACGTCTCCGCCGACCCGGTCCGGCGACACGGTGACTTTGAGAACCATGGAGTGGTTATATCGCGCCCGGCCGGTGAAAACGGGCGGGTTAATCGAACTGGCTGGACTACCCGGAGTGCGTGCCGAACCAGTCCGCACAGTCGCATCTGCCACTTGCGTCCCTACGCGCGGCGGGGTACACCAAATGGGGCATCCATTCTCTGGGTTACTCGTGGGCTTGGTGTGGCGCAATCGGCAAGCCGGTACGGCAATTCAGCGCAGCTGCGGAATGACTTCTGCGGCAAGGCGTTCCATCTGCTCGCGATCCTCTGCCAGGTCACGGCCGACCGGGTTGAGCAGAATCATCTCTGCGCCGGCGTCGATGACTTCGCGCAATCCGGCCGCGACATCGTCGGACGTGCCGGACACCGGCACCGACTCGATGCCCGGCATCGCGCCGTAGATGCGGTTTAACCCGGCAAGGACGCGTTCGCGGGCCTTCGCCGGGTCGTCATCGATCATCAGGTAGACGCGCTTGCCGATGCTGAACTTGGCGGGATCCTTGCCCTGTTCGTCAAGCTCATGCCGCACCGTTTTCACCGCCTCGACGAACTTCGCGGTGCTCGACGAACCGGCGCCGAGGAACGCGTCGCCGTGGCGCACCGCCCGGGCCAGCGCCTTGGGGGCCTGGCCGCCGAACCAGATCGGCGGATGCGGCCGCTGCACGGGTTTCGGCTGGATCGGCAGGCCGTCAACCTGGCGGAACCGGCCCTGAAACGTCACCCGCGGCTCGTCGGACCACGCCGCCTTCATCAACTCCAGGCCCTCGGTGAAGCTGCTGATGTAGGTGGCTTTGTCCACCCCGAACGCGGCGAACGCGCGGAAGCCACCGCCGGGCGCCACGCCGACGTCGAGCCTGCCGTGGCTGAGCCGATCGACGGCGGTCACCGCCGAGGCCAGCTGAAGCGGATCGTGCAACGACGAGACCAGCACGGCAACGCCGAGCCGCAGTCGTTCGGTGCAGGCCGCGGCATAGGCCAGGAGTTCCAGCGGCGCCAGCAGCGGCGCCTCCCCGACGGTCTGTTCGAGGACCCAGCCGCCCTCGAACCCGAGCTTTTCGGCCCGAGTCAGGTAGTCGCGCAGACCGGCTCCGGCTAACTGTCCAGCACCGGCCGGGTCAAGTTGATGGATCGAGATGGAGAATCGCACCCCACCACCGTACGGTCCGCATTCCGGGGCCGCGGCGGCACTCACGGCCATCGGTAGGCTCAATATATGTTTGCCTTCTTGCCCGACCCGCCCGGTATCGACGACGTGCGCACGTTTGCCCGCCGGGTCGACACCGCCCGCCACCACGGCGTACCCAAAGGCTGCGTACTCGAACTCGACCTACGCGTCGCGCCGCCGGAAGCCGGCGGCGTGGATCCGCTGACAATCATCAGCGGCGGCGGCCGTCCCCTGGTGCTGCGCGAAGCGGTATCCGCGCTGCACCGGGCCGCCGACGATCCGCGGGTCGCCGGCCTGATCGCGCGGGTGCAGCTTCCTGCGGCCGCGGCGGGGCCGGTTCAGGAGCTGCGGGACGCCGTCAAGGCTTTCACCGCGGTGAAGCCGTCGCTGGCGTGGGCCGAGACGTACCCCGGAACGCTGTCCTACTACCTGGCGTCGGCGTTCGGTGAAGTGTGGATGCAGCCGTCGGGAACCGTCGGGCTGATCGGCTTCGCCACCAACGCCCTGTTCTTGCGCGACGCGCTGGAGAAGGCCGGCATCGAAGCGCAGTTCATCGCCCGCGGTGAATACAAGTCGGCGGCAAACCTTTTCACGCAAGCCCGCTACACCGATGCACATCGAGAAGCCGATACCCGGCTGTTGGAGAGCCTGCGCGCCCAGGTGTGGAAGGCGGTCGCCGACTCCCGCGGCATCGGCCCGGACTCCCTCGATGCGCTGGCCGACCGTGCGCCGCTGCTCCGCGAAGACGCCGTGACCTCGGGCCTGATCGATCGTGTCGGATACCGCGACGAGGCATATGCGCGTATCGCAGAACTCGTTGGCGCCGAAGGAATTACGCCGGAGACCGGTGACGCCGACGGCGACGATGCGCCGCCGCGGCTCTACCTGAGTCGCTATGCCCGCTCCACCGCGCCGGGTGGATCCCCATTGCCGCCGGTGCCCGGGCGCAGACGCAAGTCGACATTCGCGGTCGTCACGGTCGCGGGTCCGATCGTCAGCGGCCGCGGCGGCCGGGGGATAGTGCCGTTCGGCAACTCCAGCGCCGGCGCCGACACCATCGCGGCGGGTCTACGTGAGGCGGCCGCCGATGATTCGGTGTCCGCGATCGTGTTGCGGGTCGACTCTCCGGGTGGTTCGGTCAGCGCGTCGGAAACCATTTGGCGAGAAGTGAAGAAGGCACGCGACCGCGGCAAACCGGTGGTGGCGTCGATGGGCGCGGTCGCCGCTTCCGGCGGCTATTACGTCGCGATGGGCGCCGACGCGATCGTGGCGAACCCCGGCACGATCACCGGTTCGATCGGTGTGATCACCGGCAAGCTGATCGCCCGGGACCTGAAGGAGCGACTGGGTGTCGGGTCGGATGCGGTGCGCACCAACGCCAATGCCGACGCCTGGTCGATCGACGCACCGTTCACCCCCGAGCAACACGCCCGCGTCGAGGCCGAGGCGGACCTGTGCTACGCCGACTTCGTGCAGCGGGTCGCCGAAGGGCGCAAGCTGAGTACCGATGCGGTAGAGGCAGTCGCCCGAGGCCGTATCTGGACGGGTGCGGATGCCCTCGGGCACGGCTTGGTCGACGAACTCGGTGGCCTACGCACTGCGGTCCGCCGGGCCAAGGTGCTGGTGGGCTTGGACGAGGACGCCAAGGTCAACATCGTCGGCTACCCGGGCTCGTCGCTGTGGGACTTCCTACGGCCACGCCCGTCCTCGCAACCGGCGGCAGCATCGTTGCCGGATGCGTTGGGCGCGTTGATCGGCCAGTCGGTGGCCGCGATCATCGAGCAGGCCGAGCGGACGTTGAGCGGTGCCAGCGTGCTATGGCTGGGGGAGTCTCGTTTCTAGCCCGCGAGTGTGCCGCTGACGTAGATGATTTCGCCAAGCGGTTCGTCATCCTCGGGGTCGGGGAGCTCGAGTCCGTCGCGGTTGTACAACTCCGCACGGGGGGTGCCGACAGCATCCCATCCCTTGCTGCGCAGGTATTCGACGACGTGGCTGCGCTCGCCGGTGTACACCAGCGACGGCATATCGATGTCGATGTGCTCGCGAAACGCCGCAGTCCGCTCCCGAACCCGCTCAGGGTCCAAATCCCTAAGGCCGGGAACGTATTCGGTAGCAACGGTGCTGCCCGCCGCGCTCATTGCGGTGATGTTGTCGAACAACCGGTCCTGGGCTTCGGGCGGCAGGTAGATCAGCAGACCTTCGGCCAGCCACGCCGTCGGTGCGTGCGTATCCAGGCCGGCCGCGCGCAGTGCCGTCGGCCAGTCGTAGCGTAGATCGATTCCGACGGTGCGGCGCTCGGCGGTGGGCTGCGCGCCGATACCGGCCAGCGTGGTCGTCTTGAACTCGATCACTCGCGGCTGATCGACCTCATAGACCACGGTTTCGTCCGGCCAATCCAACCGATAGGCCCTGGAGTCCAGGCCGGACGCCAGGATCACCACTTGACGCACACCCGCGCCCACGGCTGCCAGCAGCGCGGAGTCAAAGTATTTGGTGCGCACGGATATTCCGTTGATCATTGCTTCCGTACGCGCCGGCGATGCGTTTTCGATCGCCGATAAGTCGAGCGAGCCGTCGATCAGCTTCACAAAAAAGTCCAGCCCGACGGCGCGGACCAGCGGCTCGGCGAACGGATCGTTGATCAGCCCGCGCGGATCCTTCGTCGCCATCGCCCGCCCGGCGGCGATCATCGTCGCGGTCGCACCCACACTGGATGCCAGATCCCAGCTGTCGTCATGCGTGCGCGGCATGGCCGTCCTAACCGAGGGTGGCGGCGACGTAGCTCATGTTCCGGAACATCGCCATCGACTCGTCTTCCGGGAAGGTAAATCCGTTGCGCTGGTACAGCTCCGGGGCCGGATGCGCGATCACCTGCCAGTTGTGGCCGGTGAGGTAGTCGACAACGATACTGCGCTCGCCCTGGTAGAACAGGTCGGCCGGGTTGAGGTCGAAACCTGCGCGGCGCCAGCGCTCGCCGATGCGTTGCACGCTTTCGTGGGAGAAGGCGTCTGGGTCGGAGATGTGCTCGGTGGCGAGTTGACTCCCGGGCGCGCTGAGCGCGGTGATGTTGTCGAATAATCGGTCCTGGGCCTCGGGTGGCAGGTAGGGCAGTAGCCCTTCTGCGCTCCACGCCGTCGGCTTGTTGACGTCGAAGCCCTGCTGCCGCAACGCTGTTGGCCAGTCATCACGCAGATCGATGCTGACCGTGCGGCGCTCGGCGGTCGGGTTGGCGCCGAGATCGGCCAAGGTGTTGGTCTTGAAGTCGATCACCTGTGGCTGGTCGATCTCGTAGACCACCGTCCCGGCCGGCCACGGTAGCCGGTAGGCCCTGGTGTCCAGGCCGGAAGCCAGGATGACCGCCTGCCGAATGCCGGCGCCGGTAGCAGCGATGAAGAAATCGTCGAAAAACCTCGTCCGCACGGTCATTTGCTCAGCGCGGGTTCGGTCACTCAGCGTTGGGTCATCGCCCAGGCTTACCTCTCCGTCGATCAGGCGGATAAACGGCACCAAGCCCACCGCGCGTACCAGCGGGTCGGCGAATGGATCGTTGAGCAGCGGGTCGGGCCCTTGTGAGGCCAGTGCACGCGAGGCGGCCACCATCGTCGCGGTCGCCCCCACGCTGGATGCCGGGTCCCAGCTGTCGCCGTCGAATCTTCCGGATTGGGCGTGTGTCATGGTTGGTCGCTCCTACTCGTTGTCGGTAAGCGAGTCGTCGGTCAGCGTGCCGTGCACGTACTGACGGTCGGCGAACGGCAAGTCGTCCTGTTCGATGGGCGGAAGACCGTTGGCCGCGAACATTTCCCGGATAGTGTTGCCGGTCATCTGCCACCCGTGGTCGGACAGGTAGCGCGCCGCCTCGTTGCGATCGCCGAAGTAGACCAGCTCGGTCATGTCGAGATCGAGTCCGTGTTTACGCCAGCGCTCGGACACGGTTCGCATGCGTTCTTTGATCCGCTCCTCATGTGACGGATCGCGGGTGGGCCCGCTTTCGGTCGCGATGCGGCTGCCCGGCGCGCTGAGCGCGGTGATCGTGTCGAGCAGGCGGTCCTGCGCGTCGGGCGGCAGATAGCCCAGCAGGCCTTCGGCGCTCCATGCGCTGGGCTGATCAGGCTCGAAACCAGCCGCACGCAGCGCGGTCGGCCAGTCGTCGCGCAGATCGATGGCAACCGCGCGCCGAAAAGCGGTGGGCTGGGCGCCCAGCTCGGCGAGGGCGCGGGATTTGAATTCGATGACTTGCGGCTGATCGATCTCGTACACCGTGGTGCCGGCCGGCCAGGGCAGTCGGTAGGCGCGGGCATCCAGTCCGGACGCCAGGATCACCGCCTGCTTGATGCCCGCGTTCGTCGCCTCGATGAAGAACTCGTCAAAGAATTTGGTGCGGACCGCCATGTTGTCGGTCATCCGCTGGATGCCCGGGGGAGATCCGTCGCTGTCGTCCTCGAGGTCGGCGGGCGTGAGCTCACCGGTAGCCAATCGGGTGAACAGGTCCAGGCCCACCGCCCGAACCAGCGGCTCGGCGAACGGGTCATTGATCAGTGGCTGTTCGGTCTTGCTCGCCATCGCGCGGGCCGCCGCAACCATCGTGGCGGTGGCGCCGACGCTCGAGGCCAGATCCCAGGTGTCGTCATCGGTGCGTGCCATCGCTACCCCCCTACAAGAAGCCGAGTTGATACTTAGCCAATATAACGAGCTTACCACGCCGCCTAATTCCCACTTATCCACGCATATTGCCGAAACCCATGTCACAACTGGCCATTCGCGCCACGCTTTGGCCATGGCGTACGCAGTAGCAGGAAAGCGAGTGGTCATCACCGGCGCGTCATCGGGCATCGGTGCCGCCCTGGCCCGGCGGCTGGCCGGCCACGGCGCGGTGGTGGGACTGATCGCCCGCCGCTCGGAACGTCTTGCCGAGATCCTGGCGGATTGTCGCAGAACCTCGGCCGACTCGACGATGTGGGTGGCCGATCTGGCTCACACCGCGACGGTCGGCGAGCTGGGGTTGCGGGCATGGGACGAGCTGGGCGGCATCGACGTCCTGGTCAACAACGCCGCCATGCCGAAGCGCCGGGCCGTCGACGCGCTGGAACCGGCCGAGGTCGAGGACGTCATGCGAGTCAACTTCCTGGCCCCGATGCGGCTGACGTTGGCCGTCTTGCCCCGGATGCTCGCGCGCGGGCACGGCGTCATCGTCAACGTGTCCAGCGTGGGTGGCCGGCTGGGCATCATCCACGAGGCTGCCTATTGCGCCAGCAAGTTTGCGCTCTGCGGCTGGAGCGAGTCGATGGCCGTCGACCTGCACGGCACCGGCGTCCGCGTGAAGCTGATCGAGCCGGGGCCCGTCGACACCGAGATCTGGGATCAGCCGGGCAGCGAGGAACCCCTCTACCAGGGGCCCAAGGTGCCGGCCGACCAGGTGGCCGACGGCATCATCGCGGCGCTGGGCAGCGATCGTTTCGAGCATTATCTGCCTGACATGAAGGCGGTCGTCGACGCCAAAGACGCTGACCTCGACGCCTACATCGCCGGCGCGGCCGCGATGGCAGCAACATGAAGGCGCTGGTGTTCGGCGTACCGCCCGAGTCGTCGGATGGACCCGACGACGCACTGACGCACAGTCCCGTCGCGTTGCAGGAAGTAGCGGATCCCCAACTGCTGCACGATGATTGGGTGATCACCCGACCCCGGCTGACCGGGATTTGCGGCTCGGACTCCAAGCAGATCTTGCTGGACTTCGGCGAAGGTGACGCCGACAACGCGATGGCGGCCTTTTGCTCGTTTCCGCAAGTGATGGGCCACGAGGTGGTCGCCGACGTGGTGGAAGTGGGGCCGAAGGCTCGCGGGCTGGACGTAGGTCAGCGCGTCGTGCTCACCCCGTGGCTGTCTTGCGGGCCGCGGGGTATCGAGCCGCCCTGCCCGGCCTGCCAGAACGGCGACTACAGCCTGTGCTGGAGCTTTTGCGACGGCGACATCAAGCCCGGGATCCACACCGGCGTATCGGCCGATGTGACCGGTGGCTATGCCGAGCTGATGCCGGCCCACGACAGCATGCTGTTCGCGGTGCCCGAATCGGTGCCCGACGAGTTGGCGGTGTTCGCCGACCCGTTCTCGGTGTCGCTGCACGCCATCACCCGCCACCCGCCGCCGCGATCGGGCCGGGTTCTGGTCTACGGCGCCGGCTCGCTGGGGCTGTGCGCGGTGGCGATCCTGCGTGCCCTCTACCCGGATGTGGCGGTCGCGGTGGTGGCTCGTTTCGATGCCCAGGCGCAGCTGGCCCGCCGGTTCGGCGCCGCCATCGTGTTGGCGCACGAGCCCCGGCTGGCCGTCATCGAAGAGCTGGTGAGCTGGGGTGGCGGCCGGCTATGGCAGCCACTGCAAGGGTTGCCGATGGCACACCCCGGCGCCGTCGACGTCGTCTACGACACCGTCGGGAAACCCGAGACGTTCGAAGTCGGCGTGCGGGTGCTGGCGTCGCGCGGGACGCTGGTGAAGGCCGGGGTGCATGCGCCAGGCCGGTGGGAGTGGAGTCCGTTGTACTTCAAGGAGATCAGCTGGGTGGGCAGCAACGCATTCGGGGTCGAGGAGGTCGACGGGCAGCGCAAGCACGCGATCGAGCACTACCTCGATCTGGTTGTCGACGGCCGAATTGATCTGCGTCCCATGCTGACTCACACCTTCCGGCTCGACCAATGGCGGGACGCCTTCCTGTCGATCGCCAACCAGGGCGAAAGCGGCGCGGTCAAGGTGGCCTTCGACCAGCGCTAGCAGTGAGTCACCGTGGCTTGAATGTGTAGGTCTCGCCGTGAGCGAGGTCATCGCTCACGGTCGCTCCTTAAGGAGTGCCTTCCCAGTGCTTGGCAAGGGGCGTGCCCGCGAACCTCTCGTTCATCGCTCGGGACAGCACCAGCACAGAGCTGCGCGGACGGTGATTCACCACAAGACGCTGGGCCTTCCCGGCAGCGTCGAAGACGACCAGAACGATGACGTAGAGGGGCACACCGCGAACGGATGAGGTGTAGTCCTCGAGGAAACTGCTCTCCCCGCAAGGGCCGGCGTAGTGAAACTCTTGGAACTCGTAGATCTCTTTCGCCGCGACCACGACTTCGTGGACGGCTGCGGCGCCTTGGATTGCGCCGTCCCACGCCGGGCCCTCTCCGGTTACATCGTCGGCAAGGTTGTCCAGCCACGCCGGGTAGTAGGGCTTGCCCATGTAT
>Ga0209248_10000680_pt1 | contig 10815 bp, 12 predicted proteins | sample BogFormECP04_OM1_FD_188241 | JGI IMG/M metagenome (GOLD analysis project Ga0209248, IMG submission 188241) | Bog forest soil microbial communities from Calvert Island, British Columbia, Canada - ECP04_OM1 (SPAdes) (version 2) | ecosystem: Environmental > Aquatic > Freshwater > Wetlands > Bog ... | reverse complement strand
CGCGCGGTGTCTTAGTCAGGATTCTCGCCCTGGGCTTGCGATCACGACTACATAGCCGTCGGGGTCGCGGAGCCACATCTCTCGATGCCCCGCGTTCGGATTGACTTTCGGTTCCTCGATGACCTCGGCTTTCAGCGAGCGAGCACGCTCAACTGCAGCGTCGAAGTCGTCCACCTCGAACCAGAGCAGGACTCCATGTCCAACCGGCGCCGCGTCCGCGTTGATGAGATTAGGGTGATCCTCCTCGTCCCATGCATGGAGCTGCAGGATCATGCGACCGTCGATCAGCAGCCGATCGTAGCTATTGCGATGCTCATGTTCGGGCAGTCCTTTGACTCCGAGCAGCTGTTGATACCAACGGCGGCTCACGCGCACATCGCGCACGGCAATCAGAGGCTGGGACTGAACGCTTCCTTTTTGAGATGCAGACTTTGTCATCTCCTAATCTCCGATGGAGTCTTGCGCAGACGTCGTGCCGCGATGACAGCGACGGCGACGAAGAATATCCAGAACAAGATTGCACCGATGCCAAAGGCGATTCGCCCAATCAGAGTGTTGGCAACGGGCGAAGTCCCAATCGGAGTGCTCATGGTGAACGCTCGCGGGCCGGAGCCTATCGATACCCACGAGAAAAGCGCGCCCATGGTCCCCACGATTCCCAGGACTAACAGTTGTTGCGTCACATACAACCAAAGCGGCGCGTTGGCGGGCAGATTTCCGTTGGCATCAACGCGCCCGACGCCGTAGCCGATGATGATCGCAAATCCTGCCAGTACGAATATGAGTCCAAAGGAGTATTGCACCAGCAGCGGAGGCGCGTCCGTCGTCGGATGCCACCCGGGAACTAAGAGTTTGGCAGTGAGGGGAGTGGCGGCGAGTCCTAGTACTATAAAAAGCAGCGCGACGAGAAACGCTACGCGCGGGGAGAGTTGCGATTTCGAGTCCATCTGGCAACGACAGTGTCAGTCGGCGGATTTCTCGGCTAAGCCTCGCTCACTACCATGCCATTCCTTGCCAAAGGAGTCATTGCGCTTCGATGGGGGCGTTGTCGATGCGGCTTTGCTTCCATACATCGGGGATGAATTCGTGATTGCGGATGGCGCCGTCGCCAATCATCACGAAGACGGCGGGTCCGCGCTGCACGATTTTCCGAGCGGTCATGCCGGGGAGGACCTTATCGAGGATGCCCGAGTAAAGCTGAGCGAAGTTGTCGGCCGAGCCAGCGTCGCGGAACGCGAGCATCCAGAGCACGGTCAGCGATTTGCCCTTTTGCAGAGCTACGATCCGATCGCCTGCCCACTTGGTGGACGCTTCGACGTAGGGCGTACCTTCGCCCATCGTCCGCTCGAGCATGATCTTGAGCATCAGCTCGCCGAGCGTGTCCTCGTCGACTTTTTTCCAATCGTGCAGAACCTTCTCATAGCCGGTGAGCTTGACGTCTTTGGCGGGCGTTGGATGGTCGAAGTAAAGCTCGGGATGCATGATCTGCTGGGTGGATAGCGACGGCCCTTTGAGCAGCGCGTCGACGCCGTCCCACTTGTGGCGATGGTAAGCCTCGGCGACGAAGCGGGCGCCCTCGGTGTACTGGAAAATAAACGGGTAAGTCATCGCGCGCGGCTTGTCTTCCATGCGTCCCATGAAGACGGGAACGATGTCCTGCAGATGGGTGTCGAAGTAGTCGATCGTTTGGTCATCGACGCGCCCGGTCACCACCGAAAATCCCGACAAGGTCGCGTCGCCTTCGACTACCGCCTTGTAGGCCAGCGTGCGGTCGGTATTGCCCTTGTACTTCTGCAGCGTGGCGCCCATGCCGAAGTGCTGGTCCTGAAGCGCGTGCGTCAGCTCGTGCCCGAGGACACCCGCCGTTTCGAGCTTCAGCATGCCGGTGACGGCGTTGCGATACTGCGCAGGCAGCTCGATCGCCAAAGGCCGATCGATGATGACGATGTCGCGGTGGTGGTCGTCGTAGAAGCCGGCAATCTCGAGCGTCATGTCGGCGAGGTCTTTGCGGCCGAATTCCAGATCGGGCGGCAGGAGACCGATCAGCTTGTTCTCCTCGATGCCGACCTCGATTTCCTGCTCGCTTACCTCGCGCGCGAACTTAGCGGTGAACCTAGCCTTGGTCGCTTCGACGCCAAGATAGGTGACCGGAACATCGGCGGTGAACTTGAGCCCGCGAATCTTCTCGACTCGCGCTTTCACCACGCCCGCCTCGTCGCCGCTCAAGGTGCCATCTACCTGGGCAGCCGCGACGTGGCAGAACAATGCGCCGACGACGCATGCGGATGCGATCAGCGCGATGAACCGAAGACGGATTCCCCCCAAGATGCCCTCTCCCCTTTCAGCCATCCCTGCTTAACGGGGATTCCGATCGGAGGCAATCATGCGGCGGCTCATGACTGGACGTGTTTCGGCACCGCACTGTCCCTGACGCCCAAGCCACGGAAGGCAAGCGCCAGAAGTCTCTTCACACGCGCTTCTCCGGCTGCGTTTGGAGGGATGCGCCATAACAGGCCCACAAGCACCAGGAAATCCTCGGGGTTGTTTCCGCGACGGATATCGCCTGAACCTTCGCAGGCATTGATCAATTCGCGGACCGCACCCAGTATCGGCCGGTAGGTTTTTTCTTGAATGTCCTGATCCGACGTCGCCGCATGGACGATGTCCGCCACCCCGTACTTCATTCTTCCGAATTTTGCCAACCGGTCGCACCAGATACGTAAGGCTTGAAGCGGGGGGTGTTTGGCAAGCAGCACGGGAGCAAGCGCTACGAGATTATCGATCTCCTTGCGATACACGCCAAGGACCAAAGACTCGCGGCTCGGAAAATGGCGATAGAGTGTGCCGGCGCCGACCCCAGCCGCTTTAGCAATTGAGTTGAGGGAGGCAGCCGGATCTGTGGCGAGCGCGTCGCGGGCCACATCCAGAATGCGATCCCTGTTAGCCCGCGCATCTGCGCGCAAATTCTCGTCGTCGACCATCAGCTCTTGACTAAACGGAGAGTTCTCCGGTACGCTCCGGACGCAACCGGAGAGTTATCCACTTTATTCCGGTTCGCAGCGTATATGCAATACAAAAAACTTGGTCACACAGGTCTTGACGTCTCTCCCATCTGTATCGGCTGCATGGGCTTTGGCGATCCTTCCCGCGGCTATCCGAGCTGGTCGCTCGATGAGGACGCCAGCCGCTCGCTGATTCGCCACGCGATCGAGGCGGGCATCAACTTCTTCGACACCGCCAACATGTATTCGAATGGGAATAGCGAGGAGATCCTGGGTCGGGCGCTAAAGGATTTCACCAATCGCGACAGTGTAGTCATCGCTACCAAGCTAGCCGCGCCCATGCGCAACGGCCCCAACGCTGTCGGGTTGTCACGTAAGGCGATCATGACGGAGATCGACCATAGTCTGACGCGGCTTGGCACCGACTACATCGACGTCTACCAGATCCATCGGCGCGATCAGCTGACTCCGTGGGAAGAGACGCTCGAGGCGCTCCACGATCTCGTGAAGATGGGCAAAGTGCGCTATCTCGGCGCCTCCTCAATGATGGCGTGGGAGTTCAGCAAGGCGCTGCACCTACAGAAAGCAAACGGCTGGGCGCGCTTCGTGTCATTGCAGGACAGGTACAATCTGATCGCGCGCGAGGAAGAGCGCGAGATGTTGCCGCTCTGTGCCGACGAAGGTGTGCAGACAATCGTTTATAGTCCGCTTGCGCGTGGCCGCCTCGCTCGACCGTGGGGGGCGACCACTGCGCGGTCAGAAGCCGAGCGCAACGCAGCCAGGCTCGACGAGGCCACTACAGAGAGCGATCAAAAAATCGTCGCGGCGGTGGGTGCAGTTGCGGTGGAACGTGGCATCAGCCAAGCGCAGATCGCATTGGCGTGGCTGCGTCGCAATCGCGTCGTAGCCGCGCCAATCGTGGGCGCGCTCAAGACCAGGCACATCGACGACGCGCTCGCGGCGCTCTCGATCACGTTGACGGACGACGAGGTTGGCAGACTCGAGGCGCCTTACACCACCCGTCTGGATAGCCAGGGTGTATCTGATCCGGCCGTGCTGGCCCGTGCTGTGCAGGCAGCGACCGGGTTCAGAACGGCCGCCGTCTGAGATTAAGAGGCGAGGCGGCCGTCGGCAGGATCGGCGGTTGGCGCGGGCACGATTTGGCTGGGTGCGGGCTGAAGCGCGGGAGCGACACGCTCGCCGGCGCGCCATGCGTGGTAACGGGCGAGGAATGCCTCCATGTAGGTGTAGAAGACCGGCGTTATGTAGAGAGTCAGGAACTGCGAGAAGAACAAGCCGCCGACGACAGCTACACCCAGCGGGCGGCGCGACGAGCCGCCGGCGCCGAGTCCTATCGCGATGGGCAACGTGCCCATCAGCGCCGCCATCGTGGTCATCATGATAGGGCGGAAGCGGATGATGCAGCCCTCGAAGATCGCGTCGGCCGGCGACTTGCCTTCGGTGCGCTGCGCGTCGAGCGCGAAGTCGATCATCATGATGGCGTTTTTCTTGACCAGGCCGACCAGCATGATAACGCCGACGAACGCGAACAGGTCGAGCTCCATACCGAAAATCCACAGCGTCATCAGCGCGCCAAACCCGGCCGACGGCAGACCGGAGAGAATCGTTACCGGATGGATGAAACTTTCGTAGAGCACGCCGAGCACCAGGTAGATCACGAGGATGGTCATCGCGAGCAGGATTCCTAGTCCGGAGAGCGACGACTCGAAGGCTTGCGCCGTGCCCTGGAAGTCGGTCGTGATGCTGTCGGGCAAAGTTGCTGCGGCAATCTTGTGGACCTGGGCGAGCGCCTTGCCGAGTGAAACGCCGGGCGCGACGTCGAAGGAGATCGTCGCCGACGGCAATTGCCCGGAATGGTTAATCTGCAACGGGCCGAGCGACCGCGTGAACTTGACCAGCGTGTCGAGCGGCACCAGCGCGCCGCTGGACGAGCGCACATAAAGCATCGAGAGCGTGCCCGGCTCGGCCTGGTATTGCGGCTCGACCTCCATGATGACCCAGTACTCGTCGTTGGGCGCGTAGATGGTCGAGATCTGACGCGAGCCGTAAGCGTCGTAGAGTGCGTCTTCGATCGCGTTGGCGGAGATGCCGAGCGAGTGCGCCTTGTCGCGATCGATATCGACGGTGACCTGCGGATTCTCAACCTGCAGGTCGCTGTTGACGCCGCGCAATTCCGGCAGCATCCGCAGTTTCGACTCGAGCATCGGCGCATACTTGTACAGCGTCGCCGTGTTCTGGCTCTGCAGGGTCATCTGATACATGCTGCGCGTGAATTGCGCGCCGATGCGGATCGGCGGCGGATTCTGCAGAAAGACGCGCAGGCCGGGCACACTGTTCAGCACCGGCCGCCATTTCGAAATCAGCTGATCGACGCTGAGTGGGCGCTGCGACGCCGGCTTCAGATGGAGAAATATGATTCCCGAATTGCTGGCGCCGCCCGGGCCGCCCGAGCCCACACTGACGAAGTAGCTGATGATGCTGGGGTCGTCCTTGATGAGACTTGCCGCGGCGAGCTGATGCTCGACCATCGAATCGTAGGAAATTCCCTGCGCCGCGAGCGTGAAAATGATCAGCTGGTCGGCGTCCTCCGACGGCAGGAAGCCTTTCGGGATCGCGTAGAACATGTAGATCGTCGCCAGCAGCAGCGCGCCGGAAAAATACATGGTCGCGCGGCGATGACGCATCACCCACGACAGGCTGCGCTGGTAGCCGTCGAGCATGCGATCGAACCAGCGCTCGGTGACGGCGTAAAATTTGCCGTGGCGCTCGCTGCCCGGCGGGCGCAAAAAGCGCGAACAGAGCATCGGCGTCAAGGTCAGCGAGACGAAGCCCGAGACCAGGATCGCAGCGCCGATGGTCACGGCGAATTCATGCAACAGGCGGCCGAGGATGCCGCCCATGAACAGCACCGGGATGAAGACTGCGGCCAGCGAGAAGGTCATCGACAGGATGGTGAAGCCGATTTCTTTCGCGCCCTCGAGCGACGCGGTCATCACGTCCTTGCCCATCTCCATGTGGCGCACGATGTTCTCGAGCATGACGATGGCGTCGTCGACGACGAAGCCGACGCCGAGCGTAATCGCCATGAGCGAAAGATTGTCGAGCGAGTAGTCGAGCATCCACATGACGGCGAAGGTGCCGATGATCGACATCGGCAGCGCGAGGCTCGGGATAACTGTCGCCGACAAGTTGCGCAGGAACAGGAAGATCACCATGACCACCAGCAAGATGGTGAGCAACAGTGTGAACTGCACGTCGTTGATCGACGCGCGAATAGTTTCGGCGTAGTTGCCGAGCGTGTTGATGTGCAGCGCGGCCGGCACCTCGGCCCGGAAGGCGGGAATCAGGCGCATCACGTTGTCGACGACTTGGACCGTGTTGGTGCCGGGCTGACGCTGAATCGCGAGCACGACCGACGGCTCGCCGTTGGCCCATCCCGCGGTCTTGTTGTTCTGCACGCTGTCGAGCACCTGGCCCACATCGTCGAGCCGCACGGGCGAACCGTTCTGATACGCGACGATCAGAGATCGGTAAGCAGCGGCGTTGGTGAGCTGACCCTTGGTGTCGACGGTGAACGCCTGATGCGCGCCGTAAAGCGTGCCGGTCGGCAGGTCGACGTTCGCATTCTGAATGGCGCTCGAAACTTCGTCGATGCCGATACCGCGCGTCGCCAGCGCCTTGGGATCGAGCTGGATGCGCACGGCGTACTTTTGCGATCCATAGACCTGCACCTGCGCGACGCCGGAGACCATCGAGATGCGCTCGGCGAGGTAGGACTCGGCATATTGATCGACCTGCGAAATCGGCATCGTCGACGAGCCGAGTCCGAGATAGAGAATCGGCTGATCGGCGGGATTAACTTTCTTGTACGACGGCGGACTCGGCATCCCTTGCGGCAGTTGGGCCTGGGTCTCGGCGATCGCGGCCTGCACGTCCTGCGCGCCGGCGTCGATGTTGCGCGTGAGGTTGAATTGCAGCGTGATGTTGGTCGAGCCCTGAATGTTGCTCGAGGTCATCGAGTCGAGGCCGGCGATAGTCGAGAACTGTTTCTCGAGCGGAGTCGCGACCGAAGAAGCCATCGTCTCGGGACTGGCGCCGGGCAGCGATGCGCTCACGACGATGGTTGGAAAATCGACGTTGGGCAGATTGTTGACGGGCAGATATCTGTACGCCATCAGGCCGAACAGCACGATCGCGAGCGAGCTCAGCGTCGTCATGACGGGGCGGCGGATAAAGATTTCAGAGATGTTCATGATGACGCGCCGCTGCTGGTCAATCCGGTTTTGATCGTGACAGTCGCGCCGGGAATCAGCCGGAGCTGTCCATCGGTCACGACCGTTTCGCCGGGCTTGAGTCCGCTGTTGACGACCGTCTCGTTGTCGATCGTTTCGCCGATTACGATCGGCCTGAGCGTGGCCTTCATGTCGGGCTGCACGACGAAAACGAACGAACCCTGCTGTCCGGTCTGCACCGCTTGCGACGGCACGAGAATCGCGCCCGGGTGATCGCGAAGCACGAGTGTCGCGTTCACGAACTCGCCCGGCCACAGCCGCGCATCGGCGTTGGTGAACTCGCCCTTGAGATTTATCGTGCCGGTCTTCGAGTCGACCGTGTTGTCGACGAAGCTCAGCTCACCGGACTCGAGCGGACCCTGCTGCTCGGGCAGCGAGACCTGCACCGCCAGCTTGTGCTCGGCCATGTACTCGCGCACGGCGGGCAGCTTTTGCTCGGGTATCGCGAAGTCGACGTAAACGGGATGCACCTGGTTGATGACGACCATCGCCGTGTCGGCGTCGGGCTTGACCAGATTGCCGGCGTGAACGAGCAGATCACCGGTGCGGCCGTCGATAGGCGCGCGAATCTCGCAGTACTCGAGATTCAAGCGCGCGGTCTGCACCGCAGCTTCGTCGGCTTCCATCGAGGCCGACAGCGCGGCAGCATTGGCCTCGACCTGGTCGTATTGCTGGCGCGAGCCGACATTCTGTTTGAGCAGAACAGCATAGCGGCGCTCGTCGGCTGCGGCCTCGCGGTATTGCGCACGATCCTTGGCGAGGTTCGCCTCGGCCTGGCGCAGCGCAGCATCGAACGGACGCGGATCGATCGTGAACAGCAGGTCGCCCTGCTTGACGTCCTCGCCCTGGCGGAAATGCACCTGCATGACCTGGCCGTTGATTTGCGACTTCACGTCGACCGTCGAGAAAGCCTCGACGCGGCCGATCGCACGAATCGAATCCGAGACAGTCTTCTGCACGACCTTGGCGGCAAGGATGGGCACCGCGTCGCGCTCGCCGAAAGTATCGGCAGGACCGTGCGAGCATCCTGCCAGCGCAATGATTACGAGCGTCAAGAAGAGAGCGGTCGCGCGCCAATACTTCAACGTGACTTTGCCTTTCGACCCTCGAACAGAATAACCGCGTGGACGGGCCGGAGTTACGGCCCTGCACCGTAATGTCGCGGATACTATCAGGCTCGCGCGGGTCGATAAAATCTGAATATCGACCGAAACCGTGCTCCCAGTCAGTTTTGAAGGCTAGCCGCGACTGTCGGGGGACAGCGCGGGATGATGCGCCGGCAGCATGCATAGCCCGTCGGCTTCGACCTGCAGCGCACGATTGAATCGCGCACGCATATTCTCGAGCGCGATAGTCGCAGTCAGATCGACAATCTGCTCAGTGTTGAAGTGGCGCTTGAGTTCGTCGAAGACCTCGTCGGGCACGTCAACCGAGCTAAGCGTCATCTCCTCTGTATAGCGGAGCGCGGCGCGTTCGGCGGGCGTGAAAAGCGGATTTTCGGCGGAGTCCGCGAGCGCGGCGAGTTTGTCGTCGCTGATTCCAAGCTGGCTGCCACCGGCAGCGTTGATGTCTATTCAGAAGACGCAGCCGACCATCTGCGCGGCGCGCAAGCAAACCATCCGCTTCAGCGTCGGTGGTGTGACTTTGGACGCCTCGACCGACTGCATGAAGATCGACATCGTCAGCGTGATTCCCGGCCGATACGCCCATGCCTTGATTGGATTTACAACCTTGCCGATCTTCCGTTTCATCATCCAGACGAGCGGCTTCAACATCCAGCTCATCTGCTTTTCTTCGATTGGTTCGATACGCACTGGAATAAACTCCGGCTATGCGGCTCGCGCCGGCGCGGCGCGAATTTCATCCGAATGGCTATAGAGGATAGCGCTGATTGCGATTAGTAAGATCGCGGGAATGTAGATACCCAGTACCTCGGTCACAAGATGCTCAGTCGAGAGCAAACCGGCGGCGTGTGAGTATAGGTGCAGCGCGGAGTGCATCACGCCCGCGACGGCGGCGACCACGACCGCAATCGCATTGCGCCGCGGATTCATCGCCGCGGCGACCAATCCCACACCGACAGCGAGAAAAAACGTGCCGCCGTCCATAACCAGATGCATGTTGTATGGTCCCGTCTCGGGCACTCCCGGCACCAGCTTGAAAAACCACGCCGAAGGAAAGAAGAACATCTCGAAGCCGTTGACGAGGTGAAGCACGGCGATAATCCAGAGAATCGGAACGATCCATTTGGGCGATTGAGATTTCATAGCGCGCCTCTTCTTAGAAATGGCGTAGGGCGGACGTGTGAATAGATTGAGATCGAGAGCGAAAACGTGGCCGCGACTACGGCCAGCAGTTCGAAAATTCTTGCCGTGCTCATGACGCTGAAAAACCACAGCGCAAGGCCAATCGGTATCGCGCCCATCACGGATTCGGTGAGCGTCACGCCCATCGTCACTGCGAAACTCATCGCGCGAAGTTTTATTGGCCACGACATCGCGAACTCCTCATCGGCCCGGCAAATCGCCGCATAGCGGGAACACCGCTTCGGCCTCGACCGGGCCGTTCACTCGCGCCTGACACGCCAGGCGCGTGCGCGGACTCACCGATAGATGCCAGCGCAGCGAGAACTTTTCCGTCGCGCGCATCGGAGTCAGGTTGTCCTCGCCGGACTCGACGACGACGCGACAGGTGCCGCACAGCGTGCGCGCGCCGCAGACGTGCATGAGGCGGATTCCATTCTTCATCGCGGCGCCGAGCAAGGTGCCGCCGCGGCGCGCCTCGATCTTTCTCCCGTCGAATTCGATCGGCACGACGTCGGGCCGCGCCGCCACTTGCTTGAGCCGGGCAGTGAACGCGTCCCTGACAGCGTGATCATCCACTGCCCGCGGGGTTTCGATGGAGGATTTCAGTCTCGCCGCAAATTCCGATTCGCTTCTTTGAGTATCCATTTTATTCCTTCAGGCTCTTGCGAAGCGCCTTTCGCGCACGGGCGAGTCGCGATTCGACCGCATGCTCGCCGAGCCGCAATATGCGCGCGATTTCGGATACGCCGATCTCTTCAACGTACTTAAGGAGCAATACTTCGCGATGCTCGGGCTTAAGCTTGGCCAAGGCGCGATTGAATTCCTGATCGGGACCGGGGTCGGTGGGAGTCGATTGGTCGGCGATGGGAGCCGAGCGCATCAAGCGAGCGCGGCGTGCATTGGTGCGTATGAGAGACAGAACTTTGCGATGCGCGATCGCGCAGGCGAAGGTGAACAACGAACTGTCGCCGCGAAAGAACGGCAGCGCCTCAGCCAGTGCGATGAAGGTCTCCTGCAGCACATCGTCGGCGTCGTCGGCTGAAGCGGCGAGCGAGCTCGCGATGAAGCGGCGGATGCGTGCGGCGTAACGATCGAAGAATTCGTGAACTGCATCTTCGTCGCCGGCTTTGAGCCTGGCGACGAGATCGTTCTCCGACAATCGCGGCGCTGCGACGTTGGTCACGAGCGAAATTC
>Ga0209248_10000678_pt1 | contig 10822 bp, 12 predicted proteins | sample BogFormECP04_OM1_FD_188241 | JGI IMG/M metagenome (GOLD analysis project Ga0209248, IMG submission 188241) | Bog forest soil microbial communities from Calvert Island, British Columbia, Canada - ECP04_OM1 (SPAdes) (version 2) | ecosystem: Environmental > Aquatic > Freshwater > Wetlands > Bog ... | reverse complement strand
TTGACTTCGTGCTGACCCATCAGGGGACCGCCGATGTGGAGCGATGAAGCTGCTCGGCACGCTGCTCGACGAACTGCCCGAGGAGCTCGCGCGCCAGGTGTTCACGCACGCGTCATGGAGCGAGCGGCGCAGCGACTCCTACGCGCGGCTGGCGTTTCTGGGAGACAGCGTGCTGGCGCTGGCGGTGACCACACATCTGTATCCGCGCCTGGAGGCCGAGCGGTTCGGCGCCGGGCGGCTGACGAAGATCCGCGCGCAGGCGGTCTCCGGCGTCTCTTGCCGGGCCGTGGCCGAGCGGCTCGAACTGCCCGAGCGCCTGCGGGCGGCCGCGCCCGCCGGTGTGGAGGAGAGCGCGGTGCTCTTGGCGGAGACCGAGCGGGTGCTCGCCTCGGTGATCGAGGCGGTGATCGGCGCCTGCTATCTGCACGCGGGCTACGAGCGCACGGCCGCAGCGGTGGTGGAGGCCTTCGGGCCGGAGATCGAGCAGGCGCTCGAGCATCCGGTGGACTTCAAGTCGGCGCTGCAGGAGCTTCTGGCGCGACGGGGCGAGGCGGTGGGCTACGAGATCGCGAGCGAGGACGGCCCGCCGCACGAACGCACCTACGTGGTGGTGGCGAAGGTCGACGGACAGGATCTGGGTCGCGGCAGCGGCCGCAGCAAGAAGCATGCCGAGCAGGAGGCCGCGCGCGAGGCGGTCGAGCGATTGGAGGCCTAGTCCAGTGCGCCTGAAGTCGCTGACGCTGAAGGGCTTCAAGTCGTTCCCCGACCGCACCCGCCTGGACTTCGGCCCGGGTGTGAGCGTCGTCGTCGGCCCGAACGGATCGGGCAAGTCCAACGTGACCGACGCGGTGCTGTGGGCGATGGGCGAGCAGTCGCCGCTCGCCGTCCGCGGACAGTCGATGCAGGACGTGATCTTCGGCGGCGGCCGGGGGGTGCAGGCACGCAGCGCGGCCGAGGTCGAGATCGTGCTCGAGAACTCCGACGGCACCGTCGAGCTGCCGCTGTCAGAGATTTCGATCGTGCGCCGCCTGGATCGCACCGGCGACGGCGGTTACTGGCTGAATGGCGCGCGCTGCCGCCTGACGGACGTGATCGAGGTGCTGTCCGATACGGGTCTCGGCAAGGAGGCCCACTCGGTGATCTCGCAGGGGCGGGTCGAGCAGATCGTCACCTCGCGGCCCCGCGAGCGCCGGCTGCTGATCGAGGAGGCGGCGGGGCTTGGCAAGCATCGCAAGCGCCGGCGGCGCGCGCAGCTGAAGCTCGAGCGCACGCAGGAGAACCTGGACCACGCGCTCGACCTGGAGCGCGAGGCGCGCACGCGGCTGCGGCCGCTCAAGCGCCAGGCCGAGGCGGCGGAGCTGCATGAGCGGCTGGAGCGCCAGACGCTGGAAGCTCGCTGGGAGCTGGCTCGCGACAGCGCCCGCGCGCGAGCTCTCGAGCTGGCAGAGGCCGAGCAGCGCGTAACGGCTGCGCGCGACGCGCGCAGCGGGATCGAGACCGAGCTGCAGGCGACGATCGAGCGGCGGGGCCTCGCCGAGCGGGCGCTGCAGGAGCGTGCCGAGCGCCACGACGCGCTCGCGCGCCGCCTCTACGATGCGCGCTCGGCACGCGAGCGGCTGGAGCTGCGCGCGGAGCTGGTCAGCGCCAGCGAAGAGGCGCTCGCCCGACGGATGGACCGCGTCGAGCTCGAGCTCCGGGCGGTAAGCGACGCCGCGGATGCAACGCTTCAGAACGGTCGAGCCGAGCAGGGCGAGGGCCCTCGGGCGGCGGGCTCGCAGGCGCGGATCGCGGCGCTCCAGGTGGAGCTGGCTGAGCTCGAGGATAGGCGCGAGCGGGAGAGCGCGGGCGAGATCGGAGAGCTTGAAGGCACGCGGGAGCGCGAGCTCGCAAGCGTGCAGGAGCTCGATCGCGAGCTCGCCGCGGCGCGCGAGGGGCGCGAGCGCGCGGAGGGGCTCGTGGAGAAGGCACGCGGGGGGAGCGTGTGGTCGAGCACCTGGGAGGAGGTGCGCCGGGTGATCGCCGATGGCGTCGAGCGCGTGATCGCCCTGCCTGGCGAGCGCGAGCGGATTGCAGCCGCGCAGGAGGTGGCAACCGACGCCGAGCGCGTCGCCCGGGGCGTCGTCGAGTACGCGTTGAAGGGCGTGCGCGCCGCGGAGGAGGTTCGCGAGGCGGCCGAGGCGGCGCTGCGTGAGGCCGAACGCCGTCGGGCGCAGGCGGGCGAGCAGCTGGCGCGCACCGAGTGGCTGATCGAGCAGCGGAGAGTCGCAGCGCAGCAGGGGCCGCTGGCCGTGAAAAGAGCAGAGCTCGAGGGCGAGCTGGCAGCCGAGCGCCGCCAGGCCGAGCTGCTCGCGCGCGAGCAGGACGAGCGCCGCGGACGGGTGAGCCGGCTGCGCGCCCAGCACGCCGCCGACTCCGCGCTCCTGCCGCTGGCGGCCCGCCTGGCCGCGGCTCTGAAGGATGCCGGTGAGAGCGTGCAGCTGCAGGTCGCGGCGCTCGACCAGGAGCTCGCCCGTGACCGCGCCGCCGGCCAGGAGATGGCGGGCGAGCTGCGCGCATGCGCCGGCGAGGAGGCCGAGATCCACGCGCGGCTGCGCGGCGCCGGCGAGCTCGTGACCGATGCCGAGGTCGCGGCGCAGCGTCTGCGCGACCAGGTCGCCGAGGCGGAGGCTGAGCTGAGCGGTATCGCCGCGCGGCTGGAACTCCCCGTGCCGGAACCCGCAGAGGCGCTTTCTGAGGAGCAGACCCAGGCGCTGCTTGACCGCGTCGAGCGGCTGCAGCGACGGCGCGAGCAGCTCGGCCCGGTCAATCCCCTGGCGCAGGAGGAGTACTCCGAGGCGGTCGCCCATGTCGAGGAGATGGAGGGGCGGCGGTTGGACCTCGAGGCGGCGCTGCGCGAGCTCCGCGCGGTCATCCGCGACACCGACCGCCAGATACAGGAGACCTTCCAGGAGACATTCCAGGCGGCCGCGCGCAACTTCGAAGAGCTGGCCGGCGACGTGTTCCCGGGTGGCACTGGGCGGTTGCGGCTGGTGAGCGAAGAGCGCGCCCATCGCTCGGTGCTCGGCGGTGAGCCTCTGCCCGAGGGCGGCTCGAGCAACGGCAGCGCCGCGGTGGATGGCGCGCACGGCGATCACGAGGAGGGCGCGATCGAAGCGGCCGCGGAGGCCGAGGCCGAGGCCGAGGAGCTCGCGCAGGGCGGGGAGGAGGAGCTCCTGGGCGTGGAGATCGAAATCACGCCCGCGGGCAAGTCGACCAAGCGCCTGTCGCTCTTGTCCGGCGGTGAGAAGTCGATGACGGCGCTTGCCTTCCTGTTCGCCGTGTTTCTCGCGCGGCCCTGTCCCTTCTACGTCCTCGACGAGGTCGAGGCCGCGCTCGACGATCTCAACCTCGACCGCTTCCTCGCGCTGCTGCGGCGCTACTCAGACCGCGCTCAGTTCATCGTGATCACCCACCAGAAGCGCACGATGGAGGCAGCCGACTGGCTGTACGGCGTGTCGATGGGCGGCGACGGGGTCTCAAAGGTCCTGTCCCGGCGGCTGCCCGCCGAGGAGGCGGGAGAGACCGACGTCGCCGACGTCGCCGAGGTCGCCTGACGTCGCTGCTATCGTCGCGCGGCCCGTGGCGCGCGACTGGAGCGATCTGTTCATCACCGCCGAGGCCGGCGGCGGGGAGGACGCGAGCGGCGAGGATGAGGCCGCGGAGCGCGGCCGCCGCGGCGGCTTCTTCCGGCGCCTGCGTGAGAGCATGGCGAAGACCCGCCAGGCGCTCAGCTCGGAGATCCAGGCGACGCTGTTCGGGGTGCTGGACGAGCACACCTGGGAACGGCTCGAGGAGGCCCTGATCATGGCCGACGTGGGCGCGAGCACGACCGCCTCGGTGGTGGCCACGCTCGAGGCCGAGGTGGGCGAAGGGAAGCTCGAGGGAGGCGAGGCGCTCAGCGAGCGGCTGATCGGGCTGCTGGCCGAGACCGCGAGCGTGGGGGACGCTCGGATCGACATTCGCCCCGCACCGACGGTGATCCTGGTGGTGGGCGTGAACGGCACCGGCAAGACGACCACGATCGGAAAGCTCGCCTGGCATCTGCGCGAGGAGCTCGGCCGGAGCGTGCTGCTCGGGGCCGCGGACACGTTCAGGGCGGCGGCCGCCGAGCAGCTCGAAGCCTGGGCTGAGCGCTCAGGCGCCGCGATCGTGACCGGGCCGGAGGGCTCAGACCCCGGCGCGGTCGCCTTCGAGGCGATCGCCCAGGCGCGCAGCCGGGGGGTGGACGTGGTGATCGTCGACACAGCGGGCCGCCTGCACACGCAGGGGGACCTGATGGGCGAGCTGGGGAAGGTACGAAGGGTGATCGCCCGCCAGCTGGATGGCGCTCCACACGAGACGCTGCTGACGCTGGATGCGACGACCGGCCAGAACGGCCTGCGCCAGGCGCAGCTGTTCACCGAGGCGGCCGAGCTCACCGGCGTGGCGCTTACGAAGCTCGACGGCACCGCCCGCGGGGGCATCGCGCTGGCGATTGCCTCAGAGCTTGAGCTGCCGGTGAAGCTGATCGGCGTGGGCGAGACGGTCGAGGATCTTCGTCCATTCGACCCCGAGGAGTTCGCCCGCGCGCTGATCGCGGAGGAGTGAGGATCCAGCTCGCGCCGATGCTTGGCTCAGACGAGGCGACCGCGGAGGGATAACCTGAAGCCATGGATCTATGGGTCGTTTGGCTGTTGGTGGCGGGCGCTCTTGGACTGGGCGAGATGCACCAGGGTGGCTTCTACCTGGCGCCGTTCGCGCTCGGTGCCGGGGCTGCAACGGTCGTGAGCCTGCTCGGCGTGGGCACGCTGCTGAGCGTGCTTGTGTTCCTCCTGGCCTCGGGGGTCGTGTTCGGGACGTTGCGGCCGATCGCCCGTCGCCACCGCCGGCTGCCCCCGTCGATCCGAACTGGCGCGGCCGCGCTGATCGGACGCCCGGCGATCGTGCTCGAGCGGATCGCCAACGACGAGGGCGTGGGGTGCGTGAAGATCGACGGCGAGGTGTGGACCGCGCGCAGCTACGACGAAGATGAGGTGATCGATGCCGGGGAGCGCGTCGAGGTCGTCGAGATCCGCGGCGCGACCGCGCTTGTGATGCACTGAAACGACGCTCTCTGAAGAAGGCAACGAGAAAGGAACCGCCCAATGATCGCTCTCATCGTCGTCGCCGTGGTCGTCCTGTTCGTGCTCGTCGCGGCAGCGCGCACGATCCGCGTCATCCCACAGGCACGCGCGGGAGTGGTGGAGCGGCTGGGCCGCTACAGCCGTACGCTCGAGCCGGGGCTGACGATCATCACCCCGTTCATCGATCGTGTGAAGCCGCTCGTCGACCTGCGCGAGCAGGTCGTCAACTTCGCACCGCAGTCGGTCATCACCGACGACAACGTCGTCGTGGGGATTGAGACGGTGCTGTATTTCACGATCACCGATCCGCGCTCGGCGACGTATGAAATCGCCAACCCGCTGCAGGCGATCGAGCAGCTGACGGTGACCACCCTGCGCAACGTGATCGGCGGTCTCACGCTCGAGGAGACGCTCACCGCGCGCGAGAACGTGAACACCGAGCTGCGGGTGGTCCTGGACGAGGCCACGGGCAAGTGGGGGATCAGGATCAACCGGGTCGAGATCAAGTCGGTCGACCCGCCGGCGGACATCAGGACGGCGATGGAGAAGCAGATGCGCGCCGAGCGCGACCGCCGCGCGGCGATCCTCACCGCCGAAGGCGAGAAGCAGGCCCAGATCCTCACGGCCGAGGGCGAGAAGCAGGCGGCCGTGCTCACCGCCGAGGGCGCCCAGCAGGCCACCGTGCTGAACGCCGAGGGCGCGCGCCAGTCCGCGATCCTGCGGGCGGAGGGCGAAGCGAAGGCGATCGACACGGTCTTCAAAGCGATCCACGCGGGCAAACCCAACCGGGAGCTGCTCAGCTACGAATACCTGCAGATGCTCCCCCAGCTCGCCGAAGGCGACGCCAACAAGGTGTTCGTGGTGCCCTCCGAGTTCGCCGAGGCGTTCGGCGGCATCGGCGAGGCGCTGAGGCGTGGCGGGAACGCGGACGACGGCCGGCCGGCCGTGCGCCCGCCGGCACCGCACGCCCCGCCGGCGGACTGACGCGCCGCCGCCGATGTTCGATTCGCTCGCCGAGAAGCTGCAGGAGACGCTCTCCGATGTGCGCAACCACGGCACGCTGACCGAGCAGGACATCGACGGCGCGATGCGCGAGATCCGCCTGGCGCTGCTTGAGGCGGACGTCAACTTCAAGGTCGTCAGGCAGTTCACCGCACACCTGAAGGAGCGCTGTCTGGGCGCCGATGTGATCGGCACGCTGAACCCCGGTCAGCAGGTCGTGAAGATCGTCGCGGAGGAGCTGACTGAGCTGATGGGCGGCGCCTCTGCCGCGCTCAGCTTCTCGCCACGCCCGCCGACGGTGATCCTGATGGCCGGGCTGCAGGGGTCGGGCAAGACGACCGCCACGGCCAAGCTCGCAAGGTACCTGCGCGAGGAGCACTCCTCGGCGGTGGCGGTGGCGGCGTGCGACGTGTACCGCCCGGCGGCGGTCGAGCAGCTCGTCAAGGTGGGCGCCCAGGCGGGAGCGACGGTGTACGAGCAGGGCACCGAGCGCGACCCCGTGGACATCGCCACCTGGGCGTTGGCGCGCGCAGGCGAGGAGGGCAAGGACGTGCTGATTGTTGACACCAGCGGTCGCCTGCATGTCGATGAGGAGCTGATGGCCGAGCTCGTGCGGATCCGTGCCGCCGTGAAACCCCACGACGTGCTGCTCGTCGTGGACGCGATGACCGGTCAGGACGCCGTCAACGTCGCCGAGCGCTTCGCCGAGGCGGTGCAGTTCGACGGCGTGGTGATGACCAAGCTCGACGGCGACGCCCGCGGCGGCGCGGCGCTCTCGGTCAAGGCGGTCACGGGCAAGCCGATCCTGTTCGCATCCACCGGCGAGAAGCTCGAGCAGTTCGAACGCTTCCATCCGGACCGGATGGCCCAGCGGATCCTGGGGATGGGCGACGTGATGAGCCTGATCGAGCAGGCCGAGCGCCAGTTCGACGAGAGCGACGCGATCGAGATGGAGCGCAAGCTGCGCCGCAACGAGTTCGGGCTCGACGACTTCCTCAACCAGCTCAAGACGATTCGGCGGATGGGCCCGCTGACGAGCCTGCTCGGGATGATCCCCGGTCTGGCGGGTGCCCAGCTGCAGAACATGAAGGTGGACGAGCGCGAGCTCGACCGCATCCAGGCGATCATCCTGTCGATGACTCCCGAGGAGCGCCGCCGGCCAGAGCTGATCAAGGGGTCGCGCAGACTGCGGATCGCCCGCGGCTCGGGCACGAGCGTGCAGCATGTCAACAGGCTGGTCAAGCAGTTCGACCAGATGCGCAAGGTCATGCGCCGGATCGGAAGCGGCGGCAAGCGGGCCGACATCGGCGCGCTGATGCGCGACATGCGCTGAGCTCTCAAGGCTCCCCCGGATCGGGCGACCCCGCCTTCGGCCAGCGCACCGTCTAAGCTCTCTGTTCGCAGTTGCACCTACCCGGCCGAGAGGAAAACGTGGCGGTAAGGCTCAGGCTCACGCGTGTGGGCGGCAAGAAGGAACCGATGTGGCGCGTCGTCGTCGCCGATCAGCGCTCCCCGCGCGATGGTCGCGTGATCGAGACGATCGGCCACTACAACGCCCAGACGGACCCTTCGACGATCGTGATCGACGAGGAGCGCGCGCGTAGCTGGCTGGCGCGTGGGGCGCAGCCCTCGGACACGGTGCGCAAGCTGCTGCACATCCAGGGCATCCAGACCCGGACCGGCTAGGGGCCGCCGAACCGCGCGATGGCCACCGAGATCCCGAAACGCCTGCTCGAGTACCTGGCGGAGGGCCTGGTGGACGAGCCGGATGAGGTTTCGGTGGAGCAGCTCGAGGGCGCCGATGGCACGATCGTGCTCGAGCTGTGCGTGGCGGCCGAGGACTACGGCAGGGTGATCGGGCGAGGCGGGCGCACCGCCCACGCGCTGCGAGCCGTCGTGAAAGCCGCTGCTACCGGCGAGGGATGCCACGTGCTCGTCGACATCGTCGACTGACTCGCCGCCGCGGGGGCCGGACGCGACGGCGATGATCGATGACAGCCCTGTCGAGCTTCAGGTGGGCCGCGTCGGTCGTCCCCACGGCCTGGACGGGAGCTTCTACGTCACCGGCCCCCGGCCGCGCCTGCTGACGCTCGGGGCGAGCGTGATCGTGGCGGGGGGGACCGCCGCGATCACGCGACGGGCGGGGACCGAGCAGCGCCCGATCGTGCGCCTGGAGGGCGTCGGGGACCGCCCGGCGGCAGAGGCGCTGAGAGGCCAGGCGCTGACGATCTCCGCGCGCGAGGCGCCCGTGCTCGCCGAGGGCGAGTGGTGGGCGCATGAGCTCGTGGGCTTGAGAGTCGTTGACGGCGATCGAATCATCGGGACGGTTCTGAGGCTGATCGAGCTGCCCTCCTGCGAGGCGCTCGAGGTCGGAGGAGATCAGGGTGGCGAGCCGTTGCTCGTGCCGATGGTCAAAGACGCGATCCGCCGCGTGGAGCCCGCCGAGGGGCGCATCGAGGTCAACCTCGACTTTCTCGCGTGATGAGGATCGATGTCTTCACCCTGTTCCCCGAGTGGTTTGAGTGGTTCACGACCCAGCGCCACGTCGGCAACGCCCTCGCTGCCGGGTCGGAGCTCGAGTTCGTGAACTTCCGCGACCACACCCCGCTGAGCGGCGGCCAGGTCGATGACACGCCGTTTGGCGGCGGCGCGGGGATGGTCTTGCGCGTGGATGTCCTCGACAGCGCCCTGCGCGCCCACTACGGCATCGATCCGGTCGAACTGCTGGCGCGGCGCCGCGTCGTTGCGCTGGCGCCCGGTGGCCGCCTGCTGGACGACGGCCTCGCGGACGAGCTGGCGGCCGAGCCCGCGCTCACGCTCCTGTGCGGACGCTATGAGGGCTTTGATGAGCGCATCATCGAGCACTTCACCACGGACGTGATCTCGGTGGGCCGCTACGTGCTTGCCGGCGGCGAGCTCGCGGCGATGGTCGTCTGCGACACCGTGCTGCGCAAGCTTCCCGGCTCGCTCGGGGACGAGCGCTCCGCGGTCGAGGAGTCCTTCAGCGCCGCGCTCGGCGGTGCTGTGGAGTATCCGCACTACACCCGCCCGGCCGAGTACCGGGGCTGGCGCGTGCCCGAGGTGCTGCTCTCGGGGCATCATGAGCGGATCGGCGAGTGGCGGCGCGAGCGTAGCCGCGAACGCGGTAGCGGTGCGCGGGGAGCCGGCGAGTCCTGAGACAGCGCCTGGTGAGGCGAACTCCAACGGTCGTCCGCTACCATGGCCCTTCGCGCCCGGCTGTGGACCGCAGCGTGTCTTCCCTCCCGTCAAGGCGCACCCTCCTTCACCAATCATGAGCAGCGTCATCGAAACCATCGAGCGTGCGCAGCTGCGCCGCGTCCCCAACTTTGCCCCCGGCGACCGCGTCAAGGTCCACTTTCAGGTGATCGAGGGCTCGCGCCGCCGCGTGCAGGTGTTCGAGGGCGTGGTGATCAAGCGCCAGGGACACGGGGCGCGCGAGACCTTCACCGTGCGCAAGCAGTCCTTCGGCGTCGGCGTGGAGCGTATGTTCCCGGTGCACTCCCCGAAGATCGAGCGCATCGAGGTGGCCGCCCGGGGCGACGTGCGCCGCGCGAAGCTCTATTACCTGCGCGACCGGGTCGGCAAGCGTGCGCGCGTTCGCGAGCGCCGCTACACGGGACCCGAGGAGACTGTCGAGCCGGGCCTGATGCACGAGACCACAGAGGCGACGGACGCGGACGGCATGACCGCCGAGGACACGATCATCGAGGCCTCCGCCGAGTCCGGGGCACCGGTCGACGCCGTGGCGCCAGACACTGCGGACTCCGACGCGACCGCCTCAGGTGCTGACGCCGCCCCCGAGTCGACGGATCAGGCGGCGGTGGCGGACACCGAGAACCTCGCAGGGTCGCCCGCGGACGACACCGCGGACCCCGAGCCTGCCCCCTCGACCGCAGACAGCGACGCACACGCCTCCCCCGCCGATGCCGCAGACGCCGAGGGAGGCGTCTCTGCCGGCGACGAGCCGGCGTGAAGACTGGCGCAAAGCGCCCGAAGTCGACGACCAACTCGGTCGTCGAGCTGGTCGTGATCATCATCGTCGCGCTCGGCCTGGCGTTCGGCATCCAGGCATTCCTGATCAAGCCGTATCGGATCCCCAGCGGTTCGATGGAGCCCACGCTCACGATCGGGCAGCGCGTGCTCGTGAACCGCATCGGCATGGCCCTCGGCAAACCCCACATCGGGGAGGTTGTCGTGTTCCACCCGCCCAAGGACGCCACGCAGGAGGTCTGCGGTCCGGTGCCGCACGTGATCAAACTCGGCGGCGCCGCGTGCTCGGAACCGGTCCCCACGAAATCCAGCGTGAACTTCATCAAGCGCGTCGTCGCCGGGCCGGGTGACGTGATCTCAATCGTCGAAGGTCACGTGATCCGCAACGGCGTGCGTGAGAAGGACTCCTACATACGCGAATGCGGTGCCAGTCCGGAGTGCAACTTTCCCACGCCGATCAAGATTCCCGCCGGTCACTGGTTCATGATGGGGGACAACCGTGGCGAATCCGACGACAGCAGGTTCTGGGGACCCGTCCCCACCGGATGGATCATCGGAGGAGCTTTCGCCACCTACTGGCCTCCCGACCGGATCGGCACCCTCTAGGTCGCTAGGGTCTGGCGCCGGTCCTGACCGGTCCGCTCCGGCTCGGCGCACAGCCGGCTCCT
>Ga0209248_10000676_pt1 | contig 10830 bp, 13 predicted proteins | sample BogFormECP04_OM1_FD_188241 | JGI IMG/M metagenome (GOLD analysis project Ga0209248, IMG submission 188241) | Bog forest soil microbial communities from Calvert Island, British Columbia, Canada - ECP04_OM1 (SPAdes) (version 2) | ecosystem: Environmental > Aquatic > Freshwater > Wetlands > Bog ... | reverse complement strand
ATCCAACGGGCAACACTCAAGCGCCGTCATGATTCGCTCCGCGGATCAGCTGTCCGCGTGCGCGAGGCTCCTGAGCCTGACCTCGCTGGCTCGGGCCCGCGGGGCAGCCGATGCCCGACGACCAGGCATGAGCGCGCCAGTCCGGATGTCGACCATCGATACTGCTCCCTAAAGTTCTGCCACGTGCCTGCCGATCACGGTGATGAAACCAAGAGCGAGCGGCCCATGGATGGGACCGCTGGAAATGCTTTCAGGAGGAAAGCTGATATGAGCTCGCCAATTGTTCCCACGCAGAGCATCACCCCCACCGGGTCGGCGATTCCGCCGGCTGCGGATGACGCCAAGACCACAGCGGCCGGTAAGGCCGCTCCCGCAAGCTTCACCGCGCAGTTTGAGTCCGCGGTCTCCCAGCACGACGCAGCGGGGAGCCCGCCGGATGAGGTGCTCGACCAGATGGCCAAGGCCGCCTCGACCTACGAACGCCTGAGCGCACAGGGCCGCGAGCTGCGCTTCGTGCGCGACGAAGGCAGCGGCCGCACCGGGTTCGAGGTGCACGACCGCGACGGCAGCTTGCTCAAGCGACTGTCTCTGGACGAAGCATGCGACATCGCCGCCGGCGCGCCGCTGGACTAGGGGACCCCGCCGCTATGACCACTGTGATCGGCACCGCATCCTCTGCCAACGCGCCGCTGAACATCACGGGACTCGCGTCCGGGCTGAACACCAATGAAATCATCACCGCGCTACTGGCCGCCGAACGCGAGCCGGTCACGCGGCTGACGAACAAGCAGACGGCGCTCGAGGGTCAGAGCGCACAGCTTCAGTCCTTCCAGAGCAGCCTCACGGAACTCAGCTTCGCCGCCCAGGAACTGGGCTCGCCGGTGACCTTCAACACGACACAGTCGGTCGACTCCAGCAACCCCACGCAGATCACCGCCGCGAACAGCAACGGCGCGGCGATCGGCGGCTACGAGGTCGAAGTCACCCAGCTCGCCAACTCCTCGCAGCGCACGTTCGCGTTCAAAAGCCCCGCCGCGGCAGAAACGCTCACGATCGACGGTCAGGAAATCCATCTCGCGGCGAACGCGAGCATCCAGACGCTCGCGGAAACGATCACCGCGAGCTCGAGCACCGTGTACGCGGCCGCGCTCAACGGGGAAACGCTGATCCTCTCCACGCGCACGACGGGTGCCACAGGACCGGGCTATATCCAGGTGGAAGGCGCCGGCGAAACGCTCGTCGAACAGGCCGGCCTCGCCAAAGAAGGAAAGGATGCCGAATACTCCGTGGACGGGGTCGTCGGCAGCTCCAGCTCGAACACCGTCACGGGTGCGATCCCCGGGGTGACGCTGAGCCTGCGGGCGCTGACCACGACCACGGGTCCGGTGACGATCAATGTGCAGGCTCCCGCGGTCAACACCAGCGCGATCGTGGCGCAGGTGCAATCCTTCGTAAAGCTCTACAACTCCACGATCACGGCGATCGAGAAGCAGCTCAGCACGAAGCCGCTGGCCAGTCCCCAGAGCAAGGAAGAACTGCAGACCGGGACGCTGTTTGGCGACTCGGAGCTGATCGGAACGCTGAACAGTCTGCGCCAGGGGATGTACGAACCGCTCGAAGGACTGCCGAGCGAACTGTCGAGCCTCGCCGACATCGGCATCAGCACCGGCGCGACCAGCGGCTCGCACAGGGTGTCGCAGTCCTCGGTGGAAGGGCAGCTCGAGGTGAACACAACCGAACTGGAAAACGCCCTGCAGACCAACCCGAGCGGCGTCGAGCAGATGCTCAGCAAGTGGTCCACTGGGTTCCAGGCGGTCGTCAACGCGGAGGCGCTCCCGGGCGGTAATCTCGAAGCGAGGATCAACGGCGACAGTGAACAGGTCGCCGAAATGAACAGCCAGATCAGCTTCATGAACGAAACCATCGCGCTGCGTGAGAAGACCCTCCAGCAGGAGTACGCGGCGATGGAAGCGGCGATCGCCCACAGTCAGGCGGTCGGCAACTGGCTGACCTCGCAGATCGCCTCGCTGACGCCGAAATCGTCGAACACGACCTCGCTGTAGGGCACCCGAGGAGCTCGCTGTCCGGGTCCGGGCCTGCGCCCGTCTTCGGGACCTGTCGAGTTGAGCCGTAGTCCACCCACAGGCGTCGCTGGACGACGGATATCCGCACTCAGATTTGGGCCGACGCGACCGATTAACACTGTCAGTCCGAGTTTGTCGACCCAGAAGCGATCGAGGAGTGCGATGACCCAGCTCAGCCCATCACAGGACGCCTATCGCGAGAACACCGTGCTATCGGCGACGCCCACCCAGCTGGTCGTGATGCTCTACGACGGCGCGCGCCGCTTCCTGCGACAGGCGGCCGCCGCGATGCGCGCGAGGGAAATCGAGCGCGCCCACTACGCGCTGCGAAACGCCGAGCTGATCATCGCCCATCTCGATGGCGTGCTCGACGACGACCAGGGCGGTCGCATTGCCGAGCAGCTTCACGGGATCTACCGCTTCTGCCTGCTCCACCTGAGCCGCGGCCGCCTGCAGCAGGACGTCTCAAAGCTCGAGCAGGTCGCCGACCTGCTCGGCGACTTGCGCGGGTCGTGGGCGGAGCTTGCGCGCCATTGAACGCGATGGAGCCCGCCGGGCGAACCATCGAGGAGCGTACGAGAAAGGCACAGCCGTGACCACCACCGAGACCTGCGATAGCCCTCCCCTCGACCCGTACGAGGCGATCCTCGAGCTGGCAGAACGCGAGCTCGAGCTTGCCGGCGACGGACGCATCGAGGACCTGCGCGCACTCGCCGAGGAATGGGATCAGCTCACCGCCGGCCTGCCGGCCAGCCCGCCCGCATCTGCGCGCCGGCCGCTCGAGCGCGCTGCCGCCCTGCATCTCACGACCAGCGCCACGCTTCACCGCCTGTCGGAGGCGATGCTCTGCGACATGCGCACCACCGCCCGCGCGGGCCGTGCCGCGCGCGGCTACGCACGCGAGACCCACCGCCGCATCCGGCGGGTCGATCAGACCGCGTAGTCGTACTAAAGCTCGGGGTCGCCCGACCGATTACCGATGATGACCGGACGCAATCCGGGTCAGTGATCCTCAAGGATGAGGGTCGGCAACGTCCAAGGAGGGCGCAACGCGTACCGATTCGCCATCCAAATGTCCCTGACCGACACCACCCAGCTAGCGCTCGAGACCGCGATGCGTGGCACCTGGATGCGCCAGACGTTGATCAGCAACAACATCGCCAATGCAAACACTCCGGGCTACCAGCGCGAGACGCTGGACTTCAGCGGGGCGATGCAGGCCGCCCTCGCCAACGGGGAATCTCCAACTCAGGTCGCGCTCAAGCCCGAAGTCCAGGCCGCGACCGCCGGCCCGGAAGGCAACGGCGTCTCGATCGACCAGGAATCTGCGCTGGGCGCGGAGAACGGCCTGGAATACGAGGCCGACGTTCACGTCATGCAGGCCCGTGACGAAATCCTGCGCTCGGCGATGGGTCTCTGATGGGGCTTTTTGACGCCATCGAAATCGCCGGCAGCGGCCTCACCGCCGAACGCGTTCGCATGGACGTGACCTCGGAGAACCTCGCCAATGCTCAGACCACCCGCACCGCCAACGGTCAGCCCTACCAACGCCAGGAGGTCGTCCTGTCCCAGAACGGTACGCCTGCAGACTTCGGCTCCACGCTCGCGGGCGCACAGTCCGCGCAGGGACCGGCCGGCGGCGTCGAGGTCAGCGGGATCGTTTCCGACAAAACCCCCGACCAGCTCGTGTATGACCCGGGCAACCCCGAAGCCAACGCACAGGGCTACGTGGCGATGCCAAACGTGAACACGGTCACCGAAATGGTGGACCTGATCTCCGAGTCGCGCTCCTACCAGTCGGACGTCACCGCGATGCAGACCTCCAAGTCGATGTTCACCGCCACCCTGGAACTGCTCAAATGAGTGACCGGAGCCTGACGTGACGATCCCTGCGCTCAGTGGCGTCGGCGCCGTCCTGTCCTCGAGCGCACTCGGCGCCGCCGGCGGCCTGGGCGAACAGTCGCAGAAGATCGGCGAACACGCTGCCGGCCTCGCGCAGCCCGCGTCCCCCGCGGGCAACGCCGCCGGTGGGTCGAACGAATTCGCCGTCGGCAAGCTCGAAACCACCAGCGGGCTTGAAGGCACCAACGGGCTTGAAGGCACAAGCGGGCTTGAAGCGACCAGCGGCGTGGAAGCCGCCGGCGGCGCTTCAGGTGGCGGCTTCAGCGGCGCCCTCACGAACGCCGTGTCATCACTCGAACAGACCCAGCAGACCGCCAGCAGCGCCAGCCAGGCGCTCGCGTCCGGAACCCTCAGCGATCCCGAGAGCGCCGTCGTGACCGTCGAGGAAGCCCAGCTTGCGATGCAGCTTGCCGCGCAGATCCGCACCAAGGCCACCGAAGCCGCCCAGCAGATCTTCCAGACCCAGGTCTAGACCACGCAAAGCCAACCACCCTCGCGATCCATGCCCCTACGAAACATCACCACAAGGCTCACACCCCGCGGCTGGCTGATCCTCGGCGGATCGGCACTGGCCGGCGTTCTCGTCATGTACCTGTTCGTGCACATGCTGTCGAAACCGAGCTACTCGACCCTCGCCGCCGGGCTCGAACCGGCGCAGACCGGCAAGATGACGAGCGCGCTGGACCAGCACGGCATCAGCTACGAACTGCAGAACAACGGCACCGCGCTCGCCGTGCAGTCCAACGAGGTCGCTCAGGCGCGTGTCGCGCTGTCAACCGCCGGGCTGCTCGGCAACACTCAGCCCGGATTCTCGCTTTTTGAAAAATCGAGCCTCGGCGAAAGCAACTTCCAGCAGCAGGTCACCTACCAGCGCGCCCTGCAGGGTCAGCTCGAGCAGACGATCGACAACATTCAGGGCGTCTCCGGCGCCCAGGTCGAGCTCGTGCTGCCCAGCGCTCAGGATCAGCTCTTCCAGGAAAATCAGAACACCGCCTCCGCCGCGGTCCTGCTGAGCGGGAGCACGTCGCCGAATGCCGCCTCGATGCGCGGGATCGCCCAGCTCGTCGCCTCATCGGTCCCCGGCCTGCAGCTGAACAAGGTCACCATCACCGGAGCCAATGGCGAGCTCCTGTGGCCATCGCAGAACGGCGAAGGCGCCTCGGGGGTCGACACCAAACAGGGCGCGCAGGAACGTTACGACGACGAGACCGAGGCGAACCTCGACACGATGCTCGCGCAAACGCTCGGCCCGGGCAAGGCGACCGTGCAAGTGAACGCCGCGCTCAGCACGAACCAGACCACCCAGGAATCGCTGACCTACGGCAAGACCGGCGTCCCCCTGCAGCAGACAAAGAACCTCGAAACCCTCGCGGGCAACGGCAGCGGCGCGGGGACCGCCGCCGGCACCGCCAACGTCCCCGCCTACGCGCAGACCGGCGCCAGCGGCAAGTCCAACTACAAGCACGAAGTATCCGCCGCGACGCTCGGGGTCGACAAGACCGTCACCCACTCCGTGATCGCGCCCGGCGCGGTCGAAAACCAGCACATCTCGGTGCTGCTCGACCGCACCGTTCCGGCCGCTTCGGTGCCCGCGATCAAGGAAGCGGTGATCAACGCCGCCGGAATCCAGCCCAGCCGCGGTGACACGATCTCGATCGGGCAGATGGCCTTCGCCAAGCCCGTCACGGCCACCTCGGGACCCGCCGGCGGAATCCTCGGGTACGCACAGTACGCCCTGATCGCGATCGCGTGCGCGGCGTTCCTGTTCTTCACGACGCGTGCCCTGCGCCGCCGCGAGGATCAGCCGATCGACCATCAACCACCGTGGCTGCGCGAGCTCGAGTTGCCCGTACGCCTCGCCGAGCTGGAACGCGCAACGGGCGCCAACGCGGGAAATGGAGCCGGAATGGTCGGCGCGGGCAACCCAATTCGCCGCCAGGTCGATGACCTCGCGGCCGCGAACCCTGACCGCGTCGCCCAGCAGCTGCGTAACTGGATGCAGGAGGAGTAGTGCGTGGCGATCGAGATGCCCCCCGCATCTGACGAAGCCCTTGCAGCCCTGCCGGTGCGGGGCGTGACGCGCATGGGCGGCCGGCGCAAGGCCGCCGTCCTGATGGCGGCGCTCGGCTCCGAGCGCGCCGCGGAGGTCATGCAGCACCTGCGCGAGGAGGAGATCGAGACGCTCTCCCTGGAGATGGTCAAGATGGGCCCGATCGACGGCGACACCACCGAGGCGATCCTCGGCGAGCTCGCAGCGATCAGCGCCGACGGCCTCGGCGGAATCGCCGGCGGAATCGAGCTCGCGCGCGAGGTACTCGAGCGTGCCCTCGGGGCAGAGCGCGCGGAGGAGTTGATCGGACGGATGTCGACCGTGATCGACATGCGTCCCTTTGAGTTCTTGCGCCGTACCTCCCCGGAGCAGATCGTCGCGCTGCTGCACGGCGAGTCCACGCAGACGATCGCGCTTGTCGTCGCCAACCTGCACACCGTGCTGGCCGCGCAGGTCCTCGGCCACCTGCCCGAGGAGATTCGGCCGGAGATCGCGCTACGCATCGCCCGCATGGGCGAGACAAGTCCGAGCGTGATCCGTCAGATCGAAGAGGTGGTCCGCCAGAAGGCCACGGCGGAAGTCGAGGAGTACTCCGCTGCGGGCGGGATCAAGTCGCTCGCTGACATCCTCAACCACGCCAATCGCCCGACCGAGCGCATCGTCCTCGATCATCTCGCCGCGACCGATCAGGAGCTCGCAGACGAGGTCCGCCGCATGCTGTTCGTGTTCGAGGACATCATCCAGCTCGACGACCGCGACATGCAGCAGGTCCTGCGCGAGGCCAGCCAGAAGGACCTCGTGCTCGCCCTCCGCGGCGTGCCCGATGCCGTCAAAGAGAAGGTCGTGACCAACATGTCCGAGCGCGCCGCCGCCACCCTTCAGGAGGAGATCGAAATCCAGCAGCCACAGCGTAAGCGCGACGTGGATGAGGCGCAGGGCCGCGTGGTGCAGGTGGTGCGGCGCCTGGAGGAGGCCGGCACGATCGTGCTCTCCCGTGGCGACGGCGACGAGGAGCAGGAAGCGGTCGTCTGATGGGCGCCGTCTACCCGCTCGAGCAGCTTGAGCCCTCCGCCGATGCGCCCCCGGGCACCCCGGCGGAGATCCTGATGCGCGCAACGGCCGAGGCGGAGAGCATCCGCGAGCTCGCCCGTTCCGAGGGTCACGCCGAAGGGCTCGCCCAGGGACACGACGCCGGGCTGGCCGAGCTCGAGGCCGCCACAGGTGCGCTGCAGACCGCGCTGAGCGAGCTCGACCGACAGGCCGACGAGCTCGCCCGCAGCGTCGAACGCGACGCCGTCGAGTTCGCCCTCGCGCTTGCCTCAAAGATCCTCGCCGGCACGCTCGAGGTCCAGCCCGAGCGCATCCTCGACATCGTCAGTGGGGCGCTGCGCCGAGTTGCCGACCGGCGGCGGATCGTGATCCTGGTCGACTCCGACGATCTCGAGACCGTCAACGCGGCGATCGCTGAGCTGACGGCCAAGGCCGGTGGAATCGAGCTCTGCGAGGTCCATGCCGATCGCCGCGTGGGTCGCGGCGGCGCGATCGTGCGGACGATCGAGAGCGAGGTCGACGTGACCGTCCAGACCCAGCTCGAGCGCGCGCGCGAGGTGATCGCCGACGAGCTGGGCCGTGAGGCGCAGTCGCCATGACCCGCGAGCTGCTCGAGCGCGCCTCGAGCGCAGCTCGCAACGCAGACCTCGCCCGCTCGCACGGCCGCGTCAGCAACCTCATCGGGTTGATCATCGAGGCCACCGGCCTGCAGGCCGAGATCGGCGAGGTCTGCCTCGTCAGCGCGACGCACGAACGATCCGCCAAAGACCGCGAGCCGGTGCCCGCCGAGGTGGTCGGCTTTCGCGAAGGGCGAACGCTCTTGATGCCTCTCGGCGAGCTGCACGGAGTCGGCCCGGGCACCAAGGTCCTCGGCAGCGGCGCCCCCTTCCGCGTACCCGTCGGCCCCGCCCTGCTCGGGCGTGTGATCGGCGGTCTCGGCACCCCGCTCGACGGACGTGAGGCACCCGCCTGCGCCGGCGCCCGCTCGACGATCTCTTCGCCGCCCAGCGCGCTCGAGCGGCCTCGCATCAACGAGCGCGTCGGCCTCGGCGTCCGCGCACTCGACGGTCTGGTCCCGTGCGGGCGCGGCCAGCGGCTCGGCATCTTCGCGGGCTCCGGTGTCGGCAAGTCCTCGCTGCTCGGGATGATCGCCCGCTCCACGACCGCCTCGGTGAACGTCATTGCCCTCGTCGGCGAGCGCGGCCGCGAGGTGCGCGAGTTCGTCGAACGCGATCTCGGCGACGCCCTCGAGCGCTCAGTCGTCGTCGTGGCAACCTCCGATCAGCCGGCCCTCGTCCGCATCAAGGCCGCGTTCACCGCCACCACGATCGCCGAGTACTTTCGCGATCAGGGTCAGGATGTGATGCTGATGATGGACTCCGTGACGCGCTTTGCGATGGCCCAGCGCGAGATCGGGCTCGCGATCGGTGAGCCGCCGGCGACCCGCGGCTACACGCCGAGTGTATTCGCACTGCTTCCACGACTGCTCGAGCGCGCCGGCACGAGCGCCGCCGGATCGATCACCGCCCTCTACACGGTGCTCGTCGACGGGGACGACATGAACGAGCCGATCGCCGACGCCGTCCGCTCGATCCTCGACGGGCATGTCGTGCTCACCCGCTCACTGGCCCACTCCGGCCACTACCCCGCGATCGATGTGCTGCAGAGCGTCTCGCGGCTCGTCGGGGAGATCGTCTCCCCCGAGGTCGCCGACGCCGGACAGCACCTGCGTGCCGCGCTTGCGGCATTGAAGGACAAGCAGGATCTGATCTCGATCGGCGCATACAGTGCCGGTTCCGACCCGCTGCTCGACGCCGCTCTGGAGCACCGTCAGCAGATCGACGGCTTTCTGCGCCAAGCGGTCCACGAGAACTGCGATCCACACACCTCGGACGCCGAACTGCTCGAGCTCGTCGGCGCGATCGAGCGGTCGCTGACGCGCGACAGCGGCGAGGTCGTCGACGCCGAGGACATCGTGGGCGTCGAGGAACGCGCGAGCACCACCTCCGAGCCCTCGCTCTCGGCGATTCCCCCGCTCGGGCTGACGCTGTAGCGCGCGCCCTCCGCGCGGGTGGTCGCCCGCGGATTCAAGAGTCAAGGCCGGCGACCGATTACGCGGACTGTGAGCGTCCGATCCTCATTTACGTTCCGCCTCGAGCGCGTACGCGCGCTCCGTGAGCGCCGTGAGGATCTCGCTCGCCGCGAGCTCGCCGAGGCGACATCGCGTCTGACGAGTAGCCAAGACCGTCTACGCGCGGTTGACGTTCATCTCGAGAACGTCCGCGCAGAACAACGCCACGCCACAGGCGAGCTCGCCGTCTTCAGCGCCGAGGAGCTTCGCGCGCACCAGGCGTTCGTAGAACGGATCGAGGCCCGGCGCCTGGACGGAGTGCACGAGCTGGCCCGGCGCGAGGCCGACGTCTCCCGGCGCGGAGACGAGTTCGGCGACGCCGCCCGCGAGCACCGCATGCTCCAGCGCCTGGAGGAGCGCCAGCGCGCCGAGCACGATCGCGAGCACGACCGCCGCGAACGGATGGTGCTGGACGAAATCGCCATCGACCGCTTCCGCGGGAGCGCCGCATGAGCATCGAAGCCGTTCTCGGCACAGGCGCCGGCGAGTCCTCGGGTGCGCTCGCCGCAAGCGAACGCGTGGAACGCCTGCAGGCGCTCGTCGCGCAGGTCGAAGAGGGCCCCGCCGGCTTCGCCGCCGAGCTGCAGGCCGCACAGGCCCGGTCTCAGACCGCGGGCTCAGAAGCTTCCTCCACCGCCGGCCTGGCCTCGGAAGGCACAGGCAGCCTCGAGCCCGCAAGCGATGAGAGCAGCTACCCGGCCACCACCGCCGCTGTCGGTGATGGCACCTCCGCTCCCGCCGGCGCGAGCGCCTACCTCCCGCTGATCGACCAGGCTGCTGAGAAGAACGGTGTCGAACCCTCCGTTCTGTACGGGCTGATCCAGCAGGAGTCCGACTTCAACCCCAGCGCGAGCAGCGGCGCCGGCGCCGAGGGCCTGACGCAGCTGATGCCCGGGACCGCCTCCTCGCTGGGTGTCACAGAACCCCTCAACCCGGCCCAATCGATCGAAGGCGGCGCTCGCTACCTCGGCGAGATGTTGCGGCAGTTCGGCGGCAACGTCACCGACGCCCTCGCCGCCTACAACGCCGGCCCTGGCGCGGTCCAGCAGTACGGCGGCGTGCCCCCCTACAGCGAAACCCAGCAGTACGTGACCAAAGTGCTTGACAATGCCGCGGCCGAGCGCCAGAGCGCCTCCGCGGCCGCCATCCCGGCGACGGCCACACAGGGCGCCGAGCCGACCGCGACGGGGACGCTCGCATGAGCACACCACTCGCCGACGCGGCGCTCTCCGCGCCCGAGCAGCCGCCCGCGCTCGCTGGCGCCCCACCGGGGGGGCCTCCCGGAAGGGCGCCCACGCGAGGCGCATTCCAAGCCGAATTGGCCCGGACCGCAAGCGCGGAAGGCCAGCAGGGAAGCGGCGCGGAGCTGCGTTCATCGGCCCGCACCGACGCCGGCCCGGACGCGTCCACGACCGCGACGAGCAGCGCGGGTGAAGCCGCGGTCGTGCGCGGGCACCGTGGCACCGAGCAGCGCCGCGGCGAACGCCGCGGGAAGGCATCGGAAGCGGCCCACACGGGCGCCGACACAGGCAAGGCGGCTGCGACCACGGCGGAACCTCAAGCCGCCGGCGCGGCCGCTGCTCCGGACGCCGACGCGCTCACCGTGTTTGCCG
>Ga0209248_10000674_pt1 | contig 10842 bp, 11 predicted proteins | sample BogFormECP04_OM1_FD_188241 | JGI IMG/M metagenome (GOLD analysis project Ga0209248, IMG submission 188241) | Bog forest soil microbial communities from Calvert Island, British Columbia, Canada - ECP04_OM1 (SPAdes) (version 2) | ecosystem: Environmental > Aquatic > Freshwater > Wetlands > Bog ... | reverse complement strand
GCATTGGTCGCGGTCAGAATTTGCTGGTTCGATTGCATGATTTGGCCGGTATTGCTCGCGGTCGTCGTCGCTTGGCTCAGAGTCGCCGTATCGATAACAGGCACTTGAGCCGAGGCGCCGTCCGGCGCGCCCGCCCATCCCGCGAAAAGAGCGAGGGCGAAGATCAGTCTCTTGATAGTGCACATGAAGGACGTCCCCCTTATTGGTGACCGGTTTGAGACGCGGCGACCGCGCTCATGAAATTGGCGGCCGCCGAGGCGGCCATGATCCGTGAAAGCAGGATTTGATTGCGCAGCTGCGTCGTCACGCCCGCGGCCTGCACGGCCTGGTTCCAGATGCCTGTTCCCGCCAGCCGCCCCGCCGAATTCTGATCCCATGCGCCCTGCGAGGGATTGAGCGTGCCGACGGTCTGAGACGCCGTCGTTAAGGCGCCGCTGTTGGCTTGTAAGCCCGTCGTGACGGTGGAGATCGCTCCCAGCGCCTGTATCGCCGTGCCGATATTGAAAGCTCCGCCCTGTGCCCCGCCGAAAACCGATCCGACCGAGGTAACCAGGGGCGAGAGATTTATCGACCCCACGGATTCCGTAGACGCCGCTCCTGGCGACGGGCTCGTAATGGCGGCCGCCGTCCCTGCGCCGCCCGTCAGGTCGGTCGCTCCGACCGCCGCCGTCGGCGCCGCGGTGGCGGCGCCCGGCGAGACGACCGAGCCTTGCGTACCCTTCGTCGGCGCCACGGTTTGCGTATTGAATTGTTGCGCCGCCGTCATGCAATTGGCAGTCGCGGCTTCCTTGGCCTCGCGCTGGACGTCCGCGACCGGCACTTGGGCGAAGGCCGAACCCGCGAACAGAAGCACAGTTGCGAGACCAATCGCGCCCGCCTTCAGGGAAGCTGCCGCCTTCATGCCGCGTCTCCGCAGTAGCGCGGCAGCCAGTTCTCGACCTCGGAACCGTGAGCCGCGATCAACGCTTCCATTTCCTCGACGCGCTCCGAAGTGCCGGACAGAACCTTTACGAGGCCAGGCATTCCCGAGAGATCGAGGCGCGCGATCACCGAATCATGGTCGTGCTTGATCAGGAACTGACGCGATTCCGGCGGCGTGCCGCGTACCCAATCGAGTTCGGCGCGCGACAGCTTGAACCCAACGAGATAGGAGTCGTCATCGGCCTTCGGATTGGGAAAGAACAGATTGGTCGGGGTCTGTTCGATCAAAGTGTGCGCCATCTTGGACGCGACGATGTCCTTGGCCGATTGGGTGCCGAAACCGACGATGCCGTTGAGCTTGCGGATGGTCTTGAGCTTGTCGGTGACGAAGCCTGAGAATTTGTCGTCGTTGAGGATCTTCCAACCTTCGTCGATGAACATCATCATCGGGGTTCCGTCCATGAGACCCTCGACGCGGTGGAAGATGTAGCCGAGCGCCGCCGTTCGGATATCGTCGTCGTCGAGGACCTTGGTCAGGTCGAAACCAAAAACGCCGTTGCCGGCGCCCCAGAGATCACTCGGGTTGTTGAACAGCCATCCGCGCGAGTGGGTCCAGACTTCGAACCGCGAAGCCAGATCCTCGTGCCCTGCCCGCTCGCGCCCGCGCAGCAACATCGCGACGTCGGCGAAGCGTCGCTCGGCGACCGGTTCGAGAAAAATCTGGTCGACGGCGCGCTCGAGGATTTTGACTTCCTCGGCCCGCAGCTCCGTGCCGTCGCGCGGGCGCACCAGGAATTTGAGGAGGTTTTGGACGAAATCCCGATCCGCCGGGCTTCCTGGGAGTTGGAGCGGATTGAACCCTGTGGGAATGCCGGGCTGGAGCACTTCGTACCGGCCGCCCATCGCGCGAATAAACACTTCGGCGCCGCGATCCTTGTCGAAAAACGCGCATCGCGGCCGAGGGCTGACGCGCATCGCCTGCGCCATCAGGAACGAAAGCGCCACGGTCTTGCCCGAACCGGTCGGCCCTACGACGGTGAAATTGCCAACCTGCCGGCGATGGAAATTGAAAAAGTAAGGCGTCGAGCTCGTCGTTTGCAGCAGCGAGATCGCGGGGCCCCATCGGTTCCCTTGCCTTTTGCCCACCGCGAAATTGTGCAAGGAGGCGAATCCGACAAAATTGCGCGAGGAAATCAAGGCGGCCCGCGCGATATAGGAAAAATTGCCCGGCAATTGCGCCCAGAACGCCGGCTCGGCGTTCATGTCCTCGCGGATGACGGTGACGCCGAGGTTTTGAACCGCCGTCGTCACATCCTGAACGCAGCGCTCCATCTCGTCGATTGAGCGTCCGAGGCAAAGCATCGTCAGGTGGTGCTTGCCAAGGACCGTGCGCCCGGTGACCAATTCGTTGCGCGCGGTCGCGATCGCCGTCTCGACCTCCGTGCCCTTTTCGTCCGACGCGGCGATCTGACGCTCGACGCGCGCGACATCGGTCAGCACCGGCCCGCGATCGGCGATGGCGAAAGACTGGGAGACGATGAATTCGCCCTGCACACGCAAAAGGCCGTCCAGCATGCCCGGACCGGACCAAGCGGGATATTCGCGAACCGAAAGCATCGCGCCGAAGCGCGTGTCGCTCGCGATGGTTCCACGGACTTCCAGCGCCTTCTTGCCGAAGGTGATCCGGCGGGTCGGCAGGTACCCGTCGAGCCCCATGCGCGGCAGCAGCATCGGGATCTCGACGCCGCCATTGAGCAATTGCGCGAGAAACTCACAGGGCTCGGAATAAATCGCCGACCGCGGCGCCTCGTTGTCGCTGGGGGAGCTCGCCTGCACGGCAAGAGCACGAGAAACGATCTTGAGAACTCTCGCGCCATAGGGCTCCAGCGCATTGACGATATTGGCGACGGCGTCCTTGAGTTCGCGCCGCGCGTCCCGGTCGAGATCTTCGCTCGGGCGCCCCACGAGTTTTCGAACTCCCCGCAGCATCCCGTCGATCGCGCCGACCTTGCCCTGAAAGCCCCGGCGAATGATCGTGAGGTAGAGTTCGTTGACGAACATCCGTTTGCCGGAGAGGCTTTCCATGTAGCGCCGGTTGAGCTCATCGCAGAACCCGATATCGAACGAACCCGGTATGACGGCCGGAACCTGCCGGCGGATGATGTGCGAATAGAGCGCGAAGCGGCTGTCGTTGAGCGCGCGCACCAAGGTGTTGCGCGCGCTGAGGCGCAGATTGATCTCGCTTTGGTCGGCGGTCTGGAAGCAAAATCCGTCAAGCTTGATGATGCTGATGAGAAACCCCTCCTTGGTGCGAAGCGTTTGCTCGTCTGCGTGCCTGACATAGGGCACGTGGGCGCTGATCGACTTCTCGCGCGCCGAAACCTCGGAGAATTTCATTTGGGGCCGTGCGGCGCGACTCAGCATTGTCGTGGTCCCCTCAAGGCGAATAGGAATCGCCACCCCAAAACCTGTGGTTTCGGGTGCGCGGGCATTTGGAGACGCGCGTCTGCAGGACGTCGACGAAGCGGGCGTCGCGAACCGTCAGCCCATACGCGATCGTGTGGATAGGAATGATCAGCAGGAACATGAAGAGGTTCTTGGTGTTGATAAAGATCAGCACCACGCTGGCGAATTCCAAAACGAAGAGAACGTAGGGAATGCCGAACATCATCGGCGGACGGGTCAGGCCGCCGACCAAGGGATCGAGCACGGGCTCCTCGTCGGGTTCCATCCGTCACTGCCCCGTGCCTATACCTGACGTAAGCGACGTCACGATCTGCGCGGCGCCGAAAATCAAGGCGACGCCGACCAAAACGGAGAACGCCCAGCCCCAGGGAATGCGCGAGGTGAACGCCATGAACCCGACCGCCGCGACCGCGATCGTCGCGCAGGTCGTGGCGAAGGTTCCCGTCATGAAGGTCAGCACCGACGTCATTGCGGTGTTGAGCGGCTGAAACGACGCCGATTGCGCAAAAGCGTTGTCGGCCTGCAGAGCGATGATTCCGAAAACAAGTCCCGCCAAGAGCGCCCGCTCAATCGTTTGTGCACGCAAACCAAACGCCATTATTCATCTCCCTGGACATAAAGAACGGAACCGCCGATCCAGCTTTGCCCCGATTTGGTCGGCGCCTCCGGCGTCGCGCTCGCTGGGTCGGCGCTTGGGTCTCGCGCCGCCGACGTGGCTGCGCGGGCGCCGCCGCGCAGCGCGTTGTCGAAGTGGTAGTAGACATTGGCGACGGCGGCGGCATACCGCACCGTTTCGGAAATCGGCGGGACGCCCTTGGCGTCAATAACTCGACCTTCGCCCGCGTTATAGGCTGAGGCGACGAGCAAAATGTTGCCGCCGAATTCTCCCGAGAGTTGCTTCAGATAGGCGACGCCGCCTCTGACATTGTCGGCGGGATCGCAAACGTCGTTGACGGCAAATCGTCGCGCCGTGTCGGGCGTCAATTGCATCACGCCGCGCGCGCCTTTGTCCGTCGCTTTGTCCGCTTTCATATGGGTTCCCAGTCGCGTCTCCTGGTCGCTGATCGCCAACGCCAGCTCGACGTCGACGCCCTGCCGCTTGGCCTCTGATTCGATCAGGGCGCGCACGCTCGATGCGTCACTCGAGATGATTGGACAATCCAAGGACTCCGCGGCGTTGGCGGCCTGAGCCGCCGCGGTCAGAAGTCCGAAAAGGAGAATGTGTTTAATGCGCAATGCATCGTTCCCGTGAGGTTGAAAGACGAGATATAGCGTGATACGAAATTCGTCAAGCCGCCATTCGCGGTCCAAATGTTTGAACGAGAGACAGGAACCGTGAACCCAGGACTTCGACATCTCCGCGCTGCCGCAATCGCTTCTTGTTGCGCCTTCGGCGCGCTCGTTCCCTTCTCGCCGGTTAAGGCGCAAAACGCGTCCTTCGGATGCAAGGTCCTGCTATGTGCGCTCTCGACGAATCCGTCGTGGACCGGCGTTCCCTATTGCGGGCCGGTGATGAGCCAGCTCTTCAGCATCCTGAACAGCGGCGGTTCCTGGCCGACCTGCAACGCCGCCAATGTCTCGCCGGTCGGCTACAACCCGTACGCAGCTTGTCCCGCGGGCTCAACGGCGGTGTCGTTGACAAGTTCGAGAAGCGGTTCGTCCTATGTCGCCGATTCGTCCGGCGCTTCCTGCGGCGCGCCGATCGCGACGCCCTCGGGAATGAGTGGCGGGCGCCAGAGCGTCTCGGACTCGGGATCTCAGTGTCTCGCGATTTCCGCGCGACCCGCAAATCCGACGCCGTATTTCGTCGACATCACGACGCCGAGCGGCGTGCAGCAATTCAGCTTCGCGTTGACGCAATGAGAGGGCGATCCGTCGGTCAACTCTTGCAGAGGGTATCGGCCAGAAATTGCGCGCGCGGCTTGGCGCGATGGACTGGCCACTTCCTCGGCGCAAGCCTGGCGATCGCCCTCTCTCTCGGCGCCGGCGCGTCCGCCGAGCCGTACGCCAGTCCTGCCGAGTGGCTCCCGGCGACATCAACGGATTTTGCCGTCGAGACCGCCGACAACGCTCCATACTTCGATGTCTGGCGCCAGGAAATCGGCCGCAACAACGACGCGGCCCGTGCGCGCGGCGTTCTCATCGCCCCCGGGCTGCAGGCACCGCTCGCCGAAGCGCATTGGTCAATCCGCTCCGATCCCACGACCGCGGCGGTCACAATCGTCAATTTCGACTGCGATCCGACGCCGGTCTACGCCGGCGCGGAGGTCGCGGTCCTGAAATGCCCTGCCCGTACGATTCTGTGGACCGGGCCGCTGCGCACGGTCAAGAATCAACCCAAGAGCTGCTTTGTGCAGGTTCGAAGCTCGAGCGCGCCTCCCGCTGGCCCCGCGAGTTTCGCCGCCGCCAATTCGGGCGTGTTCATGTCTTACGACGTCGCGTCTTCCTCCATCAAAATCGGCGTCATCTTCGACCATAAAGTGTTCGACGCGTGCAGCGCCTATCTCCGTCTCAAGGATTGAAACTGATGGGCACACGAGAGACTCCCATGAAGATTGAACAACCGCCCGCCGCCGCTAAGAGCGGAATTGATCGCCAACGCGCGGCACATTCGGGTGATTCGAGTCCGGCGTCGCCTGTGAAAAGGCGACCGGAGATCTGCGGAAAGGCGATGACGGCTCGCCGTTCCTCATTGTGCGCCGTCTTCGGCACTTTCCTCGGTGCAAGCTTCTCTGCGACCGCGGCCGATCCGTCCGTTTCGCTTCAAGTGAAAACCCTGCAACCCGTTGTGTTGGGTTCGACCGCGGACCCGGCGTCAAAGCCGCTTGCGGCGATTTGGGAGGACAAACTGGGCGAAATTCGAGCGCGGCTCGCGGGCAAGAGCCCAACCTTTTTCTCGGCGAGCTTCGACAATGGCGATGCGACGATCATCATTTCCGTCAGCGTTGACGACCCCGCCTGCGAGAATCTCTCTGGCGCTCTGGGACGGCCGACGACGGGAAGCGCTTGCCCCATGCGCGTCGCGCGTCTCAGGGGCGGCGAGGTCTTAATTCTCGCGACAAACGACCACTTCGTCCTTCCCATCCCAATCGCCACCTCGGGCGCCGGGGCTTCGCCCTCCCCCAACAATTCGGCGACGATCATGTTCGATCCGTCCGCGCGATCTCTCGGGATTTCCGAGCGCATCGACGGCGAGGCCGCTGACGCGGTCAATCCCAATCCAATCCTCCTGAAATACTGAGTCCGATCATGATCTCGAGAACATTCCGCGCTTCGCCAGCGTCCCTCGCACTTCTCTCTCTCATGATCTGTACCGAGGCATGGGCGCAATGCGCGACTTACAGCTCGACCGACATCGCCAACGCCATAAATAGCTCTTCGACGGCGAGCGCCGCGCTCAAGGCGACCGCTTGCACATGGGGTGGCGCCGGCAAATCGGAATCCGGCGGCAATACCTGCGCGTCGAACGGCAGCAATTTCGGGGTCCTTCAGGTCAGCAGTGGCAATCTGGCCGGATCGGGCTACACGTCGCAGCAATATCTCGCCCTTCCCCTGCAACAACAGGTCGATGTTTGGGCGAGCCAAGCCGGAAATTCGGGGGCCGGCAGCGGGAGTGTCGCGACAATCTCCACCGCTGCGGCCTCTGGCCAGTCCTTTGGCTCGACGCCCGCGACGCAGGGCATGGCCGCGGCCTGCGTCCAGTTCGGATCGGTCATCTGCAAGAACGATCTGGCTGCGCTCAACGCCGGTCAGCCCTGCGGCGGCGCCAATCCAGTGACGGCCAAATATTCCGTTCCACAGAGTTCGTGGACCGAAGACGGAAACGGCCAGACCATTTGCTCTTGGGGCAAGAACATTCAAGCCAACATCAACAGCTGCACGGCGGCGCCCTGCCCTGCCGGTTCCGCCGGCGCGCCAACCGGAGCATCTTCGTCGGTTGCGCCTGGGCTATTGCCGTCCGCGGGCGCCTGAGGCCAGGCGGATTGTCGTTGTTGCCTTGCTCTTGATCGCGGCGAAGCTCGGCGTCGCGGCTCCCGCCCTTATTCCCAGGGGCTAGGCCCCGAGCCCGGGACTGCAAATCGGTCCACGGGCAGACTGCTCCGGAATTGGAGGATCCCGTCGTCGTTCGTGTCCCCGCGAGGCCCGTATTCCGGACATTCAAGCCGATGAGGCCTTCCGACCGAGGCCGCTTACGATCCCTATAGCGCCGTCCTGTTTGCCGTTGCTTCCGGCCCGACAGCCGACTGATTTCGAGGCCTCCCTCTCCGATCATATCGCGAAATGAGCGACATGAATTTACCCTGCGAATTCCTGTTTGCGGGCGGCTAGCGCCGGCGCGTCGTCATTTGCTGGGCCAAGTCGAAGCATCGCCGCCCGTTTCCCCCCACGATATTGGCGTTCGAAGAAGTTTGCGCGGCCCTCTCGCGGGGATGTCGGGTCTGGCGTGACCCGGCTCAATGCCGTATCTCTTGGTGAAGCTTGTCGGTGAGGTCGCCGAAGCCCGGCTTCGGGAACCGCGGCATTCACAAGATCAACCGCTGCGTCGATCAAAGGCGCGGCGCGAACCCATAAGTGAACCTGACCGCGCGCCGTTTCCGCATGACAAAATCGCCCGCATCTCGCTTTCCCGCGGGGCCGCTGCAAGCGAGCCCGGCCGTCCATCTGCTGTCCCGCGCCATAATGCGCTCGCGCTTTCCCGGCGACACCGGCGTCGCCCGATACAAGCATCTCGCCGTCGTCATGCTCATTCTGGCGGAGCACAAGCGCGGTGAACCGCCGACCGCGGGCAGTCTCGCACGTAGCGTCGGCACCCATCGCTCGCAGGTCGACCTGATCGTCAAGGCGCTCCACGAGCGCGGACTCATTTCGAAGACCGCAGCGCCGGGCTATCAAGGCGCCCAGCACAACACCGTCCTCGACATTCGTCCCGACGCGGTCCATGCGTTCACGAAGGCCCATTTGGCGCAAACCGGCAAACGCCTCGATCTCGAGGAATGAATTCGGCAAGATCGGGGGCTTAAGAATCGGTCCCGCGCCCTGGCGCCTCTTCCGCAGCATTACTCGGGGCGCCACACATTCACTTCGCAATTCTGCCGCCTGATCTGCACAGGCGTTCCACCGCGCCGGTCCGCCGCTCTTTCTTCGCTTGGCGAATAAGTGAATTCGCGTGCGACGGCGTCCCCCGCGTCTCGCGCGATGGGAACGCCGTTCCGTCATTGTCTAGATGCTATCGTGGTCGCGGCTCGAGGTTGAATCGGTTTGAGGCGCGAGGATCTTACCTATCGCGCTTTTCGCCGTCACCCAGTCGCCACTAGCGGCGAGCACGGCGTTGAGGAATGCGCGCTCGGTGGCGGCGATATCGCCTCGGTTCGCGAGCGCCCACATAAAAATTCCGAACGTGGCCAGCGCCCGGCCGTCATCGCGACAGGCGCGCGCGGCCGCTTCGATCGCGCGCTCCCTCGCTCTTATTCGGGGATAGCTCGCCTCGTCATTTCCGCTCACAAATTCTGCTTCCATGGAACCGCGCCAAGAGCGCCAGTCGCCGTCCCGGTGTTGTCGGACGGGCCCCGCAATTGCATCGCGAATCCTGATTTCACGATCTTCAAGGACCGCGGAAATTGCGCTGCGAAAGCAGTTTCCCCGAGGGGATCGCCTGTCGCCACGCTTCGACGCAATGGGCCTTTGAAGGGCGCTGCCGACGAACTGCCAATCAAAGTCATCAATCTTCTATTTCCATGCGTTCGCTTCGTGAATGGCGGGGCTTTCGTGCAATTCGAGTTTCGAAACGGATGTCGCGAAGTCAAAATTGTGGAAGGCGTCTGAATCGTCGGATTGCAGTCAATCGGAATCGTCTCATGGCGCCTATTTGAGAGTGGGAGGTTGTCGGCAAGAATCTTGGGTTGAGAATCGGGCGCCGGGCCGAAGAACGAGCCGCTCAATTTGATAATTGGCGCCGCGGAGTCTCAAGTTGGATGGCTTTGCGGGAGCGCGCTCAGATTGAGCGCTGGAGGCTGCGAGGTCGCAAACGACGTCCTTCCTATTGGCCGTCGGCGGCAATTCCACTGGATTCCACGGCAGAGCGCGGATCGTTTTGCGCCGACGGAACCGTCACGCGAACACCCGTTGACTTCGAGAATTTCAATCTCCCACTGATCCGCGGGCCAGACTGAGAGGCGATCGCCCCTGGGAATTTCGGGCTCCTCTGTGGACCAATATGCTGTGATCAAGACTTGCGCGCCGCCCAACACCGTTCAGAGCATCCCTGGAGACATCGAAATAGGCCGGCACGCATATGTCGCCGTCGATCTCGGAGGGCTCGCCAACGACATGGACGACCCATCCGGATCGCTTCCAGAGGGGAGCCAGTACAGCTCCTGAATTCCGCCGATTTGGTTGATGCCTTCGCCGAGACAATATTCCATCACAACGGTGCAGAACTACGCTTTGACCAGCAATCCACCGGTCTCGCGATATTCCGGTACGATGAAGCCGCGCGTCCATTCGAAAACGGCGGAGTCGCGGACAACGCCATTGCGCGTGCATAAATGAGGAAACACCTCGCTTAGAAGGTGGGGTTGGGTCGTCGGGATGAAACGCGAGCCGGCGATGATCTCACCGTTGCGGATTCCAACCAAATGAACAGCGTGCTCCGTATCGAACTGGTCCGTTTCCCGACCGTCATCCGAGGGCTCGCGCCATTTGCTTTCCTCGACATAAATTCGATGGCGAATGCGGAATAGCTGATCCAGCTCGGCAGCGTAGGCGGCCTTGTTTGCGTCGGTAATTACGTGAACGTCCATTGGCGTCGCCCCTGCAAGGAATATCGGCAAATGCAACGGACGGAGGGGAGATGGCGATATAATGATGCTTATATTGACGGAACCGTCAGGGGCGGATTTCCCGGTTCCGGATAGCGGTTGCGACCGCGTGCGTCGTGTTGCTCACGCCCATCTTCGCGCGAATCCTAGCGAGATGCTGGGTGACCGTTCCCTCCGAGATATGCAAAATCCTAGAAACTTCCCATGAGCTCTTGCCTACGGAAACCCATTGGAGGATTTCTTGCTCCCGCGCCGAAAGAACGGCTCTTCTGTCGGTAGACCCAGGGAGCAGATCGCACGCCGTCATCTTGCAGTACAAAGACAGCAAATAGAGGTTGGCGATCGAGCTTTTATCGAGGTCACATTTGTGGGAAGTTGCGAGCGAAATCACGGCCTGCCAGCTGCTCGCGTCGTACATCGGAAAAGCGACGCCCTCTCCCAGACCGAACGCCCGCGCCTCGTTCTCGATCTTGGTGGCTTCCGCCGTGGAGATCGAAGCGGCGCGAGCCTCCGCCCAGAAAAAGGGTTTCGATCGCTTCAATGACCATTGGCTCACCGGATCCTTCAAGAAATAGCGCTGTTCGCGATATCGGTCCGTCCATTCGTCGGGCCATGCGTTCTTTATGACGTAGGATTC
>Ga0209248_10000672_pt1 | contig 10860 bp, 9 predicted proteins | sample BogFormECP04_OM1_FD_188241 | JGI IMG/M metagenome (GOLD analysis project Ga0209248, IMG submission 188241) | Bog forest soil microbial communities from Calvert Island, British Columbia, Canada - ECP04_OM1 (SPAdes) (version 2) | ecosystem: Environmental > Aquatic > Freshwater > Wetlands > Bog ... | reverse complement strand
TCAAGCCGGAGGAAGTCCAGGACACTTACGGGAAGTCTTTGGTCGCCGACACGGCTGAAACGCAGAAGCGCTTGATGGAGGCATTCGAATCGATCAGGCAAGGTAACGAGCGAGGTGCGGTCGAGCTTGAACTGCGCCGCAGGGACAACGGCAAGCCGATCTGGGTTCAGTGGTGGTCTACGCCTGCTCCGGGCGGTCAGTACACACGCACCATGATGGTGGACATCACGGACAGAGTATTGATCGAGCAGACCCGACTTGCGCTGGAATTCACCCTCGAATCGGGGCTAGTGGGTGATTGGGACTTGGACTTGGTGCATGACACTTCTCGCCGATCCTTGCGTCACGATCAATGCTTCGGGTACGACCATCCGATTCCCGAAGCGGAATGGGGCTTCGAAGTCTTTAGCAATCATCTGCATCCGGAAGATCGGGAACTGGTTCAAACGAGCTTCAGTCGCGCTGTGGAAGCAGGAGTCAATTGGTCATGCGACTTTCGGGTGATCTGGCCGGACGGCAGTGAGCACTGGCTCGCCGCGCGCGGCAAAGTCTTCCATCGCGAAGAAGGATTCGCGACGCGTATGCTTGGCATCGTGATGGACATTACTGATCGCAAAAAAGCGGAGCAAATCCTAAAAAACGCTGAAGAAACCGTACGCGCGACCAAGGTATCGCTCGAATTCGCGCTTGAGGCGGGACATATCGGTGATTGGGATCTTGATCTCATCCATGACACCTCCCGGCGATCGCTGCGGCACGATCGATGCTTCGGCTATGAGACGCCGATTCCTGATGCGCAGTGGGGTGTTGCAACATTCCTGGGACATATCCACCCGGAGGATCGGGCACTTGTTCAGAATAGTATGCAAGCGGCTGTGGATGCGTTAATGGCCTGGGAACAGGAGTTTCGAGTGATATGGCCTGACGGCAGCGTTCATTGGCTTACGGCGCGCGGCAGCATCTACCGATCGTTGGAAGGCCGGGCCACCCGAATGCTCGGGGTGGTATTGGATATCACGGCCCGTAAAGCAGCCGAGCAGGCACTTCGTGCCTCGGAGGAGCTGTCTCGTGGACAGGTCGAGGCACTTAAAAGCACACTCGATGCGTTGGCCGTCGAGACTACACCCGACCGGTTGATAGGGCATATTTTGCGCACGATCGCAGAGCGGTTTGCCGCGCACAGCATCAGTGTCTGGTGTCGAGATGATTTGACTGCCGCGATTGGATTGGAGTTCGCGTTGGAGGAAGGTCGCCTGGTCCCGAAGACCGATCCGAGATTTGACGGTATGGATCTATCCTTGCCGATGAAGGACAGTTGGCCATGGCCGGAGGTATTTCGCACGGGCAAGCCCAGCGTCATCGAAGACATACGAACAGTGGCCGCCTTTTCTCTGCGCGATCGCTTGCTGCCGCTCGGAATCGTTACCGTGCTGCTCGTGCCAATGTCGGTATGCGGGCGACTTGAAGGGGCGATCGGCCTGCGTTTCACTGAAAAGCGCGCCTTCGGCGCCGAAGAGCTGGAGCTTGCTCAGGCGCTCGCCAATCAGGCGATGTTGATGATTCAATTCAGTCGGCTTTCCGCGCAAAGCCGCCAAGCGGCAGTTACCGCCGAACGCAATCGAATCGCGCGCGATGTCCACGACACCCTGGCCCAAGGACTGACTGGCGTGATTGTGCAGCTAGAGGCCGCCGGCGATGCGACATCCAAAGGCCTCGGGTTGGAGGCTGGTGATCACCTGTCGCGCGCCGTGGATCTCGCTCGCGACAGCCTCAACGAAGCGCGACGCTCCGTACAGGCGCTTCGGCCACAGGTGCTTCAAGATCAAGACCTGACCACGGCAATGAGCGAAATGGTTGACAAGATGACTGCCCGAACGAGCTTGCGGGCGCGGTTTAAGGTGCGAGGAGACGCTGTAACCCTGCCACACGACTGGGAGGACAATCTTCTTAGGATCGGCCAAGAGGCGGTGACCAACGTGGTGCGACACGCGCAGGCAAGCGAGTTCGCCATGGAGGTCAATTTTGCTAGCGAAGCGGTCACTCTTACGGTGCGCGACAACGGGTGTGGGTTCATCCCGACTGCCAGGTACGATGGTTTCGGTCTCGTTGGAATACAGGAACGGGTGGAGTCGATGGGGGGTCGGCTCTCTATTCAAAGCGCAATCGATGAGGGCGCCGTCATGACGATCGTTCTGCCACTCATCGGCGTCGACAGGGCGTCAGTTCGATGAGTTCGAGAGATGCGATCCGCGTTCTGATTGCGGATGACCATGTGACGGTACGCGAAGGACTCGCGGCGATCATTCATCGCCAGCCTGACATGAGCGTCGTAGCGGAAGCGGATACTGGAAAGAGCGCCGTGAGTCTGTGGCGCAGTGAGCGACCGGACGTCACTTTATTGGACCTTCGCATGCCGGTACTTGATGGCGTAGGTGCCATCGAGCAAATCCGCGGTGAGGATCCGCTTGCGCGAATCGTCGTGCTGACGACCTTTGATACGGACAATGAGGTTTCACAGGCGATCCGCGCCGGCGCCCGTGGCTACATTTTAAAAGACGCGCAGCGCGAAGAACTCTTGAATACCATTCGCAGAGTGCATGCTGGCGAGACCTGTATTCCCCCCGCGCTTGTGGCAAAGCTCGCGGCCGGGATGTCGAGCGAAGTCTTAACCGGCCGAGAGTTGGAAGTGTTGACGCTACTTGCACAGGGCCAGGGCAATCGCGATATTGGCGCGTGCCTTCTAATCAGCGAAGCGACAGTAAAGACGCACTTGCGCAGTATTTTCGCGAAGTTGAACGTATTGAGCCGCACGGAAGCCATCGCAGTAGCCACTCGCCGAGGACTGGTGCGGCTTTAGCACTGGCCGATCGCCAATGGTGTGTGGAGCTCACTGGCACCCATTAACTATCAGATCTGACTCATCCCGCCGTCGGTGATGATCTCCGTTCCGAAGATGAATGCGGATTCGAGCGCCGCAAGATGCAGTACCGTGCGTCCTCGTTCGCGCAATCGACGCCTCCGCATAATAGCGCACCCCTCCAATTCGGCGAGGCAGCGCCCCAGCGCCCGCCCGTACAACGTGAATTCAAAAGGGCAGACATTTGGTCAAGCCGCTACCTGCCCTCCATGTGACATTGAACCGTGGCACACCGGCCGCAGTCGTCTGGTGGGCTCTTTTGGAGAGGATGGTCAAGGTCGGGCACGGTTTGTCGGAGCATGACCCAAGCGGCGCTCTTCGCCAAGTGATCGGGTCGTTTGGCATTCAATAGAGGAGTTCGGTAATCATGAAGGCAAGTGCGCGCAGTCGATTTCCGTTAATGCGAGTGTTTGTCCTCGCCATGTTCAGCGCCGCAGGCTTCTGCGCCGCGCAGGGTGGCGGCGGACCTACTCGACTAACGCCCTCGGAAATTCACTGGCCGGCCACCGGAAACGAGGCGCCAGGTTCCTCCATGCAAGGCGCCGTTCAGTCGTTGATCATATACGGGGACGGATCGAGAGCCACTCTGTACTCCATCATGTTCAAGGTCGGTCCCAATGCCGCCATTCCCGCACATTGGCACCCGGACAATCGATCGTGTTTTGTCATGGTCGGCGTTTGGTATTTCGGCTACGGCGATACATTTAACAAGGCAGCGCTGAAAGCACTACCGCCCGGCAGCCATTACACGGAACCTGCGAATGTGCATCATTTCGCCGGCACCGAATCGGAGGGCGCCACCGTCGAATGTACATCGGTCGGACCGTCCGGCACGACCTATGTCAATCCGAACGATGATCCTCGACACGGAAGCTAGCCATGCCCATGGATCAATGCGTCGAAGACTGGGCGAGCAACGATGCGTATGCGGATCTTGTCATCAAGAACGGACGTGTCGCCACTCTCAATCCTTTGCAACCCTTTGTACGCCATCTGGCGGTCAGAGACGGTTTGGTTCTTTGCTTAACCGATGACGAACGGCAGATCGCACGCTGGTTCGGCCCTTCGACCCGAGTGATCGACGCCGGTGGTCGGACCGTCATTCCGGGCCTTCATGACAGTCATATGCATCTCATCCGTGGCGGGCTCAACTTCAATTTGGAACTGCGCTGGGATGGCATCAACACGCTATCGGAGGCGATGTCGCGGCTGCGACAGCAGGCCCAGCGCACTCCGCCGCCTCAATGGGTACGAGTTGTCGGAGGCTACAGTGAGTTTCAATTCAAGGAAGGACGGCTGCCGACCCTCGATGAAATAAACGCGGCGACCGGTGAAGTGCCCTGCCTCATCAATATTCACTACGCCGCCATCATGGTTAACAAAGCCGGCTTACGGGCGCTGGGCATCGACCGCAACACGCCCAACCCAGCGGGTGGGATGATCCAGCGCACCGCACGCGGCGAACCCACCGGATTGATGTTCGCTGAGCCGAGCCCGTTCGTCGTCTACAGCACGATCGCGCGAGCTCCGCCGCTCTCCCTGACCGATCAGGAGAATTCGACGCGACAATTCATGCGCGAGCTTAATCGATTGGGAATTACCAGTGTGAGCGATGCCGGAGGCGGCAACCTCAATTACCCTGAAGACTATGCAGTGATCGAGGGCTTGCGAATGCGCGGCGATATGACGGTGCGAATCTCCTACAGCCTTTTTGCGCAACGTCGAGGTGAGGAGCTGCAAGATTACCAACGATGGACGACCGGCTCTGAAGCTGGACAAGGGGATGCGTATCTGCGGCGATTCGGCGCCGGCGAGAATATTGTCTGGTCTGGTGCGGATTTCGAGAACTTTTTGCGTCCGCGCGACGACCTTCCCCTGGTCATGGAGTCGGAGCTCGAAGCGATCATCCGGCTGCTCGCCGCCAAGAAGTGGCCTTTCAGAATTCACGGCACTTACGATGAGACCATCTCGCGCTTCCTGGATGTGTTCGAACGCGTCAATTCCGAAATCCCGCTCGCGCCACTGGGCATCGTATTCGACCACGCAGAAACCATCAGCGACCGTTCGCTCGAACGCGTGGCTAGGCTTGGGGGAGGAATCGCCATTCAGCACCGCATGGCATATCAGGGTGAGTTCTTTATCCGCCGCTACGGCCGACCGGCTGCAGAGGCGCGCCCTCCCGTCAAGAAAATGCTCGCCATGGGCCTGCCCGTGGGGGGCGGCTCTGATGCTACTCGGATTTCCAGCTTCAATCCGTTCGTCACACTGTACTGGCTGACGACGGGAAAAACTGTCGGCGGCATGGAAATTGCCGCGGATCACAACCGTCTGGAGCGCATGGAGGCACTGAAGCTCATGACGGACGGCTCGGCCTGGTTCTCGAAGGAGCAGGGAATCAAGGGCCGGCTTGAGCGTGGCATGTTTGCCGACTTCGCGATACTCGATGCGGATTACTTCGCTGTGCCGGATGAGGGCATCATGGCGATCGAGAGTCTGCTCACGGTGGTGGGTGGCCGAATCGTATATGCGGCCGGGCCTTACTCCAAATTCTCGCCGCCCGATCTTCGGGCGAGCCCAGATTGGAGTCCCGTTGGGCATTTCACGCCAGGATTTTCGAAGGCCCAAACCGCCGCAGCCTCAATAGGCCGCGAAGACAAGGGTCACGCTCACGTTCAGGTGATCCAGTCCAGCGGCGACAAGTGGAGCTTCGGTTGTCCCTGCTTTACGGGGTAGCGCTCTCGGCGCATCGCCGCTGATACCGCGAGCGCCGGAAACGCCTCTCGGCTATGGAAAAAGCTTTGCTGTCGTCTCTGCGATCTTACGTCCCTGGTAGCGAGCACCGATCAATTCGTTCTCCGAGGGCAGGCGCGACCCGTCGCGGCCCACGATGGTGCTGGCGCCATAGGGGCTGCCCCCAGTCACTTCGGCCAAGGTCATTTGGCCCGCGTGACCGTAGTCTAAGCCGACGATCACCATCCCAAAATGCAAGAGGTTCGTAATAATTGAGAATAAGGTGGTCTCCTGGCCGCCGTGTTGGGTCGCTGATGAGGTAAAAGCCCCACCCACCTTGCCGTGCAGTGCGCCTCGTGCCCAAAGTTCCCCTGCTTGGTCCAAAAAGCTCGCCATTTGCGAAGACATTCTGCCAAAGCGTGTGCCGGTTCCGATTACGATTGCATCATAGCCAGACAGATCAGCAACAGCGGCGATGGGCGCCGCCTGGTCAAGCTTAAAATGCGCCGCTGTCGCGACCTCGATTGGGACCGTCTCCGGAACGCGCGCAATGTGCACGGTCGCCCGTGTCTGCCGGGCACCTTCCGCAACCGCCTGGGCCATTTTCTCAATGTGTCCGTAAGCCGAGTAATACAAAACGAGCATCTTCGCCATCATCGCCTCCTGTTGAAATGAGCCATTGCGGCAACCTGGTCTGTAATATTATCGACTCACGCCGGGGGAGTGACTTGAACGGGGATTCGGCGAATTGAATTATTGCGTCGTCATCGACAGACTCAGACCAAGGACCTCAGCCAACCATTCCTCGAACATGCGCTAAGCTGGCGTTCTGGCCGAGTCAGCGAGGCGAGGCCTGTCGGAGCGAGATATGACGGACACCGAGACGAAACTGCAGGACGCCGTTACGCAATTCGATCTAGCCGCGAATGCCGACGACGAGGCGATTGTCCGTTCGTGCATCAACGCAATGATCGACATGGGCCGCAGCGTCACGCTTGTTATGCAGAAAGAGTCGGGACCGTATCCCACTCTCACCCAATGGTACGAGACACGCATGGCCGAGCTAATGCACTCGGCAGATGCCCCGCTAATGAAGTTCTTCAATGAGCGCAGGGTTCACACGATCCACAAGGGCGTCGTTCGGCCACTGCGGGATACCGCGACGGTGACCGGCTCTACCGTGCCCGGCATCCATGCCGGAGCAACGATGATCTTGTGGCGCTTCGACGGCACTGCGGAACTGGGATCGAATGACAGTGGCGGTATACATCGTCTCTCGATGCGCTATCTGGCGGTTCTACGCGAGCTGGTCAGGGATTGGCTGCAGAAACGCAAGGATCTCTGTATCAAATAGCTCGCGGCCGTGCCGCATATATTCAGCTCCCGGACTGTCCGCTTTCAAACAACCTAGCCATCAGCCCTGGTTTACCGCAGCTCGCCGCATTCGTCAGCAATCGTTGCGGCTGATATGCTAAGCCTTATCAGGCGTAATAGTAGCTGGGTCTGCACCTAGAACTGCGTCGGTATCGGCGCAGAAAATAGCCGCGTTGCTTCAACAAAAGCGTTTCGCGACGGGCGCACATGCCTCAGAGCACTCATGAATCACGTGGACCTCACTTCGCCTCGGCCACCCACTTCAAGGTCGCCAGCCAGAGATCATGTCCGCGGTGCATGAGCGTCTCATCACTCTTGCGAAGGCCCGCCGCATCCTTTCCAACCCCGGCCTCATCCATCACGACGTGGCACATGGCGCCACGAGGCTCCAGATACCAGGAGTGATAGAAGCTCGGCTGGGCTCCTGGCGCGTAGCCGTACCATCCCAGGCGCTGGTTCAATACATACTCATGCACTTTGCTTTCGATCGCCAAGCCGAACGTGGTCCACCGGAACACCTTGCCGTCCCGGAGCACCGGATCCCCGCGCTGAATTTCGACATCCTTGGAGTTGGGGTACCAGGTCGGCCACTGGGTCGCTTCGATGATATGTGTCCAAACCCGCTCACAAGACGCATTGATGATCAGCTCATTGTGGGCGAACAGGTCAGCCTTCTCCGGTTCGAAGCCGGTGGGCCAGTGGATGTCCGGGGAGCGATGGGCAAGATCGTCTTTCATTGACATGGCTTTGTACTCCAGTGAGTGATCAACAGCACGGGCGGCCGGTGCACCCGCACTCGCGAGCCCGAAGGCAACTAGGGAGGCTGCAAGAATGCGGCCGGTATTCAGCAAAGTATTGAGGTGGTTCATATGCCACCTGAGGGCAACTGATGCGGCGGACTCAAGAGGTCTTGCAGGCCCATGCGGCGTAAGAGTTCCCTACGGACGCGATCCGCCACACCGTTGACGATCTCGGCACCATCCTGAGAGGGATCGATGTGGACGCGGAACGGTCGCTTGCCGGCGGGCGTCTCGATGACCTTCACGATTGCTCGAGCGACTTCCGTAGGGTCTGCATCCTTCGGTTCGAGGGCAGTCAACCCTTTCAGGATATCGTCGGGAATGGATGCCGTGGGACCCTTGGCATACTCCTCGGCGCGCAGCTGATCGGCTGGCGCACCGGCGTGCAGGAAGTGGTTGGTACCTTTGGTGAAGGCGCCTGGCACAACGATCGAGGTTTCGATGCCCCAGCGGGCCACCTCACCGGCATAAGTCACCGCGAGTGAGTCCATCGCCGCTTTCGCGGCGAAGTACGGCCCCAAGTAAGGCGGCGTGCCACCGCGTGCGCTGCTCGAGGAGATCCACAGCAGCAGGCCCTCTCCCCGCTTACGCATGTGCGGCAGCGCGGCTCGATTCACCCGCTGGGTGCTTAAGACGTTTACATCATATAGTTCGGCAAGCTGCTCGGGCGTGAACGCCTCGCTCGGACCGAATGTCATGTGACCTGCGTTGTGCACAATCACATCGATGTGCCCATGAGTGCGTATCACGCTATCGATGGCAGCGTCGACCGAACTCTGCGAGACGACATCCATTTCGATGGCGCGAAGATCGGTCTTGTTGTCGGCCGCGAAGGCCTTAACCGCCTCCACCTGCGCGGCATTGCGGCCTGTGGTGGCGCGCATTCCGGCGAAGACCGTATGACCCGCTCTCGCGAGACTCTGCGCGGCCATGAGTCCGAAGCCGCTAGAGGCGCCGGTGACGATGATGATTTTGTTCATGTCGGTTCTCCTTGTTTTCGGGGGTTGATCAGACCATGCCGCCATTGACTCGAAGCGTCTGGCCATCCACCCAACCCGCGTGCGGTCCGACGAGAAACGCGACGACATTGGCCATATCTTCAGGTTGAGCCAGACGCTCCATAGGGGGCAGCTTTGCTAAATGCTCAATCTGTTCCGGGGTCTTGTCTTTTAAGAAGAGCTCCGTCGCGGTCGGTCCCGGTGCGATGGCATTGACCGTGATGTCGCGGCCGCGCAGTTCCTTGGCAAAGATGTTGGTCAGAGTTTCAACCCCCGCCTTGGTCGCCGCGTACACGGAGTAGCCGGGCAGAGCGAGCGCCTTGACGCTGCTCGAGAAGTTGACGATTCGTCCACCCCGGCGCAGTTTCTTGGCGGCCACGCGCATCGTGTTGAAAGTTCCTTTGAGATTGATCGACACCAGACGATCGAAGAGGCTGTCGTCCGTGTCAGCGAGCAGGGTGAGGCCCGGCTGGATGATCCCGGCATTGTTGACGAGAATATCGACTCCGCCGAAAAGAGCGGTTGCCTGATCGAAGAGCGCGGCCACCTGTGCGGGCACCGAAACGTCCGCTTGGATGGCAACGGCTTTTCCGCCCTGCGCTGTGATGTCCGCGACCACCTGATCGGCGTCGGCCGCTCGGCCGGCGTAGTTGACAATCACAGTGATGCCATTCGCGGCAAGGCGCTTCGCGATTGATGCGCCGATTCCGCGAGATGAGCCAGTGACGATGGCGACTCTGGGGGCTTGGATTGTCATTTCTGTCTCCTTGGGGGTCCGTAAGGCCGTTTGCTCGACGGGCTTATGTTCCCTCCACGCCTCCTTTCGCGGTAGCCGCATGGCATACATATTGGTTATGCTATTGGCGCATGAGCATGTTCACGGATCTGACCCTCTTAAGGGGCTTCGTCTCGATCATCGACAGCGGAAGCATCTCGGCCGCCGCGCGTCACCTGCACCTCACGCAATCGACGTTGAGTCGCCAGTTACAGAGCCTGGAGGATCAGTGTGGGACCGTACTACTGCGCCGGGATACCCACCGCATGCGCCTGACCGACACCGGTCACCGGCTACTCGCCGACGCGCGGGCGCTCCTCGCATTGGCCGAGGAGTCCGAACAGCGGCTACGCAATGAGCAAACTGCCGTTGAGGGCAACATACGCATCTTCGCGACCATCGATTTCGGTCAAAGCGTCGTAAGCCGCATGATCGCAAGCTTTATGCAAGCGCATCCTGCGGTCACGACGGAGCTCGGGTATTCGAACCGCCCGCTACACATGATTGAGGAGGGATGCGACGCAGGTGTCATCGTCGGACATCTGACCGACGAGACGGTCGTCGCCCGCTCTGCCGGGCAGATAAGACGCTACCCTGCCGCGGCACCTTCGTTTCTTAGTGAGCGCAAATCGCCGAAGCTCCCTGCGGATATTCAACCGTGGCCGTGGCTCACGTTGTCCAACCCCCAATTTGGTGTATCGAACTTGGTCGATCTGTATTCCGCACAGGGCGAACAACGTTTGGAGATTAAACCGCTCATGATATCGGAAGGCGTCACAAGCCTTCGCGAGGCAGTCCTCATGGGACTGGGAATTACGGTGCTGCCGGAATGGTTGATCGAGGGCGATCTGGTCTCTGCGCGCCTGGTGCGTGTCTTACCCAAGTGGCAGGCCCGAGAGTTACCGGTTCACGTCGTCTATCCCGCGCAGCGCCGGCTGCCGCTGCGTGTTCGTACGTTCATCGACTTTGCTGTCGATTATATGAGCACGGTGCTGAAGCCCGGCAAACGTTAGCTGGCCAATGGTTGCCATATAGCCCTGTAATGCAAAGTATCGATGCACCAACTTTGCCCTTGTTCGGGGAATTGCGGCCAAACCTCTCTGATAACGCCCGCGTTATCCTTCGCTGTGGCCGTCGATAGTAAATTTTATCAGGCACAAGGTTAGTTGCAGATTTGATCGCGAGCCCCATTGAACATGCGTTTCGCCCGCACCGAGGCAGAGATAAGTTTTCGCTAATGTCTCTGCCGACAAGTCCGAGTCGCCT
>Ga0209248_10000671_pt1 | contig 10865 bp, 7 predicted proteins | sample BogFormECP04_OM1_FD_188241 | JGI IMG/M metagenome (GOLD analysis project Ga0209248, IMG submission 188241) | Bog forest soil microbial communities from Calvert Island, British Columbia, Canada - ECP04_OM1 (SPAdes) (version 2) | ecosystem: Environmental > Aquatic > Freshwater > Wetlands > Bog ... | reverse complement strand
GGCCTTGGCGATGCGATCCAGCTCCACGAGCGTCGACAGGAGCGACGCGACGCGCGGCAGTGGCCAGGCATTCGGTCCATCTGACAGGGCCTGCTCAGGGCGCGGATGCGTCTCCATGAATAGCCCCGCAACACCTGCAGCCACGGCCGCGCGCGCCAGCACCGGCACGAACTCGCGCTGGCCGCCGGAGCTTGCGCCCTGACCGCCCGGCAGCTGCACCGAGTGCGTGGCGTCGAATACCACGGGACAGCCGGTGGCGCGCATCACCGCCAGGGAGCGCATGTCCGACACGAGATTGTTATAACCGAAGGAAAAGCCGCGCTCGCAAACCATGATTTGCGCATTGCCGGTGGAGCGCGCCTTGTCGACCACATTCTGCATTTCCCATGGCGACAGGAATTGGCCTTTCTTGATGTTCACGGGTCTGCCCAAGGAGCTCACGGCGACGATGAAGTTGGTCTGCCGGCAAAGAAAGGCCGGTGTTTGCAATACATCGACGACTGCGGCCACTTCGGCAAGCGGCGTATCTTCGTGCACATCGGTGAGAACCGGGACGCCTATCTGTTCGCGCACCCGCGCCAGCGCCTTGAGACCCAGCGCTATGCCGGGCCCTCTGAAGCTCAAGCTCGAAGATCGATTGGCCTTGTCGAACGAAGCCTTGAAGATGAACGGGATCTTGAGCGCCGCGGTCATCTCTTTCAGGCGCCCCGCCACATCCACTACCAAATCTTGGCTTTCGATGACGCAAGGGCCGGCGATCAAAAAGAACGGGCGCTCTTGCCCGACCTCAAAGGAGGCTAATTTCATGCGCACCGCCCGCTCATGTTCGGCGTCCAGCCTTCAGGCCGTCGCGCGGCCGGGCTGAAGGGAGGCGCGATACTCGCGCGCGGCGCCCACGAAGCCGGCGAACAGCGGGTGCCCGTCGCGCGGCGTCGAGGTGAACTCCGGGTGGAACTGACTGGCGACAAACCACGGATGAGAACGCAGTTCGATGAATTCCACCAAGCCATCGGCGGAAAAGCCCGAGAAGGTGAAGCCGGCGGCGGCCAACTCCTCAAGATAGTGATTGTTGAATTCATAGCGGTGGCGATGACGCTCGAAAATCGACTCTCTGCCGTAGATCGCGCGCGCCAGCGAGCCTGGGATCAGTTTGGCTTCCTGGGCACCGAGGCGCATGCTGCCGCCCAACTCCGATTTCTCATCGCGCACTTGCTGGCCGCGCTCCAAATCCTGCCATTCGGTGATCAAGGCGATCACCGGGTGATTCGTGGCCCGATCGAACTCGGTACTGTTGGCGCCCTTCAGCGCCAGCACGTTGCGCGCATATTCGACGATGGCCAGCTGCATGCCCAAACAGATGCCGAGGTAGGGAATCGCATTTTCCCGCGCAAAGCGAATCGCCTGAATTTTTCCTTCGATGCCGCGGTCGCCGAATCCGCCCGGCACCAATATGGCGTCCATTTTCTGCAGCGCGGACGGCCCGGTGCGCTCGATATCCTGCGATTCGAAATAGTGGATGTTGACCCGGGTGCGGGTCTTGATGCCGCCGTGCATCAGCGCCTCGTTCAGGGAAATATACGAGTCGCGAATCTGCACGTACTTCCCGACCATGCCGATGTCCACGACGGCTTCCGGGTTCTGCTTGGCGGCGACCACCGCGCGCCACTCGGCAAGATCCGTGGGCGGCGCGTTGAGGCGCAGCTTGTCGATGACGATGTCGTCCAGATCCTGCTCGTGCAGCAGCATCGGGATCTTGTAGATATCGTCGGAATCCACCGCGGAAATCACCGCGCGTTCTTCGACATTGGTGAACAGCGCAATTTTGCGGCGCTGTTCATCGGGAAGCGACTGCAGGCAGCGGCACAGCAGGATATCCGGCTGAATGCCGATGCCGCGCAGTTCTTTCACAGAATGCTGGGTGGGCTTGGTCTTGATCTCCCCCGAGCCGCCGACGATGGGTACCAGCGTCAAGTGCATGTACAGCACATGATTGCGCCCGAGTTCCACGCCCATCTGGCGAATCGCCTCGAGAAACGGCAGCGACTCGATGTCGCCGACAGTGCCGCCGATTTCCACCATGCAAACATCGGAATCGCCGGCGCCCAGCCGGATCCGGTGCTTGATTTCGTCGGTTATGTGCGGAATCACCTGCACGGTGGCGCCCAAATAGTCGCCGCGCCGCTCTTTGGCGATGACGCGCTCGTAAATCCTGCCGGTGGTGAAATTGCTGTTGCGGCCGGTGGTGGTACGCACGAAGCGCTCGTAATGGCCGAGATCCAGGTCGGTCTCGGTGCCATCCGCGGTGACGAATACTTCGCCGTGCTGAAACGGGCTCATGGTGCCAGGATCCACATTGATGTAGGGATCGAGCTTCACCATGCTGATTTTCAGGCCGCGAGCTTCCAGGATGGCGCCGAGCGATGCCGAGGCAATGCCTTTACCCAGCGATGAAACGACGCCGCCGGTGACGAAAATAAATCTGGACATGTAGGCACCGCCGATAAATGCGTTTGCGCGCCGCAATCTAAGCGCAATCAAACGAAGCCAAAGGGAACAATGGGAATTCGACGGGAGTTCAGAATACCAGAACGCGGGCACCCCGACAAATCCATTACACAACAATGGGGGCGCCGCGCCATTGCACCGCAAGCCCCGGCGCGCCCGCGGCCGCGCTGAAGCGCGCGTCCTCCCATAAATCGGCGACAGCGATCAATGCATCGTCCGCAAAAATCAGCGGCAACGCATCGCGCATCCACGGCAGCACGCCCCGCGATTGACACAGGTGCTGGACGCTCTGCGTGCGGCCTGTGGGCTTCGGCCGCAGGGTTTCGCCGCCCGCGCGCCGGCGCACGATCAGGCTCTCTGGCAAGCGCTCCGCCGCTATGCCGCCGGTTTGCGTGACCCACGCCAGGCTCCCCAACCCAGGCCCCAAATCGAGCCGAGCATCGGCACGGACCGCCCACTGCCGCGGACCTTCCAGGCGTGGCGGATCGGCTGCGGTAAGAAACAAGCGCTGTCGATAGCGGCGCATGGCGGTGCTGCCCCACACAACGGCCGGCAGCTGATCTTGGTCGGCATCGAGAACCTGACGGACAGCCTCGCTCAAGCGGGCCGCCGACGGCGCTTCGGCATGCGCTTCCCCTAGCCAGAACCGCACCGCATTCATGCGTCGCAAGTGCGATAGGGCCCGCAGGCCCGGCACCAACAGTGCCTCGCCGTCGCGCAGGCTTGATAAATCGGCCGCGGCCGCGCCGTCCAGCAGCACTTGCGCCTCCGCCATATGCCGGGCGCTGCGCGACAATGCCACCCCGGCTCCCGGCCAGCGCTCAACGAGCATCGGCCAGATTTGCCGGCGCAAGAAGCTGCGGTCGAAGCGCAAGTCCTCATTCATGGGGTCGGTCGATTTCAAGTTCACCAGATGCTCACCGAAGCGCAGCAGCTCGCTCTGCGGCACGTCCAGCAGCGGCCGCACATGCCATCCGCTCCCGAGGATGCGGCACATCGGCATAGCCGCCAAGCCTTTGACGCCGGCGCCGCGCAACGCCTGCAGCAGCAAGGTCTCCGCCTGATCCTCGCGATGATGTGCGGTCAATAGACACTCCATGGGCGTAAGCGCAGCAGCGAGTGCCCGGTAGCGAGCATCGCGTGCCGCCGCCTCGAGCGAGGCGCCGGCCGGCGCATCCACGTCGATGGAAATTATCGTCAACGGAACGCTCAAGCGGTCGCACAGCCGCGCGCAAGATCCGCGAAATTCCGCGGCGGCGGCTTGCAGTCCATGGTCGATGTGAACTGCGCGCAGCGGCAGGCCGCGAAAATTTTTGCCGAGAGCTGCCGCCGCGCCGAGCAACGCTGCGGAATCAGCGCCGCCGCTCAATGCCACCACCAGCCCGCTGACTTCGGGAGGAACGTGGGCGTCGAGGACCGCGTGCAGGAATGCCGCGGAAAAAACCATTGTTAGGAGCCTGTCTGAGTATTCCGCGTGAGCCGCGTTGGCTTGGTGAGGGTGCGGATGCAAGACGCGCGGCGCAGGACGTAGTGAGTGCTACGTCCAAGCCGCGCAACACCGCAGACGCCCCTCACCAAGCCAACCCCTTGGGAGCGGGCAGATTTCGCTTCATCCATTGTTGTCGCCTCCTCATTGGGTCCTGACCCAACCACGTCGGCTCCGCCTCGGCTGAAGCGAAATCTGCCACGCTCGCGGCCACGGGGAATACTCAGACAGGCTCCTAGGCGTCGTGATAAGCGCCGAAGCCGCGTAAGCGGGCCTGGCGCGCGTCCAGCAGCTGCGTCACCGGCTGATTGCGCAGCTCGGCAAGATGTTTGATCATGCTCTGCTTGAGGCCTTCGGCCATCAGCTGCGGGTCGCGATGCGCGCCGCCATGCGGCTCCTTCAGTACTTCATCGACCAGCCCGAGCTTGGCAAGCCGCTCCGCGGTGCCGCCCATGGCATCGGCAGCAACCTCTTTCTTGTCGGTGCTTTTCCACAAGATGGAGGCGCAGCTCTCCGGTGAAATCACCGAATACACGCTGAATTGCAGCATGATCAGCCGGTCGCAGACGCCGATCGCGAGCGCTCCGCCCGATCCGCCTTCACCGATGACCACGCTTAACACCGGCGCGGCCAGGTGCGACATCTCGAACAGGTTGCGCGCGATCGCTTCGCTCTGCCCGCGCTCTTCCGAGCCGACGCCCGGATAGGCTCCCGGAGTGTCGATGAGGGTGATCACCGGAATACGGAAGCGCTCGGCCATGCGCATCAGGCGCAGCGCCTTGCGATAGCCTTCGGGTTTTGGCATGCCGTAATTGCGGCGCACGCGCTCCTTGGTGTCGCGGCCCTTTTGATGTCCGATCAACATGACGGGAATACCTTCAAGCCGCGCCAGTCCGCCGACGATGGCCAGGTCATCGCTGTACATGCGATCGCCGTGCAATTCCTGCCAATCGCTGAATATCATCGCCACGTAGTCGAGGGTGTAGGGACGCTGCGGATGGCGCGCCAATTGCGTGATTTGCCAGGGCGAAAGATTGGAAAAAATGCTGGTGGTGAGCGCCCGGCTCTTGGTTTGCAAGCGCTTGATCTCCTCCGAGATGTTGACGCTGGCATCGGAGCCGATGAATTTCAGCTCCTCGATCTTCGCCTCGAGCTCCGCGATCGGCTGTTCAAATTCCAAAAAATTCATCGCCATGTTGATGTTTCCTCGGCACGCACATCAGTTCGCGGACCATACACCAAATACCATCCCTCCCGCCCCACTAACTCGGTCAATTTGTCGAGCAAGGCGCGCGAGGCATGCACCGACCACGCGTCCGAGAGATTAACCTTTCCGCAGTAACCATCGCGATTTACGGCCACACTAACGCCGCAGGGCCCGCGCAGGTAAGGCTTCAGCAACTGCTCGAAGCGGCTCATGCCCTGCGGACCATCGAATTCGGCGGGCCACTTGAGCCAAAGCCGCCGCGCAAAGCGCTCGCGCGCCCGGTCGATATCCATGAGCGATTTTGCCTGCAGGCGCCATGCCTCGATGAAATCATCGAACCGCAGTGTGCCATCGACGATCAATATCGCATCCTTGACGATGATGTCGCGATGCTGCTGGAAGACTTCTTCGTACAGGCTGACCTCGAGGCGGGCGCTGCGGTCATCCAGAATCAAAGTGACCCGATTTGGCCGCCTGCGGATTTCCAGCACCAGGCCGGCGACGGTGGCGGCCTTGCCCGCTGTCCACGCCCGCGCGCCTTCGGCGGCGGCGGCCGGTTTGGGACCGCCCACATCGGCCAGGCGGGCGCTGACCAGGAATTTCAAATCCTGCTCGTAGGGAGTAATCGGGTGACCGCTTAGGAACAATCCCAGAGTCTCGCGCTCTCCGGCCAGCCGCTGCGCCTCGGGCCATTCCGTCAGCACGCTATTCTCGGCCGCGCTCAAGCCGAACAAATCCACCTGCCCGACGCTCAATGCGCGCGAATTTTGCTCGCCCAGATGCATCGCCCGATCGAGCTCCGCTGCAAGGCTCGCGCGATTGATCCCGATCTTATCCAAGCTTCCGGAACGGATCAGCGCTTCGAATACGCGCCGATTCACGCGCTGCAGATCGATGCGCCGGCAAAGATCCGGCAGGTTCTGGAATGCGCCGCCGCGCTCGCGCTCCTCGATGATGGCTTCAACCGCGGAGGCGCCCACTCCCTTGATGGCGCCCATACCGTAGCGAATGCAGCGCGCGCCCGCGACGCGAAATGCGTATACCGACTCATTGACATCGGGCGGCTGCACGCTGAGCTCCATCGCGGAGCATTCATCGATCAGCGTCACCACCTTGTCGGTGCGGTCCATGTCGGAGGATAAAACCGCCGCCATGAATGCCGCCGCATAGTGCGTCTTGAGCCACGCGGTTTGATAGGACAGCAGCGCGTAAGCCGCCGAATGAGATTTATTGAAGCCGTAGCCCGCAAACTTCTCCATCAGATCGAAAATATGGGTGGCTTGGGCTTCGCGCACGCCGCGGGCTACCGCGCCGCTGACGAACACCGAACGCTGCTTCGCCATTTCCTCGGGCTTCTTCTTGCCCATCGCGCGGCGCAACAGGTCCGCGCCGCCCAAGGTATAGCCGGCCAGAATTTGCGCAATCTGCATGACCTGTTCCTGGTACAGAATCACGCCGTAGGTCGCCTCGAGAACCGGCTTCAAATCGGGGTGCAAGTAATCGATGGTGGCGCCGCTGGTGTCGTGTTTGCGCGCGATGAAATCCTCGACCATGCCGGACTGCAGCGGCCCGGGGCGAAATAGCGCCACCAGCGCCACGATGTCGCCGAAGCGGTCGGGCTGCAGACGCCGGATCAAATCCTTCATGCCGCGCGATTCAAGCTGGAATACGGCTGTGGTTCGCGTGCTCTTGAGCAAAGCATAGGTCGGCGCATCGTCCATCGGCAGCGCGCTCATGATGAGCGGCGGCTCGCCTGCCGCGGCGCGCTGCGAGTTGATGTCGCGCACCACCCAATCGATGATGGTCAGCGTGCGCAGTCCGAGAAAATCGAATTTGACCAAGCCCGCCGCTTCGACATCGTCCTTGTCGAATTGCGTCACCGGCGTGCTGCTGCCCTCTTCGCAGTACAGCGGCGTGAAATCGGTGAGCACCGACGGGGCGATCACCACGCCGCTGGCATTGGTGCCGGCGTTGCGCGCCAGGCCCTCCAGCATGCGTGCCAGATCGATGAGGTCGCGAATCTCGGATTCGGCCTCATACAGACGCTTGAGTTCTTCTTCTTGCTCCAGGGCCTTGTCCAGCGTCATGCCGATTTCCATCGGAATCAGCTTTGCAATCTTGTCGACAAATCCGTAGGGGTGTCCGAGCACCCGGCCCACGTCGCGCACCACGGCTTTGGCCGCCAGGGTGCCGTAGGTGATGATTTGCGAAACGCGGTCGCGGCCATATTTGTTGGCGACATACTCGATGACCCGGTCGCGCCCTTCCATGCAGAAATCGACGTCGAAATCCGGCATCGACACGCGTTCGGGATTCAAAAACCTTTCGAACAAAAGATCATGCTCGATCGGATCCAAATCGGTGATTCCAAGCACGTAAGCCACCAGCGAGCCAGCTCCTGAACCGCGCCCCGGACCCACCGGCACGCCATGCTCGCGCGCCCAACGAATGAAATCGGCGACGATCAAGAAATATCCGGCAAACCCCATGCTGCAGATGACGCCGAGTTCGAGCTCGAGGCGTGCCTGGTACGCCGCGGTGGGTGCGGCAGCGGCCAGCGCGTGGGACCCGGCCAGGCGCGCGCACAGTCCGTCGCGCGAAGTCTCGCGCAGGAACTCCTCGGTGGTGCGCCCGGCTGGCACCGGGTAGGCCGGCAGAATCGAAGCACCCAAGCGGATTTCCAAAGAGCAGCGCTTCGCAACTTCGAGAGTATTGACCAGGAGTTCGGGAGCGTCGGCGAACAGCTCGAGCATTTCCGCCGGCGATTTCAGGTACTGCTCCTCGGAGTAGCGCCGCGGACGACGCGCCGCGAGCAGGACGCCGTCATGAATGCAGACGCGCGCCTCGTGCGCCTCGAAGTCGGCGCGCGTCAAGAATCGAACGTCGTTGCTGGCAACCGCCGCCACGCCCTGCGAGCGCGCGAGCTCCATGACGGTTTGCGAAATGATCTCTTCGCCCGGCCGGCCGGTGCGCTGTACCTCGAGATAAAATCGGTCGCCGCAAAGCGCCTGCCAGCGCTTCAGGCAGCGCTCCGCCTCATCGTCCCGGCCGCGCGCAATCGCCTGGCCGATATCGCCTTCGGCGCCGCCCGACAAAATGATCAATCCCTGCAGCGTTTCAAGGCCGATCCAGCCGCGATCCAACATCGGCACACCGCGCTGCTGGCCCTCAAGATACGAACGGGTCACCAGCTGCGTGAGATTCCGATAGCCCTGCAGATTCTGGCAAAGAAACACCACGCGCGAGGGTGCGGCGTGCTCGCCTGGTTCGCGTACCCAGGCATCGACCCCGATCAACGGCTTGACGCCCGCACCCTGCGCTTCCTTGTAGAACTTCACCATCGCAAACAAATTGCTTTGATCGGTCAGGGCCACCGCCGGCATGCCCGACGCCGCGACCGCCGCCATCAATTCCGGCACACGCACGATGCCATCGAGCAGCGAGTACTCGGTGTGCAATCGCAAATGCACGAATGCCGTCACGGCAAGCCGCGCAACGCCAGGCGCACCGGCTCGAAGGAGCGGCGATGCAAAGGACAGGGGCCGTGAAGCACAAGCCGCCGCTGGTGATCAGGCGTTGCATAGCCTTTGTTAGTTGCGAAAGAATATGCAGGATAGATTGTATCCATATGATTCATATAACCATCGCGGGCAGTCTTGGCCAGAATGGAGGCGGCGCTGATGGCAGGCTCGCTGACATCGCCATCAATGATGGCACGCGCCGTCATGCGCTTGCCCAAGCCCAAGATATTCGGCAGCCGGTTGCCGTCGATGAGCAAATGATCCGGTATCAAGGTCATCGCCAGCAGTGCGCGGCGCATGGCGAGAAATGTAGCCTGAAGAATATTCAACGCGTCGATTTCCATGTGATCAGCCCAGCCGATGCCAAAACATAGCGCATCGCGCCGAATGATGAGGCTCAAGCGGCCGCGCTCTGCAGGCGTCAACGTCTTGGAATCGGCGACACCCTCGATCGGCCTTCGCGGGCTCAAGATGACCGCGGCTGCCACCACCGGCCCTGCCAGAGGGCCGCGGCCCGCCTCGTCGATGCCGGCAACTCGCCTCATCTAGGCAGGCTCCTTAAGGGGTTGGCGGGAACTCACCAGGGCGAGGATCGCCTGCGCGGCGCGCGCACCGGCGCCCAGCCGCAGCTCCGCGTGGATACGCGAGAACTCCCGCTCCAGGGCACTGCGCCGCTCAGTATCGTCAAGCCACATCAAAAGCTCTGCTCCGATCGACGCCGGGACAATTTGTTCTTGAAAATACTCGCCGACGACGCGCCGATCCGCAAGTAGATTTGGTTGCGCAAAAAACTTGGCTTTGACCAGATTCAGCCGCGTCAACACCAGAGCGGTGAGCTTTCCCAGCCGGTATACGACCACCATGGGCCGCTTGCAAAGAGCGGCCTCCAGGCTGGCGGTGCCCGATGCCACCAGCACCACATCGGAGGCGATCAGCGCGGTGGTTGCCTGGCCATCGATCAGCTGCACGTTTAAGCCAGGGGCGCACTTGGCAAGCAGCCGCGAAAAAATCTTCCGCGTTGCAGCGCTCGCCATCGGCGCGATGAATTTAAGATCGGGCCGCTGCGCGGCCAGCCAGGTCGCTACGGCGGCAAAGTCCGCCGCCAGACGGGCCACCTCGCCGCGCCGGCTGCCCGGCAACAGCGCAACGACGCTGGATTCAAGATCCAGGCCGAGATGCAGCCGAGCGGCGGAGCGATCCACCGTTTCAGGTATGGCATCCGCGAGCGGATGACCGACGAACTCGGCGGGAATGCCGTGCTCATCGTAAAAGCGCTTCTCGAACGGCAGCAGGCACAGCACCAGATCCACCGCTCGGCGCATGCTGCGCGCGCGTCCCTGCCGCCATGCCCAAACTTGCGGGCTGACGTACTGCACCGTGGGAATTCCGGCGGCGTGCAAACTGCGCGCCAATCTTAGGTTCGTGTCCGGCGCATCGATGCCGACGAAAACATCCGGACGCGCCGTCAAAAACATTCGCCGGATGCGCGCCAGCAGCCTCACCAGGCGCGGCAGATCGCGCAGCACTTCGAACAGCCCCATCACGGCCAGCGATTCGGCCGGCTCCCAGCTCTCGCACCCCGCCGCTTGCATTTTTGGTCCGGCCACACCGAAAAACTGCGCTCCGGGAGCCAACTGGCGCAGCGCATTGATGAGATCGGCGCCCAGGGTATCGCCGGACGCTTCCCCCGCCACCAGACCCACGCGCAGAGGTGCAAAGATGCGGCTAGCTGCGCCCGTCATTACCGCACGATGCTGCGTTCGCTGCGCTTGATGAATTCGACGAACGGCCGGATTTCGGCTTGGATCACGGCCGCTTTCTCCAGCTCCTCCATGGCTGCCTTGAGCTTCAGTCCCGAGCGATACAGCAGCCGGTAGGCGCGGCGAATGTTCAGGATCTGTGCGGCGGTGAAACCGCGACGCTGCAAGCCGACCGAGTTGACGCTGTGCGGCACGGCCGGTCGCCCAACGGCCATGACATAGGGTGGAACATCGCGAGTCACGGCGGCGTTGTGCGCAATGAAACAGTACGCGCCGACCTTGGTGTGCTGATGCACCGCCGACAATCCGCCCAGGGTCACCCAATCGCCGATTTCCACATGACCGCCGAGGGTGGCGCAGTTTGCCATCACGATCTGATCGCCCAG
>Ga0209248_10000669_pt1 | contig 10868 bp, 10 predicted proteins | sample BogFormECP04_OM1_FD_188241 | JGI IMG/M metagenome (GOLD analysis project Ga0209248, IMG submission 188241) | Bog forest soil microbial communities from Calvert Island, British Columbia, Canada - ECP04_OM1 (SPAdes) (version 2) | ecosystem: Environmental > Aquatic > Freshwater > Wetlands > Bog ... | reverse complement strand
AAATTTTTCGTCGATCTGCCAAACCTTCTTGCCCGCGACCGGATCCCATGCGGTGTACTCACCACGGTGGCCGCCCGGTGCGGCATACATTTTCACAATTGCCCCGACGTAGGGCGTGCCAGATACATAGCTGACCTGAACTCCTTCTTCTTCCTGGCATAGATTGTTGTGCGGAATATAGAGCAGTCCCGTTTTGAACGAATAGGCGGAAGGTTGCCAATCCTTTCCGCCAGGGGCCGCGGGGCAGATGCCCCGGACAGTTCTCCCGTAGCCCGGAGCGAGCGATTCAACCTGAATGGGGCGACCAGTCTTTAGATCGACCCCAGTAGTTGTTGTTGTGTAGGCGAAGGTATTCGCGCTCAAAACCTCGCCTGTTGTCCGATCGATTACGTACATGCGTCCGTCGCGGTCGGGATGAAGAAGAGTTTTGCGCATCTGGCCGTTGATCTTCAGATCAACCAGGATGTTCTCGTTGACAGCGTCGTAGTCGTAATTATCATGCGGGCTATATTGATAGGCCCAAATTGCTTCGCCGGTTTCCGGACGGCGCGCAAAAATGGATGACGTCCATTTGTTGTCACCAGGTCTCACCTCGGGATTCCAGGGTCCGGGATTCGAAGTTCCGTAATAGATGAGATCGAGTTCGGGATCGTAGGAGATCCAGCCCCATACCGAGCCGCCGCCGATTTTCCAGAGATCTTTCGGCCATGTCGTCACGCCCAGATCTTTACCGCGCTCCGATGGATAAAATGGCTTGAAAGTGGGACCGATCAAGACTTCGCTGTCGGGGCCGCAGGTGAAGGCTTGCCAGATGATCTTACCGGTGTTGACGTCCAGCCCGCTCAACTTGCCGCGTATGCCCATCTCGCCGCCGCTGTCGCCCACGAGGACACGATCCTTCACCACCAGGGGGGCCATGGTAATGGTCTCGCCTCTATTGAGGTCGGTGATCTTCGTCTTCCAAATCTCTTTCCCGGTTGCCGCATCAACGGCGATTGCATTTCCATCGAGAGTATTAAAGAAAATGCGTCCGTTTGAATACGCCGCACCCCGATTCACGACATCGCAGCACGCCTCTCCCTGAGCGGATGCGGCCGGGTTAGGCTTGTAGGACCATTTGACCGTGCCTCCTTTCGTAAGGTCCAGCGCGTATAGAACGTTCGGATACGGAGTGGTCAGATACATGGTGTCCCCTACAATAAGGGGCGCCGCCTCGTGCCCATGCAATGTTCCTGTGGAGAATGTCCATGCAAGTTTCAGGTCTTTTGCATTACTCGTATTTATATCGGTGAGTTGGCTGTAACGTGTGCTGCCGTAGTCTTTCGCGGGCATGACCCACTGCCCGTCCTCTGGAGGTGGAGTGCTTACAGCCTTAACTGTAAGCGCTACGGGTTGAATCGATTCGGCGTGAACTGACGACTTATTGCAACCCGCCAGAGTGACAAGCACAGGGAGGAGGACGCTCAAGAACCCGAGGGAAAACCGAATCCGTTCTGTCGGCAGGGCGGACTCTATCGAACGGATCCAGTTCGTAGCGGCTGTCAGTTTCATTGTGCGTATCCTTCTGTTTGCGTACCCCTCTGGCGGTGCAACGACCCCACGTGCGGAACTTAGCTTTTCGCTCCTACCAGCTCCGCTGCGGCTCGATGGGATCGTGATCTCACTATGCCGTGCGGGTCCAGTACGAACTTCTCCGCGGCGCCTTTATCAAAAGCGTTGTATCCGCGCGGCGCATCCTCCAAGGGCAGCACCGTGACATTTACCGCTTTCGCTACAGCTACCTTGTTGTTCAAGATGGCCATCATGAGCTGACGGTTGTAGCGGAGCACGGGACATTGCCCCGTACCGAATCTGTGGGATTTAGCCCAGCCAAGCCCAATACGAATGCCCAACACGCCACGTTTTGCATTGGCGTCCTTAGATCCGGGGTCGTCAGTGACGTACAGTCCGGGAATGCCGATCGCTCCTCCCGCCCGGGTCACCTCCATTAACGAATTCAGCACAGTGGCAGGTTGTTCGGTTCCAGCCTGCTCACCCTGACCCTTCGCTTCGAAGCCAACGCAGTCAACCGCCGAGTCCACTTCGGGAACACGAAGGATTTGGGCGATGCGGTCCCCCAGTGGAACGCGCTCACGCAGATCAATCGTTTCACACCCGAAGCTTCGAGCCTGGGCGAGTCGTTCCGGAATCATGTCGCCGACAATAACTACCGCAGCTCCGAGTAACTGGCATGCGGCGGCGCAGGCAAGTCCTACGGGGCCGGCACCAGCTACGTACACTGTCGATCCCGTCGTTACTCCCGCCTGTACTGCGCCATCGTAGCCGGTTGGGAAGATATCAGAGAGCAGCGTAAGATCCTCGATCTTCTCAAGCGCCTGATCCTTATCAGGGAATTTGAGGAGGTTGAAATCGGCGTAAGGCGCCATTACGTAATCAGCCTGGCCGCCGATCCATCCACCCATGTCGACGTAGCCGAAAGCGGCCCCCGCGCGCTCCCCATTGACGTTTGTGCAGATGCCGGTCTTGCCTTCCCGGCAGTTGCGGCAGCGTCCGCACGCGATGTTAAAAGGGGCCGACACCAGGTCGCCCACGTTCAAGAACTCGACGTCCCGGCCTTTCTCGATGATTTCGCCGGTAATCTCGTGTCCCAAGACCATACCGACGGGAGCCGTGGTTCGACCTCGCACCATATGTTGGTCGCTACCGCAGATGTTGGTGCTCACCAGCTTAAGGATCACGCCGTGGTCGCACTTTCGCGATCCCAGCGATAACTTCGGAAAATCGATTGACCGAACCTCCACTTTTCCCGGTCCGGCGTAAACTACTCCACGATTGCTTGCCATAATAATGTTCTCTCCTATGAAAATCTAGAATGCTTTCGCGCCAGCTTCTGCCACAGCCTGGTCCTGTTCTCCTGAACCGCCGCTTACGCCCACGGCGCCTACCACTTTTCCAGCGCGTTTCAGCGGGATGCCGCCGGCGAAGATCATCACGCGTCCATGATTGGAAACGTGGATTCCGAAGAATTGACCACCCGATTGAGAATATTGCGCGAGCTCCTTGGTCGAAATGTCGAACGCGCGCGAGGTGAAGGCCTTGTTAATAGAGACGTCGATACTGCCGATCCAAGCGCCGTCCATGCGGACGTGAGAAACAAGGTTTCCGCCTTCATCGACAACCGCAATGTTCATGGGTTGCTTGATTTCAGCGGCCTTCTGTTCGGCGGCTGCAATCACTTTACGTGCTTCCCCCAGGGTCACCATGAATCTCCTTTCTGAGGAAAAGGATTGCAAACGATAATCCAAAGTTGGATCCTAGGTCTCATACTTACCGGACAACAACGTACAGTCCTCGGATATCGCCTGCCAAAGGCGCTATTTCGACAATCGTCTTCATGTCGTCGCTGCCGCTGGCGGGTGACCCGTTTCGTAAACCTTCGTTTCGCCAGCTCAGCGTAAACCAGCATCGTCCATGAAACACCCATGCGAACTCGACATGGCCCCTGGCGTGCCTCTCAACCCATGTGCTCGCGAGCCGCGACTGCGAAATCTCCGGGTGCAGAAGCGAGCGTGCGGGGACCACGTTCACGCCAGCGAGGCAAGGAGAGTGAAGAATGAAATACCGGAAGCTGGGAAATACGGGGCTTATCGTAAGTGAGGTGGCTCTGGGGACGATGCAGTTCGGCGGAAAGATGAATATGGGCAACCTAGGCCAGGAGCAAACCACAGAGATGGTGCAACTGGCTGTGGACAAGGGCATCAATTTTATTGACACTGCGGACGTCTACAGCCTCGGCGAGAGCGAAACGCTGTTAGGTAAAGCCTTGAAGGGCATCAGAGAAGAAATCGTCCTGGCAACCAAGGTCCGGCTTCCCATGGGTGAAAACTTCAATCGGAGTGGCGCTACGCGCGTGAATATTATGCGAGAAGTAGAGGCTAGTCTGCGGCGATTACAGACCGACTATATCGACCTCTATCAGGTGCACGGATGGGACAGTAATACACCTCTGGAGGAAACGCTGCGGACCTTGAACGACCTGGTGCGCCAGGGGAAAGTCCGCTATATTGGGCTCTCCAATCTGATGTCCTGGCAAGCTGCTACGGCGGTGATGCTCCAGGAGCGTCTGGGCCTCGAAAAATATGTGACGGCTCAGATGTACTACAGCCTCGTCGGCCGGGGAATCGAGTACGAATTCCAATCATTTGCCGAGTACCACAACATCGGCATACTGGTCTGGAGCGCGCTGGCCGGCGGGTTCCTCAGCGGCAAGTACAGCCGCAACAATCACGCGCCCGAGGGGACTCGCTACGCCGAAGCCGGTCAGTTCGTTCCTTTCGACAAGGAAAACGGTTACGAAATTGTTGAGGTATTGAAGGAAGTCGCAAAACGACACGACGCAAGCGCAGCGCAGGTGGCCCTGGCATGGGTGCTTGCACGCCCCTCCGTAAGCAGTGTGATAGTCGCCGCCCGAAAACCTGAGCAGTTGGACGACAACATCCGCGCCGTCGACCTCCGGCTCTCGAGTGAGGATGAACGGGTACTCGACGAAGTCTCGGATCCAGGTGTTCCCTACCCGAAGTGGATGGTCCTGCAACTGGACACCGCAGAAGACCCGCGTCCAAGAGTGCTACATCCTGAAAAGTACGGAGAAGACGGACGTTGGAAGGACCTTCGCGGCAGCCGGTGGTCCGGCTGAGTATTAGTTCCACCCACGGCATCTCGGCTGTTCCGCGCACCCTTTGAGTTCCAGGTCTTTTGTCGGATGATCGAGTTCCGGATCGATTCGACGGTGGGTCGCGAATCGCCGACAGTGACTGATTCGACCTCTCCACTTGCTGTGCCAATGGAAAACGGGTCTCCCGTGCGCTCATCGATCGGGGTGAAACGGCATGCCGGCATGCCCCGCGCTGGCGGGCTCCGGAGTGCGCAGATCTAAATTGACCACAATCGGATCCTGCCCGTCTCGCACAACCACAGCTTCGCAAGACTCATCGGGGCTGGCGTTGATCTCCTGGTGCGGCACGTACGGTGGAACGTAAATAAAATCGCCCGGCCTGGCCTCCTCGCTGAATTCCAATTGATCGCCCCATCGCATTCGAACTCGACCTTTGACGACGTAAAGGACGGTCTCCAGCTCTCCATGGTGATGCGGTCCAGTCTTGGCATCCGGTTGAACCAGCATGGTGCCGGCCCACAGCTTGCTTGCCCCGGTCTTCGCATGGGTAATCGCGGCGGCGCGAGTCATCCCCGATGTCTGTGGTGTATTCAAATCAAGTTGATCCGAATGCACAATCTTGACTCCCTGTTTTGCCCAATCCATTGGTAAACCTCGCCTTGAACTGTGCATGTTGATTGCCGCGAAATTAGGCCAGGTGGGCCAGGGACCGACGACAACCCATCGTCTGGCAAAAGTCTCAATCAAAAATAGCCGGCACAGAACACCCGAGGATAGGTGTTCCTGTGTCGGCTAAGGGAAGAACTCTGGACAGCGTTCCATGGGAGAGCGAGGAGAAGCTTGTCGCTTCGTCGCCTAGTTCTTTACTTCCGGAGGAAAATGTTCGAACATCTTTTGTACGCCTCTGTCGAGACTCTTGATGTTCTTTTCGGATTTGTCCGAGAGAGTATCACTTGATGATCCACGCCAAATTAACGCCTTGCTATGTGCATCAAATAGATCCACGATCAAGGTTCCGACTTTGTAGGTGTCGACCGTTGTGGTTGCTTCTCCGAATCCACCGAAACCGCGCCAGCGCCAGCCCCCTCCAAGGCCATCGTAGAAGGTGTTCAGAGTGCGTTGATTCTGAGTCGCCTCCACGGCGACGATCGCGATATCACCGCCAGATTCCACGGGCGTCAAGCCCTTGGCTGTCAATGTTGCGTTTACCGCCTCTTTGATGCGATCGATCCACAGCGAATCTTGTGTTTGGACCTTTTCCCAGGTATAGGTCTTATAACGACCAAAGTTTGCGGCGCGATCGTAGTCGGTCTTTACTTGTTGGGCGAGCGATGCGGCTGCAAAAATCGTTGCGATCCCGATCGCCGCAAATAGTTGGCGTTTTGCGTTCATAAGTTTCTCCCTTTACTCGTCTCTTGGTTGAACATCGCTGTGTGATGTGCAATCGAGACGCCAAGACTGGTCAGCGTAGATCGCCATCGTTGTTCCAACAGACAAGTTCAATCCCGAGGTATTGAAAACCACAGAAGTGACACTCAGGCGACACCCCTGTCGATATAGCGGCGGCGCGAAGTCCGATTGTGGGCGATTTGCTTGATTACGCAAGGTTGACGGATGGTCGGTCCGGTGCATTATTCGGTATTGCAACAGGAGAAACACAACAAATGAACACAACCCATATGAAAGCAGTCTTCTTCGCTGGTCTTACATTGCTGGCTGCGATGGCACCGCGCGCACTGGCCGACCAGTGGGACCAGAGAACCATCTTCACCTTCAGCGGTCCAGTTGAGATTCCGGGCCAGGTGCTGGGGGCCGGAACTTATGTCTTTAAGCTTGCGGACTCTACGTCCGACAGAAACATTGTGCAGGTGTTCAACAAGAACGAAAAACATCTGTACGGGACATTCCTCGCCATCCCAGACGCCCGGTTGCGTCCCGCCGGGAAGCCGATCATCACGTTTGACGAGACCCCGGCCGGCTCTCCAGAGGCTGTAAGGGCGTGGTTCTATCCTGGCGAGAACTACGGCCATCAATTTGTATATCCGAAGCCGAAGGCGGTTGCCTTGGCGAAAGCTAACAATATTCCGGTGCCCTCCATGCCCACCGAGCTTGCCGTGAACACGACGAAACCGGCTGCCACGCTGAACGAACCTCCCGTAATGGCCTTGAAGCTGGCTTCTTTAAAAGCCCAAATGCCGACCGAAGAGGAACTTGAAATTGGGGAAGTCTTCGTTGCACAGGCGCCGCCGTCAGATCCATCCCAACTCCCAGCCGAATTGCCCAAGACAGGCAGCCTGGTTCCCCTCATCGGTCTGCTGGGCCTACTGTCAGTAGCGACGGCCCTTAGTCTTCGAATTGCAAGAAAGGATCTCCAAAATGCCAACGACTCAAGATAAACTTACAGCGCGCCGCGAGGCCGCGCTCACAACCCCCAGCGATCTAGGCCACGAAGCTGTCAAACATATAAGCGGCGCTCTAAACGTGCTGCTGGCGGATGTGTTCGCTCTTTATCTGAAGACCAAGAATTTTCATTGGCACATGAGCGGACCGCACTTTCGCGATTACCACCTCTTGCTCGATGAGCATGGTGACCAAATCTTTGCGATGACCGATGCCATCGCCGAGCGCGTGCGCAAGCTGGGTGGCTCCACGATCCGATCGATCGGTCACATTGCCCGCCTGCAACGCCTCGGCGACAACGACGCGGAGTATGTAGACCCGTTGGACATGCTCGCCGAATTGCGCGAAGACAACCGTATGTTCCTCGCCAGTATGCGCGAGGCTCATGATCTTTGCGACGAAGACAGCGACGTCGCTACCGCGAGCCTTTTGGAGGTATGGATCGACGAGACCGAACGGCGCATCTGGTTCCTCTTCGAAATCGGACGGACGAGATAGATTTGCCGCATGAACTGTGCAAATGACGAACTGCAACTTAGGAGAAACGGCCAATGATTATCGATAGGACGGTCACTTCTCAGAGCCGCTTGGGATTCATCGGGCTGGGATATCTGGGCTCTCGCGTCGCGCGGCGCTTGGATGCCGCTGGCTTCCCCATGGTAGTGCATGATCGCGATCACGAGAAGACCAAGGAGCTTGCGGCCTTGGGCGCCACGGTTGCGCCGAACCCGGAAACGCTGGCTGACGAATGTGATGTGGTGCTGTCATGCCTTCCGAACGACGCTGCCGTAAGAGCTGTCTACCTGGGCCAGGGCAAAGTTCTCGAAAGCGCCAGACGGGGCACGCGCATTATTGAGCTGAGCACCATCGCGCCAGAGACCTCGCGGCTGGTACACGATGCGGCCGCGAAATTAGGCCTTCCGATGCTGGATGTAGCGATCTCGGGGAGCACTTCCGCGGCCGAAGCTGGCACCCTGACGCTGTTCGGCGGTGGCGAGCGCAACATCTTTGAATCCGTACAACGGATTTTTGCCCCGATCGCCAAGCAGTGGTTTTACATGGGGCCTAGCGGGTCCGGTGTGGCGATGAAATTAGTTGTGAACACGCTTCTCGGATTAGGCATGCAGTCCATCGCTGAAGCGGTAGCGCTAGGCTCTGGACTCGGCCTGCCTCGCGACCTGCTTTTGGACGTGCTAGCCAAGACCGCGGTGGTTGCGCCGGCCCATGCCGGAAAGCTGGCCACTGCAAAGCGGAATGACTATGCGCCGCAATTCCCAATTCGCCTGATGTCCAAAGATTTCGGACTGGTTTTGGCAGCCGCGGAGGAGTGTGGCCTCTCGATGCCCGCTACGGAAGCGGCGGCGGTCGTGAGCTCCGCCGAAGCAGAGGCCGGGGGCGAAGAGGACTTTTCGGCGGTGATCCGAAGAATGGAGCAGCAGGTGGCGGCGGAGCACGTTCTGCCACCTGTGGCCTAAAAAAAGGAGATTTATGCTGTTCGATCTATTCTCAACGAATCCGGACTGGATACAGACTATCGTTCGCCTGATCTTGGGCATCGTCTTCTTCGCTCATGGAGCACAGAAACTTCTTGGCTGGTTCGGTGGGCCCGGGCTGAAGGGCACGCTGCGCACCATGCACGAATTTATCGGGCTTCCCGTGCCGTTGGCCTTCGCGGCAGTACTCACCGAGTTCTTTGGTGGCTTGGGCCTCATCGTGGGACTGTTGAGCCGTGTCGCGGCCATCGGCATTGGCGTGACCATGCTGTCAGCGATCGTGATGGTAAACGGCCGTTACGGGCTTTTCCTCAATTGGTTTGGAGACAGGAAAGGCCACGGCTATGAATATCATTTGCTGGCCATTGCACTGGCGGCGGTGATCATCGTGAGAGGCTCCGGCGCAATGTCTCTGGATCGCCTCATATACATGCACTAAATTCATTCTGGAGATATGAAAATGACCTTGCGAACATTGGGGCAAAGCGACCTGAAGATTACTCCGATCGGCATCGGAGCTTGGGCCATCGGCGGAGGACAGTGGGAATTTGCGTGGGGCGCGCAGGACGACACTGAATCCATCGCCGCGATCCGCGCGGGACTGGATCGAGGACTGAATTGGATCGATACGGCGCCCGCCTACGGTTTGGGCCATTCCGAGACTATCGTCGGCCGTGCGATCAAAGGGCTCGGCAAGCGCCCTTATATCTTCACCAAGTGCAGCTTAGTTTGGGATGAATCCAGAAACATCTCGCATAACCTGCAAGCTGCCTCGATTCGGCGTGAGGCTGAGTCTAGCCTGAAGAGGCTTGGTTTGGATAGCATCGATCTCTATCAAATCCATTGGCCGGCTTGGGCTGGGAGACCCGAGAGCGCTTCGCCTGGCTCGATTGAAGAAGCTGTCGCCGAGATGTCGAAGCTCAAGGCGGCTGGGAAGATCCGCAACATCGGGGTCTCCAACTTCAACGCGGCGCAGATGCAGCGCGCACAAAGTGTTGCTCCCATCACTTCGCTCCAGCCGCCATATTCGCTTCTGTTCACGGATGTCGAGACCTCCACGCTGCCGTTCGCTTTGAGTCATGATATCGGCGTCATTGTCTATTCCCCCATGGCTTCCGGACTGTTGAGCGGAGCGATGACGCGGCAGCGCATCGCCGGACTTCCCGAAGACGACTGGCGCAAGCACAGCCCGAACTTCCAAGAGCCGCTGCTCTCGCGGAATCTGCGGCTGGTCGAAATATTGCGCTCCATTGGACAGCGTCAAGACGCGACGCCGGGCGAGGTGGCCATCGCATGGACCTTACTCAATCCCGCTGTCACTGCCGCGATCGTCGGAGTCCGCAGTGCGCAACAAGTGAGCGGTATCGCTGGCGCCGCAGATGTCAGGCTCAACGCAGACGACCTGTTGAAAGTTGAGCAGATTTTGACATTACAGCCTGCTTGAAGATTCATGATCCAGTGGGATCTCATGCGAACCGGGCGGCCGCACCCGACGTGGGAATCCTGCCGGTTTGCCCCGGATTGATACGCAGCCGTTTCATCTTGGCGATTAAGGTGGTGCGGGGCATGCCCAGGCGGTCCGCTGCGCCATTTAGACCACCAACCACACCCGCGGTCTGCTGGAGAGTCCAGAGGATGTGGGAACGTTCCGCCTCCTCTAGCGTGACAGGCGCCGACGTCTTCGGGGCGTCGGAGAAGAGATACGACGGCGAAACACTGAGTACGTCACCGTTGGACATAATCACCGAGCGCTCAATGAAGTTTTGCAACTCCCGGACGTTGCCGGGCCAGGAATGACGCGTACATGCCGTAATGAATTCCTCTGCAATCGCTGTGATCGGTTTTCGCATGCGGGCTGCATAATCCATCGCGAAATGTTCGGCTAACAAACGGATGTCTTCGGGGCGCTCACGCAGCGGCGGCAGATCTATCGGGAATACGCTGAGCCTATAAAAGAGATCGGCGCGAAATTCACGTTCGTCGACCATCTCAAGGAGATTCCGATGCGTGGCGCAGATCACACGCACATTGGTTTGAATCGTGGCCGAACCCCCTAGACGCTCGAACTGTCCTTCCTGCAGCACCCGCAGAATCTTGGGCTGCAGCTCTAGCGGGAGATCCCCGATTTCGTCCAGGAATAGGGTACCCTTATGGGCGCGCTCGAAGCGCCCAATGCTGCGTGTGACCGCTCCTGTGTAAGCGCCACGCTCGTGACCGAACAGTTCGCTTTCGAGCAAACCTGCAGGAATGGCGGCGCAATTCACCTTCACGAACGGTCCGTTTGCTCGGTCGCTTGCCTG
>Ga0209248_10000668_pt1 | contig 10871 bp, 7 predicted proteins | sample BogFormECP04_OM1_FD_188241 | JGI IMG/M metagenome (GOLD analysis project Ga0209248, IMG submission 188241) | Bog forest soil microbial communities from Calvert Island, British Columbia, Canada - ECP04_OM1 (SPAdes) (version 2) | ecosystem: Environmental > Aquatic > Freshwater > Wetlands > Bog ... | reverse complement strand
CCGGCAACAAGGACATCATTTCGCTGGAGCACATGAAGGCGATGAAGGATCACTCGATCCTGGGCAACATCGGCCACTTCGACAACGAGATCGACATGGCAGCGCTGGAACGCTCCGGGGCAACGCGGCTCAACATCAAGCCTCAGGTCGACCTGTGGACCTTCGGCGACAGCGGCAAGTCGATCATCGTGCTCTCCGAAGGCCGGCTGCTGAACCTGGGCAACGCCACCGGCCATCCGTCGTTCGTGATGAGCAACAGCTTCGCCAACCAGACGATCGCTCAGATCGAACTGTGGACGAAGAATGACGAATACGACAACGAGGTGTACCGGCTGCCCAAGCACCTTGATGAGAAGGTGGCCCGCATCCACGTCGAAGCGTTGGGCGGTCAGCTGACCAAGCTGACCAAGGACCAGGCCGAATACCTTGGCGTCGACGTCGAAGGCCCCTACAAGGCGGACCACTACCGCTACTGATCCGCAACAAAGCGCCGCGGCTCGATAGGCTCGCGCCGTGCTGATCGCGATCGAAGGGGTTGACGGCGCCGGCAAGCGGACCCTGTCAGAGGGTCTGCGCAGCGCTTTTGAAGCTGCCGGGAAGTCCGTGGCCACCCTGGCGTTCCCGCGTTACGGGCAGTCGGTGACCGCCGACATCGCCGCGGAGGCCCTGCGCGGCGAGCACGGTGATCTCGCGTCGTCGGTATATGCAATGGCCATGCTCTTCGCGCTCGACCGCGCCGGGGCGGTCGGGGACATCGAAGGGGCCAGGCGTGACCACGACGTGGTGATTTTGGATCGCTACGTTGCCTCCAATGCGGCCTACAGCGCCGCGCGCCTGCATCAGGACCCGGCGGGGGAGGCGGTGGCCTGGGTGGATCGGCTCGAGTACCAGCGGTTGCGGTTGCCTGCACCGGATTGGCAGGTGCTGCTCGCGGTGCCCGCCGAGCTCGCGGGTGAACGGGCCCGCGGCCGGGCCCAGTCAGAGCCGGGCCGGGCGCGCGACAGCTACGAACGTGACGATGAACTTCAGTGGCGTACCGGTGTGGTGTACGCCGGCCTGGCGGCTGCGGGCTGGCGCGGCCGATGGCAAGTCGTCGACGCAGACGTGGATCCGGGCCGGCTGGCCGCCACCCTGATCGGCCCCTAGATTGGCCCAGATACGCCCGTCGGGGGCGCTGAGTGAGGAAATTTCGCAGTATTTGCGCGTGTCGGCCAAGAAACACCCGTGTGGTGTCCGGGTTTTGTCCCGATCTGGTGACACCATGGAGGCCATGAGGCAAAGGATTCTGGTCGTTGATGACGACGCTTCGCTGGCCGAGATGCTCACCATCGTGCTGCGTGGGGAGGGCTTCGACACCGCAGTCATCGGCGACGGTACGCAGGCCCTGACTGCGGTGCGTGAGCTGCGCCCCGACCTGGTGCTGCTGGACTTGATGTTGCCCGGCATGAACGGTATCGATGTGTGCCGGGTGTTGCGCTCCGATTCGGGCGTTCCGATTGTGATGCTGACCGCCAAGACCGACACCGTGGATGTGGTGCTGGGCCTGGAGTCGGGCGCCGACGACTACATCATGAAGCCGTTCAAACCCAAGGAGCTCGTCGCCCGGGTGCGGGCACGGCTGCGCCGCAACGACGACGAGCCCGCCGAGATGCTGTCCATCGCCGACGTCGAAATCGACGTGCCGGCCCACAAGGTCACTCGCAACGACGAGCAGATCTCCCTGACACCGCTGGAGTTCGACCTGCTGGTTGCGTTGGCACGCAAACCACGACAGGTGTTTACTCGTGATGTGCTGCTCGAACAGGTGTGGGGATATCGTCACCCAGCGGATACGCGCCTGGTGAATGTGCATGTCCAGCGGCTGCGGGCCAAGGTTGAGAAAGACCCGGAGAACCCGACTGTTGTGTTGACCGTTCGAGGAGTGGGATACAAGGCCGGACCTCCGTGATCCGCGCCGGCGACGATGCAGAGCGTCGTCGCGATGCTGAGGAGTGGCGCATACGCACAGCCGGCGACGATGCAGAGCGTCGTCGCGATGCTGAGGAGCGGCGCCATTGATGTGGGGCTCGAAACGACGCACTCGCAGTCGTTGGGGGCGCACTGGCCCCATGACCCGCGGCATGGGTGCGCTGAGTCGAGCCGTGGGCATTGCCTGGCGCCGATCGCTGCAGCTGCGAGTCGTGGCGCTGACTCTTGGACTGTCGTTGGCAGTGATCCTGGCACTCGGCTTCGTGCTGACCAGCCAGCTCACCAATCGTGTGCTCGACGTTAAGGTCAGGGCCGCCATTGAGCAGATCGAACGCGCGCGTACCACCGTCGGCGGGATCGTCAACGGTGAGGAGACGCGCTCCCTGGACAGCAGCCTGCAGCTGGCCCGTAACACGTTGACATCCAAATCCGATCCGGCGTCGGGTGCCGGCCTCGCCGGTGCGTTCGACGCGGTGCTGATGGTGCCCGGTGACGGTCCGCGCGCCGCGAGCGCGGCTGGTCCCGTCGATCAGGTGCCCAACTCGTTACGCGGCTTTATCAAGGCCGGGCAGGCGGCCTACCAGTACGCCATGGTGCTCACTGAAGGCTTCTCGGGACCGGCACTGATCATCGGGACACCGGCGTCGGCGCAGGTGGCCAACTTGGAGCTGTACCTGATCTTTCCCCTGAAGAACGAGGAAGCCACGGTAAAGCTGGTGCGCGGAACAATGGTCACCGGCGGCGCGCTACTGCTGGTCCTGCTCTCGGGTATCGCGCTGCTGGTCTCCCGCCAGGTTGTCGTGCCGGTGCGGTCGGCGTCGCGCATCGCCGAACGATTCGCTGAGGGGCATCTGTCCGAACGAATGCCGGTACGCGGCGAGGACGACATGGCCCGGCTGGCCGTGTCGTTTAACGACATGGCCGAGAGCTTGTCGCGGCAGATCACCCAGCTCGAGGAGTTCGGCAACCTGCAGCGCCGCTTCACCTCCGACGTCAGCCACGAACTGCGCACACCGCTGACCACGGTGCGGATGGCCGCCGACCTGATCTATGACCACAGTGAGGACCTCGACCCGACGCTGCGGCGGTCTACCGAACTGATGGTCAACGAGCTGGACCGGTTCGAGACACTGCTCAACGACCTTCTGGAGATCTCCCGACACGACGCCGGGGTGGCCGAATTGTCCGTCGAGGCGGTCGATTTGCGCACCACGGTGCAAAGTGCGCTGGGCAACGTCGGTCACCTGGCCGAAGACGCCGGTATCGAACTGCTGGTGGACATGCCGACTGAAGAGGTGATTGCCGAGGTCGATCCACGGCGGGTGGAGCGCATCCTGCGCAATCTGATCGCCAATGCCATCGACCATGCCGAGCACAAACCGGTGCAGATCCGGATGGGCGCCGACGAAGATACCGTCGCGGTCACCGTCCGCGACTACGGGGTCGGGCTGCGACCCGGCGAGGAGAAGCTGGTGTTCAGCCGGTTCTGGCGTTCGGACCCGTCGCGGGTGCGGCGGTCTGGTGGCACCGGGCTGGGTCTGGCGATCAGCGTCGAGGACGCGCGACTGCACCAGGGCCGCCTGGAGGCATGGGGGGAGCCCGGCGAGGGTGCCTGCTTCCGGCTAACCCTTCCGCTGTTTCGCGGCCACAAGGTCACCACCAGCCCGCTGCCCATGAAACCAATTCCGCAGCCGACGCAGCCGGCCTCGCAACCGATTCCGGAACCGACTGCGCTCGAACACACAGAACGTCAGCGCGAACGCGAGCATGCCGAGAGGAGCGGATAGGGTGCGAGGGTTCCTCGCGATATTGCGGCTGATGTTCCCGGCCATGTTGCTCGCCGGCTGCGCGGGCGTGCCCAGCTCATCTGCTCCGCAAGCGATCGGTACCGTGGAGCGGCCGGCACCGTCGAATCTACCCAAGCCGACCCCGGGTATGGATCCCGACGTGCTGTTGCGCGAATTCCTCAAGGCCACAGCCGATCCGGCCAACCGGCATCTGGCGGCTCGGCAATTCCTCACCCAGTCGGCGTCCAACGCGTGGGACGACGCCGGTAGCGCGCTACTGATCGACCACGTGGTGTTCGTCGAAACTCGTGCTGCCGAACGGGTTTCGGCGACCATGCGAGCAGACATCCTGGGTTTGCTGTCCGATGTGGGGGTGTTCGAAACCGCCGAGGGCGTGCTGCCGGACCCGGGGACGATCGAGTTGGTCAAGACGTCCGGTGGCTGGCGAATCGATCGCCTGCCCAACGGCGTCTTCCTGGACTGGCAGCAGTTTCAGGCGACCTACAAACGCAACACGTTGTATTTCGCCGACCCGACCGGCAAGACGGTGGTTCCCGATCCGCGCTACGTCGCGGTCGCCGATCATGATCAGTTGGCCACCGAACTCGTCTCCAAGCTGGTGGCCGGGCCGCGACCCGAGATGGCGCACACAGTCCGCAATCTGCTCGCTCCGCCGTTGCGGCTGCGCGGGCCGGTGACCCGCGCCGACGGCGGGAAGAACGGGATCGGGCGCGGTTACGGTGGCGCGCGCGTCGATCTGGAGAAACTGTCCACCACCGATCCACACAGCAGGCAGTTGCTTGCCGCACAGATCATTTGGACCCTGGCCCGGGCCGACATCAGAGGCCCCTACGTGATCAATGCCGACGGCGCACCGCTGGACGACAGGTTCGCCGAGGGGTGGACCACATCCGATGTCGCGTCCACCGACCCGGGCGTGGCCGACGGCGCGGGTGCGGGCCTGCATGCCCTGGTGAACGGGGCGCTGGTAGCACTGGACGGACAGCACACCACCACGGTGCCTGGTGCCTTCGGCCGGACGCCGGACCAGACCGGCGCCGCGCTGTCACGCAGTGGGCGGCAGGTGGCGTCCGTAGTCACGCTGCGGCGCGGTGCCCCGGACCAGGCGGCGTCACTGTGGATAGGTGATCTTGGTGGGGAGGCGGTCCAGTCCGCCGACGGGCACAGCCTGTCGCGGCCCAGCTGGTCGCTGGACGACGCGGTCTGGGTGGTGGTCGACGCCAACAACGTGCTCCGCGCCATTCAGGAACCGGCGTCGGGACAACCCGCACGCATTCCAGTGGATTCGGGCGCCGTGGCCAGCCGCTTCCCGGGGCCGATCACAGACCTGCAGTTGTCCCGGGACGGCACACGTGCCGCGATGGTCATCGGTGGCCAGGTGATCCTGGCCGGTGTCGAACAGACCCAGGCCGGGCAGTACGCCCTGACGTATCCGCGGCGGCTGGGTTTCGGGCTGGGCAACTCGGTGGTGTCGTTGTACTGGCGAACCGGCGACGACATCGTGGTGACCCGCATCGATGCTGCGCATCCGGTGTCATACGTGAACCTGGACGGGGTGAACTCCGACGCCCCGGCCCGCGGCCTGCAGATTCCGTTGACGGCGATTGCGGCCAACCCGTCGACGGTGTACGTGGCGGCTCCGCAAGGGGTGCTGCAGTATTCGGCGTCCACTGCCGAAAGCGAACAGGGCTGGTCGGAGGTGTCCGGATTGGTGATGGGCGGCGCGGTGCCGGTGCTGCCGGGCTAGAGCCGCAGCGCTCGAACCCTCATGTCACCCCCAGGCGCCACACTTGCGATGTGCTCGATCTCATCCTGCCGCTGGAATGCGGTGGCTGCGGGAAACCGTCGACCCGCTGGTGCGATGTCTGCGCCCTAGAGCTCTCGGTGCCCGCCGACAAGCCGCACGTGGTGAACCCGCGGGTGGATCCACAGGTTCCGGTGTTCGCGCTCGGCGGCTACGCCGGCGCCCGTCGCCAGGCAATCCTGGCAATGAAGGAGCACGGCCGCGGCGACCTCGTTGCACCGCTGTCGCGGGCACTGGCCATCGGTGTGCACCGGCTCTTGGTCTGGGGCATGGTCGAGACTCCGCTGACGATCGTGCCCGCGCCGACACGGCGTTCGGCGGCGCGGCGGCGCGGCGGTGACCCGGTCACCCGGATGGCCCGGATGGCAGTAGCCGCGATAGCCGGACGCCCTGACATCACGGTCGTCCAGGCGTTGCGAATGAAGGCACTGACCCGCGATTCGGTCGGCCTGGGCACCGCGGCGCGCGAGCGCAATATCGCGGGCCGGGTGCTGCTGCGGGGCGCACGGCCACGCACCGAGGTCGTGCTTGTCGACGACATCGTCACCACCGGGGCCACGGCGCGCGAGTCGGTGAAGATCCTGCACGCCGCCGGGGTCCGGGTCGCCGCGGTGCTGGCGATCGCGGCCGCGTGAAAAACCCTCGGCTAACCCTCGAAAGCCCGCGAAAACCGTCGAAATCAGTGAAACCTCAGTGAGGTTGCCAAGAGCTTGTGAAGAACTTGCAAAAGGTCAGCCGAATTGGTGGCACGTCGAGGCGAACAGGAGCTAACGTCGAGGACAACCTTCAAGGATTTTTTCAAGACTCATTGGGATGAGTCATTGGTCGTGATTTCCCAGGTTGAGACGCCACTTGCGGAGGGGGTGAGTATTCGACACCTTGCACCGGCGGGCAGCCTGCGGCCGCAACCGCTCCCACCTCGTCGGCGCGTCTTCTAAGAGAACCGGGCACGCAGGGCGCGTGCGACGTGAAAAGAGAAACGAGTTGTCGCGTATGTCAAGGCTAACCGTGGATTCCGCTCAGATTCTGGAACAAGCACCAGCTCAAACCGACGAACCGGTCGAACCGACACCGAACGCCGAGGTCGTGTTCAAGGGCCGCAACGTCGAGATCCCCGAGCACTTCCGCATCTATGTCTCAGAAAAACTCGTCCGCTTGGAACGGCTCGACCGGACCATCTACCTGTTCGATGTCGAACTCAACCATGAACGCAACCGTCGCCAGCGTAAGTCCTGTCAGCGCGTGGAGATCACCGCTCGCGGTCGCGGGCCGGTGGTCCGCGGTGAGGCGTGCGCCGACAGCTTCTATGGCGCAGTTGAGTCCGCGGTCGTCAAACTCGAGAGCCGGCTGCGTCGCGGCAAGGATCGACGCAAAGTGCACTACGGCGACAAGACGCCCGTCTCGCTGGCCGAGGCCACCGCAGTGGCCCCGCTGCCGGAGAAAGCCTTCAACGGCGAATCGGTGGACCGCGACCCTCAAAACGAAGACGGCATCGTTGGCCAGAAGGACCACGAGCCGGGTCGCGTGGTGCGCACCAAAGAGCACCAGGCCACGCCGATGTCGGTCGACGACGCACTCTACGAGATGGAGCTTGTCGGGCATGACTTCTTTCTGTTCTACGACAAGCAGACCGAACGGCCGTCCGTCGTCTACCGCCGCCACGCCTACGATTACGGCCTGATCAGGCTCGCCTGATACGGCTGACCTGACGATCGGCGGCGATCAGCGGGTCGTCACCTACGATGGGAGGCGCCTTACAGAAGAAGACGACTCCATACCCACAGGGGACATAGCTGTGCTGTCGAAGTTGCTGCGCCTTGGTGAAGGTCGCATGGTCAAGCGCCTCAAGCGGGTGGCCGACTATGTCGACACGTTGTCCGACGACGTCGAGAAACTGACCGACGCCGAACTGAGGGCGAAGACCGACGAGTTCAAGAAGCGCCTGGAGGACGGCGAAGAGCTCGACGACCTACTGCCGGAGGCGTTCGCCGTAGCCCGCGAAGCTGCCTGGCGGGTGCTCGACCAGCGTCCGTTCGACGTGCAGGTAATGGGCGCCGCGGCGCTGCACCTGGGCAACGTCGCCGAGATGAAGACCGGTGAGGGCAAGACCCTGACCTGCGTGCTGCCCGCGTACCTCAACGCACTGGCGGGCACGGGCGTGCACATCGTCACCGTCAACGACTACCTGGCCAAACGCGACAGCGAGTGGATGGGTCGCGTGCACCGCTTCCTCGGGCTGCAGGTCGGGGTGATCTTGGCCGCCATGACACCCGACGAACGCCGAGTCGCCTACAACGCCGACATCACTTACGGCACCAACAACGAGTTCGGGTTCGACTACCTGCGCGACAACATGGCGCACTCGCTCGACGATCTGGTACAGCGCGGGCACAACTTCGCCATCGTCGACGAGGTGGACTCCATCCTGATCGACGAGGCCAGGACCCCGCTGATCATCTCCGGTCCCGCCGACGGCGCCTCAAACTGGTACACCGAGTTCGCCCGGTTGGCGCCGCTGATGGAAAAGGACGTCCACTACGAGGTCGACCTGCGCAAGCGCACCATCGGCGTGCACGAACGCGGCGTGGAGTTCGTCGAAGACCAGCTCGGCATCGACAACCTCTACGAGGCCGCCAACTCTCCGCTGGTCAGTTACCTCAACAACGCGCTGAAGGCCAAGGAGCTGTTCAACCGCGACAAGGACTACATCGTCCGCGACGGCGACGTGCTCATCGTCGACGAGTTCACCGGTCGGGTGCTGATCGGTCGCCGCTACAACGAAGGCATGCACCAGGCTATCGAGGCCAAAGAGCATGTCGAGATCAAGGCCGAAAATCAGACGCTCGCCACTATCACGCTGCAGAACTACTTCCGGCTCTACCACAAGCTGGCCGGCATGACCGGCACCGCCCAGACCGAGGCGGCCGAGCTGCACGAGATCTACAAGCTGGGCGTGGTCAGCATCCCGACCAACAAACCGATGGTCCGTGAAGACCAGTCCGACCTCATCTACAAGACCGAGGAAGCCAAATACATCGCGGTGGTCGACGATGTCTCTGAGCGCTACGAGAAGGGCCAGCCGGTTTTGATCGGCACCACGAGCGTCGAGCGCTCGGAGTATCTGTCGCGGCAGTTCGTCAAACGGCGGATCCCACACAACGTGCTCAACGCCAAGTACCACGAGCAGGAGGCGGGCATCATCGCCGAGGCGGGCCGGCGGGGCGGCATCACCGTCGCGACCAACATGGCTGGTCGCGGCACCGACATCGTGTTGGGCGGCAACGTCGACTTTCTGACCGACGTGCGGCTGCGTGCCCGCGGGCTGGATCCGGTGGAGACGCCCGAGGAGTACGAGGAGGCCTGGCACCAGGAGCTGCCCGTCGTGAAGGAGGAGGCCGGCAAAGAGGCCACCGAAGTCATCGAGGCCGGCGGCCTGTATGTGCTGGGCACCGAACGGCACGAGTCGCGGCGCATCGACAACCAGCTGCGCGGCCGCTCCGGCCGGCAGGGGGACCCGGGCGAATCGCGCTTCTACCTGTCGCTGGGCGACGAGCTGATGCGCCGGTTCAACGGTGCCGCGCTGGAGACGTTGCTGACCCGGCTGAACCTGCCCGACGACGTGCCGATCGAAGCCAAGATGGTCACCCGGGCGATCAAGAGCGCCCAGACTCAGGTCGAGCAGCAGAACTTCGAGGTCCGCAAGAACGTCCTCAAGTACGACGAGGTGATGAACCAGCAGCGCAAGGTGATCTATGCCGAACGCCGTCGCATTCTCGAGGGCGAGAATCTGCAGCAGCAGGCCACCGACATGCTCGTCGCCGTCATCACCGCCTACGTTGACGGCGCAACCAGCGAAGGCTACGCCGAGGACTGGGACCTGGACGCCTTGTGGACGGCGCTCAAGACGCTGTATCCGGTGGGGATCAAGCACCAGAGCCTGACCCGGCAAGACGAGGACTCCGAGCGCGACGAGCTCACCCGTGACGAATTGCTTGACGCGCTGGTCAAAGACGCCGAACGTGCTTATGCTGCAAGGGAAGCCGAGCTCGAGGAGCTCGCCGGCGAGGGTGCGATGCGCCAGCTGGAGCGCAACGTGTTGCTCAACGTCATCGATCGCAAATGGCGCGAACACCTCTACGAAATGGACTACCTCAAGGAGGGCATCGGGCTGCGCGCGATGGCGCAGCGCGACCCGTTGGTGGAGTACCAGCGCGAGGGCTACGACATGTTCATGGCCATGCTCGAGGGGATGAAGGAAGAGTCGGTCGGCTTCTTGTTCAATGTCACCGTGGAGACGGTCCCCGCACCAGCAGTGGCCCCGGTGGAAGCACCGGAAGGGCTGTCGGAATTCACAACTGCCGCTGCGGCGTCCGCGGAACCAGGTGGCGATGGCAGCGAAGATAGGGCACCAGCAGTGCGCGAAGAGGTTCCAACCGCATTGCGTGCCAAGGGAATCGAGACTGATTCTCCTGCCCTGACCTATTCCGGCCCGTCGGAGGACGGCTCGGCGGAGGTGCAGCGCAACGGCGGTGCAGCGCAGAAGACGCCTGCCGGCGTTGCCGCCGGTGCCAGCCGACGCGAGCGGCGCGAGGCCGCCCGGCGGCAAGCTCGCGGCGCCAAACCGCCGAAATCGGTGAAACGGCGCTAGGTCGGGGCGGTTCGTACCGTCAAACCGCCATCGACGCGGTGAATGGGTTGGGTGCTGGAAGCGGTTTGATGAGCGGAGCGAGCAACCTGCCGGACTGCTCGGCGGTGAGGACCATTGCGGGGTCGAGCGCGATGATCTCGCGGACTGATTCGTCGTACTCCCACGTGTCCTCGCTGACCAAACGGCCGCGGTCGTCGTAGAGCCAGATCATGTGCTCGGCGGTCTTCATCAGGTAGGCGGCGTCCTGGTCGACGGGCGCGCCGCCGGCCGCGAGGATGCTCCCTGGGGTCTGGCGGTACCTCGTTGATGTCGTGCCAATCATGTTGTCGCTGACCGCAAGCTTCTCGTTGTCGGCGTAGAAGATGCATTGCGCCGTGCGGGTCCATTCGCGGTAGACCTCCTTGACGGCCTCGGCACCGGCGAGTGTGGTGGTCATGCCGAGCATGTTGAAGTGGTAGACGGGCTTGTCGACAGTCATCTCGGGCGCGAAGATCTCCTCGAAACGGCCGGCCATCTCGAGGTACCGGTGCCTGTTGTAAGCGTGCAATAGATAGAGATGGCGCGGGTTGTCCGTGGTTTCGATCAGTCGTAGCACGGCGGCGTTGGTTTGCCTGAGGTCAAAGCGCTTTTTTCTTTCCGTTGG
>Ga0209248_10000667_pt1 | contig 10881 bp, 4 predicted proteins | sample BogFormECP04_OM1_FD_188241 | JGI IMG/M metagenome (GOLD analysis project Ga0209248, IMG submission 188241) | Bog forest soil microbial communities from Calvert Island, British Columbia, Canada - ECP04_OM1 (SPAdes) (version 2) | ecosystem: Environmental > Aquatic > Freshwater > Wetlands > Bog ... | reverse complement strand
TGGGTCAGCAGCAAACGTGCTTCCAGGCTTTGCAGCGTGCGGATGGCCGCGGGGCTGAGCCAAAAGGTCAGCACCAGCGTGCCCAGGCTGCAGCCCATCGCTACGAAGCCTATGGGACGCAGCAGGCGCCGCAGGCTGATGCCCGAAGCGTGCAACGCAACGATTTCGCTATCGGCGGAGAGGCGTCCCAGTCCGATCAACACGCCGACCAGCACGGCCATGGGAATGGTGAAGGCCAGCACCGGCGTCAGCGAGCACAGAAAAATCAGCGCGACCGTGAAGACGCCGCCGGAATGGCGCACCACCAAATCCATCAAACGAACGAGTTGCGGCACGAAGAATACGAAAGTGAAGACAGCGAGGCCCAGGATGGCGTGCGAGCCGACTTCGCGACCGATATATTTATCGAGCAGGCGCATAATTGCGCTTGCGGATTCTAGCATGGACGTTCCGGGCGTGCGGGCGAGTTAAGTTTTGTGTTAACGGAGATGCGGAGGATAGGAAGTTGGGCCGAGTAAATCTAGTTTTGGTTTGGCACATGCACCAGCCGCAGTATCGCGACCCCGTCTCGGGCCGCTACATGCTGCCCTGGACGCGTCTGCACGCCCTGAAAGATTACTGGGGCATGGTGAAAGTGCTGGGTGAATTCCCGGGCGTGCACGCGACATTCAATATCGTCCCGCTGCTGGCCGCGCAAATCGAAGAATACGCCAGCGGAAAATTTCGCGAGCCGTGGTTCGAAGTGGTCTTTGCGCCGGCCAACCAGCTGAAGCCCGAACAGAAAAGGGAAATCCTGGAGCGCGGTTTTCAGGTGAACGAAATCTACGTGCAGCGCTGGCCGCGCTTTTCAGATCTGCAAGCGCAAGTGCGTTCCGCCGGAGCCGAGGCCTGCGCCGCGCGCTTCAACGAACAGGACTGGCGCGACCTGCAATTGCTTTCGCAACTGGCCTGGATGGACGAGGAGTACATCGCCAAAGATCCAGTGGTGAATCTGCTGGCGACGAAGGGAACTGGCTTTACCGAGCGTGACAAGCAGTTGCTGCGCGAAAAGCAGTTGGAACTGCTCGGCGCGGTGCTGCCTGAATACCGCATCGCGGCCGAAAGCGGCCAAATCGAAATTTCCACCACGCCCTACTACCATCCAATTCTTCCGCTGCTGTGCGACACCGATATCGCCCGCGTTTCCAATCCGCACACGCCGCTGCCGCAGCCTCCTTTTCGCTTTCCCAGCGACGCGCGCGAACAATTGCTGCGCGCCAGAAAATATCACGAGCGTGTCTTTGGCCAGCCCCCCGCGGGATTGTGGCCATCGGAAGGCTCCGTCTCCGACGAGTCGCTCGAGATTGCCGCGGACCTGGGCTTCAAATGGTTTGCCACGGATGAAGGCGTGCTCGGCCGCACGCGCAACATAGGCTTCTGGCGCGACGCCAGCGGCTATCCCGAAAATGGCCCGGAACTTTATTCACCATGGAAATTGGAGCGCGGCGGCAAGGAGATGCACGGGTTTTTCCGCGATCATTATATTTCGGACCTGGTCGGCTTCGTTTACAGCCGCATGGGCGCGGTCCAGGCCGCGGAAGATTTCCACCGCCGCATTCGCGCCATCGGCGACCGCCAGCCCGCCGGCCGCACCGCCACAGTGAGCATCATTCTGGACGGCGAAAACGCCTGGGAATATTACCCGGAGAACGGCCGGCAATTCCTGCGCGAATTTTACCGCCGCGTGCAGAACGATTCCGAAATTCGCGCGCTCACGGTAAGCGAAGCCGTCGCAGCCAACCCCAACGCGCCCACCATGCCGGGAATTTTTCCCGCCTCCTGGATCAACGCGAATTTTGACGTGTGGATCGGCCACCGCGAAGACGTGCGCGCCTGGGATCTGCTGCGCGACGCTCGCGAAGTGTACCAGCGGGTTGCGAAGCGCGGAACCGCCGGAGCTACCGCCGCGCAACTCGAGCGCGCCTACGAAGCCGTGCTCGCAGCCGAAGGCAGCGATTGGAATTGGTGGTACGGCCCCGAGCACGGTTCCGCGAACGACGCCGAATTCGACGACCTCTATCGCAAGCACCTCACCGAAATTTACACCGCGCTAGGCGAGTCTGCGCCCGACGTGCTGGCGCATCCCATCAAGAAAGCGCCCGAACTTGGCCGCCGCGAGCCGCCGGAATCCTACCTCGACGTGACCGTGGACGGCCGCGAGACCAGCTATTTCGAATGGCTCGGCGCCGGCTTGTATGCCACCGATCCTCGCGGCGGCACCATGCATGGCCGCACGCGCGTTCTCGGCGGGCTCTATTACGGTTTCAGCGAAAAATATTTTTATCTGCGCGTGGATCCCGTGCCGGAAGCAATCGTCGAAATCCCGGATTTTCAATTGCGCCTGACGCTTTGGGATTCCCACGAAACACGCATCACCGTCCGCGTCGCCAAACGCAAATTCGCCGGCTGCCTCGTGGAGCAAGGCGGCGCCTGCCTGCTGCATCCCGAGACGATGGTCACGGCAGCGTTCGGCAAGATCATCGAGGTGGCCATAGCTCGCGAATTATTCGACCTGCGCGAGCGGAGGCAATTGTTGCTCAGCGTCGCGCTCTGGGAAGGCGGCTTGCCTGTCGAAGTCCTGCCTGTTGATGGCATGCTCGAGCTGGTCCTCGGCGACGAAAATTTCGCGTGGGGCACCGAAGCCCAAGCCAAAGTGTAATTCTACGGAGTTGCGCTGCGACCGACACTGATTGACATTCGCATTTGTAAGGAAGATAGTCCCGCCAACCCCTTTCGATAGTCTCTTGGGTCCTCACAATCAGGGCAATTGCGTCTGCGGTGTTGGAGACGCCCAAGCTGGAAGCAGAACCACGTTCCAGCGGAGGCGTCCGTGGGCCCCAAGGGCTATTCTGCCTGCGTTTTATTCTGCTTTGCCATTGCCGTTAGCGTTCTGGCCGTGGGCCGCCTGGCGTTGCGCGCCCGCGATCTTGCGCGATCCAGCCCGTCGCCGCTTGAAATTCGCGTACCATCGAAAATCGCGCCTCCGGAGTCCGGCGTTCCTTCGTCGCCGGGCTTGACGCTGGATCTGAATCCTCGCCCTCGCAGTTCCATAGGCTCGACACTCCGGGAACGCGGACCGTCCCAGCCGCTTCCGGCGCCGCAACCTGTGCTGGCGCTTCCATATCACGTCATAGCTGACAGCGCCGCCGCGAAGTTTTCTTTGCCCATCACTTTTGAGCCGGCGGCCGCATCCCCGGGACAAGCGGTGCAGTACGTCGGTCACGGCAAAGGTATGACGGTGCTGCTGGAATCCGGCGGCATCGAAATCACCGTTGGAAACGCGCCGGGCGCGAATGCGCTGCCGAGCAGCGTGAAATTGCGATTGGTGAACGCCCCCACGCTACAATCCACCGCAAGTAGCCGGCCATCGAACGCCAGTCCTTCCGCGCCGCAGCGGCGCCGCAAACGACGGCCCAGCACGAATTCGACTCCGCGAGTGCGGCGAAGCCCGAACCGGCGCAACAAACCGCGCCGCGATACTCCCGGCCATGCCGGACAAGCCTCGCGCGCGCAACATGCTCCCAGGCAGCGTGTCCCGCGCCAGGCCAAACCCACCGGCCAGCTGCAAACTCCGCAGGGAACTGCCGCAGCCAGCTCAGATAGTTTTGCGTGGCAAGGCGAGAACGCCGTCGGCGGCGAAAGCAATTATTTTCTGGGCAACGATCCCGCGCAGTGGCGCACCCACGTGAAGCATTTCGCGTCGGCGGCAGCGCGGAACGTGCTGCCCGGAGTGGACATCGTCGCCTACGGCAACGCCGAAGGTGTGGAATACGATTTGCGCATCGCGCCCGGAGTGGACGCGGACAATTTGCGCCTCGCGATTGCAGGCAGTGGCGCCGCGGCACCAGGCTCCACACACGTGCGCTTGGACGCCGCTGGCGATCTGATCCTCGCTCTCGACGGCCGCGAACTGCGCATGAAGAAGCCTACGATTTACGAAGAGTGGGCGGCCACTCCAGAGCAACCGCTGCGGCGGAAACAAATTGAGGGCGGCTACGCCATGGCGGCAGGCGGCAGCGTCGCATTCCACGTGGCCTCGCATGATCCGCGCGCGACTCTGGTGCTCGATCCTTCCTTGACCGTAGCCTACAGCACTTTTCTAGGCGGCACAGGCAGCGACACGGCGCAAAGCATCGCGCTGGACGCCGCCGGAAACGTCTACATCGGCGGCACCACCACCTCGGCGGCAACTTTCGCGGAGCCCAGCACCAGACTAGGACCCACCGGCGGCTCGGATTTTTTCATCGCGAAAATAAATCCGTCGCTCAGCGGTCCAAGCTCGCTCGTGTATCTCACGTTCATCGGCGGCAGCGGCACCGAGCTCGGCGGCGCGATCGCGGTGGACGCGAGCGGCAACGTCGCAATTGCCGGCACCAGCACGTCGGTGGATTATCCAACTACCGACAGCAGCACGCTCACCCTCGGCACAAATGGCGTGGCGGTAAACGACGCGGCCGTCACCGAAATCGATCCCACCGGCGCGAAGCTGGTCTATTCAACTCTGTTCGGCGGCAACGGTAACGAAGCGAGCGTAAGTCCCGGCGGCATCGCGATGGATTCCGCCGGCGACATTTATCTCGCCATGGATACGCAGTCCACCAACTTGACCGTAGCTCCAACGGCAGCGCCGGGGCCGTACTCGTCCGCCTACGGCGGAGGAGTCTCGGACGGTTTTCTCGCGATCTTCGTCCCCACAGCCACCGGCACGACCCCACATCTGAAATACTGCACGTATCTGGGAATTTTTGCCGGCGTCACGGTCACGGGCGTCGCCGTGGACTCCCTCGGCAACGCCTACCTCGCCGGCTACACCACGAATCCCACCGGCACGCTGCCCACCACCAACGGATTTCAGCAGACCTACGGTGGCGATCCCTTCGATGGATTCGTGATGAAAATCCTGCCCTCCGGCAACGGCCCCGCGGACCTTTCGTACGCCACTTTCCTGGGCGGCTCGGGAATGGACCAAGCGCTCGCGATCAGCGTAGGTCGGGAATTGCCCGGCACGGTCTATGTGACAGGAATCACGCAATCCCTAGACTTCCCGGCGACCGGCACACCGCGCTTCGGGAACACCGCGGGATACCAGACAGCGTTAAGCGGCGCGTCCAACGCCTTCCTGTCCGTGATCGGTCAAAACCCCGCCGGAGTTACATCGCTGCTTTACTCCACATACCTGGGCGGCGAGCAGAACGACACGGGCTTGAGCGTATTTTATGCGCAGCCCACCCAGATTTATGTTTCCGGCAGCACCACTTCCGCGAATTTTCCGGCTCTATACAATTTTCAGCCGTTCAGCGGCGACCAGGACGCATTTGTCACAGAACTGGACCCGACCTCGGCCGGTGCCGCATCGCTATTATTTTCCACACCCCTCGGCGGCACATCAGCCGCGGGCACCACCGCAACGGCGCTGGGGAACGCGGTCGCCGCCGATGCCAGCATGAACGTATATCTGGCCGGATCCACAACAGCCGGCAATTTTCCGCTCGCGGGAAATCCCGGCAACAGCTTTCAACTCACCTGCGCGAGCTGCCAGCAGGCGCCGCCGGTGAATGACGCTTTCCTCGTGGAGATCGCTCCGAATTCCACGCCGCTGCCGAGCGTAACGCTCAAGACCGCGGAAAATGGCCCGAAATTGAACTTCGGCGCGCAGCCGCTGAATTCCAGCAACGTTCCGCCTCAGGCTGTGGCCGTGTACAACACCGGCGACGCGCCCCTGAGTATTTCCAGCATCACGCTCGCCGGTCCGAACAGCGCCGATTTTTCGCTGCAGGGCCCGCTCGCGTGCACCACCGTTCCCATTCCGCCGGGGGACAATTGTTCCTTCGAGGTGGGCTTCGTGCCATCGCTGGTGGGACCGGAAGTCACGTTTGTGACTTTCACCGACGACGCGCCGCCCGGCTCACAGGTCTTGGAAGCGGTGGGCAGTGGAGCAGGCCCCTTGGCCGTGGTCTCGCCCGCCACCGTCAATTTCGGAAATCAGCCGGACGGAACCACCGCCACGCTGCCGTTCACCCTGACGAACGCCGGATCCCAACAGCTGAACATCACCAATCAATTGATTCCTTCCGGCCCAGGCGCCGCCCAGTTTTCCGTGGCAATTTCCGGCCCCGCGCAAACCTGTGTGCTGGTCGCGCCGGGCGGAGTTTGTTCTCTCGTCGCGTCTTTCACGCCGGCCACCACCGGGACGTTCAGCGCCGAAGTGGAATTTGTGGACAATTCCGGAGCCGGCTCGCCGCAGGTGGTTACGTTGACCGGCACCGGGACGGGCATGGCGCCGCTACTCACCATTGCTCCCACTTCGGTATCGTTCGGCACGCAGCCCGTCGGCGTCACCGGCGGAATGCAAAACGTCACCTTGACCAACACCGGAAGCGCTCCGCTGGAACTGGCCAGCATCGCCATCACTGGCAGCAACTCCACCAATTTTGGATTCGTGGTGAAAGGCGCGACCCCCTGCCCCTATCCCAACGGCACGCTCGCCTCCGGCGCCAGTTGCACGATTTCGGTGGATTTCGCGCCGCAGGCAGCCGGCCCGGTAAGCGCGACTCTGAGCATTTCCGACAACGCGGCAGGAAGTCCGCAAAGTGTGGCGCTCAGCGGAACCGGCGGCACCTCCGGGATTTCGCTCGCGCCGGCCAGTTTGAATTTTGCGTCCCAGACAATCGGCGCAAGCAGCGCCGCTCAAGTCGTAAACGTGAACAATACCGGCACCACCCCAGTGGCGACGACCATCAGCATCGTCGGCAACAATCCCGGCGACTTCGCCGAGACCGACAACTGCTCGCAAAGTCCGCTGGCTGGAGGAAAAACCTGCGTGATCAACATCACCTTCGACCCCGCGCAGTCCGGCGCCCGCTCGGCCGAAGTGCTGATTTCCGATACCGCGCCGCACAGCCCGCAAATAGTAGCGGTCGGCGGCACCGCAGTCCAAGCTACTGCAAGCGTCTCGCCCTCCGGCACCATCGGTTTAGGAAGCGCGCTGGCTGGCACCGCGTCTACACCAGTGACGGTCACAATCACCAATACCGGCACGCCTCCAGCGATATTGACCGTCCGCGGCGCGACCGTGAACCCAGCCGGCAGTTTCGCAGCGGCCAATAATTGCGCGGCCGGGGTCCCCGCCGGCGGGAACTGCACCCTGGCGTTGACGTTCACTCCGCCCGCGTCACCCGTAGCCGCGCCGTGCGGCTCGGATGCCGGCACCAAAGCCGCGACCCTCACGATCACCGACAACTCGCCCACCAGCCCGCAAATCCTGGCGCTATCCGGCACCGCGACGGATTATTGCCTCGCGCCCTCAGGCGTCGCCAGTCAAACGGTCACCGCGGGCAATCCCGTGAGCTATCAGCTCGTTGCTGATTCCTTAGGCACGTTCGCAGGCGCAGTCGCGCTCACTTGCACCGACGCAGCATCGCTCAGCACCTGCACCGTGCAACCGGCCACAGCGAATCTTACGGGGGGCGGCCAAGTTCCCATCGTGCTCAGCGTCGTCACCGCGACGAACAGCGCAGTGCCGCCACGCAACACTCCGGATACGCGTGGTTTCCGGCCGTCCGTGCCACCTGCGATTGCATGGGGTGTGCGTGGAATATTGTTCTGGATTCTTGTGCTGCTCTTGCCAATTTTGGCCTGGGCCTCGGCCGCCAAACGCCCGTCATCGCGCGCGATGCGTTTCGCGCAAACCGGCGCGATAGCAATTTTGCTGTCAGTCGGGCTGGTCGCGTGCTTCGGAAACGGCACCGCAACATCGCCGGTCGTAGGCACGACGCCGGGAACCTACACATTGAATGTCACGGGAACATTCACCGGCACGGGAGGAAGCACGACGCGCAACGTGCAAGTAACCCTGGTGGTGCAATAATTTTCCGGCGCGAGCGTTCGTGAGCCTGCGCCCACGCCCGCGGCGCAATCTGTCACGGCAGTACCGGACGGCAGTCGGTGCCGAGCGCTAGAAAACTTTGATCGCCAAATCGCGCGGATGAGCGCCCACCGCAATCAGCGCGGTAGGCGGCCGCGGCGGCGTAAGTCCCGGCTGGCCCGAAGGCAAAGTCCTGGTACGGATCGCCGCGACGTCGTTCGATGCCGTGTCCACCACCAGCAAAATGTCTCCGCCCGGAGTAAGCGCGCAAGTCACCGGCGCCTGTCCCGCTTGAATCGGCCGCCCCACCTGACGCGTTTCCACCGCCACCGGCACCACGTGCCCTGCAGCCGTATCTGAAACGTACAACGTGCTGGTCGTCGGCGCGAACACCGCCGAAGTCGGCGACATCCCCAGCAACAGAAAATCCGCTACTTCATTCGTATCGGTATTCACGATCAGCAATCCGTGCGCTGAACTCGAAGTGATGTATAGCTCGCCGCCGTCCGGCTTCAGGTCCAGATCATCCGCCGTCCCGCCCAGCGCCAGATTCGCCAGCAGGACTTTGCGTTTCAAATCCACCACGGAAACTTGATTCGTAGTTCCCGAAGTGATGAACGCCTTCGAATCGTCCGGCAGGATCGCGATCTGCTCCGGGCTTGGCGCCGTCCCGATGGTCGCGATCGCCCCCAAAGTGCCGGCATCCAGCAGCGAAACCGTAGCGTCGTCGCGATTGCTCACCACAATCGTCTTGCCATCGCTGGTGACGCGCGCGATCCACGGCCGCCGTCCAGCCCGTCCGCGCGCGACTATCTCGCGCGTGCTCGTATCTATCGCCACCACCGCGTTCGAGCCAGAAGCGGCCACGTACGCGCGCCGCCCGTCCGGAGAAAAATCCAGCGCATAAGGCGCCGCGCCCACCGGAATGCGCGCCACCACTTGATTCGCCTGCACGTCCAGCACCCACGCATAACCGCCCGCGGAACTAAGCCCCCAAATTTCCGGGCGTTTCGGATGCGCGCGCAAGCCACTCGGTCCCGGCCCCACGACAATCGTCCCCACCGGCGAGAGCTTGATCAGATCAATCACGGAAACCGTCCCGTCGCCCGTGTTCCCCACATAAGCGAAAAGATGCAATCCCGGACGCAAGAACGCTGGCCGCAACTCCAGCGCCACTTCACGAATTGCCAGCACAGCGAGAATCACCAGCAGAAATACGAGGCGATAATTGAAGCGCAGTTTCAATTGATAGTGCGGCCCAGCACGGCGGCAATCAGGCGAACTTCCCGGATCAGTTGCTCGAATTCCACCGGCAGGATGGATTGCGGCCCGTCGGAAAGCGCCCGGTCTGGATCGTGATGCACCTCCACCAGCAGTCCATCCGCGCCCACGGCCACCGCCGCGCGCGACAGCGGCAAAACTTTATTCCGCCGCCCCGTGCCGTGCGAAGGATCCACCACAATCGGAAGATGGCTGCGCTTTTGCACCGCGGGCACCACTGACAGGTCCAGCGTGTTGCGCGTGAAATCCGAAAAAGTGCGCACGCCGCGCTCGCACAAAATCACCGCGTAGTTTCCTTCAGACATCAGGTACTCGGCGGCCATCAGAAATTCATCCAGCGTGGCGGACATGCCGCGTTTCAGAAGCACCGGCTTTTTCGCGCGGCCAGCCCGCTTCAAAAGCGAAAAATTCTGCATGTTGCGCGCGCCGATTTGGATCACGTCCGCATATTCTTCCACCAGGTCCAGCGATTCGTGGTCAATCGCCTCCGTGATGATGCCCAGGCCGAATTCCTTGCGCACGTCGCTCATAATTTCCAGCCCCGCTTCGCCCAGCCCCTGAAAACTGTACGGGGAAGTGCGCGGCTTGTAAGCCCCGCCGCGGAACAGCCGTGCTCCGGCAGCCTTCACTTGTTTCGCCACCGTGAACGCTTGCTCCCGCGTCTCAATCGCGCAAGGTCCGGCGACCATGGCCACTTCCGTACCGCCAAACGCCACCTCACCCAGCGCCGTAGGAACACGCACCACGGTATTTTCCGCTTTCACGTCGCGGCTCACCAATTTGTAGGGCTTGCTGACCGGGATGCACTCGATCACTCCCGGCATGGATTCCAGCGATCCCAAATCCACCGCGCCGGAATTGCCGGTGATGCACACTGCGGTGCGTCCCGCGCCGGGCACCGGCAGCGCTTTGAAACCCAGCGACTCGATGCGCTCACAGACCGCCCGAACCTGCTCATCTGTCGCGTGCGACTGCATCACCACCAACATGTACGCCCCCTGAGGAAAAGTGAATCCCAGAGTTTACTGCATGGGGGAAGCGGCCTGCAAATCACAGTCGCGCGAATTTAGGGGCAGAACCATCTGAGAAAAAAGAGAGAATGGAGGCGCGGGGCGGAATCGAACCGCCGATAAAGGTTTTGCAGACCTTTGCCTTACCACTTGGCGACCGCGCCGGATGCTCGTGGCAGAAGCAAATCATAGCATCGGAAGCGCGCGACGACGTATCGAAGATTCGCATCATGGTTATTTCTTGGTTTCTGGTACCTTGCTGATCCCATTCGCCGGCAGGAGAGCAGCCCATGAAGCCAAATGACAAACGCGACGCGCCAGGACTGCTGCAAACTCTGCACCTGCGGACCACACGGCGCACCGAGCTGCAAGATGTGACCGGCCAGGTCGAAGCTGCCGTGCGCGAATCCGGCTGCGCCGATGGTGTCTGCCATCTCTACGTGCCGCACACCACCGCCGGTGTGATTATCAACGAGGGTTACGATCCGGCCGTGGCGCAAGACATCGCCGCCGCGTTCGACCGCCTGGCGCCACGCGTCGCGAATTCAGCGCACGCGGAAGGCAATTCCGATTCGCACATCAAGACCGCCCTGGCGGGCTCGTCAGAAACAGTGTGGATCGCCTCCGGGAAGCTCGCGCTCGGCCGCTGGCAGCGTATTTTCTTCGCCGAATTTGACGGCCCGCGGA
>Ga0209248_10000666_pt1 | contig 10895 bp, 9 predicted proteins | sample BogFormECP04_OM1_FD_188241 | JGI IMG/M metagenome (GOLD analysis project Ga0209248, IMG submission 188241) | Bog forest soil microbial communities from Calvert Island, British Columbia, Canada - ECP04_OM1 (SPAdes) (version 2) | ecosystem: Environmental > Aquatic > Freshwater > Wetlands > Bog ... | reverse complement strand
ATCGGCACGGTCATCGTGCCGCTGATCGGCGCGGGCTCGATTTTGCTGGTTGTGTTCCTGGTGGGCCACACGGCGACGCAAACTTCGCGCATCGTGATTGTGGATAATTCCGGCCAGCTCGCTCCGGCCATCGTCCACGGCCTCGACGGCAAGCTCGCCGACGGCCAGCCTCAATTCACCGTCGAAGAAACCGTGTTGCGCCCGGCGTCGCCTGACGCGCTGCAGCAGGACCTACGCGCGCGCATCAATAGTGAAAAGCTCGACGCCTATCTGTGGATTCCGCAAGACCTCGACCAACCGTTCGAGCTGCACATGCGTAATCCGGACAATTTCGGCCTCATCGGCCCGCTTTCGCACTCCGTGGATCAGGCCCTGATTTCCAGCCGCTTCGAGCATCGCGGAGTACACCTTGAAGATCTGCAGACAATCCTCAAAGGCACGGACCTGAAGCTGCTGAAAGTCAGCGAGGCCGGCGAATCGGTAGAAAAAGGGCAGGGCATAGCCATCGCCATCGCATTGGTGGTGCTGCTCTACACATCTCTGCTGATGTACGGAATCATCACCATGCGTTCGGTGATCGAGGAAAAAACCACCCGCACCATGGAAGTGCTGATCTCCTCGGTGCGGCCTTTCGAGCTGCTCGCCGGAAAAATCCTGGGCGTGGCGGCTGTGGCTTTCACCCAGTTCGCAATCTGGATGAGTACCACCGCGCTGCTTTTCTCCTACGGAGTGCTGGCTTCCTGGGGTCTGACGCGCAACTCGCCGCTCGCCGGTGTGCACGTTCCAATTTCGCTGGTGCTCTACGCCGGCTTGTTTTTCATCGGCGGCTATTTCATGTACGCCTCGATGTTCGCCGCGATCGGTTCGGCCTGCTCGAACGAGCAGGACGCGCAGCAATTGCAATGGCTGGCGATGGCGCCGCTGGTTTTTTGCATGATCATCTACGGCGTGATCCTCAACGACCCGACGTCCCGCACCGCTGTGATTCTTTCTGAGATCCCATTCTTCGCGCCGGTCCTGATGGTGCTGCGCATTTCGCTGCAGACTCCGCCCGCCTGGCAGATCGCGCTCTCCCTAACGATCTTGATCCTCACCACCATCGCCGTCATGTACGCCTCCGCGAAAATCTATCGCATCGGCGTGCTGATGTACGGCAAGCGCCCGTCGCTGGTCGAACTGGTCCGCTGGCTCCGCTACACCTAGCCGCCGCGGCGGCGCGCTTTCGCGATTTTCGTTGTGCTATTCTCCGGCTTGCGGGCTACGTCAAACGGGCCGCGAAGAGAGGGATCCATGGGCGTCAGCGTGAATCCAAACATGGTTACCACTGCATTCGATTTGCCGGGATATCGCGTCGTTAAGACTTTCGGGCTGGTGCGCGGCGTCACGGTGCGTTCGCGCAGCATTCTGGGCACCCTGGGCGCTTCGCTGGAAACGCTGGTGGGCGGCAATATCACGCTGTTCGAAGAAATGTGCGAAAAGACCCGCGAAGAATCGCTCGAATTGATGATGGAGCACGCCAGCCAGCACGGCGCGAACGCCGTGATCGGCATGCGTTACGACGCCACCGAAGTGATGCAGGGCGTCACCGAAGTTCTGGCCTACGGCACCGCCGTTCAGGTAGAACGCATCGCGCCCTAGTGCCGAGCCAGTATGCGGGCACGCGCCTCGGGTCCGCCGGCTCTTTTCGGCCCGGCGGAAGATCGGCATGCGCTCGATAGCAGATGGCGCAGACGCGCGCACGGGCTTACAATAAACCGTTTGCACTTATGGGAGGCACCTCAGCATGATCCGTTCCCTCAAATTCTTTTCCGCGATGCTCGCTTTTGGATTGATTGCCGCGCCCCTGGTGGTTCGCGCGCAAGCTCCGAAAACGCAAACCGTGGAATTTCCCAGCGGCAAAGAGACGGCCAGCGGGTTCCTGGCCGTGCCGGACAAACCCGGCCAGTATCCCGGACTAGTTGTTATCCATGAATGGTGGGGATTGAACGACTGGGTCAAGGAGCAGACCGAAAAGCTGGCCGCGCAGGGTTATGTGGCGCTGGCCGTTGACCTGTACCGCGGCAAGAACGCGACGGATCCCTCCGAAGCCCATGAGTTGATGCGCGGCCTGCCGCAGGATCGCGCGATCCGCGACATGCAGGCTGCCTTCGATTATTTGGCGGCGCGCAAGGACGTAAAGCCCGGCCGCATCGGCTCGATCGGCTGGTGCATGGGTGGCGGCTTCGCGCTGCAACTCGCGATCCATCAGCCGCGCCTCGTCGCCTGCGTGGTGAATTACGGTGCGTTGCCCACCGATCCCAATGACATGCAGCAGATCGGCGCGGCGGTTCTGGGGAATTTTGGCGCGGATGATAAAGGCATCACACCCGCGGACGTCCAGGCATTTGAAAAAACGATGAAGGGACTGAATCGCTTCGTTGACGTGAAAATCTATCCGGGTGCCGGCCACGCCTTCGAGAATCCGAACAACACCACCGGCTATCGTCCTGAAGCCGCCGCCGACGCGTGGAAGCGCACCCTGGCGTTCCTGCACAACGCGCTACCGTAGGGCCAGGCGCCGGGCTCTTAAGCGCAGCGCGAGTTTGGTCAACTCGGGAAGGAGGCATGGATATGCCAGCTTGTACGCACCTGAATCAGATTCGCCCGGTGAAGCCCCATACCAACGGTTGCGAGGAGTGTCTGAAAATGGGCGACACTTGGGTTCATCTGCGGCTGTGCCTGGAGTGCGGCCACGTCGGCTGCTGCGATTCATCCAAGAATACCCATGCCACCAAGCACTTCCATGCCACTAAACATCCCATCATGAAATCAATCGAGCCAGGCGAGACGTGGGGCTGGTGTTACGTGGATGAATTGGAGTTGGATTTCGCGTAATGGAGAGGTGCGTGGCGCGACCTTCCGCGCGGATCCGTTCATAGAGAAATCGCGACAGCTAGGCGTATCTACTGAAAAACCGTAGCGTGTAGTCCTCGCGCGGCCGCGTTGTCCCGGTCACGGGCAGGTTTCACACGGCAGCGCATAGTTGAGCGTAATCCGTGGACGAACCCAGCGGGACGCTGGACCGCTGACACCACCGCCAAAGTGATCGGCCGTGGAGACCGCCGCGGGCCCATAATCGAAAATCACATAATAATCGCCGGGCGTCATTTTTATGTTGAAACGATCGGCAATCGTTGCACCGCTGCGATAAACGAGTTCAGGGTCTCCGGGATCGTCGTGCGATGCAGATGACGAGAGAAATCGCTGCCAATGCTCCATCCCCTCCGCGGAAACGATCAGCAACTGAAGTTGTCCTTGGGGACGGGGCTCCACGGTGAACTCACCCTCGACGCGCGCATCGGTAGCATCGTTCGGGATGCTGAACTGGTGCGAATAGCCGACTTGATCGGGAACATCCACGACAGCCGGGAGCACATTGATCGTTACCGGGCGAGTCTTGAGCGGTTTGTCCTGCTTGCACCCGGCCAACAAAGCTGCCGCGCCTGTTGTGACGGCAAGGACAATGAAAATCGCTTTCGCCTGCTTCCGCTGGCCGCGCATGGATGGCTTTGAAATCATGGAGCAGATGGGGCGCGTCCGTCGTTCGCCGCCGATCCGTAGGATTTCGGCCAACCGCCGCGCATCAAACCGCCATTGCTTTCGCCGATGGCATAGAGCGTACCGGAGTGCGGCTTTACGCCGGTTGCTCCATCCGACCTGGTGCCCACGTACACGGTTCCATCGGAAGCAATGGCTGGGCCATGCTCGAGCAGCGCATCAACAGGCAAGCGCCACTTAACCGCTCCCTGTGGATTCAATGCATACAGACTGAAAAGATTGCCGCCGTTCTTGCCCTTTCCAACATCCTGCGACGGAACGTAAATGGTGCCGTCGGCCGCCAATGCCGGCGCCCCCGCGATGGGGACTGCCGCTTTCCAAATTTCAGCGCCATCGGCGCTGAGGGCAACCACGCCGGCGAAATTTCCGATGTAGATTGTCCCGTCGGCGGCAATGACGGGGTTGGCCGTCCAGTCGCCCGGAAATTCCCACTTGAGCTGCCCGTCGAAGTTGTAGACGTGAAACTTGCTATCCCACCCGGCCACTGCAATCACTCCGCCTTTTGCGATCGCAGCCGTGCGGAAGGGCATGGTGCGCGGGCCGTCGGAGAGCCGAATGGTCCAGGACACGCGGCCGCCAGAATCGAAGAATTGGAGTGATCCGCCGCCCTCGACGCCACTGCCCGTCTCCGGAATTTCCAGACTGTCCGGGCCGCCCACCTCTTTGAATTGATTTGTAGTCGTTCCGGAATTCGCATCCACCGCAAGGACGGCGCCGGCGGAATTGGCGACGAATAATAGATCGGGCGCACCCAGCGCAGGAGTCGCAGGACGCCAGCAAGGCGCTGTGGCCACGCTGCTAATCTGCGGCGGGGGGACGATTTGCGCAACCCAACGTTTGGAGCCGTCGGGGTTCACGGCATGCATCACACAACCGGCGTCAATGATGTATATGCCTCCGTCAGGCCCAACCATAGGGGAGCTGCCTAGCTCCGCACCGGGGAAATAGCGCCATTTCATTTTTCCATCCGGCGCTACGGCGTACAGCGACTGGACGCTGGTGAAATAAATCGTCCCGTCTTCGCCCAGAGCCGGAGTTGAAACGATCTCATCGTCCGCGCTGAATTGCCATTTGACCTGGGGACCCGGTTCGGCAACCGGTGATTTGCGTCCGCATGCGCCGGCGACCAGCGCGAGCACGATGCAACTTGAGCTGATTAGAACCAGCCGGTCGCGAGCCATTTACCGAACTCCGCGAGCAGTGTTCCGCGAACCCGCTCCGCGTTTGGGCCATTGGCCGTCCAGCCCGCCGTTGTTTTCCGTATCTTGGATCGCGAAGAGCTTGCCTTCGCCATTCTGGAAATAAATGGTGCCGTCATCGCCGATCGTCGGCGAAAAGACTTGTGCGCCTGTTGCGAATTTCCATTTCAGTTTTCCATCGCTGCCGATCGCGTACAAATTGCTGTCGGTGCCGCCCAGATATACAGTTCCATTCTTGGCGAGCGCGGGCGTGGAGTGAATTTCTCCTCCCGTGGCACACTTCCATTTGATCCTTCCATTGGGGTCGAGTGCGTACAGGTTGCCGTCATCGCTGCCGAAATACACCGTTCCGTCCGTTGCGATGGCGGGCGATTGAATGATGTGACCCTTCAGTGAAAAAGACCATTTTCCGGTGCCATCAGGGTTGACCGCGGTGAACGCTCCGTTCCCACCCACATAAATTGTCCCGTCGCTTCCCAACACGGGCTCACCACCTGCGTCAATGTTTTGCAGCCATTTCATATTGCGATCAGGCCCGTAGGCCGTCAGCCCGTTGCTCACCACGGCGTACGTCGTGCCGTCCTGCGCGAAGGAGAAAAAATATCCGACGATGCTGGTGCGTAGGTCAGCCCCTTTTCCATCAATGTGTACGGGAACCGCCGACCCGTTCATGGCTACGAAAACCGTGCCGTCGTAAGCCTCGCTGAGTTGGCTGACGCGCTCGCGCGAAACCGCGCCCGGTTTCTCGTGACCGTCGGGATCCAGCTCAATTGCGCCTCCAACGATTCTGCCCACTTCGGCTGTCTCGTCGCACCAGATGTCCCCGTTGTCATCCACGAGCGCCATGCGAATTGGAAAAGCGGGCGACTGAAATTGCGCGCGGTAAAACCATTTTTGGGTTCCGTCTGGACGCACGGCGTAAAGCCCGGAGTTGCCTGGAACGTACAGTGTGCCATCGCTGCCGATGGCTGGAGATTGGTCTTCGAAAAAGCTACCGCGCGATACTGGATGCAGCGCCCCAGTGGAAAATTCCCATTTCTTCGTGGGAGCGGCCGCGGAAGAAGCGGGAGCCGTGGCTGACGAGTGGCACGACGCCAGAATCGTGGAACTGAACGCGAGGAGCGTGAGGATTACCTTGGGGCGGAGGGCGCCGTTCTTCGCGCGATGATAGTCTGAAAGCCAATTCGGTCTTGCGCAGGGTGAATGGGTGTTGCCCTTATCGTTAGCACGGCGTTGCGCGGCGGCGTCCTTCGTTTCGACAAGGACGTCAGAATTGGATCCAGCGAATCAGCAATCCCGCAATGCCTGCTCCCAGTAGTGGACCGAAAATCGGGATCGCCGCGTAGCTCCAGTCCGAGCCGCCTTTGCCCGCGATCGGCAGCACGGCGTGTGCGATGCGCGGGCCCAAATCGCGCGCGGGATTGATGGCGTATCCGGTGGTGCCGCCGAGCGAAAGTCCGATGCCCCACACCAGCGCGCCCACCAGATACGGGCCAAGGCCTCCAGCCGGTCCGGTGGCGGCGACTTGCTTCGAAAAAATTGTGGCAACAACAAACACCAGCGTCAGCGTGCCGATCACTTCGCTGATGAAATTCCATGCGGGGCTGCGGATCGCCGGCACCGTGCAGAAAATCGCCAGCTTGGCTGGAGCGTCCGGCGTTTCCTTCCAGTGCGGACCGAAGTGTATCCACACCAGGACGGCGCCACAGAACGCCCCCAGCAACTGCGCCGCGACATTGGACAATAAATTCGAGTAGTTTCCGGACGAGACCGCGAAGCCGAGCGCGACCGCAGGATTGAGATACGCTGCTTTGCTGCCACATGCCAGCGCCGTAAAAACTCCGGCCATCACGGCGAACGCCCAACCGGTGGTGATCGCCATCCAGCCGGCCCCTTCGGCTTTCGAGCGCTTCAGCAACACGCCTGCAACGACGCCGTCACCGAGAAGGATCATCACCAGAGTGCCCAGAAACTCTCCCAGAAAAGGTGAACCCATTTTTGCTCCTCCTTGCATTGCCGGCCGTGCGTTGCCGCTACCGCTGCCGTCGTGACGGCCCAAGTGCGGTCTCGTGACTATTCGTCCGTCCAATCAAACGAACGCGTCACTGCTTTTTTCCATGATTTGTACAAACGCGCGCGCGTTTCTTCGTCCATGCTCGGATTCCAGGTGCGGTCCACGGCCCAATTCGCGCGGAGATCGTCAACGTCCTTGTAAAATCCCACAGCGAGTCCGGCCGCGTAGGCAGCTCCCAGCGCCGTGGTTTCCTTGATCACCGGCCGAACCACCGGAAGATTCAGAATGTCCGCTTGAAACTGCATCAGCAGGTCGTTCTCCACCATCCCGCCATCGGTCCGCAGCGCCTTCAATTGAATTTGCGAATCCTTCTCCATGGCCTCGAGCACTTCGCGAGTTTGAAACGCGGTGGCTTCCAGGACTGCGCGCGCCAAATGACCTTTGTTCGCATAGCGCGTCATTCCCGCGATCACGCCGCGGGCGCTGGCTTTCCAGTACGGCGCGTACAGGCCAGAGAACGCCGGAACAAAATAAACGCCGCCGTTGTCCGTTACCGTTCGCGCCAGCGCCTCAACGTCTGAACTTTTCTGGATCAGTCCGAGGTTATCGCGCAGCCACTGGACGAGCGCGCCGCTGATGGCGATGCTGCCTTCGAGAGCATAGTGCGCCGGCTCGTCGCCGAATTTGTAGGCGACCGTGGTGAGCAAACCAAATTTTGAATGGATCAGCTTCGTGCCGGTGTTTTCCAGCATGAAGCATCCAGTGCCATAAGTGTTTTTTGCTTCACCGGGGTTGAAACACGTCTGCCCAACCAGCGCGGCCTGCTGATCGCCCAGAATTCCGGCGATGGGGACATCCTTAATCGAATCGAGCTGGGCTTTGCCGTAGATTTCGCTGCTCGATGCGATCTTCGGAAGTATTTTTTCCGGGATGCCGTACGCCGCGAGCATCTGCTGATCCCAGGCCAAAGTCGCGAGATCCATCAGCTGCGTGCGGCTGGCGTTGGTCACATCGGTCACATGGACGCCGCTCTGCGTGCCACCCGTCAGCTTCCAAACCAGAAAGCTATCCACATTTCCGAAGAGCAAATCTCCTGCTTCAGCAGCTTCCTGCGCTCCTGGAACATTCTTCAAGACCCAGCGAATCTTCAGTCCGCTGAAATAGGTAGCCAGTGGCAGTCCGGTCTTTCTGCGAAAACGATCCTGGCCGCCATCACGCGAAAATTCCGCCACGGCATCGTCCACGCGCGTGTCTTGCCACACCAGTGCGTTGTACACGGGCCGGCCCGTCTTGCGATTCCACACAATCGTCGTCTCGCGTTGATTGGTGATGCCGATCGCAGCGAGATCCTTGGGACGCAGTCTCTTCGCTTGCATCGCTTCGGCGATCACTTCCTGCGTGCGGCGCCAAATTTCATCGGGATCGTGCTCCACCCATCCGGGCTTGGGGAATATCTGCTCGTGCTCCTTCTGCGCGGCCGAAACGATGCGCCCGGAATGATCGAAGACGATGAAGCGCGTGCTCGTTGTGCCTTGATCAATCGCGCCCAGGTATGCCGTCACTGTGAGTTCCTCCTGCCTGATGTGCAGCCGGTGCCAATCAATTTGGATTCGCTGCCGCAGGTGGCTCAGCCGGCAGCCCGGCCAGCTGAATCAATCGCGTGATTTTCTTTTGATACTCTTCCGCCGCAGATCGCTCGAAATCCGCGCTCCAGCCGAGTTCTTTCGCGAGAATCGCCGCCGTTGGAGCAGCGGCAGCGATCGCCGCACGCCAACTGTAGAATTGCAATCCCGTTCGCCGCATGAGCACGTCCTCGATCGTGATCGCCATCTCGTTGCGCGCGCAGTAGGCGACTTCGGCGCGCAGCGGAGCGAACCCCCGAACAATCGGCGCAGCGAGCGCGGGATCGTCCTGGGCCAATTGCAGCACTTTCGCCGCGTTGGTGCCAAACTTTTGCGAGAGATGTTTGGCCGTCTGCTCCGGCAATTTGTAATCGCGCACCAGCGACTGCCAATATTCGGGAGTGTAACCGGCCGACCCGTATAGCGGATGATCGAGCGTGACGCCGGGAGTGGCCGCGCGCCCCAGCGACTTCTGCACGGCGTTGATGGTGTCCTCGGCCATGGCGCGATGCGTGGTCCATTTCCCACCCATGATGCTGATCAGGCCGGATCCAGCGTCCAGTTCCACTTCGTGATCGCGCGCCAGCTTTTTCGTGTCGCGCGAACCGCCCGCACTCACCAGCGGGCGCGCGCCGGCAAAGCCGCTGACGATCTGCTCGGCGCGAATCGTCGTCTTGAAATACCGGTTGATGTGGTGCAGCAGATACGCGACGTCGTCCGTTGAAAGATACAGCTCATCGTGGATGGTCACTTCCTGCTCGGTGGTGCCGATCAGCAGGCGATCGAACCACGGCACGGCGAACAACACGCGGCCATCATCTGTCTTGGGAATCAGCAGAGCGTCGCGCGTGGGAAAAACTTCCAGGGGCAGCACCAGGTGCGCGCCTTTGCTCAGGCGCATCCGCGTGGGAATTCCCGGAGTGGCGAGGTTGCGAATCGTGTCCGCCGCCGGTCCGGTGGCGTTGACGAAGCGTTGCGCGCGAACGGTGAATCGCTGGTTCGTTGATCGATCCTCAACTTCGGCGGTTTGCAGCTTCCCGCTCGCATCCTTGGTGAAACCAACAACGCGCGCGTAATTCAGAGCTTCGCCGCCGGCTGCGACGAAAGTATTGATCAAACCCATGTTGTAGCGCGCGTCGTCGAACTGGCCGTCGGCATAGGCGATGCTGCCGATCAAATGGTCTGGTGCGAGGCCGGGCATTCGTTCCAGAGTTTTCGTTTTCGAGAGGTAGCGGCTGGGAAACAAACTGTCTTTCCCGGCGATCCATTCGTAGAGCTTCATCCCGAATCCCATGTACGCGACGCTGAACCAACCGGGACAAGGAATCAGAAACTCCATGGGCCGCGAAAGAAACGGGCCGTTGTGCAGCATGTGAATGCGTTCGTGGAGCGCGCGATTCACCACTTCGTATTGCGCCGGATCGAGCTGCTTCACCGCCTCCTCGAGGTAACGAACGCCGCCGTGAATAATTTTGGTCGCGGCACTGGAAGCGCCGCTGGCGAAGTCCGCGCCTTCGAGCAGCACGGTCTTCATGCCACGAAGTTGTGAATCCAACGCACAGCCCGATCCCGTAGCGCCGCCGCCAATCACGCAAACGTCGAACGGATTCGCTTGTATGCTCTCCAGCGATTCGCCGCGCCTCTGCATAGCGCCCTCCGGCGTTTTTGCGCCTGCTCATCTGACTTGCCTAACTTATCTCGGAATCACCTTCGCCGTCAGGGCTGTTGCCGGGTCGCCTATGCCGGGTTAAAATGTCTTGGTGAATTTTGAATGGGACCCGGGTAAAGACAGACAAAATCGCAGAAAGCATCGGGTTCGTTCCTGGAAGCGGCTACCGTCTTTGGCGATCCGCTGGCGGCAACTTATCACGACCCCGACCATTCCGCTGCCGAGCTGCGGTTTATCACCGTCGGAATGTCGAGCGCCAGTCGGGTTTTGATGGTAGCCCATACCGACAGCAACGAAAACGTAAGGATCATCAGTGCCCGTAAAACGACGCAACGCGAGCGAAAACATTATGAAGAAAAGAATTGAGGGACGGAATCGGCGTGACGGACTGCGTCAAGAGTACGATTTATCGAAGCTGAAGGGCGGTGTTCGAGGTAAGTATGCCGCTCGCTATAAGCAAGGAACAAACCTCGTTTTGCTCTCACCGGACGTGGCGAAGTATTTCCCTGACGAGCAGGCCGTAAATGCGGCCTTACGTGCGTTGATTGACCTAGCGAAGCGTCCGGTCCGGAGGACGCGTTAAACGCCTTTTTTCAAAGACCCTCGCTTGGGCGCGTTCATACTGAGGGCGTGTACCAACCTAGAATCGGCCAAGCGAAATGCTCTGCAGAATGTAAACCCAAGCCATGAAGGATATGGTAGGCCCGTGCGGGCTCGAACCGCAGACCTGGCCGCGCCTTGCGGCCCGCTCTAGCCAATGCTGCGCTGAATCAAATCTCGAATGTTTGCTGCGG
>Ga0209248_10000665_pt1 | contig 10903 bp, 5 predicted proteins | sample BogFormECP04_OM1_FD_188241 | JGI IMG/M metagenome (GOLD analysis project Ga0209248, IMG submission 188241) | Bog forest soil microbial communities from Calvert Island, British Columbia, Canada - ECP04_OM1 (SPAdes) (version 2) | ecosystem: Environmental > Aquatic > Freshwater > Wetlands > Bog ... | reverse complement strand
AGACGCGGGCGCCCGTCTCGATTTTTTCGAGCTTGATCTGCACCGACGTCGCGTGCGCGTGGCGGATCACGTTGGACAGAGTCTCGCGAACGATTTGGAAGCATAACTGCTGCACCGGAGGCGACAGCTTTTCCGCCGCGCCGCCGTGAATGAGCTTGGCCGTCACGCCGGCGCGTTCGAGGAGCGCGAACTCGCTATGGATCGCGTCGTCGAGCGACGCGTTGCCCAGAGTGGGCGGGCGAAGCTCGCGCGTCTTGCGGCGCAACTCGCTCTCGATCTGCTTGAAGATCTCGCGCGCGGCGTCGCGCTTGCCCGCGAGCGCAATTTTCGCAGCCGCCAGCAATTGCGCCTGGTTGTCGTGCAGGTCGCGCGCGATGCGGGCGCGCTCCTCGTCGACGGCGGCGAACATTCTCAGCGCGAGATGACGCATCAGGGCGCTGCGGCGCGCGGCCTCGCGTTCCATCAGCCAGCCGGCGACGAACGGCGCGAGCCGCGCGACTATCGCTTCGGCATTGGCGGCCGAAGCGCGTGCGTCGCGCGAGCCGAGCGCGATCGCGCCGGTGTCGAACGGCAGGCACACGTAAGAATCGGCGAATATTTTGTCTTCGAAATAGCGGCTGGCGCGCACCGCGCTTTCTTCGCGATCGCGCCATCGCGCAATCACGATTCGGCGGCGGAAACTTTCCGCCATCGCGCTGGCCTCGCCCAAATCGAATTGCGTGCGGCCGGACGACGACGCGGCCACGACGAAGGAGCCGGCGTCCGCGACCGCGACCATCCATTGGTCGAAGCCGGCGCCACCGGCGACCAGATCGCCGAAGCATCCGAAGCGTTCGGCCGGGCGCGCGCTGCGGACGGCCGCAACGGCGTCGTCAAGTTGGTTCGACGCGGCGCGCTGGCGGCCGAGATCGCGTCTGGCGCCGACGGCCTGGCGTCCGCTCTCGGCGCCGTGGCTGCGCCAGAACTCCAGCGATGCGCGCGCGGTGGTGAGAGCGAGCTCGCCAAAAACGGCGCGCGCCAGAAATTCAAGCGATGCATTAAGTTCGACGCGGGGGCGATCTGCCCTTGCCACCAGCGCGATTCGGACGGTGTGCTCGCCATCGGTAAAGAACGACGCGGCCAGCTGGTATTTTCCGTCTATTGTTTTGGCCGGCGCGATCGCGTCGATTTCGCGCTGGCTCAACGCGACACTTTCAATAGACTCGACATCGGCTCGTTTGATTGCACCGGCTGCAACCGCGTCGGTGAGTCGATGGTCGAGCGCGGCCAGCAGCGGGTTGAGGACTACGTCCCATCGCGAATCTCCGCGCGGTGCGGCGACGACATCGTCAGCGCTTGCAGCGCTCAAGCGAAAAGCGATCACGTAGCGCTCGGCCGCGAGCGTCGCGGTGCCGAGTTCGGCGAGAGCGGCGATCCGATCGCACAATGTCGATTGTCGCGAGGCCGGCGGTGGCGCGACGACAGCGAGTTGAGAGCGATGTTTGAGAGCGTTTCCCAAAGATTCCCCTGCCGAACACAATGACAGAGGGAGCGCGGTGTTCTAAGCAAGTCCGCGCAGATAGAACGCGCATAGAGTTACAGAAAGAACAATTTGTGTGGAAGACATCGGTCGGAGGAGGGGACACGGCGTTCCCCCATTGCGATTAGACTCGGGTCAGATCTGGTTCCAGAAGCTGTCGCATTGATGGTCGGTGTTGAAGGTGGATTCCACCTTCGGCGTCGGCGGAATGAACGACTGGAATTCGTCGCTCGTCGGATCGTAGGGCGCCCACTTCGGGTTCGAGGCGCCGTTGGGATCTCCGGTGGCGGCGAACGCAGTCCAGTAACGGACCATCGCAGCCGCCAGGTGCTGCTGGGCGGCGTCGAGCAGGTAATAAAAGTCCGAGTCGAACAGGTACTGAATCTCGGCGCCGTGATAAGCGCCCAGCGGGAACGTCAGACCCGGAATATCGGATTGCCGGGGAGGGGCGTTCTCGTCGTTAAACTCGTAAGCGTAAGTGGTCGTGAATTGCGCGAGCAGTTGATCTGCCGTGCGTGCACCGCAGGCGAAGACCCCGTCAGTGCCGGAGGTGCCGAGGGCGATGCCGCCGCTCGGGTAGGCGGAATAGGGATAGACGGTTTCGACCATCGGCCCAAGCAGCGAAGTCCACAGCGCGATCGTGGCGTTATCATATTCGTTCGCGGTCAGGATTGGGTTGCCGGCGAAGTCGTACTCCTCGGCGACGAAGGCACGCCATTCGTCGTGATTGGTGCCCGCGATCACGGGGACCTGGTTGAAGGTGCCGGCGGCGAACGCCTGCTCGGGCGTCTCAGTGAGCAGCGTGCCGTCGACGAGGGCGTACAAGGTGCCGGGCTCGACATTAATCAACTCGGTGTTCGAAACCGCACGCAAGCAGGCGGCCGTCTGATCGGTGCATCCAACGCTGTCGGCGATCGACGCGCCCGACGGAACGAAACTGCTGCCGGTGGTCTCGGCCGCCGACAGCGGTACGATTGGATCGAGGAAGCTGTCGAAGATGACGTACGACCCGCTTTCGGAGATCGCTTTCTCGAAGAGTCCCGCGGCGGTCGGTGAGGCGAGCTGGCAATAGACGCTATGGCCGCCGGCGGACTCGCCGAAGATCGTAACGTTCCCGGAGTCGCCGCCGAAGGCCGCGATGTTGTCACGCACCCATTGCATCGCGAATTGCTGATCCTGCAAGCCGTAGTTCCCAGCCTCATGCGCTTCGCTGTCGAGCGCGCTCTGCGCGATGAATCCCAGGTAGCCGAGGCGATAGTTGATCGTCACGACGATCACGCCCCGCCCGACGAGCGGAGTCGGGTTGTAATCGGATCCGGCGCCAGCGGTCAGGCCGCCGCCATGAATCCAGAACATCACGGGCGTCTTGCGATGTTTCTTGCCGCCGCTTTTCTTCTTCGGCACGTAAATGTTCAGGAAGAGGCAGTTCTCAGTGCCGACTCCGCCCGGTTGAGTGCATTCGCTGCCGAACGCCGACGCGTCGAGCACGCCCTGCCACCCGCCATACGGCTGCGGCGGCATCCAGCGCAGGTTACCGATCGGAGCAGCGGCGTATGGGATGCCGAGATACTCCGCGATATGGCCGTTGATGATGCCCTGAAGCTGGCCGCTGGGGGTCACGACAACGGGCGTTCTGGGTATTTTATGGACTTTCTTGGCGTATGCGGGGGCAGCGCCGAGAGTTATGCCGCACAGGACGATCAGCGCGAGCATGAGTTGAAAAGCGAGTCCGTCGTGCAGCGCGCGACGCAAGCGGGCAAATGCGGACATGCGAAATCCTCCACCGCGAAAGCATGCTCGCGTGCGAGCCTGGTGCTGCGCGTCATGTCGTAAGCGATGCGGCTCCCCAAAGCCGCACGAAACACCGTGGCGGGCGGAACGAATATGCAACCCCGAAACGGCTCTAGCTCAAGGGGGACTAGTAATGGTCGCAGCGCAAGGAAGTCAAGTTGGAATTTACTTGGAGCGAGCGCAGACAGACAGTTGGTTACGGATGGCTGGGGTTTTGGGATTTCGACAGTTCGTCGCCGAGCGCTTTCATCTCGGCGCCGAAGGAGGTCCAGTCGCCGGCGCGGATTGCTTCCATCGCGCGGTTGTAGTGCTGCGCTGCCGTGCCCATGTTGGTGGCCCCGGGTGTCGCGCCCTGCGAGATAGATTGAGGAATGGATTCGTTCGAGATGGCCTTGGCGACAGTCGGCGCCGGCGGTGCCTGGTTGTTGAATAGCGACGCCAGCGTCAGGTCGAGCGTATCGCCCATCACGACGCGATCGCTGTACGACGCGATCACCCGCTGCAACTCCGGCAACTGGCCGTTCTCGGCGCGGATGAACAGCGGCTCGACGTAGAGCAGCGAGTCCTGAATCGGGATCACGAGCAGATTACCGAGCAGGACTTTAGATCCCATCTGGTTCCACAGCGAAAGCTGGCGCGAGATTTCAGGGTTCTGATTGATACGCGCCTGGATCTGATAGGGGCCGTAGAAGAGCCGGTCCTTCGAGAATGAATACTCGAACAGATGACCGTAGTCGGCGCCGTCGCAGCGCGCAGCCATCCACGCGATCATGTTATCGCGCCCCGATGGCACCATCGGCAGCATCAGCATGTATTCCGCCTGCGTCTCGCCCGGCAGCCGCATGATCACGTAGTAGGGCGTCATCGGCACCGTCTCGCCGGCATAGTTCTCGCGCGGAAATCCCCACAAGTCCTCTCGGTTATAGAAGACCTGCGGATCGGTCATGTGATAGGTGCGGAAGGTGTCGGCCTGGATGAGGAAAAAATCTTCGGGATAACGGATGTGCGCGCGCAGTCCGGGCGGCATCGCGGACATCGGCTTGAACATCGCGGGAAACACGCGCTCCCAGGTCTTGATGATTGGGTCTTCGGGATCGGAAACATAAAAGTCGGTGTCGCCGGTGTACGCGTCGACGACCACCTTGACTGAATTGCGGATGTAGTTGATGCCGTCGGGGTTGCGCTGCGAGTACGGGTAGTGATCGCTGCTCGTATAGCAGTCGACAATCCAGACCATGCGGCCGTTGAGGACCACGGCGTAGGGATCGCTGTCACGATTGAGGAACGGCGCGATGTACCCGATGCGATCCTTGATATTGCGCCGAATCATGATCTTGCTGTTCTGAACGATATTCTCGGTGACCAGCAGGTTGATGTCGCGGAAGAAGATGCTGAACAGCAGGCGCCGGAAAAATCCCGCGACCGGCACGCCGCCCGATCCGCCGTAATACGAAAAAACGTTGTCGGCACCCTTGGGATAGTCGAACTCGGGCGTCGCCGAGTCGACTACCGCGTAATTGTCGCGCGCCTCGCCGAAGTAAAGCGCGGGCTGGTCAACCTTGAGACCGACGTCCGAGACGGCGGGAATATCCTTTATATAGAAGACCGGCAGGCCCTCGGTGTCCTTCTTGTTGACCGGGCTCATCGCGAGCCCCGCGCCGTGCGTAAACTTGAGATGCTGGTTGACCCAGGTCTGCGCCGTGTCGGGCAACTGATCGATATTCATCTCGCGCGGCGAGAGCATCACCTCGGTGTACTTGCCCTGGATCCAGTAGCGATCGATGTCGACGTCGCGAAAATCGTAGTAGGTGCGGATTTCCTGCAACTGCCGGTACGTGTCGATCAGCGGGCGCGGGTCCCACAGCCGGATGTTCTTGACCGTCGCCTCGTCCTGCTCGAGCGCGGCAGGCGTGAGCGTGCCCTCGCCGGCGAACGGTTTCACGTCGACGGTGTCAAGCTTGTAGGCATGGCGCGTCGCCTCGATGTTGCGTACGAGGTACGGGCGCTCGACGCGCAGCTCGTCAGGCTTGACCCACAGGCGTTCGATCACGGGCTGGATGAAATTCATGATGAGCGCGGGGCCGAACACGATTACGAAGGCGGCGACCGGAATTCGAAGTCCGCCTTCGCGCGCGTTGGCGATACACATCGCGGCGGCGATCAGCGAGAGAGCGACCAGCAGCCAAAGGCCCGGCTGCCACAGGATTCGATCGACGTAGCGCAGTCCGAAGACGACGCCGTCGGAATGAAACAGCAGATCGAAGCGGCCGATCCAGTAACTCATCGCGCGCTGCACGAAGAACAATCCGAGCAGCACCGACAGATGCGCCGCCGCTCCCGGCGACACGCGCGGAGGCGATTCCTTGAAGTCGAGCGCGCCGCGTGCCCAGTAGACGGCGATCGCCATTCCGGCGGAGAGCACGATCAGCATCAGGAACAGATCGCGGATTTCCTCGAGCAGCGGCATCGTGAAGACGTAGAAGCCGATATCGTTGCCGAAGGCTTGCTCGACGATCCCGAACGGCACGCCGTAGAGGCCCTTGAGGTAAACATCCCAGCTGGCGGCCTCGCCCTGCGCCGCGAACAGTGCGAGCACCGCGGCGCCGCCGGCAACAATCACGCGCCACGGCACGCGCTCGCCGAGCGCACGAATCAGCTCGGGCAGATTGACCTCGACCATCTCGTCGGGGCGTCGCACGACGCGCAGCCGTTCGTGATTGCGGCTCGATCCGATTGCAATCAACCCGCTGATGAAGATTGCGACGAAGGAGACCAGCCAGATGACGAGGAAAATGGCGATTTCGGCGCCGACGGTAGTGTTGAACACGCCGCGGAAGCCGAGCCTTCCGTACCACAGGTAATCGACGAGCAGCTGGTCAGCCAGGCTCAGCGCCACCATCGCGACGATCAAGGCGACCGCCACTGCGATCAGGATATTACGGGGCCGCATCAACTTGGCTGTGCTATTCGCCGCGCCCGATTTGCACGACGTGTTCGCGCACGACGTCGGGCGGGCAGAGCCAGATGAAGACCTTGAGGGAGAGGTAGCCGATGACCACCCAATCGAGCTCGCCGACAATCGGGATCATGTCGAGCTCGAGCGCGGGCGGCGTCAGCATGAGCGCCAGGCCCATCCACGGCACCAGCTTGGCCAGCCGCGGCACGCGCTCGTCGGTCATCAGGCGATAGAACACGCGCACGAACTGCGGCAGGTACATCACCAGCCGGCTCAGTTGCATCGGCCCGAGGAATTGCATGCGCAGTATCTTGGAGAACATCGGCTTGGTTCCGTGAGCATCATACTCTAGCACAGCGCGGCACCGAAGATGTCCTGCGGTTAGAGCCTTTTGTTACAATTAAGTCAGATCGAGGAGGACGAGCGGAGTGAAGAGGCACATGGCGCTGGGCGATTTCCTGGTCGCGTACCTGCGCAAGATTGGCGTGTCGCACGTATTTGGCATCCCCGGCGACCTGGCGCTGAAGCTGTTCTTCACGCTGGGGCGCAAGCACGGGATGAAAATCATCACGCTGTCGCATGAGCCGGGCGTCGGCTTCGCGGCCGACGGCTATGCGCGCGCGACCGGCAAAATCGGCGTCATCTGCGTCACCTACGGCGCCGGCGGCCACAACATGGTCAATCCAGTTGCGGGATCATTTTCCGAGCGCGTGCCGATTTTGATTTTTTCAGGCGGTCCCGGTGAAGAGGAGCGCAAGCTCGGCACCTTGATTCATCACCAGGCGCGCGAGATCGAATCGCAGCGCCGCATATACAATGAGGTCACGTGCGCCGGCGCCGTGCTGACGGATCCGCGCACCGCCGCGGACGAGTTGCATCGCGTCGTCAAGGCTATCTGGGCCGAGCAGCGGCCGGGCTACGTCGAGATTCATCGCGACATGGTGGACAGGCAGATCGAAGTTCCCGAAGAGCTGATCCAATGGGACGGGCGGCTGCATTTCCAGGAATCCGACGCGCGCAAAGTCGAGGAGGCGGCGCACGAGACGGCCGCGATGTTCAACGCGAGCCGCAAGCCGGTGCTGATTGCCGGCATCGAGATTCACCGCTTCAAGGCGTCGCAGGATTTAGTCGAGCTGGCCGAGAAGATGGGCGCGCCTGTGTTCACCACCGTGCTCGGCAAGGGCGCGTTCCCGATGGACCATCCGCTATACATGGGCGTGCACGTCGGCCCGATCAGTCCGCCGTCGATCGTCGCGCGGATGGACGCGGCCGATTTCGTGCTCAACCTCGGATGCCTGAAGACCGACATGAACTTCGGCAACCGGCCGCCGCACGTGATTCGCGGCAAGACGGTGTGGGCGGTGGATCGCAAGGTCGAGGTGAAGTATCACACCTACACCGATGTCGGAGTGCGCGATTTCGCGCGAGCGTTGTTGCGCGAGAAGCTGCGGCGTCATCATGAGACGGTGACCTATGCAGACAATCTTCGCGAGATCGCCGCGCGCAACGGCAAGCCGGTCAAGGTCAATCAGATCCTCGCGGTAGTCAACGAATTCCTGGCGGACAAGCGCGACTACCTGGTGGTGGCCGAGTCGGGCGACATGCTGTTCGGCGGACTCGACATCCGGGTGCCGCACAACAACGCGTATTTCGCGCAGGGCTTTTACGCGTCGATGGGATTCGCGGTGCCGGCTTCGCTCGGCGCGCAAATCGGCAGCGGGCTGCGTCCGCTGGTGATGTGCGGCGACGGCGGCTTTCAGATGACCGGGCCGGAGATTTCGCAGGCGCCGGCCAAGGGCGTGAATCCGATCGTGGTGCTGATCAACAACGGCGGATGGGGCATCTTCCGGCCGATTGCGGAGCGGCGCGAGCTGCTCGAGATTCCGCCGTGGCCGTATGCGCAGCTCGCGCGCGACTGGGGCGGCGAAGGCCTCGAAGCCACGACCGTCGAGCAGTTACGCGATGCTTTGCGCGCGGCACACGACTGCAAGTCGTTCGTGATAATCGACGTCAAGGTCGAGCGCGACGACCTGTCTCCGGTGACGGTGAAGTACATCAAGGCGGCGGCCAAGCGCTCGCAGGCGCCGGCCGAGTACGCGGCGCGAGGGAATTCGCGCGCATGACTGAACCAATCAACCCTGGCTCGATCGAGAATTATCGGCGGATGTATCGCGACTTCCGCTGGGAGACGCCCGGGTTTTTCAACTTCGCCGAGGTCGTCGACAAGTTCGCCGAAGATCCGCAACGCGTTGCGATCCTCTGGGAAGATAGCGAGGGGCGGCGCGCCCGGCTGACCTTCGCCGACATCGCGCAGCAATCGAAGCGGATTGCCAACGTGCTCGCCGGGCACGGAATCCGGCGCGGCGACGGGGTCATGCTGGTGCTGCCGCGAATCACGCTGTGGCAGGCGGCGTACATCGGCGCGCTCAGGCTTGGCGCGATCGTGATTCCATGCACGGCGATGCTGCGCGAGAAGGATTTAATCTATCGCGCCAATCATTCGGGCGCGCGCGCGATAATCGCCTCGGTCGACAATGCCTCGATGATCGCGGAGCTGCGCAGGGAATGCCCCAGCGTCGAGCACTACCTGGTTGCGGGCGCCGCCCGCAGCGGATGGACCAGTTTGCAGGAGTACATGGGAAATGCGTCGGCGGCGTTCAAGCCGGCGGCGACCAGGTCGTCGGAGCCGGCGATTTGCTATTACACTTCCGGCACGACGCGCGAACCGAAGGCAGTTCTGCATAGTCACGGCTATACCTACAGTCATCGCTTCACCGGTACTAACTGGCTGGACCTGCGGCCGGGCGATATCCACTGGACGACGTCGGACACCGGATGGGCCAAGGCGGCGTACGGCGTGCTGTTCGGCCCGTGGATGAACGGCGTGACGACCTTCATGTACAACGGGCGCTTCGAGGCGGCCAAAGAACTGGAGCTGCTCGCGCGCTACAAAGTCACTACCTTCTGCGCGCCGCCAACTGAGTATCGAATACTCATTAAGGAAAACCTCGGCGAGAACTTATTTCCCAACTTGAGGCATTGCACAGGCGCGGGCGAGCCGCTGAATCCCGAAGTGATCGACGTGTGGCGCGATAAGCTCGGGCTCACGATTCACGACGGCTATGGGCAAACCGAAACGGCCATCCTCGCCGCGAACATGCCCGCGATGCCGGTGAAGCCGGGCTCAATGGGGCTGCCGTTCCCGGGTCATGACGTGCGCGTGCTCAACCATGAGCTGGCCGAAACGAAGACCGATGAAGTTGGCGAGATCGCGGTGCGAGTGAATCGCGAGCGGCCGCCGTCGCTGTTTTTGGAGTATTGGAAAAACGCCGAAGAGACGGCAGCGGTGTTTCGTGGCGATTGGTACCTGACCGGCGACCAGGCGACGCGCGACGCCGACGGCTACCTGTGGTTCGTCGGGCGCGCCGATGACGTGATCATTTCGGCGGGCTACAGAATCGGCCCGTTCGAAGTCGAGAGCGCCCTGCTCGAGCATCCCGCGGTGGTGGAATCGGCGGTCGTCGCGACGCCCGACGCGGAGCGCGGCTCGATCGTCAAAGCCTTCGTGAAGCTGCGGCCCGGTGCCGAGCCCGGCGAGCGGCTGATCACCGAACTGCAGGAACATTGCAAGCGCATCACGGCGCCCTACAAATATCCGCGCGAAATAGAATTCATCGACGAGCTGCCCAAGACCGTCAGCGGAAAGATCCGCCGCGTCGAACTGCGACGCCAGGAAGAATCGCGCAAGCGCAAACCTTCTTGATACTCACTCGGCGCGGCGTCAGGTGAGCCGCGGAAACAGCGCGAGCGCGTTGGTGCGGGCGATCGCTCGGAAGTCCTCGGGCGATAAAAGCTTGCTGCTCAGTAATTCCGCCAGATGCATCGCGACCACCGCTTCCGGCGTGTGCACGTAGTCGCTGCCGTACAGGATGTGCGAGCGCTCGGTCATCTCGAGCAGCGGCGCGAGCGCATTGGAGCCGGGCGAGCCCGCGAGATCGTAGTAGAGCCGGCGCAATTGTTCTTCAGAGTTTATCTGAGCGCTCGTGCTGCCGGGGGCCATCCCTCGGGCGAACATTCCGATACGCCGTGCCAGGAACGGCAGCGTGCCGCCGGCGTGAGGCACGATGATGCGGAGCTTCGGACATCGCGCCGTCGTGCCGCTGAATATCAAATTGACGACCGCGCGCGTGCTGTCGAAGGTGAACTCGATCATCGGACGCGGATAGCCAAGCGCGCTCTGCTGCCAGCAGACCGGTGAGGTCGGATGAATGAAGAGCACTGCGCCGCGGCGGTTGAGTTCGTCGAAAACCGGATCGAGCCGCTTGTCGCCCAGGTACACGCCGTTGAAATTGGTCAGCATGACGACGCCGTCAAGTTTGAGCGTGTCGAGGGCGTAGGCGATCTCTTCGAGCGCACCGTCGACATCAGGAAGCGGCAAGCTGGCGAAGCCGCCGAAACGGCCGCGATGCTCCCCGATGGTGCGCGCGGCGAACTCGTTGACGGATCGCGCGAGGATGCGCGCGTTCGCGTCGTTGCCGAAGTGCACGCCGGGCGACGACACCGACAGCATCCCAGTCGCGATTCCCGATTTGTCCATCATCGCGACCGCGCCCTCCACGCTCCAATGCGGCGCTGGA
>Ga0209248_10000664_pt1 | contig 10921 bp, 10 predicted proteins | sample BogFormECP04_OM1_FD_188241 | JGI IMG/M metagenome (GOLD analysis project Ga0209248, IMG submission 188241) | Bog forest soil microbial communities from Calvert Island, British Columbia, Canada - ECP04_OM1 (SPAdes) (version 2) | ecosystem: Environmental > Aquatic > Freshwater > Wetlands > Bog ... | reverse complement strand
CGACATATGCCTGGGCGTCGGCGAAAGCGAGCTTCAGCGCTTCGATCTGCAGATGCACACTGTCGGCGGAATCGACTGGTAACGAGGACATATCGAACTGCTCAAGAATTCCCAGGGCGATCAGCGCCACGATCCCCTGCCCGTTGGGCGGTATCTCGTGGACGGTATACCCGCGGTAGGTTCCGCTGATCGTGCCAACCCAGTCGGCGCGGTGAGCCGCGAGGTCGCTGGCACGCATGACACCGCCGTTGGCCGTCGCGTGCGCCTCGAGTTTGGCTGCCAGTTCTCCGCAGTAGAACGCCTCGCCCTTGGTTGTAGCGATCTTCTCCAGGGTCGCCGCATGGTCGGGAAAGGTGAACAGCTCGCCGGGTTTTGGCGCCCGGCCGGCGGGTAGGAAAGCTTCGGCGAACCCGGGCTGGGTTTTGAACAGCGGAACTTGCGCCGCCCATTGTTCCGCGATGGTCGGCGAGACGAGAAAGCCGTTGCGGCCGTATGAGATCGCGGGTTCGAAGAGCCTTTCGAAGGGCAGCTTTCCGAACTCGGCGTGCAGTTCGACCCATGCCGACACGGCACCGGGTACGGTCACCGAATTCCAGCCGAGCGCGGGAACACCGTGGCCGCCGAAATACTCTGGCGTCCATCCTGCAGGCGAGCGGCCAGATGCGTTCAGCCCGTGCAGTTGCCGGCCGTCCCAGACGATGGCGAAGGCGTCCGAGCCGATGCCGTTGGACACCGGTTCCACAAGTGTGAGAGTGATGGCAGTGGCGATCGCCGCGTCGACAGCGCTCCCGCCCTCGGCGAGCATCCGAAGACCTGCCTGGGCCGCAAGCGGTTGTGATGTGCACACAACGTTTGCTGCCAGGATCGGCTTTCGCGGCCAGGCGTAGGGAAAGTTCCAATCGAAAGGCACGCTCACAACGCGAGCGTAACGCTGCGGCGAGATTCGGCGGCCGATTTTGGCCGTGGCGTTACGCTCGCGGCCCAAAGCCTCTAGGCCGCGAGCAGCGGTGCCATCCAGATCAGCTCGGCCGGCAGCTGCGAACTCCAGAACTCTCCGTTGTGCCCGCCGGGTGAGAAACCGCCCGCGGGCGGGTTGGGCAGTTGAGCAATGAACTGCTTGGTCGCGTCGTAGAACGGATCGCTGTCGGCGCAATCCACCCGGATGGGGATCGAGGCCAGCGCCGGGATTCCGAACACCGAGTTCGCCGAAAAGTCGTCGGCCCCGTCGAATGCGCCCGGCGCGGCAGCCCCGGAAGACATCCACAGCGCCGGGCTCGCCGCGCAGATCGCCGCGGTTCGTGCGGGTCCCAGCCGTCCGCCGAGCAGCAATGCGCCGTAGCCACCCATCGACCAGCCCAAGAACGCGACTCGCGAGGTGTCCAGGCTCTGGGTGTCCAGCATCGGGATCAGCTCGTTGAGCACCATGGCCCCGGCGTCCTCGCCGGAAGCCCTCTTGTGCCAGTAGCTGCCGCCGCCATCGACGGCGACCACCGCGAATGGCGGCAGCCCGGCGTTGACGGCTTGGGCCAGTCCCTGCTCGACGCCGCCGGCCATCACGGTGGACGCGTCACTGCCCTTACCGTGCAGCGCGATCACCGGTCGCAACGCCTTGGTCTGGCCCGGCGGGCGCGCGATCGCCCAGTTGGTCGATATCCCGCCGCGCGCGGCCGACACGAAGGACCCGGTCACCATCGTTGGCGCGGGCTGGGTCGATGGAGCCGGCTCGAACGGTGCGGTCGGCGCAGGCGGCGCGGCTGGCGCCAACGGAACCTGGGTGCCGGCCGTCGGCACCGGCGTGGCTTGTGAAGTTCGGGGCTGGAACAGGATGTCGAGCGCATATGCGCCGGCCGCGCCGACGGTCACGCCGGCGCCAAGACCGAGCACCCTGCGGCGGCTCAAGTCGGGCATGCGGGCCATCATGCCATGGCCGTTTGGCCGAAATGGCAATGCAGTACCAGTCTGACTGGCACGATGGCTAGATGTGACCGCAGCAGTTACTCCAAAAGGAGAACGTCGGCGGTATGCGCTGGTGAGCGCGGCCGCCGAGCTGCTTGGCGAAGGCGGGTTCGAAGCTGTGCGACACCGGGCAGTAGCCCGGCGTGCTGGCCTGCCATTGGCGTCTACCACGTATTACTTCTCGTCTCTCGACGATTTGATCGCGCGCGCGGTCGAACATATCGGGATGATCGAATTGGCGCAGCTACGGGCGCGGGTGACCGGGCTGTCGCGGCGGCGTCGGGGCCCCGAGACCACCGCTGAGGTGCTGGCAGACCTGCTTGTCGGGGACGTGACCGGACCGGGACTTTCCGATCAGCTGATATCGCGATACGAGCGCCACATCGCGTGTACCCGTCTGCCGGACCTGCGCGAATCAATGCGTCGCAGCCTGCGGCAGCGCGCCGAAGCGGTGGCCGAGGCCATCGAGCGATCGGGCCGCTGCGTCCAGATCGAGCTGGTCTGCACGCTGCTCTCCGCGGTCGATGGTTCGGTGGTCTCAGCCCTGGTTGAAGGTCGAGATCCACACACGGCCGCGCTGGGAACGGTGGTCGATCTCATCGACGTGCTCGCACCCATCGACCAGCGGCCTGTGCCCATCTGACCTGATCACTCCCGGTGGGAAAGATCCGGGGGCAGCGACGGCGTAACGATGTACCCGGTGCGGAAGTCGCCGTAGATGGTGATGCCGGCCGGATTGCGCTCGGCGTACAAGGCCACGTAGGCGCAGACGACGGCGTCGATCGGATCCTCCGCGCGGCGTAGCTCGCTCTTGCGCTGCGCGGTCACTACCTGCCGGCGCAGCGCGACCCACTCGGGACCGTCGACCCGCAGCGGCACCCCTCCGTCGGTGGCCTGCGCCAGCTTCTCCAGACCGTCCATCAGCAGGAGCAACTCCGACTTGAGCTGGTCGAGGCCGCGGCCGGGTTTCGCCTTGTATTTCAGGGTGCGTGGCAGCCGGAACAGCACCACCGTCGCCGGGTGGGGGTACACCTCGATGGCTCGGCGGGTGGCCGGTGACGCGGGGTCCATGTCGAGGCCCAGCGCCCGAGCCAACCGTGCGCCGCGGGGAACGTCGGCGAACTCGGGTTTACCGGTGTTAGCCGGGTGCGCGCCGGCTTCGAACCTGCGGAAGTCACGGTTGAGCGCCGTCTCGGCCGGCCGCTGCCCGGTGGGGTTGGTCACCACCAGCGGCGCGTCGAAAGCGACCACACAATCGCCTTGGGTGTAGGGCCGCAACGCGGCCAGGATGTCGGTGTCGTCGCGGGCGGCGCCGATGTGCACCAGACGGCCGGCCTCGTCGACCACTGCGACGCCGGTCGGATTGCGACCGGCCCAAGCGAGGTCGACGCCCGCGAAGTACATCCGCATAGGGTATTGCGGAGCGGCTCGACCGTAAGCTGTGTGTTTGTGAGCATTCCGAATGTGCTGGCCGCCCGGTACGCCAGCGCCGAGATGGTCGCGATCTGGTCGCCGGAGGCCAAAGTCGTCGCTGAGCGGCGCCTGTGGCTGGCCGTGCTGCGGGCTCAGGCGGAACTGGGCATCCCGGTGCCCCCGGGAGCGATCGCGGACTACGAGCGGGTGCTCGACGATGTGGACTTGGCTTCGATCGCGGCCCGCGAACGGGTGCTGCGCCACGACGTCAAAGCTCGCATCGAGGAATTCAACGCGCTGGCTGGTCACGAGCAGGTACACAAAGGGATGACCAGCCGCGACCTGACCGAGAACGTAGAGCAGCTGCAGGTGCGGCGGTCGCTGGAATTGGTCTTCTCCCACGGGGTAGCGGTGGTGGCGCGGCTGGCCGAGCGAGCAGCCGCCTATCGCGATCTGGTGATGGCCGGACGCAGCCACAACGTGGCCGCGCAGGCCACCACGCTGGGCAAGCGATTCGCCTCCGCGGCACAGGAGACGCTGATCGCGTTGTCCAGGCTGCAGGAATTGATCGACCGCTACCCGCTGCGCGGTATCAAGGGCCCGATGGGCACTGCGCAGGATATGCTCGACCTGCTTGGTGGCAACGCCGTCGCGCTAGCCGAACTCGAGCGGCGCGTCGCCGAATTTCTCAGTTTCACAACGGTTTTGACCAGCGTCGGGCAGGTGTATCCGCGTTCGCTGGACCACGATGTGGTCTCCGCACTGGTGCAGCTCGGCGCCGGACCGTCGTCGATGGCGCACACCATCCGGCTGATGGCCGGGCACGAACTCGTCACCGAGGGTTTCGCGCCGGGACAGGTCGGCTCGTCGGCGATGCCACACAAGATGAACACCCGCAGTTGCGAGCGAGTCAACGGGCTGCAAGTAGTGTTGCGCGGCTATGCCTCGATGGCGGCCGAATTGGCCGGCGCGCAGTGGAACGAGGGGGACGTCTTCTGTTCGGTGGTACGCCGGGTTGCGTTGCCGGACAGCTTTTTTGCCATCGACGGGCAGATCGAGACGTTTTTGACAGTGCTTGACGAGTTCGGCGCCTACCCGGCGGTGATCGGCCGCGAGCTGGACCGCTATCTGCCGTTCCTGGCCACCACCAAGGTGTTGATCGCCGCAGTGCGCGCGGGTATGGGCCGTGAGGCCGCGCACCACGTGATCCGGGAACATGCGGTGGCGACGGCGCTGGCCATGCGGGAGCACGGCGCCGAGCCCGATCTGCTGGACCGGCTGGCCGCCGATCCGCGACTGCCGCTGGACCGAGCCGCGCTGGACGCCGCGCTGGCCGACAAGAAGGCGTTCATCGGTGCCGCCCCCGACCAGGTCGACGAGGTGGTCGCCAGGGTTGACTCGCTGGTAGGCCGCTACCCGGATGCGGCCAAATACACCCCCGGTGCCATCCTGTGACTCTCGCCGGGGCGCTCTCGGGGATCGACTTCACCGATCTGGACAACTTCGCCAACGGCTTCCCGCATGAGTTGTTCGCCGTCCATCGGCGAGAGGCGCCGGTGTACTGGCACGAGCCAACTGACAACACCCCCGACGGAGAGGGCTTCTGGTCGGTGGCCACGCATGCCGAAACCCTTGAGGTACTGCGTGATCCGGTGACCTATTCATCGGTGACCGGCGGCAAGCGATCGTTCGGAGGCACGCTGCTGCAGGACCTGGCCATCGCCGGCCAGGTGCTCAACATGATGGACGACCCGCGGCATTCGCAGATTCGGCGACTCGTGAGTTCCGGGCTGACGCCGCGGATGATCCGTCTCGTGGAGGACGATCTGCGCGCCCGGGCGTGCCGGTTGCTGGATGCGGTGGCGCCGGGCGAACCGTTCGACTTCGTCGTTGACATCGCCGCAGAACTGCCGATGCAGATGATCTGTATCCTGCTGGGAGTGCCGGAATCCGAACGGCACTGGCTTTTCGAGGCTATCGAGCCGCAGTTCGACTTCGGCGGGTCGCGCAAGGCGTCCCTTTCGCAGCTGTCGGTTCAAGAGGCCGGCTCGCGGATGTACGCCTACGGCCAGGAGTTGATCGCGTCGAAGCGTGCTGAGCCGACCGACGATATGTTGTCGGTAGTAGCGAACGCGACGGTTGACGACCCTAATAGGGATGCCGCGTCAGCCCTGTCGGACCTCGAACTGTATTTGTTCTTTAGTCTGCTGTTCAGTGCGGGTGCGGAGACGACGCGCAACGCGGTCGCGGGTGGGCTGCTGGCGCTAGCCGACCATCCGGGCCAGTTCCAAGCGCTACGTGCGGATCTCGACATGCTCCCGACTGCGGTCGAGGAGATGGTTCGGTGGGCGTCGCCGTCGCCATCCAAGCGGCGCACCGCTACCCGCGACGTCACGCTCGGCGGGCAGTCGATCGATGCGGGACAGAAAGTACAGATCTGGGAGGGCTCGGCCAACCGCGATTCCTGTGTCTTCGACCGTGCGGACGAGTTCGACATCGCCCGAAAACCAAACCCGCATCTAGGCTTTGGCCAGGGTGTGCACTACTGCCTGGGCGCCAATCTGGCCCGGCTGGAATTGCGGGTGCTGTTCGAGGAATTGCTATTGCGCTTCGCCACCGCGCGGGTCGTCGAGCCCGTCGAATGGACTCGCAGTAACCGACATACCGGCATACGCCATTTGGTCGTTGCGATGCGTGGGGATAGTTAGCGCGCTGGAAGCGTGATCCCGGCCGACCGCAGTTCGAGGGCTGCCAGCGCCCGGATGGTGACGGGATCCTCGTGGCGCCACGCGCCAACCGGATCCGCGCTCAGTGCCGCCAGTTTGCGTGGCGACCGGTTGGTCAACGCCCGCAGCGCCAGCAGCTGTTGGCCGGCCGGGGTGGCGGCCAGCCCGGTCACCACCCATTTGCGTCGGAAGAACCGGAGCCGCAGGAACAGCCATGGCATCACCGCTACCAGGATCGGGAGCGCGGCAACCGCCATTGCAAGCAACACCGCGAGCCAGCTCGCTGTGATGTCCAGGTTGTGTCCGGCGCCCGCGATGTCGAGGGCAGCCTGGCTGGCAGACGTAAGCGGCTCGCTGACCGTGTCGCCCACCAACGGAATCTGCTGGGCGCCATGGCCGGCTGACGCCAGGTTGCCGGCGATACCCCGCGCGCCGCTCTCGACTTGGCGCCCGGCTTCGGCGATTGTTGACATAGCGTCGTAAACCGCAAGACCGACGAGTAGCCAGATCGTCGTCCATACGACGACGGCGAAATCGCTGAACAGTTGGGCCAGCAGCCGCCCGGGTCTGGTGGAGTAGGGCAAAAAGCGCGATGTCATAGCACAGATACCAGCACAGCTCCCGGCACGGCGCTGGTCTCAGAGCCGCTTTCTGGGGTGGCCGATAGGCTGACCCGATGCGCCCCGCATTGACCGACTACCAGCATCTGGCCAGCGGCAAGGTCCGTGAGCTGTACCGCGTCGATGACGAACATCTGCTACTGGTCGCGTCCGACCGCATCTCAGCATACGACTATGTCCTGGACAGCACGATTCCGGACAAAGGTCGCATCCTGACCGCGATGAGCGTGTTCTTCTTCGGCCTCGTCGAGGCAGCCAACCACTTGGCCGGGCCGCCGGATGACCCGCGTATCCCCGACGAGGTGCTTGGCCGTGCGCTGGTGGTGCGACAGCTCGAGATGCTCGCGGTGGAATGTGTGGCTCGCGGCTACCTGACCGGCTCGGGCTTGTTGGACTACCAGGCGACCGGGAAGGTCTGCGGTATCATGTTGCCCCCCGGGCTGGTCGAGGCGAGCAGGTTCGAGACGCCACTGTTTACCCCTGCCACGAAAGCCGCTCTGGGAGACCACGATGAGAACATCTCGTTTGCCCGGGTGATCGAGATGGTGGGCGCGGTGCACGCCAATCAGCTGCGTGACCGAACGCTGCAGATTTATGTGCAGGCCGCCGATCACGCTTTGAGGAAGGGAATCATCATCGCCGACACCAAGTTCGAGTTCGGTAGTGACCGCGACGGTAATCTGATTCTGGCCGACGAAATCTTCACACCGGACTCGTCGCGGTACTGGCCAGCTGAGGGTTACCGGGCCGGTGTGGTTCAAACCAGCTTCGACAAGCAGTTCGTCCGCAACTGGCTTACCAGCCCCGAGTCCGGCTGGGACCGCCACGGGTCGCAACCCCCACCACCGCTGCCGAATGACATTATCGAGGCCACTCGCGACCGTTACATCAATGCCTACGAACGAATTTCCGGTCTGAGTTTCAGTGACTGGATCGGTCGGGCCGCATGAGGGGCACACCTATTCCGCCTGTCGCCAAGCGGGTGGAGACCCGACGGGAACACCACGGGGATGTCTTCATCGACCCCTACGAATGGCTGCGCGACAAGGCTAACCCTGACGTCATCGCCTACCTCGAGGCTGAAAACGGCTATGTCGATCAGACGACTGCCCATCTTGAACCGTTGCGGCAGCGGATTTTCGACGAGATAAAGGCTCGCACCAAGGAAACCGACCTGTCGGTGCCGACTCGACAAGGCGACTGGTGGTATTACGCCCGTACCTTCGAGGGAAAGCAGTACCGCGTCCAGTGCCGTTGCCCGATAACTGATTCCGATGACTGGGACCCGCCGGCCCTTGACGAGAACACCGAAGTACCGGGTGAGCAGATTTTGCTCGACTCCAATGTCGAAGCGGAGGGACACGACTTCTTCGCGCTGGGCGCCGCCATGGTCAGCCTGGATGCCAATCTGCTCGCATACTCCGTCGACACCGTCGGCGACGAACGGTACACGCTGCGGTTCAAGGACTTACGCACTGGCGAGAAGTTCCCTGACGAGATCGTCGACATCGCGGCCGGCGCCACCTGGGCCGCCGACAACCGCACCCTGTATTACCTGACCTTGGACGCGGCCCACCGTCCCGACAAGGTATGGCGGTATCGGCTGGGCTCCGGCGAGCCGTCGGAGCTGGTGTATCACGAAGCCGACGAACGGTTCTGGCTGGGGGTCGGGCTCACCCGAAGTGAGGCCTACGTCTTGATAGCCTCAGGGTCGTCCATCACCTCAGAGTTCCGCTATGCGGACTCCGCTGACTCGCACGCGCAGTTCACCGTGGTACTGCCCCGGCGCGAAGGCGTCGAGTACTCGGTGGAGCACGCGCGCGTCGGCGGGCAGGACCGATTCTTGATCCTGCACAACGACGGCGCGGTGAACTTCACGCTCACCGAAGCCCCGATCAGCGATCCAACGCAGCAACGCACCCTCGTCCCGCACCGCGACGACGTCCGGCTCGAAGGCGTGGATGCCTTTGCCGGTCATCTGGTGGTCAGCTACCGGCGTGCGGCGTTACCCCGGATCCAATTGTGGCCCATCGACTCCGACGGCGGCTATGGTGTGCCTGAGGAGATCTCGTTCGATTCCGAGCTGATGTCGTCCGGGCTGGGCGGCAATCCCAACTGGGAGTCGCCGAAATTGCGGATCAGAGCTGGATCTCTGGTGATCCCGCTGCGGGTCTACGACATCGACTTGGCTACCGGAGCGCGCATCTTGTTGCGCGAGCAACCCGTGCTCGGCGGCTATCGGCCCGCAGACTATGTTGAGCGGCGCGAGTGGGCGCAGGCAGATGACGGTGCCCGGATCCCGGTGTCGATCGTGCACCACGCCGCCATCGAATTCCCTGCGCCAACGCTGCTCTATGGCTACGGCGCCTACGAAATTTGCACAGATCCGAGCTTTTCCGTGGCGCGATTGTCGCTGCTGGACCGGGGCATGGCATTCGTCATCGCCCACGTCCGGGGCGGCGGTGAGATGGGCCGGCTGTGGTACGAGCACGGCAAGCTGCTGGAGAAGAAGAACACGTTTACCGACTTCGTCGCTGTGGCAGAGCATCTGGTGGACTCGGGACTGACCCGACCGCAAGAATTGGTGGCATTGGGTGGCAGTGCGGGCGGTCTGCTGATGGGCGCGGTCGCCAACTTGGCACCGGGCCTCTTCGCCGGAATCCTCGCCCAGGTCCCGTTCGTCGATCCACTGACCACCATCCTGGATCCTTCGTTGCCGCTGACTGTCACCGAATGGGACGAATGGGGAAACCCGTTGAGCAACAGCGATGTCTACTCTTATATGAAGTCGTATTCGCCGTACGAGAATATCGAGACCAGACGCTATCCAGCCATCCTGGCGATGACATCGCTGAATGACACCCGGGTCTACTACGTCGAGCCGGCCAAGTGGGTCGCGGCCTTGCGGCACGCCAACAATGACGGAAATCCGGTGCTGTTGAAGACCGAGATGGCAGCCGGTCATGGTGGCGTGAGCGGCCGCTACCGGTCATGGCGGGAAACCGCGTTCCAATACGCCTGGCTGCTAGCAGCTGCCGACGGCGACCAATATGGCGGCGGCCAGGAAGACGATCTCAATGGCGGTGCGCAGGGGTAGCTGCGCCGTCATCGACTTGGGCGGGTTGGGCATCCGGGAGGCGTAGATGTTGGCCGGGAACATCGCCAGCATCAGCACCAGCAGCCACACGGCCGCCGCGATCCGGGTGGCGGGAAGCAACAGGCCGGCGGCACCCAGAAGCTCGAGCACGCCGGTGATGGTCACGAGCAGACCAGGCGCAGGCAACCGGGGCGGGACGATCGCAATGAGGTCGCGGCGCATTGGCGGCGCAAAGTGCGCAACCCCGGTCACGACGAACATCGCCGCCAGCCCGACGGCGACCGCCGTGGTCCAGCTGTTGACATAGTCGACGCCAAGCCAGCCGACGATCCGAGCGACGATGCTGCCCAAGAGCAGGGTGATCAGCGGAGCCATTTCAATTCCCCAATCTTGACACTGACAAGTTCCTGCCGCTGAGGTTAAGCCCGATATCTAGTCACTGTCAAGTTTCCGCGCTATGCTGGCGCCGTGAACCGTCCGACCTACCATCACGGCGACCTGCGTGCGGTGATCCTCACCGAAGCCGCGCGCCTGGTGGCCGAGCGCGGCGCCGACCAGGTCTCGCTACGGGAGTTGGCCCGGGGCGCAGGCGTGTCACATGCCGCGCCCGCGCACCACTTCACCGATCGGCGCGGGCTGTTCACTGCATTGGCCACGCAGGGGTTTCAGCTGCTGGCCGAGGCGCTCATCGCTGCTCGGGGCCACTTCGCCGACGCAGCCCTGGCCTATGTGCGGTTTGCCATCGAACACCCCGGGCATTACCAGGTGATGTTCAACAAGTCGCTGCTGGACGTCTCGGACGCCGAACTCGCCGCCGCCGAGGCCGCTTCCGGTGCCGAACTGTCACGCGGGGTCGCGACGCTGCGGGATCCCAATGCGCACGCAGATCCCGCGGCCGCACAGCTGGCCGCATGGTCACTGGTACATGGGTTTTCGATGCTGTGGCTCAACGATGCGGTCAACGCTCAGGTCAGGCAGACGGATCCGATCGACACCGTCATGCGGATAGCGACGATGCTGTTCGCAGAGTGATCGCGCTAGTCGTCTGCGGCTGTTTGGGTCGCCGGCTTCTTCGGCAGAAACGCCGCAGGGATGAAAGTGAACACGAC
>Ga0209248_10000662_pt1 | contig 10936 bp, 10 predicted proteins | sample BogFormECP04_OM1_FD_188241 | JGI IMG/M metagenome (GOLD analysis project Ga0209248, IMG submission 188241) | Bog forest soil microbial communities from Calvert Island, British Columbia, Canada - ECP04_OM1 (SPAdes) (version 2) | ecosystem: Environmental > Aquatic > Freshwater > Wetlands > Bog ... | reverse complement strand
AAGGGCTGAGACCTGGCCCGTTGATACTGCTCGGCAAACCGATTTTCGTTGTAATCGGTGACCATGATGACTCAGCCTAGTGCCAGGAGTCTCACCACCGTGGCGGGGCGGCGCCCCGGCCGAAGCCCCACGTCGACTGGCCCAACCTGGGCTTCGGCGGTTCGTCGGGCGTAGGCTGAAAGTCGGCCTGCAGCAACGGTTCCGCGTCGGCGCCCTCGGTGAGGGCCGAACACGGCGCGTTGAATTCGCAGGCACGACAATGCGCGGCAAACGTCGGGTAGATGGTCGGCCAACTGGTCATGTCGATCGCCTCGGCGGCGATCTGTGAACCCGCCGAGGCGATCTCGTGGCGGCTTCGACGGATGCGAGTACGACGCAGCACACCCGCGGTGTGCTGCTCGGTCCGGTCGGTCGCCGTGCGGCGCGATGCCTGCGCCGACACCCGCGACCGTCGCGGTGGCGCCAGTGCCATCACCAAAGACCGTGCCGAGCGCGGCGGTGGTGTATAGGTTGTACTGCAAGGTGTTGACGCCCGATCCCATCAAGCGCTGCACGAAGGTGTCACCCGCGGTGGAGCCAACATTGAGCGCGACCGTGAACGGCGTGGTCTTGGTGCACTTGACGGCGATGGTGGTATTGCCGGTCAGCGTGCCCGTGCCCGGGGTGTAGTTGCCGAAGGCCAACGCAGCGGCCGTCGCGGAACAGGTCGACTGCACCGTCGCGGTTACGGCGAAGGTCGTGGTGGTGGTCGCGGATTGCGCAACGCCCGCGGCCATGACGGCGGCAGCCAGGGTTGCGGTGAGAATCTTGCGCATGAAAGCTCCTAAAATTTGTCGGTCATTGACGTCACGGGGAATCCCCGAGGTAGCGCTATTGTTGCTGGATATACCGATATCGTTGTGATGTTGGTCGCAGATCACTCAGCCGGGGCTCAAGTTTCGGGGCAATCTGCCGGTCCCATCTCAATTCGCTGAGACGGCCCCCCGCTTCGACCGCGAGCCAAGACTATCAGAAGGACTCCTCGCGTTTCTTATGTGAAGCGACCCGCCAGGGCTCCGAGACCGGGACTTAAGGGCAATTGACGGGCATTTTGCCGAAGCTACAGGGACGGCCGGTTGGCCACTTCCACTGTGACGTGGGAGAGAGTTGGGAAGCATTTGAGCTGCGATCGGTAGAAAGACGGATCGCGCGACCGTTGGGTCACGATGGTGACAATGGCGCCCAGGTGTCCCGGACCGAGGCGCCACAGATGCAGGTCGGCGACGCGATCGCCATCCGCCTCGACGCGGCGCCGAATGCGGGCCAGGAGCGCCGTATCGGGCGTCATGTCGAGGAGAATTCGACCCGTGTCGCGCACCAATGCGTAGGCCCAGGTGGAGATCACCAGAGCGCCGACGATGCCCATCACAGGATCCATCCAAACCCATCCCAGGAACCGAGCGGCCGTGAGGCCAAGAATAGCGAGCACGGATACCGCGGCATCGGCTGCCACGTGAATGAAGGCCGCGCGCAAATTGTGATCGCGGTGAGCGCCGTGACCGGCATGTTCAGCAGGCTCTTCGAACTTGAGCACGTGTGTCTCGGCATCTGCACCTGCACCCAATGTCAGGCGGGCAGCAAATTCGTGCGGCTCAGGAATGACATCCACGGACTCGAAATAGGCTCCGCGCCAAGTGAGCGAGAATTGGCTGCTGCGGCCATCGGCCCAACTCGTCTCGATCGCGACCGGCAGCGCGCGAGCGGCATGTTCGTCAACGCCCGCGATCCGCAGCCGGAAGCGCGGCGGCCCTTCGGCTTCTGCAATTTGAATCGTTGCGGTTCCGAATCGGCTGTCCACGTTTTGACCGTTGGCGTCGCCCACGGCGCCGTGGCCATGATGATGATCATCGCCGCCGCTCAAGAGCCAGGCGCTGACCACGTTGACGATAAGCCCGAGGCATGCAATCGGGATCGCCTCGCGGAAGGAAATCGGCACCGGCGCCAGGAACCGCACCACCGCCTCGTAGCCGATCAGAACTGCGATCAGCGCCAATACGATCGCACTTGAGAAACCGGCGAGATCACCGACCTTGCCAGTTCCAAAGCTGAACCTTGCGTCGGCGGCGTGCTTGCGGGCGAACGTGTAGGCGAGTGCGGCGATCAGCATGGCGATCGCGTGCGTGGACATGTGCAAACCGTCGGCGACCAATGCCAGCGAACCGAAGCTGATCCCACCGCCGATCTCGATCAGCATCATCGCCGAGCAGAGTACGATCACGGCCCAGGCCTTGCGTTCGTTCGCCGCATGCCCGGATCCCAAGAACACATGCTGGTGCTCGTCCCCGGCATGCAATTGCGCATCGCTGGTCATTGTCGGGTCCTCATTTGAAATAGCTGGAAGTGTCAGAACTTCCACGCCAATCCGCCGAATACGCCACGCCGCGGTCCGTACTGCGGCGCAAAGACGCCGATGCCGGTGCCGCTGCGAATTTGATAAACCTTGTCGGCCACGTTGATGACATCGAAGCGCACCGTCAGCGGTCCGGAACCGGCGATTCGAAAATCATGAGTCAGGCCGAGATTGACTTGAGTATAGCTCGGAGTGTGATCCCCGTTCGGGATCACGCTGCCGTCGGGAAGGTTGAGATCGTCGCGCAATCCGCTGCCGAGTATCGCATCGACACTGAAACGAGTTCCCAGCCATAAATAGGAGGCGCCGCTTGAAGCGGACACCCGCCCCTCGTGATCGAGGTGAATGTAGTTCGTGGCAATGTAATTGAGGCTTGCCTGGGAAAAGTTGAACTGCGCCGACTCCACGTCCTTGCCGTGAGCGGCCTGCCAGGCGGTATTGAGGTAGGCGGTAAAATTACTCACGGTGTAGTTGGCGGTGAACTCCACGCCGCCGATCAGGCCGTAGCGGTAATTGAATGGCGTGAGAATGATCGGCGCGCCGAACTGTCCCTCGTCAATCAAGTGTTGCGCCTGCTCGTAATAGCTGTCGACGCCGAGCGTGAGGGTATTGTCGAGCAGCTTCTGCTGCACGCCAAGATCGTAGTAATTGGCGCGCTCGGCTATCGGCGCGGTGTCTTGCGTAACCGAGCCTGGCGGCACGGCGGTGGTGCCGGCGAACTGCGTGAAGGTGGTAGCGCCAATCAGCTCGAACGGCGGCGGAGTGAAGTATCGCGAATAGCCACCATGCAGCGTGGTGCCGGTGTCGAACTGCCACACGGCATTAATGCGCGGGCTGAGCTGGCTGCCGCTGGAATAGGCGCTGTAATGATCGAAGCGCAATCCGTAATTCACCGTGAAGGGTGTCAAGGGCTGCCATTCGTCCTGTAGATAGACGCTCTGAATTTGCTGGACCTGGGTGCCGTTGTCGATGATGGTGAGCGGCACATTGCTGGTTTGCGCGCCCGTGTCGTCGATGGGCAGAACCTGCGAGCTGGTTTCGCTCTTGGAGCTGTCGTGCTGAATATAGAGACCGGCGCGCACCGTATGCGTATCGCCGAGCTTGTAGGACCCGTCCGTTTGCCAAGCTACAGCCGTATCATCCTTGAAAGCATTCTGAGCGATGCCGTTGTACAACAAATCTCCGACCACATCCGGCACGAAATGCAAACTGGTATAGCGAGCGGAAAGCGAGGTCTGCCAGTTGAGCGCGCCTTCGGAATGCTGCCAGCTGACGATCGCGTACTCCGCGAGTTCGTGCTGCGACTCGTTCAAATCATTGCTCAGGAACGCGGTTTGACCGTTGACATCCAGCCCCAACGTAGGCTGCAGACCAACCTGATTGGGAATTTGGAACTCATCGTCCGAGACACCCATGATCAGCGAAAGGCGGTCGTTGGAATCAATGATGTCCTCGAAATAACCAAAGCCCTGGATTTGGGTGGTGTGATCGTGCAGCGGATTGGAACTGCCGTCGGGCGATTCGATGCCAAGATCATTCTGCTTGTAGTCGGCCGTTATGTAGTAGGTGTATTTGCCGTCGCTGCCGCCGTATTCGGCGGCCGGCTCGAAGGTCGAATGGCTGCCCCCGTAGACCGACAGCGAACCGCCGGGCGTGAGCAGCCCGCTGTTGGTGGTCAGGTCGATGATGCCGGCGGTACGCAAGCCGTACTCGGCCGGCAGCGCGCCAGTGATCAATTTCAACGAAGAAATCAGCCAGGGGCTCAAGGTCTGACCGAAGACGCTGATGCCCTCGGGCAGGATGATCCCGTTCAAGCGGTATTGCAGGTCGTTGTGGTCGCCACGAACATGGATTTGTCCGAAAGAATCCTGAACCACATCCGGGGCCTGCAGCAGAACTTGATTGAGCGGCACGTTCTGACCGCCCGGTATCGCGGCAATCGCGTCGCTATCGATCGTATAAGTCGACGCACCGGTCTGGGTCTCGATGGTGTTGCGAGCCTCGTTCAAGCGCTGCGCAGTGACCTGAATCTCCGTGATTTGAGCTGGAGCCGCCGAGTCGGCGGCAGCGGCGAATACCACAGAATCTGTAACGATAAATAACAGCGCCGCGGCAGCAGCGGCTGCACGCACGGATGAAAGTCTGAACATGGAAAGGACTCCGCAAAAGCTGAATGACAATGAGCGGCGGCCGATGAATCAGCGCGGCTCAACGCAAGGCAAAACTTCAGCTTAGGGAGGGAGGGCCGCGGCTTCGCGGCTTCGGAACAGAGGCGTCGATAGCGGAAGACGGGAGCTCTGCGGCGCGCAGCAGTGCGGCGCGGCCGAGCAGAGGGGCATGGAAAGCATGGCTAACGGCAGGCGTGGCGACTTGCGCGAATGCGGGACACAACGCGCAGGTCGTATCCGCACCGCTGCCCGACTCGACTTTGAGCTGCACGTCGCCCGCATGGAACACATGGCTGAGCTCGTGAACAACCGCGCCCTGCTGCGCCACCAGCAGCAGGAGCAATAGGCTCAGCGCTCTAAATGCGTGTTTCATTCGGCCAGTCGGGTACCACAAACGGCTTCAAACGATAGCAGAACTCCAAGGATTTTGCAGTATCTGGTTCACACCGCCTCGAGCGCCGCCGCAAGATCCGCGATGAGATCATCCGCGTCCTCGATACCGACCGATATGCGAATCAGCGCGTCGGTTATTCCCAATCGATCACGCGTTTGCTTCGCAACGCCGGAATGCGTGGTGCTCGCCGGGTGCGACATCAAGGTTTCAGTGCCGCCGAGACTCACCGCGAGCTTGATCACCTGCAGCGCGTCGAGCAGCCGAAAGGCCTCCGCTTCTCCGCCCTTGACTGCGAAGCCGAAGGTCGAACCCGCGCTCCCGCACTGACGCTGAAACAGCGCATGGCGCGCGTCATCAGGGCTCAAGAATCCGAGATAGTTCACGGCCGCGATTTTAGGATGTTGGCGCAGGAACTTCGCCACCACGGCCGCATTTTCCGCCGACTTGGCCATGCGCAACGCCAGGGTTTCCATCGAACGCATGATCATCCACGCGGTATTCGGATCCAGCTGGGTACCGAGCGCACCGCGCAGTCTTTTCACGGGTCCGACCGCATCGCGTGAGCCGACCACTCCGCCCGCGACCAGATCCGAATGGCCGCCCACATACTTGGTCAACGAATACATGACAAGATCGACGCCCAAGTTGAGGGGGCGCTGGAACACCGGCCCCAGAAATGTGTTGTCGACCGCCACCGGCGGACGCCCACCGCGTTGGCGCGCGCCGATCTGCTCCGAAACCTCGCGCATCAGCTTAAGATCAACCAGACTATTGGTTGGATTCGCCGGCGTCTCGACCACGATCAGGCAAACGCGGCCGTTGCTCGCGGCGGCCTTTTTCGTAGCCTGCGCCGCCGCTTCGATGACAGCCTGCCGATCATGCCCTAGAGTAAATCCCACGGCGCTCACGCCGAACTCCGGCAAGGTCTTTTCGATGAGCGTCTCGGTCCCGCCGTACAACGGCTGGCTCATGAGTATCACGTCGCCCGGGCGCACATGCGCCCAGATGACGGTGGATATCGCCGACATGCCGCTCGAGAAAACCGCGGCAGTTTCACCCTCCTCCCACAGCGCCAGGCGGTCTTCCAAAACTTCCAGATTAGGATTATTGAAGCGCGAATAGACAAGACCCGATGATTGGCCGGCAACGGGCTCGCGCCTGCCGGAGGTGTAGTCGAAAAAATCCTTGCCGTCCTGCGCCGTCTTGAATACGAAAGTCGAGGTCAGGAAGATCGGCGGCTTCAGCGACCCTTCCGACAAGCTCGGATCAAACCCATATCCCATCATTTGGGTTTCTGGCTTGAGCAGGTGTTTGCCGATTTTGCGCTTATGATACGTGTCGTAACTCACGCTGCCCCCAAAAAGTTAATACCGTGAAGCGCAATATAACACCGTGCTACTGCTAATCATCGCCACCGCGGCCTTCTTCAGCACGCTGTGCGGCGGACTGCTGGCGCTGCGCCTGCGCGACAAACTGCACTTGATCCTGGGCTTCAGTGCCGGCGCCGTCATCGGCGTCGCATTTTTCGATTTGTTGCCGGAAGCCATCGAATTCGGTGAGAAATTTCATTCCCCGGCCGGCATCTTGTCGTGGACCGCGCTGGGATTTTTGTTCTATCTGGTGATGGACCGCATACTACAGCTTCACGGCGACCCCGCGCCGCGCGGCCGCTTCGCCGCCGGCGTGCTCTGCGGCCACAGCTTGCTGGATGGAATCGCAATCGGCCTTGCTTTTCAAGCGTCCCGCGATGTCGGAATCGTGGTGGCGATTGCCGTATTGACGCACGATTTCTCCGATGGCATCAACACGATGAATATCGTGATGAAAAATCGCGGCAATCGAAAGCTGGCGCTGCGCTGGCTGCTGGCGGATGCGCTGGCGCCGGTCTTAGGGGTCGCATCGACCCGTTTCTTTGCCCTTGCCGACAGCGACTTCGGCACGGTGCTGGCGCTATTTGCCGGTTTCTTCCTCTACATCGGCGCCAGCGATCTCATCCCCGAAAGCTACCACGCACATCCGAAATTTCTCACCACGGCGACGACTCTGGCCGGCGCCGGCGTGCTGTACCTGGCAATTGCGCTAATCGGGCGTTAAATCGCTCATCGCCGCGCTCCCGGCGGAAGCCGCCATGATGCTGGCAATCGCTGCCCATTGAATCCAGGTCAAGCTTTCACCCAGAAAATAGAGGCCAGCGAGCGCCGCAAACGCCGGGTCCAGGCTCATCAACACGCCAAAGGTGCGAGTGGGCAGCCGCGGCATCGCGAACATTTCCAGCGAATAGGGCAGCGCGCTCGACAGCAACGCGACGCCGACAGCGGCAGGGAGGATCGCCGGCGAGAAGAGCAGCGTCCCGCTATGCGCCACGCCGATGGGCACGATGAATACAGCGCCGATCAGGGTACCCCATGCCGTGGTTTGACCGCCGTGCGCGGCACCGGCCTTGCGCCCGAAGACGATGTAAAGAGCCCAACACACTCCGGCGGCGAGTGCGCAAGCGATGCCAACGGGCGGCAGCGCTTGGCTGCCAAATCCCAACGGCAGCAGGACCAATACGCCGAGTATCGCCATCAAAACCCACAAAAAATCGCTGGGTCGGCGCGTTGCTGCCAAGGCAACGCCGAGCGGGCCCGTGAATTCCAGCGCCATGGCAATGCCGAGCGGTATGGAGCGCAGCGACAGATAGAAAAACAAATTCATCCAGCCCATCGCAACGCCGTAAACGATGATCGTGCGGGCCTCGCGGAAAGTTACGCGCAGACGCCATGGACGCCACGCGGCGAAGAGAATTACCGAGGCAACTCCTAAGCGCAACGCGGCCGCGCCAGCGGCGCCCACAACCGGGAACAGCCCCTTTGCCAGCACCGCGCCCAACTGAAAGCACGCCATTGCCGCCGTCAGCGCAGCGATCGACACCGCGATGGAACCGGTGGCGCGCCGATTTTTGGATCCGGCCGTCAACTTTTGGAAGCGTCGTCCCGCGGCTGTTCCATGAGATTCAAGTGCTTCATGACACGCTTGAGATTGCGGCGAATCTCATTCAGATGGCCGATGTTCACCGCGGTCTTCATTGCCTGCTTCAAAGGCTGCAAAGGGTAGCCGGCGTAATGCCCGGCGAGCGGTACGTCGTTGGTGACCGAGGATCGGCCGGACAGCACGACGTTGTCGCCGAGCGTAACATGCTCCGTGACCACTGAATTGCCGCCGGTGATGAACTGGCGCCCGATTTTGGTCGAGCCACCCATCATGAATCCGGCCGTGTAGAAGCCATTCTCGCCGAGATCGCAGTTGTGCGCGATATGGCAGATGTTATCCAGCTTGGTCCCGGACCTGATGAACGTCGAGGTCAGCTTGGCGCGGTCGATTGCACAGTTGCTGCCGATTTCCACCGCGTCGCCAATGACTACGTTGCCCAGATGGGAGATCTTTCGCGGCCGGCCATCGGGATCAACCGCGTAGCCGAACCCATCGCTGCCGATGCTGGTATGCGGATGAATCTCGCAGTCCTCGCCAATCCGGCAGTCGGCGCCGACAAAAACATGCGGGTGCAAGATGGTCCGCGCGCCGATGTGTGCCGCGTTCTCGATGACGGTGTGCGCACCGATCAGACAGCCATCGCCGATTTCGGCTCCCGCCCCGACCACGCAATAGGGTCCCAAGAAAACGCCCGTGCCCAGAATCGCATCAGCGTGCACGATGGCGGTCGGGTGGCGCTCGCCCCACTGCTTGAATCGATTGCACTTGGTATCGAAATACTTGAGTAGAATCGCCATGCCCATCGAGACGTTCTTTACCGAGAAGCAGCAACTGGCGCCGTCCGCGACGAGATCGATCTCGCCGGCCATCTTTGCCTGTACGATTAGAATCGCGGGTTTGAGGAGCCGCGCTTGCGCAAGCAACGCCGAATCGCTTACGAAAACCAAGCTTTGCGGCGTCGCCTGGTCGGGCACATCGCAGTGAGAGGCCGCAATTTCCAGGTTGCCATGGAGAAATGCAAAGATATTCGAATGCTGATTCTTGATGGTCTGAGCGGTAAGCATGGCGCTATCCCTTAAGAATCCATTGGCGAACGATCGCGGAGATTACCATCGTGGACGACGCTGCGCGCGACATTGAGCGCCCAATTGAACGGATTTCACACATTCTTGTGCCGTCCGACACAGTATCGCTTGCGCGCTTCCTGCTGGGCAAAGTGCTGGTTCGCGAATTTCCAGGCGGCATTGCCGCAGGCCGGATCGTCGAGACCGAGGCGTATCTGCCGCAGGATCCCGCCTGTCATGCCTTTCGCGGCGTCACGCCGCGCAACCGCTCGCTGTTTCGCGAACGCGGCCATGCTTATGTCTACCTGTGTTACGGGACTTCGTACATGCTGAACGTATCGAGCGAAGCGGCCGGGATTGGCGCCGGCGTGCTGCTGCGCGCGCTCGAGCCTCTGTACGGTATCGAACATATGCAGAAAAATGCCAAGCCAATCAAGTTGATGGACCTGGCGCGAGGACCCGGAAGATTGGCCGCGGCGCTGCGCGTCGACCTTAGGCATGACGGCCTTGATCTATTTGCCGCACAACAGCTATGGATTGGCGCCGATGATCAGGTCGCGGGGCCCGTGGGTTGCAGCGTGCGCATAGGGATCAGCAAGGCGCCCGATGAGCGGTTGCGGTTCTTCATCGCAGGCAACCGTCATGTGAGCGGTCCGCGCAGGCTCAATACATGATCTTGGGTGCGGCAGCGCGGGCAGTTTTGATGGTAGGCGCGGCGGCGGTCCTGGCGGGCTTTAGCAATCTCGCCCTGGGTGCCTGCCCCTCGAACGTGACCGTGCAGATCGAGGTTCGCGGCTCAAGCCTATGTCTATTCGTCGACGCTGCGGCTTGGGGCACGCAGCAGCAGCTGCTGCGTGCCTGGGTCGAACGCTCGGCGCGAATAGTCGCGGACTATTACGGCCAATTTCCCGCGCCCACGGTGACCTTGAGGCTGCGCAGCATGGACGGCGCCGGCGTGGGCGGCGGCCGCACCACCAGCGATGGCGGCCTCGCGATTCAAGTGCGCGTCGGCCGCGAAGCCACCACCGAATCGCTGGCAGCGGATTGGGTTCTGGTGCACGAAATGGTGCATCTTGCGCTGCCCGAGGTGGGGCGCGCGCATGACTGGCTGGCGGAAGGGTTGGCCACCTATGTGGAGGGCGTCGCGCGAGCTCAATCTGGAAATCGCGATATCGCCGATGTTTGGGCGGAAGATCGGCGTTCCATGCCCCTGGGACTGCCGCGTGCGGGAGAAGGCGGCATGGATCAAACGCCGACCTGGGGCCGCACCTATTGGGGCGGCGCATTGTACTGCCTGCAGGCGGACGTCGCGATACGCCAGCAGACCGCCAACCGAGTGGGTTTGCAAACGGCATTGCGCGCCATTCTCAAGCAAACCGGTGGCTATGCCTTCGAACGCGATATTGGCGATGTGCTGCGCATCGGCGATGCGGCCACCGGCACGCACGTCTTGTATGGTCTGTACCAGCAGGTGAAGGCGGCGCCGCAGGCGCCGGATCTCGAGTTGTTATGGACGCAGCTTGGGGTTCCGAATGATCCGAAATCACAACCCTTCGACGATCACGCGCGCTTCGCGGCGATTCGCATCGCGATCACCGCCCCGGCCCCTTAAGGGCTCGATCCCGAACCCTCAATGTTCGGAAAAATTGGGTTCGCGCTTCTCGAAGAAGGCGCGCACCCCCTCCACGCAATCCTGCGTCTCCAGCGTCATCTCCTGGGCGCTGCGCTCGGCGCGCAGCTGCTCCTGCAGCGAATTATCGAAAGTCGAAGTATGCAGAGAACGTATTTGTCCGAGAACCGCGCAAGGTCCGGTGGCAAGCCTGTGAGCCAGCGCGTGCGCGCGCGCCTGAAGCTCATCGGCCGGCACCACCGCGTATGCGAGTCCCCAATCAAGCGCCGTCTTGGCGTCGATTCGTTCCGCGAGCATCAGCGACGACAACGAACGGCC